>OLNV01000033.1_pt1 | contig 103336 bp, 113 predicted proteins | sample 1672891 | NCBI WGS metagenome assembly OLNV01 (sample SAMEA3136734, study PRJEB25190) | human gut metagenome | biome: human gut; feature: human-associated habitat; material: faeces | place: Austria | collected 2013 | reverse complement strand
GGCCAAGTCTATTTCGAATTGAAAAAGCTAGAAAATCCAGATATATCTATTGATGATTTAGTTGTTGAAACACAAAATAAGGTCAAAGAGGTAAAAGAGGAAATTAAGAGAAAAAGAGCAGAAGAAAAAGCAAGAACGGAAAATATGACTGAGGAATGCATCCGTATGCATCATGATATGTACCTCTTATACCTGGGGTTGGTGGTTGAGCTGGACAATATTGCAGAAAAAATATCGAAGACAAAAGAGAAAGTCAGTGCAACATCAATTTATGAAGAAATAAAAGGTAGTAAGAACATAAAGGAAGCAGCAGAACTGGTATCATGCATCACACAGACATGTGGGGATTGTTCGCCAGACAGCAAAGAGCAGTGTGTTTCCTGTTTAACGGAAATGCTTTCCGAAACAAAAAAATCTGTGATGGAGAGCTGAAAACTCAAAAAAGAGGTGGATGGTTGAGAAAAATTATATTGAAGAACAGAAGAGAAAAACCACCGTTTTTATTTTATGTAAAAATCAATACGGCAAATCAGGATTATTATGCATTTGATGATTTTGAGGATGCCATGAATAAAGCGAGGGTTTTGTCAATCGCAGAATATCCAATCGTAGTTGTGTTAGAACCAATTCAGAACAATGATGGCGAATGGGTCATGAAAAGAATTTTTCTGTACATGCAAGGCGAATGCAGAGAAAATGTCGAAATATTGTTACACTGTAAGTTCTATACAGATGCGGGAAATTGTTTAAATTAACGAGCCGTGAGCAAGAAATCCCCTACTTCTATAAGTGGGGAGAGTTCACATTAAAAAATGCTTGATTGCGGAGGACTATATGGCAGATAATAACATTATCATCATCGAAACCGACCCGGAACAGATGATAGCAAAAAACGGGTGTCGAAATATAAAGCAATTTGATATACAGACTGGTTGTGACAATTTGATTGCATCGTTATGGCAAGATGGAAAAGAGAATTGGTACTGGACAAAACGACTTTACGATTCTGGGGATACACAGAATATGGATATATCGAAATTAAATGATAAAACTATCAACGGAATCATCAGGAGCTTTGTAGAACAGGTAATTACCTGGTTGGATAATGAAGCATCCTATTTGTTAAGTCTTAAAAATAGCCTTGACAGTATGGAATAGCAGAAGAGTGTAGAATAATAGAAAAAATAGAAGGAGTGTAAAAAATGATAAAAAAGGAAGTTTCAGAAATCAAGAAACAATTTAAACCATCTGACTGCACCATCAGCAGAATCTGTACCTGTTATGTCAATGGAGAAAAGGAAATCCTTTCTACATCAGCAGATGCATTTTTGTCTCTTCCGGAAGAGGAATGTTTCAAATACTTTGAAATCTTTAAGAAATCTTTGTCCGGCTCTATTGGAAAAAATCTGATGAATCTGGATTTCCCTCTGGCAGCAGAAGAAGATGGCGGGACTCAGGAATTCTTATTACAACTGAGGAACAGTGATTTAAAAAACGAAGACCTGAGAACGGAATTTTTTCGGAAAATCATTGACTGTTACGATTATGCTGGGAATTATCTGATTATCCTTACAATCAGTTCCTACGACATCCCTGGAAAGACTACAGACGGCTTTACTATGGATGATGCATCCGATGAGGTGTACACATATATGCTTTGTTCCATCTGTCCTGTAGAATTATCAAAGCCAGGGCTTGGGTATAACGAGGAAGAGAAGAGATTCCAAAACCGTTTCAGAGACTGGATTGTAAAAGCACCGGATACTGCCATCCTCTTTCCGGCTTTCAATGACAGAAGTACGGATATTCATTCTTGCCTTTATTATGTCAGAGACGGAAAGAATATGCATGAAGACTTTGTACAGGATATGCTTGGATGTCCTCTGCCAATGGCAGCAGAAGACCAGAAGATGAATTTCCAGAGTATTATTACAGATACATTAGGGGCAGACTGTGACTATGAAACAGTTAAGACCATCCATGAAAATCTGGCTGAAATCATTGAAGAGTCACAAGATTCAGAGGAACTGCTGATTCTTGATAAGAATAAGGTGCGTAATCTTTTTGAGTCCAGTGGAGTCAGTGATGAATTGATGGAACACTTTGATGCCAATTTTGATAGTGCCATAGGAAAAGATGCGGAGCTGGTTGCCAGCAATGTGACTGCAAAAACATTTCAGGTTAAAACTCCGAATGTTGTGATAAAGGTTGACCCCGAAATGGCGCATCTGATTGAGACGAAAGAAGTAGATGGAGAAAGATGTCTGGTAGTGAAAATTGATGGAGGTGTCGAGGTAAACGGTATTGTGGTAAATAATAGATAATCATATGTAACTATATATTTCTATCCAAATATGTTATAGATATTTTGTAAAATATATAACATTAATAGAAGTATCTATAACATATATATAGAAATACATATATCATAAATGGAAAAAATAATCAATGTATAAATGGAGTTGGTGCGACATGTATGGGATTAAATGCGGTCAGCATAAATAAATATAAGACTGCACCGTAGGGCATACGGGAACAGTATAATCCAGCTTGTGGACACTGTGTAAGACATTGAAATACCGCATGGTATCATCCGATGCAGTAGTGGTTGAAGCAAGAATCCCCCGGCTTTAGCTGTGGGGAGTGTCAATACGCAGAGGAAGAATAAGAAGTTGTGAAAAGTAATGTAAAAGGATGGTGTTCTATGACAGTAAAAGAATATAATGAGCTGTATCAGAAAATCGGAACTTGCAAGGTTGCCATATGTAAAATGGATGAAGCGATACAGGATAACAATTTAGTAAGGCTGAAATCCTTAATACCAGATTATTTTGAAGAACTCGTAAGTAAATCCCTGGAGGTTTATGTAGAGTATAACAGGCAAAAAATACAAAATGATTCAATAAATGAATCTAGTGATGAAGAGCTGCTTCATCAATGCATACAGATATCTATGACGATACAGGAAGAATACTTAAAGAATCCACAGGATTTTTCGAAACAAAAGGAACTGAACGATAAGATAATATCATTGGAAAAACAGATTCTTAACCGGATGAAGAACAGATATGTTTCTGCTGCCAATCATTCTTGTTGCGACACATTGACATAAACCAAGGCTTATGTTATTCTATGCTCATGTAGTGCGAATGGGAAGTAAACATGAAAACACTGGGAGATTCGCACCTGATAGAAAGAGGAAACTCTTTAAAAAACAATAATATTTTTTTGCGGATAAAGCAATTTAACCAAGAAAATAAATGTAATCTGTATAAAAAGACTATATTTCTATACAGGATTGCTGTCGCACTCCGCATGGAGTGCGTGGATTTAAGTAGCCATATATCTCTCCATTATGCACCATGGTGCAGTCGCACTCCGCATGGAGTGCGTGGATTTAAGTCCATATGGGGCAAAGTCAAAAATTAAAACACTTGTCGCACTCCGCATGGAGTGCGTGGATTCAAGTACAGCAAAAGATTTAGTTGCACCCAAAGTTTAAATCGCACTCCACATGGAGTGTGTAAAATCAAAACTAACAAAATATCTCCATTGCATTTGATTACTGTACACCCAGCATATGTGAGTCTATACGATAAGTAGAAATAGAAAAGCATAAGAAGGATTTCAAATGACATTAACAAAAATTAAACAGACAAAGAAAAATGAAAAATGTATCTTATGTCAAAATTCATATAATGTATATCATCTGACAATTGGAGAAGAATTTGGAAGAGAGCTATTTAGTCAGCCTGTCTGCTATTCCTGTCTTTGCTTGATAGGAATGGATTTGTGCAGAGAAATTAAAACTATTGCATCAGACAGAAAAAAAGAAAAAGTCCAATAAAGGAAAGAAGAGAAATACAATGCAAAAAATTAAAATACTCATTATCTCTTTTGTGGCTGCATCCATGCTTTGTGCATGTACAGCTAAAGAAATAAAGCCAGAAGAAACCACCGCTATCCAGACAGAAACAGAATCAGAATCAGAAGCACAACCGGAAAAAGAGACAGATATTGTAGATGCTATTAAAATTGGTGCAAGCAGAACAGATGTGGCATATGCATTAAATTCAGATGGTTTAGAGGTGGCAAATTTAAAAGCTGGAGAAAATGAAATTATGATTCTCCAGTGGTATGATGTAAATACAACAGATTTCATCCAGGCTACTTTCGAAAACGGAAAAGTCGTTGGAAAAAATCGTGTTCATATGGAAACAGACAGTAAAGAAATTTCCCTTGAAATTTTTAATCAGATAAAAGAGGGAATGACATATGAAAATTTAAAGGAAATAACAGGCTCAGAAGGTATGATACTGGCTAAAACGGATGACTATACAGTGTATGGATGGATGGCAAACGATGGAGCAACCATCAGTGCAATCATAAATGACGATAAAGTAGAATCTGTTTCACAGCATGATTTAAAATAATAAACCTTTCATTTTCTACTTTCCTTTTTATGCAGAGACGGGTGGTTTTATATCATCCGTCTCTTTTTTAGAAATATAAGACAGGAGGACTTATCATGGGATTAACAAAAAATCAGCTGCTTCTCATAAGAGCAGTGGCAGAGGAGAACCTTGAGAAAGCGAAACTCTACGCAATAGCCTGTTGTGCAGAAGACACAACCCAGAAAAACAAACAAGAAGTAACCAGATATCAGAGGACACTGAAAAGCCATGCCCTAGAGCTGATGGAACTTCCAGCCAATATTAGTATGTTTGCAACACTGGAAAATTTGGCAGAAAATTACAACGAAAAACGATATTTTCTCTCTGAATCGGAAAAGCAACTGTTAGAGCAGATTTCCAGCATGTATGCAGCTTCCCTAAAACTGATGGAAAAGCAAATACATTATCTGAATGCGACCTTACTGTATGGGAAAAGTGGAGTAGGAAAGACTGCTTTTGCAAAGTATGTTGCCTATAAGTTGGAACTGCCATACCTGTATGTAAACCTCGCTCAGATGTTAGACAGCTATCTTGGTGGGACAGCGAAGAACCTCACAGCCCTGTTTCAGTTTATACAAAAGCAAAAGTGCGTTGTCATGCTGGACGAAATAGATGCCCTTGCAGTGAAAAGGAAATATGCAGACAGTGGTGCAGCAGCAGAAGTATCCAGAAGTACAACCTGTTTATTGCAGATGCTGGACCAAACCTCCAATAATCATGTGATTCTTGCAGCAACCAATCTGGAAGACAGCATAGACACGGCAGTAAAACGAAGATTTACGCAAAAACACGAAATCAAACGCCTGTCCCATAAAGATAATTACAATCTTATTCATCAGATTATGACGGATACGGAAATCCCTTTTAACATGGCTTCTGCCAGAAAATATGCAGACCAAGACCTAACGCAATCAGAAATTGCAGACCATCTTTCTCAACGGATTGCTCACATGCTCATCCATCAGGAAAAGAAGGTCATTTTTTAGTAGAATAAAGGCAGTTGTGGTTTGAAAAAAAAGCCGGATATGTTATAATAATTGCACAATGAATCGTTTTTGTAACATTGCAAATACGAAAAGAGGAGGTATGAGACAATGAAAAACAAGAAGCGTTACCGTCTGCTTTTCTCCTGGCTTCTGATAGTTGTTATGACTATCATGAATGTGCTTCCGGCATTTGCACAGCCGACTGTACAAACGGACAAAGCTACGGTAAAAACGGGTTCTCTGATTGTTGTTGTGAAGGAAAAAGATTCCGACATCATGCTTTCGGGGAACGGGTTTACTCTCTCAAACAAAGATACGGGAGAAACTTATACAGGTATCACGGATGATTCCGGAACCTGTGAATTTCTGGATATTCCGACAGGAACGTACACATTAGAAGATACGGACCCTGTACCGGACTATCAGGTAATGTCTAAACAGACCATAAAGGTCGAAGAAAGCACAGAAAAAACGTTTACTGTGCAGAAAAGGAAACTGGCTGTGACCGCAACCCTGACTATCAAAACCATAGATGCAAAGGAAGAGGATGTGGCAATTGCCGGAATTACCTTCGATTTGTTTGATGATTCCGACACAAAAGTTGATACGGTGACAACCACCACTGCTGGAAGTGTAACGGTTGATGATATCAAGCCGGGAAATTACTACCTGATACAGAAAAACACCATTGGTGACTATGTTCTGGATGATACCCCAACTGAATTTTCCATTACAATTCCGGAAGGACATACATCCTGGGAAGAAACGGTGATTATCCGTCTGTATAAGGACTCTGCCACAGACCATGAAGGAGACCTGGGAACAGCAAACGTAACCATTAAGGATAAGGATACCGGAGCTGGAATCCCGGATGTTGGCTTTACTCTTTACAAGGCAGCAGATGATTCTGTTGTAGGAGTCTACCGTACAGATGATACGGGAAAACTGAAAGTCCTTTATCTGGAACAGGATGCGTATTACTTTATGCTGACAGAGATTCCGGATGGCTATTATTTTGATATGAGCCATAAGTTTGAATTCGAGCTGAAATATCCGGTTCTGGAGCATACCGTAAATGTAACAGCCCAGTTACAACAGGAAATGACAGAGGGAAGCATTAAAATCCTCGTAACAGACGAAGAAAGTAAGTCCCCGATTTCCAATGTATCCCTTACGCTGAAAAACAGCAATGGTGATATTGTAGAAGGAAGTGAAAAGACAACCACAGCAGATGGAACGGTTTCCTACGAAAACCTTCCTTTTGGCATCTACAAGATGCAGCTTACATCTGTTCCGGAGGAATATCCGTTAAATCAGACAGTTTATACCATTGATTTAAAACAGGAAAAACCAAAGTATACATTTGAGCTGAAACTGACGCAGAAAGCCAACCTGACTGGTACATTAAATCTTACTGTAGTAGACCAGGACAGCAATAAGCCGTTAAATGGAGCATCCTTTAAGCTGTATAAAGAAGATGGCACGTTTGTACAGGATGTAGCCGTTGATGCGAGCGGAACAGTTTCTGTAAAGAACCTTCCAATGGGAAAATATTATCTCATGGAAAATTCCATGCCGGAAGGTTATCAGATTAACAATACCAAGAAGTATGATTTCCGCTTCGAGGGACTGTTGCTGGCTGCCAATATCACAATCAAAAAGCCATACGGCACACAGGCAAGCAGTGGTACATTAACGGTTACTGTAGTAGACCAGGATGATAACAGTAAGCCTGTTGTCGGAGCTACACTGACTTTGTTAAAAGACAGCAAAGACGGTCCGATTTTCGGAACTTACAAAACAAATGATTCCGGACAGTTTACAGTGAAAAATATTCCGCTTGGCACATACTGGCTGTCTGAATCTACAATGCCATATGGCTATACCATCAGCAAAAATAAAACAGAAATCAGTTTTACAGCTGAAAAACCAGTCTTCAACCTGAAATTACAAAAACTCTTCACTGACCCAGAAGGTGGTGGTGGCTCTGAGGGTGGTGGTTCCGAAGGTGGTGGTTCTGGAGAAGAAACCACAAAGAAAGGTGCTATCCATGTAACGGTTGTAGACAAAGAAACACAAAATCCGATTCAGAATGCAGTAATTGAATTTTATCAGGAAGACGGTTCTCTGGTAAAAGAAGTGACAACAGGAACAGATGGTAAGGCTTCCATGGAGGAACTGAACCTTGCGAAATACTATTTCACAGAAAAAACCATGCCGGAAGGCTATACTCCTTCTCTGGAAAAACACAGAGTAGATTTAACAAAATTCAGCGTTTATGATATCAAGCTGGAAAAACTTAAAGCCGGAGGAGAAGGTGGTGGTGGAGAAACACCAGAACAGCAAAAAGGTACTCTGACTGTTGTATTCAAGGATATGGATACACAGAAGGGCATTGCTGGCATCAAGGTAGAACTCCATAAGGAAACAGGAGAACTGGTGGGAGCAAGTACTACAAAAGATGATGGACAGGCTTCTTACACCAATCTTGAATTCGGAAATTACTATTTTGTAGAAACTGTAACTCCAGAAGATTATGCTGTGAACACAGATAAACGTGCTGTTTCTATAACAAAGGACGTTCCTTTCTTCACCCTGACGGTCAACAAGATGAAAAAAGGGTCTTCTGGCGGTCAGATAGGAGATAAGGGAAAAATCTCAATCACAGTCGTTGATATGAAGACGAAGGAACGCATTAAAGGTGCTGTCCTTGCTTTATACGATGCAGCTACTAATATCAAGATGAGCGAAGAGACATCGGATGAAAATGGCAAAATTGAACTCAACGACCTTGATTTAAAGGAATACTACTTAAAAGAACAATCTATGCCGGAAGGCTATGAAGTAGAAACTGAACCAAAGTACCGAATTCCTTTAAGCAAAGAAATTCAGACTTACACATTCACACTACAAAAAAGCAAAACGGTTCCCGTTGAACCAGAAAAGCCAGAAGTATTAAAAGGAAGCTATATCCTGAATGTAGTAGATGCTGCAAACGAGACCATTAAGATTGAAGGTGCAAAGTTCGGTCTTTATAAAGAAGATGGAACAAAGATTGCATCCTACACAACCAATGCAAATGGCAACATTACCATCTCAGACCTTGAGTATGGAAAATACTATGTACAGGAAGAATCCATGCCGGGACGTTATATCCTAAATCTGGCAAAACAGCCATTTGAATTATCAAAAGACTGTGTGACATTTACAATGACTATCCGCAAAGCCAAGAGGTCTTCCGGAGGAGGTTCTTCCGGTGGCGGTGGTGGCAGCAGCTCTGGTGGAGGTGGCGGTTCCCACAGTAGTTCTGGAAGCAGTTCCGGTGGAAGTGCAAAAGGACCTGGAATTTCTGCTTCTGCGGGAGGACCTGGAGTAAGCACACCAAACTTTAACAAAGCTCCTGTCACAAATGGAAGCTGGAAACAGGAAGCGGATGGACGCTGGTGGTATCAGTTTAATAACAGCAATACTTATCCAAAAGACAGTTGGGAGTGCATCCCAAGCAACGGAAATAATATCTGGTATTATTTTGATGGCGAGGGTTACATGAAGACTGGTTGGATTTATGATTCCAATGGAAACTGGCGTTTCATGAATCAGGATGGAGCAATGTATGCAAATACATGGCATTTTGACGGAACAAACTGGTTCCGTTTAAATGAACAGGGTGTGATGCAGACAGGCTGGGTATTCGTAGATAATAACTGGTTCTACTTAAATCCCGTATCAGATGGTACAAGGGGAGCTATGCAGACAGGCTGGATATTTGTAGATAACAACTGGTTCTACTTAAATCCTGTATCAGACGGTACAAGAGGTGCTATGAAGACAGGATACCAGGTGATTGATGGAAAAGCATACTACTTCAATGAAGTATCAGATGGCACAAGAGGTGCATTAAGATAAGGTTTTGAAAATAGAAAGAGGGGTTTTTACTCCTCTTTCTTTTTAACGAGTTGTGAGCAAGAAATCCAAGACTGCTATATACGAAAGCGCACCGAATAATTTATGAAGAGGGGGCATCCCCCTCTTTTTTTTATACAAAAAATAATTTCCACAAAAAAGTTTACAACGAAAAATACTTTTCTACTCCGTGTCAATCAAAATAAAATTAAATAAGGAAATTGTCAATGACAAAGTCAAAGTGCTTTACACACTGACATTCGGTATAATAAAAAATATATGTAAATAAATACATACGAAAGAAGATGATGAAATGTCAGACAAGCAAACTATTACCATTAATAGCTTGAACGGAATATACAAGGATATTGCAGAAATCATAGGAATAGAAAAGACAATACTGCTACATGATAATTTTCAGGGGCAACAAATTTCGTTTCCGAAAAAATTATATACAAAGGAATATATCATCCAACAAGCCAAAAATGAAGATAATGAAAATTTAAAAACCATGGCTTTTAAATACGGCTATACAGAAAGGCATTTAAGAAGAATTTTGAAAGAAACGACATGTCAGAATACATGACATATGGAAGGATTCAATATATGAAAAAGAAACAAGTAGAAGGTACGAAAGCCTTAACGGAATATATAAGGGAAAGAAGAAAAGAACAAAAACTTACACAAAAAGACATAGCGGATGCAATGGGAATATCACGCAGTCTGTACGCACAGATAGAAACCGGGGTCAGACCTCCCATTTATCATATGGATGATATCATAAAAATCTTTGGAAAAGAAACGATGGACTGCTTTCCCTATGATATACAGGATTACACCAATCACAGACTCCTTGTTTATATGCTTGTTTTCGGGGTTGGTTATAAACAGGTGGCTCAAGCATTTCACTTGAACACCAATCAGATTCGAATGCTTGTGTTTAGCAAGAGAAAAGAATTCATCATTCAATACAAAGATGAAATCGAAGCATTGTTCCCGCAAATGCATACCATTAAAGATTACGGAGAAATACAAATAATTGGGAAAAACAGCATTTCTATAAAAATCAATAAAAAAACATATATTTTTTTAAATATTATAGGAAAACGAAAGGGGAAAGATACCATGTTCAGCCTTATTTACTCATAAAGATACTTATAAAAGCAGTATCATGTCGCATTGTTGAATGCGTGGATTTAAGAATCCCTATTGTCAATATCTGCGCTTATGTAATTCGGCAAACATCCATTTCTCTGGAAATGCCAGAAGAAAGGATGTAGCCGGATGCAGATTTGATTATCCACTGTGTCATGAAACCCCTTACTTTAGCTATGGGGAATGTCAATGGCATTTTGGAAAGTAGAAGCAAAAAACATATTGCTATGGATTGACTTTTGATAAAGTATGTTTTATAATATTTCTATCAGTTTAAAGCAATCTAGTTAGATGGAATTTGAGGTCAGAAAATAGTTCTTTTTCTGACCTTTTTTTGTTTGAAAACTGAAATTTTTAAAAAGGAGGGTTGTAGGTAATCATATTACCAACAAACAAGAAAATACTGCTGCCAGTGCTTTTCCGTAGATTTCAATGATACGGAATACCTGGAAAGTAATAAGGAGTACGACTTTATTAAGTTGTCTCCTTTTTTGATGAAAATTAAAAGAAAGGGAAAAAGAAAAAATGAGAAAAGTATATCTTGCTTTAAACTATGAAGAACTGGGAGAACTGGTATATAGTGTTTTACAAAAGACTGGCTCATGTGACTTTACTTTGTATAGTGGTTTCAATGAATTTGAAATTAGGAGAAATCTCTTAGATGAGAACTATGAGCCATGTCTTTCCAATGCAATCGGAATTAAGACTTTCCGTGTCTTTGATTCTACCATACTTGCAATGGGCGTATATGGAGAAAACCTTACAGGAACCCAGAATCTTGAAGAGACCATTACCGTCCAGCAAGAGAAAGAAATCATGGACTTTGTAAAGGACTGGTGCATCAGTATGGAATGGCAGACCAATAATTCCAGACTGGCTCTGGAACTGGATGAAGAAGAGTGTATCCGCTGTATTGCGAGAGCAGAAGAGATTTCCGACCTCTTAAAAAATGAGTATTCCCGCAAGGAATGGTATGCATTGTTAGCGGAATTCAAATACACAAAAACAGTAGAAAATATCTATAACAGAGCGAAAAAAGGAAATGTTCTGGATAAAAGAACAGATGAAAATTATTCCTTTGAAAAAGGTGATTTTGTCTGTTGCTCCAACTGTGGGGAGTTGCTGTTGGTAGATATTGGAACAGAAACCTGTCCGAACTGCAACAAGGCTGCTCTTTCCTGGGTAGATTCCGAACATCAGGAAGTCACAGTAGACGAACTGGAAAAAGAGGGATATCTTGTATATCGTGCCACAGCAAAAGAACCAATTGAGCTTCTGGATGTAAGAAGCCATAAGATGTTTCTTGAAAAGACAGGAAGTGCTGTTACATGCACAAACTGTGGAAGGGACATGTATGCAGATATTGGAACTGACTGCTGCCCGGAATGCGGAGAAAAAGCCCTGGAGTTTCTGTTTCCTGATATGCCGGAAATGGAAGAATCCTATCTTACAAAGAATCGTATTTATCTGTGTGATTCTCCAAGCTATGAGGAAATCAGAGATAAGAAATTTGCACAGGAAGAGGATTCGACAGAAAAGTAAGCAAATTAAAATAAAAAGAAAAAAGAAAGAAGTCAAAAGACAGGAATCCGACATTGTTACAGATAGAGGACTCCTGTTTTTTAAATCCAAAGGAGGAAAAATATGTGGTGGTTAAAAGGAATGAATCTGAATGAGATTCCGAATGACAGAAAATGGTATGCAGTGGAAACGGCTTTTGTTGATGGAAAACTTTTGGATTCCAAATGCTGTTTTGTAGAAGATGGCAGCAGCATAGTAGGTGTTCAGATAGCCAGTCACACAGAAGCACCACAGAATTCCTGTAGAAAGGAATTCTGTGACCGAATTGAAATCCATACAGACTGGTTCGAGACAAAGGAACTTGCGAAAGCATTTAGTGAGGGGAAGATTACTTATATCCATCATTTTGATGCGTATTATAAGGCTTCCATCAAATCCACACTAAGGCATTACAGGTCAAGGGAACTCGTAGAAGTATGCGAAGAAAAAGGGATTGTGCCGTATAGAGGGATTTATAAAGACCATATGCTGGATTATAAACCTCACTGGGCGTAAGAATAAATCAAAAAAGAAAGGAAAAAAGATTATGAAATTTAACGTCAATATCATGTATGAAGAAGGATACCTCCCAACTCCAAGATGCAGAAAACTCAGATACAGGGATAAAAAAGAAACCGTTACTACTGAAATCAGAGAAGTATCAAAATCGAATATGGAGCTGAGTTTCTATGTTGAAGATTCGTTAGAAGCTGATACAGAAGTTTATGCATTCGAAGGAAAACTTTGGAAAGAAGTCAGGGAGCGTGGAATGAAGACCGGACGTACCCCAATGGAAAACCTGATTCACACGTTTGAAAAAAGTTCGATTTATTATTGCCGTTATGATTATCAGACGGGAAGAAAGGAAACGAAAGAAGACATTTTAAAACGGTTGCAAGAAGACTGCTGCGAAAAGTTGATTGTAGATGGCATATTATACAGGCAGACACAGGAACCTATGTACTGTATCTATACCTTTGGTCTGGGACACAACCATGCCGGAATAGGCACTTCTCTAAGCGTTGTGTGGTGGTATAACGAGAATATTAGTCATAAGGCATATTTCTCTGCATTGGAGCTTGAAAAAGCCAGAGAACAGGCAATTAAGACAGCTCTTGGGCGTGGTGATACAGACTCTGTGAAATACATTGAAAAATGTGATATCATCAAAGTTTATCATCCGGAATATGTGACCAGAAATCCGGCAAAGGACCATGGGGACGGGAATGAGTTCCTAAACCATGCAGAAGCCATCATATCCAATACAGACTCATCAACAGAAGCAGCAATACTTCTTATGGCATCTGTGTAAAACAAAAGAGGTAAAAGAAAACCGAATATATCTATATGATAATTTGAAAGAAATATATGGTAATAACAAATATCTAAATAATACTGGAAAATATCTATAAGATATAAGCGAAAATCTATACATTAAAAAAGGTGTGGAAAGATGGACGTAAAAACAAGATATGACTTCCGGCTTCTTGATTCGGATGAAGTGGACTTTCTCTATCAGAACCAGAAATTAAGCCAGTGTTTTAAATCCTTCCCTGACGGCACAAAAAAGCCTGTCGGGGAAACGACACTGGAAGAAATTGGGAACCATTATAATGCGGATGGAGAATACCTTTCGCTGGACTTGAATCTGGACGATTTGAAACAGACGGTTTCCGACTTAAAGAAAAGTGGGAGAGATATTATTCGCCTTGAGATTGCGGATATGCTTGAGATTGTAATAGAAATCCTGGCTGAATACAAGGACGATACACTTGCTATATCAGTCTCACTGACGGATTTGGATAATCTCTCAATCGAAGATGCTCAGTGCAGTTATGATGCAGAGCAAGCTGAACTGGATGCGATACTGGATTATATCCGTGTCTCTACCATGGATGAATTACAAAAAAGGTTGTAAAAACAAACACAAAGGGCAGCAGATTCTGCTGCCCTTTTTTGCGTTGGTGTGCCTAGCGGCGCACCAACTTAAATCCACACACCCCATATGGAGTGCGACATCAATTACACAGATTGCATTAAATTCTCTTTGCTGTTAAATGCTTTCCATGACGGAACGGATAAATTTTTTTGCTGTGTATTCATCCTTTTTTTCAATGTCAAGAAATCCTGTCTTCTCAATATTACCAAGGCGATAGATGACAACTTCTTTTGTGAGTTTTTCTGCTATTGCAATATCATCAAGTCCCTTATCACGTTCTTCTACGATTCTTTTCTTGATGTCATCTGTTTTCAGTTCATACAAGTCGTACAATTCGTCTTCCGTGATGTTTAACACAGATGCAACCGGAGTTACACGGGTTGCATGAAGTTCTTCTGCGACACGATAGAATTCATTCAAATGCTCTTTGCGAATCCATGCGAGCATACTATCAAACAGAATATAGATACATTCTCCGGTATCCTTATTTCTTATCAAGGGGGATTCGTCTGTATACCCATACTTTTTCACAAAAGTTTCATTTTCAATAAAACTAGGTTCTTCAAAATCTACTTTAATCTTGATAAATTCTCCCGTTTCTACTCCACCAACGTACTGTTTTGTGATACAGTCGCCCTCTGCTGCATCCTCTTCCGAGTAGCAATAGGATACCCTTGCATTCGGATGCTGTTCAGACAATTTTTTGATAACTGGGATTGGAGGATTTGAGGTACGAAAACTAATTGTAAAACCTCTTTCAACAACTTTTGTTTCTGTAGCATTCTCTGCTGTTCCCCAGTTTTTCATACGCCAGTCTTTTCTTGTTATAGGTTCATCTCGTAAATAAGAGGTTAAAAATTTCGTTCCCAGCTTTTCCAGCTTTTCGAGTATTTTCGGGTTATAAGACTTTATCTTTTCACAACATTCTTCATCTGACATTCCGTTTGAAAAACGGTTCTCTTTTTCTATGTTTTTTCCAAACATTGTAGATGAAAGCCGAGCTACATAATAATTGCATCCAGGCACTTCCATTCTTTCCATCTTATAAGACTCTAATGTTTCGTAGTAATCTTTATCAGACATTCTATGAGAAAAATATTTGCTGATATTTTCACTTTTTTCCAATTTGCGAATTAGTGTTTCAATAGCCAGCTCTATATATTTATCTTTTTCAATATAGATGTCTTTGGATTCCGGAATAATTTTCGAAAAATCAAAATTACTGTCAAATAGTATGTTACCTTCGCTGCCATTTTCTGTTGCAACTTTAAATTTAAACAACGGGAAAAAAGTAATTCCTTCCATCGAAACAGTATTAAAAATAGTTGCCATCACAAATCCTCCTTTGATTTTTTGCTATTCATAGAATAGTCATAAACTCACGCACTCTATGAGGAGTGCGACGAACCATTTCCATAATATCGCCTATATAATCGGAAACTTAAATCCACGCACTCCATGCGGAGTGCGACAGCACCGGACATCTTACCGCCATCCTTTGTATCACTTAAATCCACGCACTCCATGCGGAGTGCGACAGCAATCCTGTAAAAATATAGTCTTTTTGCACCACATAAACACGCAATTTGGCACTCCACATAGCTAAAGCAAAGGATTTTATGACACATAGGATAGCCTTAGACTATGTTGATATGCCCTTACATTTTCTCGGCTTGATTTCGCAAATCCCAGTCATTCTTCTGGTTCTGATAGAACAATGTTCGAATCAGGCTGCGTTTCAGCATGTCCTTGTCCTTTTCACTGATTTCCATAAAAGCTGCTTTCCGAACCGTTTTCTTTGACAGAGAATCAGGATTTACAACAAGTATTCCTACATGAGACGGAATGTTCATTTTCCAGTCCTCCAAAGACTGTTCCAGATAGAGGGTTTTTGATAGGACAAGGTAATTGTAATTCCCGTACCATGATTTTTTAGCATTGCTTTTAAAATCTGCCATTGTGACCTTGATTTCGTAACACCGAAAAAGGTCCTTTTTCGCATCATAGCTTATAAAATCTACTAATTCTCGTCCATTTCCGTTTCGCTGAAAATCAATGGTAACTTCCGTTGTTCCGTATTCTTTTGCAAGCCTTGGATTCGCTCCAAAACAGGAGAGAAGCAATGCTTTTTCTAACCTTTTTGTTTCAATGCGCTTCATTTGTATTACCGTTAAGAAGCTGTTGTTGTTTCTTCTGCAATACTTTCTGTGGGAACGGTCTCTTCCGTAGCTGTGGCAGCAGTGACAGGGGCTACTACAGCTGTACCATCTTCCAGATGCCATTCTACATATTTAACAGAAGAAAGAACGGTAGGAAATGTCTCCAAAGTAGGAAGGTTCTGCTTTGCTTCCTCTGACTCGTATACGGCTACGAAAGAAGTTCCTCCCTGATACTCCAGCCTGTCCGCATGAAAAAGCGGAGTCACATCATTTTTCTCTGAATCTAAGAGACGTACATTCTGGTCAAACATAACCATATCCATAGCACTTGCCGGAGTCATGGAAACAAGGAAGGAAAGATTTGTTCCCTGTGCTTCCCATGCCTGTGCATCCAAAGCTCCTGGAGTAATCACTGCCGGACCATGAGCGTAATAATTATTTGCCATAGGATAAATACCATGCTCAGTCAGAAGCAATTTGTCCTGTGTTGTTCCCGTAGTAGGAGTGACTACCATTCCATTTTTCCATGCATACTGTACATGTTCCAGGTCCTCTGCATTGGTGATACCTCTTACAAATGCAATCGTATCATCTGCATAAATGACTTCCCCAAGCTGTACCGGATATCTGGTCTCTGAGTTGGAGTTTCCAACCACTTGCAGCATGTCTGCACATACCCATTCGAAGTTTGTATCATTCTTCAAGAGAGCCTTGAATGAAATGTAGGGATTTGCTCCTTCCGGTCGCACTGTAACAGAATCAAGCAATGTGAAAGTGGCATTTTCGTAAACCTCTGCTGCTGTGGTTTCCTCACCCGCCACCTGGGTTTCCAGCCCTCCAGCATTGGAAGCCGTAGCGGGAGCAATGTTGGAGTCGCTTTGAGAGCAAGCTGAAAGTGAAATAGCAGCAAGGATGCTGACTGATAAAAGACATAACCTATGTTTAATCATAAAATCCTCCCTGTTCTATATCAGATATAAAATGTTAGTAAAAATATACTATGTTCAATAATTATAACATTTTGTATCCTGATATGCAAGCTGTCAACCAAAGACGTCAAGAGGAGGAAACAAAGGGAACAGAAGAGAAAAAAGCAAGGAAAGTATATCTATGGATATATTAAGTCTTGACTTATGTTGCAAAAAGTACTATACTAAATACATAACAAATAATAGAAATATTCAGCAAGTGGTTAAAGTCGGAGGAATATTTATGGCAATAGTAAAATCGAAATATGATGGTTATGGACAGATTGATTTCACAGAAACAGGTCATGATTCTGATTTTATTGCAACAATCGCAAATCACACAGATAAGACATTAAAAGTATACATTGATGATTTAGAAGGTTGGTACTCTGAACCTGTTATAGTCCCGTCAAATGATTGGGTGGGCTTTCTGGCAGATGAGTTTGGATGCTTTCAGGCAGAGAGCATTAAAAATGGAGATTTTAAAGCCATTTACCTTCCGTGTGAATCCGGCTAGGACCCAGGAGAGAGGAGAAAAAATGGCGAAATACACAATTACATTTTCATGCGGACATACAGAATTAAGGGAATTATACGGACCACACAAGGAACGGAACCGTAAGATTGAATACTTCAAAGAGCAAGGGCTATGCTCAGAATGCTACAAGGAACATTTAAAAAGAGAAGAAGAACAAAGAAGAGAACTGAAAGCAAAAGAAGAAGCAAAACTTCCTCTTGTATGCATGATAAGCTGCCTGGATAAATTGGGTAAAAGCAATAAGATACAGTGGTTGCTTTGGTTTGACGGAAATGTTATAAACAACGAAAAAACTATTAAAAGTCTGGGCTATAAAAATGAATTAATTGTAATAGAAGCACCTTGCGAGTGTGTTACTATGGTTCAACCGGGGATTTTTGGATACTTCTGGCAAAAAACGTTCACAAAAGAAGAAGGAATAGAAGAGGAAAAGGAAAGCATAAGAGAAGTTTTTCCGGATGTCGTTTTTAAGGAATACGAATACAGCCAAAAGATTTATGAGGAAGCACAAAATAAAAGCAATGTATTTCGGGAAATTCAAGGAAGGATGGACGCTATCCCAAAACCGGAAAAACCGGAAATCCTTGATAGGGGATATTGGAACGAAAAAGTCTACGGCACAGAGAGGAAGTATACCATCTATCTTGATGATGAAAAAGTAAGGATTTCTGATGAAGAAGCGAAAGCCCTGAAACAATATGCAAAAGAAAAAGCAGCATACGAAGAACTGATTGGAATTCTGAAAGAAGCAGACAGCCTGGAACGGTACGACAAACTGTATCGGATGGTTCAGAAGAAACGAGAATCAGAGGAGAGAAAACAGGCTGCTCTGGATTCCCTTGTAAAACCGGAACTTCCAGACTTTGTTGACGGAAAATATTGGAATAAGCGCATTTATGGGACAGATGGAAAGTACAATATCTATCTCGATAATAAACGAGTCAATATTTCGAATGAAGAAGCCGAAAAGTTGGAAGGATATCTGGCTGCTGTGGATGCATACGACAAAAAGGTAAGAGAACTGAAAGAACGGTTTTAAAAGGTCGAGGGCAGAAGAAATTCTGCCCTCGTAAATTAAAGGAACTGTATCTATGAATATGATAATTCTTGATTTACCAAAACAGTTCTTTTATACTGAATAAGAGTGAGGATAATGAACTATGAGCAATAAATTGATTAAGAAAAAAGACAGAATCATCACGATGACTGAACAGGAATATGCGGACATGAAGCGCAAAATGACCCAGGAAATCAAGCTGGAGATTTTCGATGAACTCCAGAGAAAAGTAACCAGTATGCAAGCACAGGCTTTAATGCTCTCCTTCGGACTGGCTTTATATGAGAGATGTAATTTTAATGAGGACGAGATAGAGGACATCCTTGCATGTGCAGATGAAAAAATGGCAGATTTCTGGACTTTGGATGATTTGGAAAAATTCAGAGACTATGTAAAACGAACCTGTGGCTTTGATGTGCGGGTTCCGGGATATGCAGACGAAGAACCGGACTGTGAAGATTAAAAGACGGTAAAAGTGGAAATATAAGAGACCGGAAAGATATGAGGGGCATATATGGAAAAAAACGTAGAAAAAACAAAATTTGGAGTAAGAACTACTCATCCCAGTTACGGGACGTTACTATTCAGCAGAAGGACAGGTGCAAAAGAAGCCTTATTTGGCAGCAGTATTCAGCATAGGGATACGATTTGCATGACACTACATCATGCAAGCATTGAAAGGGGACTGAACAGAGACTGGATACACGGAGACAAAGTGATTGCAGAAGTGGAAATGAGTTATTCTCAATTTGCGGAAGCCATCACAAGCATGAATATCGGAACAGGCGTACCTGTTACAGTTCGATGGACTGAAAAAGATGGAAAGATTCCTCCTTGTGATTTTGTTTCAAAAAGAGAACAATTTGAAGATGAATTTAAAACACAAAGAAAAAATGCTACCCGTGTGTCAGCAGAATTGATTCAGGAAGTAACCGAATTGTTTAACCAGAAGGGAACTCTAAAGAAAGCCGACAAGGAAGAGATTCTGCGGAAGTTAAATAAATTAAAGATGGACATTGGAATCAATACGGACTTTATCGTGAATCAATTCAATGAACAGATGGATAAGACAGTGATGGAAGCTAAAGGAGAGATTGAGGCTTTTTATCAGAATAAGGTAAATGCGATTGCACATGCAGCTTTGGTGGAGCATAGAGAAGAATTTCAGAAGTTGGAAAGTTTGGTGGACATTAGCATGATTGAATAATGGAGTGTGAATGGGAGAATATGGCAAAGTATGATGTAACCTTTCTCTGTGGTCATACAGAAACGGTGGAACTGGTAGGATACGAGAAAGAAAGAAAAAGAAGACTCTGGAACATGTCCCGCACAAAATTATGCCGGAACTGTTACAAAAAGAGGGCAGCAGAAGAACCGTTATATGCTTGCCTTGAGCCACTTTCTAATTTAGATGAAAATGGCAAAATTCAATTTTGTCTTTGGCTATCCGGAAACACGATGGAAAGAAAAGAAGCTATTAAAGAAATGAAAGGGTTTATCTGGAGACAACGCCCTTCCTATCTTCCGGATACAAGACCTTATTGGCATAAAATCGTAAAAGAAGAAAATATTCATAAAGAGCTGCATCTGCTTACAGGAATGATTCCGGAAATATCCTTTAAGGAACCGGACCCGTTACGATTAAAAAATTATGAAATTGCACAACAAAAAAAAGCCAGCTATGAAAAAAAGATGAATGCAATTTCCTACATAGTAAAACCGAAGTGCCCAGAGATACTGGATGGTTCTTGGAATGAGAAAATCTATGGAAAACCCGGATATTACAGCGTATATCTGGATGGAGAAAAAGTCCATGTTTCTGATGAGGAAGTAGAAGAGATTCGAAAATATCTGGAAGAAATGGACGAATACAATGAAGAAATCAGACAAATCAAAAAACGATAAAATACAGAAAGGATAAGCGGAAAATCCGCATGGGTGATAATATGTCAGTTGTTGATACCGTACAATATAAGGGAGAGGACGAAAAATATGAAATCAGACTTGCTCTTACTACTCGCAGTTCCGGTTTAAAACAACAAAATGGAAATATGCAGTTTATTTCTGATAAAGTGGAATTGAGAAGAGAGAAAATCCGCAGCCTTGCTTTTCTTTTGGGGGCTTTGGATGACATGCACAAAGAAGATTTTATCTCTATTGTTAAATGTGACAAGGATAAAAAACTAGAACAATTGGTTTTAGATAATATTCAGTCCATTTCTGAACGCTATATGATGCAGCCGGATTTTACCATATATAACGCTACAATTGAAGCTATGACCCAGATGGTTTTTGAAAATAAAGATGCACAAGATTATTTAGACGGTATTGTAGAAAAGCTATGCCCTAAATTGTACTCAAAAAAAGACACATGCATACAGACCACAAGACGGGTAATAGAATACATTGCAAATCAAGCTATTTCCCCTAAAAACAGAAAAAAGGCAAAAGAGGAACGATGCTTTTGTGCCAGTGAGGAAATGATTGCGATTCTTTACTATCTTATCATATGGAAAACCTCAAATGACATGGATGATAAAAATGTTGAACTTCTAACAAAATTTATTAAAGGAATAGAAATCCCAGTTGGAAAATTTTCAACTGCCAGGAGAACAGACACATCGTTGGACTGGCTGGCTGATATTTTGAACCTTTCTACCGAAAAATTAATGGATGATAAGCTATTTTTAAAATATCAAGAGAATTGTCTAAAAAAAGCAGCCATATGGATGCATGATGTAATAGATAAGGATGAATTTCTCTGCCTTGGAAGTGTAGAAGATTATGAAGGTTTTTTTGAAAAAGAAAAATACAGGGATTTCTTTGTAACAGTATTTAGTGAAATGCTTCTTAATCTCCAAAATATCAAGGATAAAGAAGATGCAGAAGCAAGTGATTTTGGTGTAAATCCCATGTCTGTATTGTTAAATTCCCTGGCTGAAATCAAGTGGTATCCTAAATGTATTGGAGGGGGGAATTTTTATGCTGCATTTAATGTTTCTCTGGCATCTGTGGCTGCCAGCTATGCCATTTCTTCCTTTGACGGAGAAAATGTTGAAGAGGAATTAGAGCGAACAAATATGATACGAAAATCCGGTATAAATAATCCGGAACGTTTCGTATGTGACCTATTCACGGCATTTGTGCTTCAACTGATATCATTGGAATATAAGAAAAAAGATTATGATGTGTATTCTATCAGTATTGATGTAGAAAAAGAACTAATGAAAGAAAATCCACATCGTTCCGTGTTTACGGATTATATCTCTCAAAAAGAAGACTCAATTGCTTTAAAGGATAAAGAAATTGCACAGCTGAAAAAAAACTTACAGATTTTCCATCAGAAACAACAAGATGAAGAAAAAGAAATCAATAAAAAAATAAAACCATTAGAGGATGAGAATAGGGAACTCCAGAAAGAAAATAGAAAACTAAAAGAGGAACTTGAAACATTAAAACAAAAAAAAGAAGAATTGGATTCTATGATAGAAGCATATGAACAGACGATTGGAAAACAGGAACAATTTACCGAAAGTAAACACTATTTATCAGATGAAGAGCTTCGCAACCAGAAGATTCTGTTTGTAGGTGGAAGATATGAATTGGTTCGTACATTAAAAAATATTATGGTTAATGCAAAATTTGTGCAGACAGAAACAGACCCTGTTCCAGACCTTGCAAAAATAGATAAAATTATCTATTTTAGTAATTTCATCAATCATTCTACTTACAACAAAGTTTTTGACAAGGCAAAAATCCTTAATATTTCATATCAGTTTGTTCATACTCAAAATTATGAACAGGTATGGGAGCTGTTGAAAAGAGCAAGTAATTGAAGATGGAACAAAATATGCCTGTATTAGATTTTGAAAGGATAAACAGGGATAATGCAAAAAGGTGTCAAATTTAGAATCTACCCGAACAGGGAACAGCAAAATCTAGTCCATCAGACATTTGGCTGTTACAGACTCATTTACAACAAAGCACTTGCCATGCGTAAGGAAGATTATAGCGGGACTGGTTGAGAAGGATATAAAAATATGATAATATAATTGCAAAAGTAAAGTAACAAAATGCCATACAGAAGCGGGAGGGAAATAATAAGCTATGGTAAAATACGACAAAATGTGGGAAAGAATGAAAAAAATGGGTCTGTTTCAATCAGATTTATTAAATGTAGTCAGTGCGCCTACTGTTAGTATGCTGAAAAAGAATAAGTATGTTAAACTCAATACGATTGAAAATATTTGTATATTTCTTGAATGTGGACCAGAAGATATTTTAGAATTTTATGGAGATAATACACATTCCAGTTGGAGAACTACAGAAGACGGATATACTGACAGATTTGTAGGAAAAAAAGTCATAACTGCAAGTGAATTATTAAAGTCAGAAGAGTAATCAAATATGTTAATTCTCTTGCTATCTATGAGGATTCCTGTTATAATACAGATATAAAGTCTATTTTTTAAGTTTGAAGGAGTAAAAGGTAAATTGCATCAGGTGCAGTCTGCCTTTTTTTAGTAAGAAAATACAGGAAGATACCCTGTTGAACATTCCAGCGGGGTATCTAAATACCTCTGCTGTTTTTATAGATATCTTATACGGCAAAGGAGGGAAAAGGAAGATACACAAATACGAACAAATTATGATATAATGGAAGGAGAAAGCCAATGGACCCAAAATTGAAAGAGGATATAATAATAGCAGGTCCCAAAGCACAATATGATGAACATGCAAAACAATTGTTAGCCCATAAGGAAGTTTTGGCACAAATACTTTCCAATGTGACAACGGAATTTAAAGGAATGGAACCGTGTGAGGTCATTCCCTACATTGAGGGAGAAGTGGAAATCAGCAAGGTATCCATCCTTCCGGGAAAAACAAACATGCCTAAGATTAAAGGCACGAATCTGGAAAGTAAGATTTCTGGAGAAGGTTCATCTACATATGATGTTCGTTTTTATGCAACAATTCCAAATCAAAACAGTTGCATGGAAATCATTGTAGATGTGGAAGCCCAGAAAGATAATCCATCATATGACCTTGTGGCAAGAGGAATATTCTATAATGCAAGACAAATATCTTCTCAGCTAGATAGGGATTTTATAATTCCAAACTACAAAGATATTAAGAAAGTGTATTCTATATGGATAAGCATGAACAGCCCCAAAAAGCTGGAAAATTCTATCGTGCAATATACAATAGAACCAAAAGCTGTAGTGGGGAATGTGACAGAATTCGGGAAATATGATTTACAGACAGTGGTACTGGTAAATCTGTCAAAACAAGTAGCAGAACAGACTGAAAAACTGTCTCTGCATCGTTATTTAGGAACCTTGTTTTCTACAGAGATGAAGCCAGAAGAAAAATTCTCACTGCTGGAAAAGGAGTATGGACCAGTAGAAGAAAACCTGGAAAAAGGTGTCAAAGCAACAAAGATGATTTTGGCTGGAAAGTCAGATGAAGAAATTATGAAATCAACAGACTTGACAAAAGAATAGCTAGAAAAACTGAAAAAACATCTACATAGTATCTAAATGTATTAAACCACGAAATAAAAAAGAAAGGAAGTATGTTGCTTTTGCTTCTAGCAACATCACACAGGGAAAATATGATTTTACTGAACGAAGAAAGGATTGAATTTGAAGATTTTATAAAATTATTATCACCAAATTCCTCCAGATTGACAAAAACGAATAAAAGCACAAATCCAATTGTAAAAAACTATTCCCAAAAGAATCAAAACAATATAATCAGCGAGAAAAAGTCCAAAAGTAATCCGTATAATAAAATAGAGATAAATAAAAATGGAGATAAATTCGTTTATGCAAATTACTTATTTGCTCTTGATAAGGCAATAGAATTTGGAGAAATTGAATTAATTCTCAGCCTGATTAAATGCATTGAACCACCTACGGTATCTAGGGAAACTGCTTTAAAACGAGCTGTACAAGTCGGAAACTTAAAAGTGGTTCGCTTTTTTGTGGAACAAGGAATTTATGATTTAAACAAGCTGGAACTGCTGCCCTTGGCAACAAAATATAATCATATGGATATCGTAAAGTATTTGATAAAAAAGGGAGCCAGGATTTACATTAATAACAATAGTACAGACACAAAGCAAAATAGGAATACACAAAAAAAGTATGTTAATGATACATTGGATTACTATATATATAACGGAGACCTTGAAATGGTCCGCTACTTAAATAATCATGGTGTAGATATTCACAAAGACAGAGACAGGAGCCTTTATCAAGCTGCTCGATTTGGACATCTGCATATTGTAAAATATTTGGTAGAGAATGGAGCAAAAAATCCTAATGCTCTTAGAGCAGCAGCTATAAACGACCATTTAGATATTGTAGAATACCTGTTAAATAACGGGGCAGACATACAGATATTTAAAAATCGTGCTTTCTGTGATGCTGCATCCTATGGCTATTTAGATATTGTTAGCTTTTTATTAGAAAATGGGGCTGATATTAATTCGGAAAATGATTTAGCTTTGCGAGGAGCAACTAATTGGGGGAAGACAGATACGGTTGAGTATCTGTTAGAACATGGTGCAAATATTCATGCCGAAAACGATGAAGCACTTAGAACTGCTGTAAAATACAGAAAAACAGACACCATGAAATGCCTGTTAGAGCATGGTGCGGATATTCATGCTGATAATGATGCAGCGTTGAAAATGGCAGCAGGCTGGGGAAATATATATATTGTAAAATATCTGGTAGAACATGGTGCAGATATTCATGCTGACAATGATGCAGCATTAAAGGAAGCCATAAAACAAAGAAAAGAAAGGGTTATAAAATATTTCCAATCATTAGAAGAGGATGAAATTTCAGATAAAGAAGAAAATGTGGTTGACTCATTGGAAAATGACACTATGAATTCAATGCTTCTGTTTGATGCAATAGAAAAAAACAACACAGAAATAGTAAAGTTCCTGATTGAGAACGGAATATCTTTGGATGAGAAAAATGACATAGCCATTTGGAAAGCAATTCAAAAGCAGAATCTTGATATTGTAAATCTTCTGATACAAAACAGTGGAAAATATAAATACGCAAATACAGAAATCTACGATTCCAATTTAGATGAGAATGTTAAGAAAATGCATTTCCTGGCTGAGAACGAAACCACTATTTACGAAATGGCAAATAATCTCTTCATACAGGCTGGAATAAACGGCTATACAGAGGTGGTAAAATATTTCGTAGAATGCGGAGCAGATGTTTCTGTACAGGATAATATCATATTCAAGTCCTACATTGAAAGAAAAGACAGTGTTATGTTGGATTATCTGGCTGAAAATGGTGCAGTTGTGACGGAGAGTGCCAATATAATACTGGACTTGGCACTTGAGAATGGGGATGTATCAATGATAAATGTAGTGGAAGATTATTCGCCAGAATCAATCATTGATTATACCATAGACTTTGACAAAAGCACCCCGGATAATCAGGTAGCTTATAATTATTTGAGAAATTTAAAAGCACGATTGGTAGTTACACTTACTTGACATTCCATACAACAATAGTTCGGATTGACACATTTCCTGGAGCATGGTATAATATCTATAGATAACATAAGCCATGGCTTAATATACAAACCTTGTTGTTTTATTTGAGGTAGGTGGAAAATGTTCTTAGTTGAAAATGAAAAAGATTTTTTAGACAAATATGGAGAAATGGCATATAAAATAGCTGGAAGGTTTGTGATAGAAGCGTATCGTGATATAGAGAGAGAAGATATAAACCAACTTGCTTTATTGTACCTATGGGAAGCAACTAAAAGCTATGACAATACCAAAGGAGCTTCCTTTTGTACTTATGCTCATATCTATATTTATAATAATCTTGTGAACTATTTTACAAAGAAAAATTTAAAAAAAAACCAAGCCGATTTTGAAAGGATTGAGCTTAAAAATGTCAATGATGAGAACGCTGATGGATATGACACAATGTTAGAAGCTCCGTCTAATGATGAAAATAGTATATCCTATTATAATTTACGCATTGATATTGAAATGCAATTACAAAAACTTAAAAAACAGTCAAGAAACAAAAAAGCGCAAACTGTTTTTAAAGGAGTGCGTATCTTAGAAGCAATATTAAACGGAGAAGAGCCAGAAGAAATCCGGGCTAAAATGAATATAAGCAATAGTGCTTATAAAACATATTTACATCATGCAAGAAATGCTTTACGAGGATTTATGGCATAACAAAACATTCTAATTAAGAAAACAATGTTTTCTGCAAAAAATATTTGCTCAAATGACCGGATTAGAATTCGGTCATTTTGTGCTATTATTTAATATAAAACAGGTAGCCTTTTCTGCGGAAACGCTGGTTGTAAAAAGGGATACAAGGGGAAAATGTGAAAAAGAAAAACATTACGTTACAAGCAAAAGAAGTAAAACAATTATTTGAAAAAGATGAGTTGGTAATCAAAGTGTGTTTAGCTTTGAAGTTAGGGTATACGGCACAGGAAGTATCAAAAAAATTTAGCACTCCAATTAAAGAAATTGAAAGTATTAAAGAAAAATTGCTGAAAGAAAAGTTATTGGAGTTACCACCAGACAATCTCTACAAAATAGCGTTACAGGCAGCCAGAGAAGATGATGATTTTGCGTCCGTCTTAGCACAGGCACAAGAATATCATAAAAGAGACTTATTGCCACGGCATGTCGAAACTCTCTACCAAGTGATGGAATACGGTATGGATACGGAAGTCGTTCTTTTTCTTATGGAAACCATTCAGGCAAATGGAAAATATTCGGAGGAATATCTGTCGAAAATTGCGAAGCAATGGGTGAATTCCGGAATATATCATATATCGGATATCGGAATTAATGAGACAACAGATGAGTATTATATAGCGGTTAAAACAAGTTTTGGTATTCACAGAATCCTTACCAATCCTGAAATCAAGTACATAGAAAAATGGAAGAAGTATGACCTTCCTTGCAAAATCATCAAGACAGCATGTGAGAGAACAATTATGCAGACAGGGAAAGCATCATTCCCATATTGCGATAAGATTTTAACGGATTGGCAGCAGAAAAATGTCAAGTCAGATTTTGATGTTGCAAATGTAGATAAAGAATACAGAAAGCAGCGCAAAGAGGAATTAACCAAGCGGAAAGAAGCAAACAACCGAAATAGAAACAAACAAAAACATAAGGAATCGGAAACAACCATCATCCATAATAATATTCTGGCTGTGCAAAATATGTACATTTCCTCCAGTGACAATGAGGAAGCCAGAGAGTATTGTGTGGACGGAGAATCGTTTACAGAGGATTTTTAAAAATAAATACGAGGTGTCAGGATTAAAAAACAAATTCTGGCATCTTTTTTTTATCGAAAAACTTACAAGAGAAAAGAAGATTGGACCTTGACAAAGTATATCTATAGATATATAATTAAGCCAAGAGTTAATATATAAAAGTATAGAAAAAATAGATTGAGAAAGGGAAAATATATGGCATTACAGTTGATAATTGGACCATCAGGATATGGAAAAACCTATTATGCAAATAGAATGATTATGGATGAAGCAGTACAAAATCCAGATAAGATGTATTATGTCGTGGTTCCGGAACAGCTTAACCTTTCCATGCAGCAAGATTTTTTGAAAATCAGTCCGACTGGGACTCTTTTTAATGTGGATGTGGTATCTTTTGAACGACTGGCAGAGCGCATTTTATCCCGATGCGGGCTGGATATGCCGGAGCTGGTAGATGATACTGGAAAGTGTTTGGTACTCCGTAAGGTTGCCGGAGACATCAGGGAAGACCTGACTGCTTTTAAACGTCCGGTTAAGAAAGCTGGTTTTATCCAACTTTTAAAGTCCATGTTGTCTGAACTATTACAGTACAATATCACAGATGAACGTCTGCATGAATTATCAATCGCAGACAAAATGCCGATAGGTTTAAAACGGAAACTGGGAGATATGTATATCATCTACCATGCTTTTAACGAAGCAATGGACAGCGGGGAAATCCCAAAAGAAACAATTCTTTCTTATGTAACTAAAATCCTTTCCAAAGCAGATTTTATTAAGGATTGCACGTTTTTATTTGATGGATTTACAGGATTTACACCCATTCAGGAAATTTTCGTTCAGAGCCTGATTGAAAGAAGCAAGATGGTATATGCCACGGTTACAATGGACCGAGAAACCCTAAATAGCAAAGAAAAAGACAACTTTAACAGATTTTTCATGAGTTCTCTTGCAATCGGAAGTTTGTACCGTTGCGCTGCTGATTGCAAAGCAAAAGTAATGAATCCGGTGGTTTTAACGGAGAATCATAGAACAGAAAAAGAAGACCTGTTATATCTGGAAAAGAATCTGTTTAAGGTTTCGGATAAAACACTCTATTACGAAGATGAAGTTAAAAACATCCATCTGGCTTCTATGGAAAATCCACTGGAAGAAGTACAGTGTGTCGCAGAAGAAATCTACCATCTTATCAGAGATGAGGGATACAGATACAGAGAAATTGCAGTAGTAACAGGGAATATGGATGCCTATATTCCGCATGTAACAAGAGTATTTGGACAGGCTGGATTTTCCTATTACATGGATACAAAAAAGAATGTACAGGATACTCCGCTTATCAGTTATATCCTGTATGCAATAAGAGCCATCTGGCACAATGCAGATTATGAGAGCATGTTTGGTTTCCTTAAAACTGGAATCATTCTGAATGAAAAAGAATGTAGCATCCTGGAAAATTATGTTCTTGCAAAAGGGATTCGTGGTTTCTCTGCGTGGAACAGGGAGTGGAAAAAAGAAATGAAAAACATGGCTGGTTATACGATGGAAGGCATCAATGAAATAAGAGAAAAAGCCATTGAGAATCTGCTGCCATTGCGTGATGCAATGAAAAAGGAAGATGCCACAGTACGAGACGTTCTGGAAGCCATTGTAACCATGATGCAAGAAGATAACGTTTATGATTATGTGGAAAGCCAGAAAGACTGGTACGAGGAGCATGGAGACCTTGTAAGAGCAGAACTCTATGACCAGCTTTATGAAAAAGTTCTTGAAGTATTTGACCAGTTTGAACAGACATTAGGAAGACAGAAAATCCTGGTAGAAGAGTACCATGACATTTTGCTTGCTGGTTTTGCAGAAATCAAGGCGGGTGTAATCCCGGCAACCTCTGATTGTATTATCATAGGAGATATGCAAAGAACCAGAGTTGAGGATATCAAGGTTTTGTTCTTCCTTGGTCTGAATGAAGGAAATATCCCAAGCCAGGATACAAAGGTAGATTTGTTTAACGAGAGAGAAAGAGAACTGCTTGCAAGCGAGTACGAAGTAGAGTTGACACCCAATGTAGAAACTAAGCAGTCTTTCCAGAAATTCTATTTCTATCTGACTCTTACAAAAGCATCTGAAAAATTATATCTTTCCTATCCGGAAATGGATAATCAGGGCGGGGGATTAAATCCAAGCAGTTATTTAAGGGAAATTGAAACTCTTTTCCCATGTCTGGAAGAAGAATATATGGAAACGGGACAATACTACATTAACGATGCGACCATGCTTAATGTATTTGCGACAGAACTTCGTAAGATTAAGGAAGAAGGAATTACTGGTACTTTAAAATCTGTAGCGGGAGATTTATGGTCCAGAAGAGAAAACAGACCTATCATGGAAGAAATGATTGACAAAGCATTTTTCCATTATGAACCAGAAAACATTGGTGCAAGCCGTGCAAGAAGTCTGTATGGTGCGACCATTCATACCAGCCCCACAAGACTGGAACAGGAAGCTACCTGTCCATTTTCCCAGTTTTTAAAATATGGAATCGGACTGACAGAAAGAGATGTCTATGAAGTATCCCAGAAAGATATTGGAAGTGTTTATCATATGGCTCTGGAACAATTTTTCAAGGTTACAAAAACAAATAACTTAAACTGGGTAGAACTTACAAAAGAGGAGAGAAGCCAGTACATTGATTCCTGTATGGAAAATATATCAGAGAATTATAAGGACAGCCTTTTCAAATCCAGTGCAAAAAACAAGTATTTCGTAAGACGTATTTCCTCGGTTCTTTCGGACACGGTAGATATTCTGGCAAAGCAGATTCAGAAATCCGGATATACAGTAAAAGATGTGGAGATTGACTTCTCTGGAAGAAATTCTGCTGCCTTAGACCTTCCAATGGAAACTGGCTCAAGAATGTTGGTATCCGGACGAGTTGACCGTATGGATGTAAAAGAAAGTGACAACAACATCATGTATGCAAAGGTCATTGATTACAAAACCGGAAGCACGACCTTTGATGCGACTCTGGCTTATAATGGCTTACAGCTCCAGCTTATCTATATGGATGCAGCCAACGGCATTGTGAAAGCAGAATGTCCGGATAAAGATGTCCGTTCTGGTGGATTTGCATATTACCATGTAAAAGACCAGTACATTGAAACAGACGGAACGGATTCTGCCGAACAGTTGGAAGCAAAACTCTTAAAAAGCATGGAGATGTCTGGGGTTATCAATCTTTCCGCAGAGCCAGATGCCAAAAAGAATGGGGTAGAAGAAGAAACACTTCATGGTATTCAGAAACGTGTAAAGTCAGAAGCAATTCGTTTGGGAAAGAAAATCTGTAAAGGAGACATTGAGGTTTCTCCATACAAAAGAAATGACCGTACAGGCTGTACATATTGCCCGTATCGTGCCGTATGTGGTTTTGATGTAAGTCTGTCAGGATATGAGTACCGTAATCTGAAAGAAGTATCAAAGGATGTTTTTTCGGAAGTGAGAAAAGAAGAGCAGTAACAAGTGCCAGCCCTGGAGATATCTGGGGCTGACATTCCATAAGAGGGGGAGGACGTTGTGGAAAATTTGCAAAATCTTTTTCCAGAATTTGAATGGAATATTGAAGAGGTCCGTCAGGAAAAGAGGGAAGTATATAAGCAGCTAAAGGAATCAGCTCCATATCTGTCACTGATTTGTCAGGAGGAAAAACGGACAGTTTTTGCAGAAGGGAAGAACTTCTGGTCACGCAAGTACCAGACATATTCTGAAATGTGGTGGGAAGTAAGAGAAAATACAGAAGCCAGTCTTGGAGAAAAGCAGTATAATTACCTCATGACTTTTGTTAAATTCCGCAACAGGCAGCTAAAAAAGAATGTGACTAGAAAAAAAGACATGGAAGAATGCATAGAGTCTATTCTCGCTGCAAAGGACCTTATGAGACTGATGAAAAAAACATTCAGCCTGTATCTTCCATCCATCAAAAAGAAATTGGCAGACGAACTGGAAGGTGAATCAGAAAAAATGGAAAAAATAATAAATAGCATTTTTAGAGAAAATGTAGTATCTGCTGCCACCATCTGTCTTGGACTTAATGTTGCGAAAAAAGCAGAAGGATACTATTTCTGTGAAAACCGCAGAAACAAACTAAATGAAAATAAAATTAATATCATATCAAGCGGAAAGGTCTGGCATTGGTCAGATTATTCCAATGAAATAAAAGAAATTCTTTCCAAATCCGGCTTGGCTCTTATGACACTTCATATGGCTGAAAAAATGAAGAATCACGAAGATTATTTGAGGTGCATTCATCCTTACAATTTTTAGGATGACCGGAAGAAGTTGTTATAACTGTTTTTTAGAAAGATATAAAATGGTGCTGTGACGGCGTAAAGCCCTCATAGAAAGAGAGAAGAATGGACATGGAAGAATCTCCTTAGACTAGAACCAAAAAACTGTTTACTAGCGCAATAAAAGCCGACAAGAGGAAAAAGAATGGAAAAGGAAAAATTGGATTTTACAACAGCAAAACATTATAAGGAAGTTCTGCAAAAGACCGCCAAGGAACAGCGGATGCAGATGGGGTTCTCCCCTTTGCAAAAAAGTCGAATCGGATATACCTTTGAAGTATTGAAAATGATATGGTTTCTAAATAAAATCATACCTAAAAATAAACGTCTGGTTTTTCTTTGTATTGGTGCTTCCAATTACATAGGGGATATGTTTGGACCATACATAGGACAGCTCTTACAGGACAAAGCAGATAGAAATATTATCGTTTATGGAAATATGGAGAAAAGTGTTCACGGAAACAATCTCTTAGAATACATTGAAAATATTTATAAAAAACATAAGGATGATTTTGTGATTGCCATTGATGCCGGAACTTCTAAGGGATATAAGACCGGAACGATAATGGTTTACCGCCGTGGGATTTGTCCGGGACGTTCCTTTTATAGCGGAACAGCCAAGGTAGGAGATGTTTCTATCCTTGGCTTTACGGAAGAAAATTATGAAAAACTGCTGGCTCTTTCTGAAAAGGACACTTACCTTTATGACATGATATATTTTACAGCTCATGCTCTGATAAAATATGTGCAATGGTTCAATCCGCTATGTGTTGATATACCAGATATGAAAGAAGAACAGAAATTAATAAAGAAAAAGACAAAAAAAACAGATAAAACAAAAAAACAAGATATCTAAGCTACTGTTTCCAAAAACAGTAGCTTTTTTCATATACTTTTTCTGATAAAAATGTTATAATTATTGCATAGCGTTCAAAAAAATTAACATTTTGAAGGGAGCGTATGTATGAGTGAAAGAGAACTGGAAAAAGAAAATACGGTTGTCTGGAAAGACAGAAAACACTTCTTGTGGTTTCCGTGGAGCTTTGTAAAATACTCTATCGAAAACGGTAGGCTGATTATCCGTTCCGGACTCTTTAATAGTACGGTGGAGGAAACACTGTTATATCGCATTGTGGACATCAGCATGAAGCAGACTCTCTGGGGTAAGTTATTTGGAACCGGAGATATTATTGTAAAGGCAAAGGTGGATTCCACACCGGAAATCACACTGAAAAATATTTCACATCCGGATGATGTCAGAAGATTGATTTCTGAAACCGTAGAGGGCAGCAGAAGAAGCCAGAAAGTAGTAGGAAAAGAATTTTACGGAGGAACCGCCGGAAGCGCAGATGCAGATGTGGATTCGGATTTTGAAGAACTGTAATACAAGAAAAAAAGGAATGATATGATGAAAAGAAAGATGTGGTATACAACAGCACTGACCAGTATCTGTATCTCTGTCCTGACTGCTGTTCAGGTATATGCATCAGATATAACCTCAGTGTCGGTTACATTAAAAAAAGATAAAGAGGTCGAAGCGGGTGTCCTGTATCCGGTAGAGATTACCGTATCAGGGTGGTATCAGGATGGTCCAAATGGAAGCTGGTATTATTTCGACCAGACTGGAAGGATGTTGACCAATACAAAAACACCAGATAATTTTTATGTGGATGAAAATGGAAGATGGAAAACATAAGAGATTAAGAGAGGGGTAAAAATGCAGAAGAAGAGAATCCTTATATTGACACTGGCGGGAATTATGGTAATGGGAAGTGCTTTTCCTACATTTGCAGCCAAAAAGAAGAAAATCTCATCCGTTTCTCTTGAAGTGAATACGGAAAGCCTGATGGAAAGCGAGATGGGGAATGAAGAAATCGAAATTGAAGCAAGGTCGGATAAGTATTATGTTGATACCTATGAGATTATGAATGAGGAAATGGAGTGGTCTATGGATTCCATTCCGGAGATTGAGATTACTCTGATGGCAGAAGATGGGTACTATTTTGCTGTCACGAAACGCTCTGATGTAAAGCTGAAAGGAAATGCAGAACCAGAGTATGTTTCTGGAAGAAAACGTGATTCTTCTAGTACGTTGATTATCCGCACCAAATTGCATTGCATACAACAGGGGGTAGGAGAGTTGGAAACAGATTGGGACAAGGAACGTCCTTGTACAGTTTCGTGGGAAAGTACCTATGATGGAAACAGTTATGAAGTGCGTCTGGAGAGAGACGGAAGAAGAACAGGTGTTGTACAGGAGGTATCCGGCATTGATAAATCCATAGATTTATCCAATATGATGAAACGTGCTGGAAATTACACGGCTTTTGTCAGAGAAATCAATCCGGATTCTGGAAAGAAAAGCGAATGGTTTGAAACCGAAAGTTATAATTTGCCAGAAGAAATCGCACAGAAAAACAAAGACCTTTATGGATACCAGTCCTTAGACAGTTACGGATGGAAACAGGATAATAATGGCTGGTGGTACAATACTCCGGGAGGTTATAAGAAAAATGAATGGTTACAGAGCAATGACCATTGGTTTTTCATGGATGAAAACGGGTATATGGTCACAGGCTGGAGAGAAATCGGAGGAAACTGGTATTATTTTAATGATATCGGAGAGATGCTGTCCGACACGGTTACACCAGACGGATATACGGTAAATGCAGAGGGGGTATGCATCAACTGATAATGGCAGTCGCACTCCATGAGGAGTGCGTGGATTAAAGTAGCAATCTGGCATTGACTCCATTTAGGACTTTGTAAATGACTCCCGGACAAAAAATCAGGGAATAATTTCGATTTTTACATATTGCAAAATCAAGGCTTTTTATTGACAAAGCGAAGGAAAAGATATATAATCCAACTATCAGTATTTCGTACAAAGTCCAAGGAATTTTAGTCACAAGAAGCCTGAAATGGTTTCTTGTGACTTTTTTTGTGCGAAGAAAGGAGGATAGAACAAAAAAGAAAGAAGGGGTGATTGTGAAAAATAAGAATCAAGTCAAAGGGAAGCAGGATTCACTGGAAGAGAACCAGAAGTATTCATGCCCCGAAAAAGGGTGGTGTTCTAACTGCATCCATAATCATACGGATTATTGCAAGGGTGAAGACATTTGCAGAGCGTATAGAGGACAGCCACCCACCGAATACTCACCTATCAGGTAGTAAAAAACGAGGGAAGCTGCTTTTTAATAAGGGGCTTCCCAAAGACGGGAAAGGAAGAAAAAATGAAGAAAAAGTATGTACCTGTCACAATTACAATGGAATGTGAAATCAGGGAAGAAAATCATCTGGATGTGTTTGACAATATAGCTGAAAACTATCCGGATTTTTTCTTGGAAGAAGCAGAATGCCAGTCTCTTAAAAAGGGCAGCTTCCAATATATCTGGAAAGGAAAAATCGAAGAATGCAAGAAAGATGACTTTTTGAGACTGACCCATCATGCAGAGGGACTTTATGAAGGAACAGGGGCTGAATACGTCCATGTAGAAGTTTCATTTGGTCAGTAAAACATCAAGAAACAGAAAGGGGGATAGTACTTATCCATCCGGGAAAGAACAATCATCAAAAAGAGAAGATGCATTTTGTATCTTCTCTTTTACGTTAGAATGAAGAAAAGGAGAAAACATATGAGCTGGGTAGCTGGATGCTTAACCATTGAAAATGAATCACAAAAAGAAATAAACAGAGCGAAAACACATATCCGCAATGTGGTCAGAAATAATGCAGACCTGGGAGAGTTTCCAAACATGGGAGACTCACTGAATCGGATAAAATTTGTAAATCCCGACACAATCCCGTCTTCCATAGAGGAAGCGGAAAGAATCGCAGACGGATATAAATGGAGAAGGAATTATAATATTGCCATTCCGTTTGTCGGGGAATCCGAAAAGATGAAGGACATCAGGGAGAGAATCGAAGAGGAACAAAGAAAGTATGAAGAGTACGGGAAGAAACATTCTGTTCTTACATTCAAAGCTGCTTATGTTTCCTGTCCGAAGTGCATGTCAAAGCTGAATAAGGAATATTTGAAAACTGATAAATGTCCGGTGTGCCGAAGTGACATGCGTTCTGATACCACCAAGGCAACACTGGAACGATACCAGAAAAAGATAGCATCTTTAAAGAAAGAATACGAGGAACAGAAAAAAATACCGAAAAACAAGAAATATGTTCTTTTTTATGAAGAATATATAGGATAGAATAGGAGAATCTATGATATATGAAAAATAATCTTAAAGAAGTGATAAAAAATCTTAAAGACCACATTTTCACTTACAGCCTTTCAGATGGTGGATTTGGCATCGTCCTGGCTTCCAATAAAGAGGATGCAAGAGAAAAAGTTAGGGCAGCCTACCAGAAACATGGTGGTTACGAAGATAAAAAAATGGATGGGGTAGAAATTACAATTACTGTCCCAGAAGAACCGTTTGAGGATGCTCCAGATGTAATGGAACTGGAAATATTCTAAAACAAGTTGATGTGTTAGTGATAAAAGCAGTGGAATTTTCCGCTGCTTTTTTTGTGCTTTTTTTAGAGATAATATATATCTATAGATATGGTAAGCCTTGACTTATTACACTTGAAATGATAGTATATCTATAGATAATAAGGAGGGAAACTTATGATTGAAATATGTCCCATTCATTATAAAATAGAAATAGATGAATTGCTTACTTTTTATGAGCAGAACAGCAAAAAGATACATCTGACTTTGGAAGAAGCACTGGAAAATTGCCAGCAGAAACATATCTCTATTGAATATAAAAACTTATACTCGTTTATAAAAGACCATGAAGTACGAATTTATTCGAACAATATGCTTATTTATGTCAATGATATTTCCGAAGGCTTTGAACCCGCATCTTTCACTCCGGCATTTCTGGGGGCAAGCCAGGTGAAGGACATAGATGCCATGGAACGCAGTATCTTGGAAGTTATCACGACAGGCTTTGTTCTTGCGTTTTTGGCAGAGAATAAAAAAATGTCTTATAAAAAACGGCATGGCACATTTTATGAGATATATGAACTGAAAGATGCCCCCATCACTATGAAACGGTATGAATGTGGAACGGACCTGTTTACGGTTCGTGAAAAGTGGGGGAAAGTTTCCTTTGTGTGTAACCATATTCTTAGAAAATCCTTTTCGCTGCCAAGTAACCAGTATCAGATGCCAAACCGCAATCCAATCCGGGTATTCCGTGCCGAGAACACAAAAGATGCAGAGGACATAAATGAGTTAAATCAGTTACTAACAGACATACCGGAATCCATAGGAAAATGCTACTCCACATGTAGTGCTATCATGAAAAAAGCCGAGGAAAGCGGGTATGCAAAAAGACACAAAGTAGAATATTATGCTGGTTGGACCTTTCTCATATATGCGGATAAAATAGTACATCATGCATGGATAGTGATAGATGATATCCATGTAATAGATATGACTATGAAAAAAAGCGGTGAAATGAAAGAATTTTTAGATTCCTCTGAAAAAGGAATTTATAAACCTTTTTCTAGGGAACTGCTGGCAGAGTGGACGCATAAAGAGATAGAAGAACATGCAGCCTATTCCAAATACCATTTTTGCGGAAAGGCGGAAGAATGCATCTATATTGGTACGAAATGTACCGAAGAAGAAGCGAAAGAAAGTTTCCGTACCATGCTTACCAGGGGAAACTTGCCGGGGTATAAATACACATCAAAAAACCAATATGAGAATAAATTCCAGACACTATACCAAAAAAAATACGGGGGAAGCTGATATGCTGATAAAGGATAATGAAGAATATCTAGCAAGACATTTGGCTATTAATGATAAAAAAGGATGGTCTGACTGGCAGAAAATACGAGCCAAACGAACCGTGAATTCCGGTCTTGCAATATTGGACTATATAGATAACATCAGTTTTACAGATATGATGAATGCACAGTATTTCAAGTATGTAGACCAGGAAATACGTCCCTTTATCAAAAAATATGAATATGCTATGGAAGGGGCGAAGGTAGACAGGACGGCTTTTTTGGACACTTTGGATAAAGTATATTCAGACATGGCATCAGAAATCCTGAATGGGAAATTGGAAGTATTTTTGGATTTTGTTCTGGCTTGGAACGAAAAATACATTACAATGGAACGGGAAGAAACCAATCATGCAGTAGGGAAAAGTTATATCAGCCTTTTGATGCAGCAGTTTGATTATCTTGCAACGGGAGAAGATGTTATTCTGTGCGGGGCTACTACAGAAGGAAAGCCTATTTATCACAAGGACCTGTTCCCATTACAGGATTTGCCGAATTACAATTTCACAGAAAAAAATCTGTATCTTCAAAACGGAAAAGTGAAAGAAAAGAAGGGCGCAAAAACGGATATCAATGACTTATGCAAGGAATATCAAAAGTATGGGTATCCTGTAAAGAACTTTGCAGAAATTGAGTATTTGAATGATGTGTCCCAGTTATGGACTAACGAAGTGTTAAACATAGCTCCATTAATAAACGAATACACAATGGATATGATTTGTGAAAAACCATTTCGTGCAAAGTCGTATTTCGAACTTCCTCGCAAATGGAAAAATACAGACCTTTACAAAGAAGAACTTCAAGAAAGAAGATATCTGCTGCCGTCAAATGGTGTGATTCTAAAATACAGAAACGCATACAGCATACAGGAACTGAAAATGAAAGAACTGGTTAAAAATGACACTGTGTATATGATTTATCGGGTTGAGACAGATTGCGGTCAGCTTTGCGGTTTCTATAATACTAAGAAACAGATTTTCTACAGTCCACTAACCAAATCATCCCATCCGGAAAAGGAAATGCAGTTTGAGAACTTTATTCTGGAAAACTATTTTCGCCTGACAGTAAAGGATATTGATTTTTCAAAAAAGAAACTGTCCTGTATGCTCATTGTAAATGAGTTTAAAGATGCAGAAAGAATCGGATATACACAGAATCAGCCCATTGCAATGTGCAGTTATCTCGGAGGGAAGCAAAGAGACTTCCAAAACGGAACAGGAAATCCGGAAACAGATAAAAACCTGTTTATTGACGGGAAATCACTGGAAAACAGAATGTTCCGGTCCGCAGAAGAGGGATTGTATCATAGATACAATCGTGAAAATTACTACTCAGAACAACGGTCTATCAATGGGTATATCCGTAAACTCCCCAAAGGCAGTAATGCTTCCGAACAGTCTACTAACTATGCAAAACAGCTTGGAATTGAGTTGGAACAGGATGAAACCTATGTAAAACCTTTCATAAAACATGTACTTAGGGTAAAATAAGATTTTTTCATTGTTCTGTTTCGGAGCATTGTTTCTATACAATCTAAAGAGGAATCCCAGATGAATGAAATTATTATGTACACAGATGGCTCTTGTCTTAAAAATCCAGACGGTCCCGGTGGCTGTGCTGTAATTTTGCTATATGACAAAAATGGAAAGCCATATGAAAAAAGAAAATCCATTCCAAATGAGAGTACAACCAATAATAAAATGGAGATTATGGCTGTCATTACCGGATTGCAGATGGTTTTAGAGCCATCGGATATTAAAATTTATTCTGACTCAAAATATGTTGTAGATGCTTTTCATAAAAAATGGGTGCAGAAATGGCAACGTATAAACTGGGACAGGGGAGAAAATGGGGGAGTTGTAAAAAATGTAGACCTATGGAAAAAACTTCTTTCTCTTCTTGAACCACATACATACCAGTTCTTCTGGGTCAAGGGACACCAGGGAAACCAGTATAATGAACTGTGTGACCAGATGGCAGTAGAAGCAGCAAAAAGCCAGAAAGGAAAATATTATGAAGGGGTCGTAAGGGAAGACACTTCTTTTGCTGCTGCCGTAAAAGATAGAAAACCATTAGGAAAAATCCAGATTTCCTGTAAAAAAGCAGAATGGGATGATATAAAGGTTGAACAGCTTTTTCTGGAAAAACGATTTCTCATAATGATTCAAGGGTCTTATGATGGAAAAACAAAAACAGGTCAATGCAAGTACCTTTTGAATTATGAAAATTTTGCAAGGGTGTATACAGAAAATGTAGGGGCATCAAGCAGTGTAAATGATGTACTTCTGCAAGGCATTGAACAGGCTGTATCTAAAATTCGATACAAACAAAAGCCTATCACTATCATTACGGCAAATAATCTGGGATTTAAAAATCCGGAGAAAAGTATCCATGCATCCACTATCCGCAAAATTTATCAGATGGCAGCAGAGAATGAGAATGCATTGGAAGTCATTGAAGCATTTGGAGCAACCAGACAAATCAAAAATACAATTAAAAATTTTGAGGTGTAGAAATGAAAGAAACAAAAAAGAGATTCAATAAAAAACTGATTAACATAACACTTGCGGGTTTTTTGTTTTCAACCATGCTTTTAGGTCTGGCAACTTTTCAGGGAAGTAAACCGTTGATGGTTCTTGGTTTACTTGGTACACAGATTTTTGTAACGTACTTGATTGTGGAACTTGCCATTCGGGAGCATACAAATAAGAATATTGTTTTCATTATGATATATTTGAATGTTATCGCATTTACCAGTAATATCAGAATCCTTGGAGTAGCCAAATGGTTCAATACAGTAATGACAATTCTCCAGTCTGTGTGTGCAATTCTTATGGGACTTTATGTACTCTCCCTTTGCCGGAAATACTTTGATGCTGAAATGTTAGATGAAGAACAGGTAAAAGATACCAAACCAAATGAAAATGTGGAAGATATGGAAAGGAAATGATAGAATGGAAGAAATCATGAATGCTCCATCAATCAGCAATTTAAAAAAAATAAGACATGAAAAAGGAATGACGGCATCAGAACTGTCAAAAAAAACAGGCATTCGTCTTATGAGAATTCAGCACTATGAGTCTAAATACCGTGACATTAACAAAGCGGAAGCACTGGTAGTCTATAAGCTGGCTTTGGGGCTTGGCTGTGATGTCAGTGAAATACTCGAATTGCCAGAAGATATTTGCCAGGTAAAAAATTCCACAAAAACCCAAAAAAAGAGAAGAAAAGAAATTACTTCCGAGGAATAGTATGATATTAGTAGTAGCGGAGAAGCCTTCTGTTGGAAGAAACATTGCTGCCATTGTAGGTGCAAACAAAACAGAAGACGGATACATTGAAGGAAATAATTACATTGTGACATGGGCGGTAGGACATCTGATAGGCTTATATGAACCAAATGATTACAGCGAAGAGTTGGCGAAATGGTCTGTAGAGCAGCTTCCGATTGTACCGGAACGATGGAAGACAAAGGTTCTTCCATCCACCGCAAAGCAGTATAAAGTAATAGAGAAGCTGATAAACCGTCCGGACCTGGAATATGTCATCAATGCGGGAGACTCCGGACAGGAAGGCGAGCTGATTCAGCGTCATATCTACAATAAAGCTATGAAAAGGAAAGTACCCATAAAACGTTTATGGGTCTCTTCCATGACGGCAGAAGCCATTACAGATGGGTTGAGAAATCTCAAGGATTCCAGAGAATATGACAACCTTTATCATGCCGGATTTGCAAGGGCTATGTCTGACTGGCTGGTTGGCATCAATGGGTCCCGTCTTTATACCTGTATTTTTAATACAAGACCACCCCTTTCTACTGGAAGGGTGCAGTCTCCAACTTTGGCTGAAATCGTAAACCGACATTTACAGATAGTAAACTTTAAGCCAGAAGATTACTTTGTGTTGCAGATAATAGCGGGAGGAATCAAGGCTACTTGGTTTAGAGAACAGGACAAGGAAAAGAGCTTTCCTACCATGAAAGAAGCCAATGAAATCCTTACGAAAGTCAATGGGAAAACAGCTGCGGTTACTCTCTACAAAAACGAACAGAAGAAAGAGTCAAGACCACAGTTACATAACCTTGCATCCTTGCAACAGGAAGCCAGTAGAATTTATAAGTATTCCGCACAGGATACCTTAAAGGCTGCTCAGTCTTTGTATGAAAAGAAACTCTCAACTTATCCGAGAACAGACAGCAAGTATATTACACAGGATATGATTTCGGAAATGCATCAGTTGATGAACGCCGTGGCAGCCAATAATACTTACAAAACGGTAGCAGAGTATGTGGCAAAGACAGGGCTTAACATAGATAAAAGAATCGTAGATGATAACAAGGTGACGGACCATCCGGCACTTCTCCCAACAAAAAACATTGGAAAGGCAGACCTTAGTAAATTAAGCCCTTCGGAGCTGAATGTTTTGCATCTGATTGTTTCCCGTTTTGTTCTTGCCATGTCCAGAGATTATATCTACAACCAGAGTACGGTTGTCCTTACCGTTGAGGGAGAAACCTTTAAAGCAACCGGAAAAGTTCCGGTCAAGAAAGGCTACAAAGCCTTACAGGAAGCCCTGTTCCCGAAGAAAGACGCCAAGACGAAGAATGGTAAGGACGAGGATTCGAACCCCTTAGAAAATGCTTCTGAGGGATTAAAAGAGGGACAGCAGTATCCAGTTGAGGATGCAGAAATCAAAAAGAAACAAACCACTCCTCCAACTGAATATACAGATGGTACACTGATTGCAAAAATGGAAAATCCATTCGCAAAGGTGGAAATTGAAGGAGATGAAAAGGAGATAAAAGAGAGCCTTTCCGGAAGAGGGCTTGGCACTCCGGCAACCAGAGGTAATATCATCGAAGAACTGGTACGCAGAGAGTATGTAAGGCGGGAAAAAGACTATCTGATACCGACGGAAAGAGGAATTAAGATGGTGGAACATGTCCTTCCGGAAGTTTTAAAGAAGCCAGACATGACCGCAGAATGGGAGTACAGACTCCATCTGATAGCCAAGGGGGAATATAATCCACAGGACTTTGTAAATGAAGTAAAAGCTATGGTTCTTGATATGGTGGAAGATGAGAAACATAAAGAAAACCGTTCCATCCAGTTTAGCAAAGAAGATTCCATGCAGTCCCTGGGAAGCTGTCCGTTTTGCCACGGTGCTGTTTACAAGCACCAATTTCAAAAAGATGGAAAGAAAAAAACCTTTTATTCCTGTGAAAACAATAAAAAGGAAAATGGAACCTGTGATTTTATCCTGTTTGCAGATGATAAATTTGTAAAAGCTATCACAGGGGGTGAATTAAAAGAATCCTCTATGAAAAGCCTGTTAAAAAGCAAGGATAGAAAGTTTAAGGCAACCGGGAAGAAAAAAGACGGAAGCGGGACCTATTCCTGTTATATTGTGATGAAATCCTATGATAAAGGAAGAGTAAAGTGGGAACTGGAATTTGCAAAGACAAGGAAATCGTAGCAAAGTATGTTTTTCCTTGACTGGCAGCAGTAAATCAGATATATTTATCATAAGTGGGCTAACACTTGATTGTTCAGGTAGTGATACTGGGAGAACAATCCAATCCGAAGTGTAGACCAGACGAATGAGCTGGTGGTTGGCGGGCAACAAAAAAACTCGAAATGTAGACCAGACGAATGAACTGGTGGTTGACGGACAACAAAAAAATTAGCCATAAGAAAGAGAGTACATTTACATTGCGGTGTATCGGCTCTCTTTCTTTTTTTGAAAAAAATTATGATATAAGCCTTGACTTAGTATATCTATAGATATATAATAGAGGTAAGAAAACCAAGAAAAAAGATACGTTTTTATAGATATAGGAGATGGAATTATGGCATGGACAAAGGAGCAGATGCAGTGTATAGAGCCAAAGAATGGGATTCACAACATTCTGGTTTCTGCCGGAGCTGGAGCCGGAAAAACAGCAACTCTTGTAGAAAAAATCATTCGTGGTATCACAACAGACGAGCACAGCATGGGAATCAATGAAATTCTTTGTGTGACTTTTACACGAGAAGCAGCAAGGGAAATGAAAGAACGAATCTCCCTTGCTCTTGAAAAAATGCTTCGTGAACATCCAAACAATATCTGGCTGAAACGCCAGATGGCTCTCACAGAGACTGCTGCCATTATGACCATTGACAGCTTCTGTCTGCGCCTTGTAAAAGACCATATTAGTGATACAGATATAGACCCAGCATTCCGCATTGCAGACCAGGCAGAGCTGTCCGTATTATGGGAAAAGGCAATGGACGAATTTCTTGAAATGCAGTATGAAGCAGAATCTCCAGAATTCCTTTCATTTGCGGATGCGTATTCCTCCGGAAAGCATGACCAGGGCATCCGTGACAGCATCAAATCTGTCTATGACATGGCGCAGTCCAATCCGTTTCCGGAAAAATGGTTGGAAAATTGTAAAAATGTATTCCAGTGCAAGAATATCAATGACACAGAATGGATTCAGTTTCTGATTCGGGATATCCATATGCAAGCAGAGAGCATTTACAACAATCTGACTGCTGCCAGTGCAATTTGTTCTGAACCGGGTGGTCCGTATATGTTGGACCAGATGATAGAAACAGATAAAGAACAGGTTCTGCGTCTACTGGAAGCCAAAGACTATGACACTATCTCCTCAATTCTTTCTGCGCTTTCTTTTGCAAGGCTTTCCTCTAAAAAAGATATCACAGTTCTTCCGGCTAAGAAAGAACGTGTAATATCTATTCGTAATGCCGGAAAAAAGGTATTACAGGACATGCAGAAAAAATATGTCTTAAAAGATAAGAATGCAGTGGAAGAAATCAAGCCACATATGCTGACTCTTATCGACCTGACAGAATCCTTTATCGGATATTTTTCTCAAAAAAAGAAAGAAAAGACGATTATGGACTTCGGGGATATTGAGCATACAGCGTTAAGCCTTCTTTTCAATGATGATGGTTACAGTCCACTGGCAGATGAGGTGGCAAAAGGATTCAAACAGATTTATGTGGACGAGTACCAGGACGTTAATATGTTACAGGAAACTATTATCCAGAGCGTGTCCGGAAGCCGTTTTGGAAAACCTAACGTATTCATGGTAGGAGATGTAAAGCAGAGTATTTATAAATTCCGTCTGGCAAGACCGGAACTGTTCCTTGAAAAATATGCTTCTTATTCCGAAGATGAGATGAGTGACAACCAGAAAGTAGAATTGTTCTTAAATTTCCGAAGCAGAAAAGAAGTGCTTGAAACCATCAATTTCTTTTTTGGACAGCTGATGACTCCGGCTCTTGGAAATATCAAATACGATGGTAAGGCTGCATTAAAAAATGGTGCGAAGTATCCTCTTGGCGTGGATGCAAAAAAAACAAAACTTTATCTGATGGATACCACAGATTCTGACACGGAAGAACTGAAATCCCGCCAGAAAGAAGCTATGCTGATTGCTGATATCATTAAAGATATTGTGGGAAAGGAAGCTGTATATGACAAGAATACAGGAGCATACAGACCCGCAAGCTATAAGGATATCGTAGTCCTTACAAGGAGTTTTTCGGGATGGGCTGAGGATGTTCTTACAATTCTTGATGAAGAGGGAATCCCAAGCTATGCAGATAAGTCAGAAGGATTTTTTGATACAGTAGAGGTACAGGCTGTTTTATCCATGCTCCAGATAGCAGATAACCCCATGCAAGACATTCCGCTTTCCTCTGCCATGATGCGTATTTGGGACTTCTCCGCTATGGACATGTGCGAGATTGCAGAACTGTTCAAACAGGAAGCAGATATTAACGGTGGACTGTATACGGCAGTAGAATATTACAGAGATAATGGGAATGACAAGGAATTACGAAAGAGAATCAATTTGTTTCTGACTTTCCTAAAGAAAATTACAGTGGAATGCAGAGATTACAGCATAACAGAAATTTTGAACATTATTTATAAGGAAACTGGGTATTACGCAAAATGCACATCCCTTCCGAATGGAGAAATTAAAAAAGCTAATCTGGAAATGTTGTTAAACGAAGCAGACAAATTTTCTGCCATGGAATCATCTGGAAGCGGAATCTTCAACTTTGTAAAATATGTAGATACTTTAAAAAAGTACGAAAAAGAGTATGGAGCATCCACTTATGCAGATAAGGATGCCACAAGAATAACCACTATCCATAAGAGCAAAGGACTGGAATTCCCTATTGTAATTCTGGCTGGTATTGGAAAACGCTTCAATCAGCAGGATACGAGAAAATCTATTCTAGTTCATCAGGACTTAGGACTGGTTTCTGACTTTATTGATACAAACAATAAAATCAAGAAGCTGACTCTTCCTAAGAGAGCAGTAGCAAGAAAAATCCAGATTGAAACTCTGGAAGAAGAACTGAGAATTCTCTATGTGGCAATGACAAGAGCCAAGGAACGTCTTATTATGATAGGTTCTGGAAAAGATATCCTTTCCAAAATGCAGAAATATGCTGGCATGAATTACAATACCCCGGAACTTCCGTATCTTGAACTGACCCAGGCTACCTCATTCATGGATTGGATTTTTATGGCACTGTCAAGAAATAAAATCTATGAGCCTTTTGCAGAATTGGCTGGGATTGAAATGGACACTACAAATCCGGTCTACCATATGGATGCAAATGTGGAAATCAAAATGGTAGACATTAATGATTTGATTGCTAATCACGAAAAGGATGAAAAGGAAGAGGGAATCCTAAAGTCAGATGTGGAGCAGATTCTGTTTGAAAAAGTATATAATGGCAGCAACAGACTGTATCCTTACAAAAATGTGGCAGAATTAAAGCCGAAAGCAGTTCCAGAAGACCTTGCAAAAGGGAAAAAGAAGTCTGTTGCTAAGAAGAGAAAAGTCAATAAGATGGAACTTCTGCCTAAATTCATGCAAAAAAAGCAGACAACCAGTGCAGATAAGGGAACTATCTACCACAAAATTTTGCAGATGATTGATTTTGCAAAATGTGATACCAAGGAAGGGATAGATAGAGAAATCCAGAGACTGATAGACGGAAATGTTGTCACAAACGAAGAAATCAAGAAAATCCGCATAAGCCTTTTGGGGAAATTCTTTGAAAGTGACCTTGGAAAGACTATGATTTCTGTAGAAAAAAGTGAAAATAAAATCAAAAAGGAAACCTATTACATGGAAGCAGTTCCGGCAAAACTGGTGGACCCGGAAATAGATGATGATACAACTGTTATCATGCAAGGTGTAATAGATGCCTATTTTAAGACGGAAGATGGATATATATTAATTGACTATAAATCAGACCGTGTTCCATCCGGAAGAGAGGAGTCTGCTGCCAAGAAACATTGCTCGCAAATAGAACGTTACCGCAAGGTAATGGAAAAGGCTGGGTTTGTGGTTAAAAAAGCATATATAGTATTTTTACAGACCGGAAAAGCTGTAGAAATCTAATTTGGAACAGGGGGATACATACCCCCTGTTCTTGTGCCTGTTTCAAAGACGGTATTGACAAAATGAAAGAAACTGCTATAATGAAAATATATTAATTTATTTTGTCGATGAGAGCAGAAAGAAACTAAAAATGTGAAAGAGCGTGGAAGATAACAATTCTACATTCCGATGATTTTTCAGGGATATTAAGACTACTTTTTGTTTGGAAATTGAATGGGACCCACCAGACAAGGTGGAAATTAATATTACTGAAAAGGAGATTGGACAGAAAAGCATAGAGTTTGAGAAAGCCCAGAAATGACAAATAAAGCAAGGAATAGAACCCTCCTGGTCGGACTGGTTCTTTTTTTGTATCTTAAAATTGACATAAACCAAGGCTTATGTTATTCTATACTTATGTAGTGCGAATGGGAAGTGAACATGAAAACCCTGGGAGATTCGCACTTGATAGAAAGAACAAACCCTTTGAAAAAACAATAATATTTTTTTCGGACAAACAATTTGTCCAAAAAATAAATGCAATCTGTATAAAAAGGCTATATTTTTTATACAAAATTGCTGTCGCACTCCGTATGGAGTGCGTGGATTTAAGTGTTGGTAAGTGCTTCCTCCGGATTTACGGCAACATGTCGCACTCCGTATGGAGTGCGTGGATTTAAGTCGAACTGAAAATATTTTATTTTGTACATAGCCCAGTCGCACTCCGTATGGAGTGCGTGGATTCAAGTGCCTGGTAATAATCTCCTTTATCCTGAAAACTTATCGCACCCCGCAAGGGATGCGGCAATTCAAGTATCGTTTTACCATTTCTTTCCTTTCATACATTTCAGAAAAAAGAATTTGCAAAAAGGTTGCATTTTTTGAACTATAATAGTATAATATAAGCACATCGTATTTTCTGAATCGTTTAAGGGCATATAAGAGTTATAGATAGACACATGTTCTATCTGTGGCTCTTTTTTTGTTGCTTTGGCATGAAAAGAGGAGAAAGACGGTGAATAACACATGAAAATGCTCATTAATGAGTGAAAAAACACCATTACTGGAAACAGATGGAAAAAAGGAGAACGAAAAATGAAAATGACAATGCGTGTAACAAAAGAAGAAATGAACCTGATTATGACAAACAGGGAAAAAAGAAAAAGACAGTACATCAGAAAAATGAGATTCATGAAAAAAATCAAAAGAATCTACTCCAAAGTTTGCACCATGCAAAACATGATTGGACTTGGCTGCTTAATGGGGGGAATCATTGCATTCCGCACAGGAACCGTAGGTCCAATTCGAGATGGGGAATTAGCATTTACAGCAGTGATGTTAATGGGACTTGGAATCTGCACTTTCTTTGTGAAAGAGTACGAGTTCTAATGAAAAAAGAATCAAGAACAGAAAAGAGAATGAAGAACAGTTGAAAAATGACGTTCTTCATTCTCTTTTCATTTTATTGCACGAAAAGGATGGATGAACTATGAAAAGTGAGAAAGAAAAAAGAATGGTAGTATGGGTAACTCCGGAAGAGATGCAAATGTTAACTTCCAACAGAGAGAAAAGAAAGAAAAAGTATCTGAGACACCTAAAGAGAATGAAAAAAATACGAAAAATGAAGCAGAAGATTGCAAATTATCTCTATCCAATAGAACAGCGTTTTGGTGGTGCTGTTGCTATTGGAACCGGGCTGGTCGGAATACGACTTGCCAACGGAGATGGAGAAATCCTGTTTTGCGCTTTATTTTTAATTCTGATAGGAACCTTTATATTATTTACAAGGAAAAATGTGTTTGACTATGATGAATATGAAAATTAAATGAGAGGGAAACATCATGAAAGAAATTTTAAATTATTATGAAAATGAGAAAAAAGCCTTCGAAGGCTACGAAGTCCCGGAGAAATTAAAGCAGACAGCATCCCTAATCATGTTCCGATTCAATATCGAAGGAATATGTGATGGAATGTATCTGTGCAATGTCATGGCACATCAGTCTGGAAGTGGGGATGGCTGCGGTTCATTCACATCTGACTATGTAAATACAGACATTGCTGCGGATGCTATTTCCGGGGCATACAAAACAAATATTTCTTCTAATGAAAGAGAAGAACTTTCCTATATGATAGAGCATAATGCTTTATCCAAACAGGTAATCCAAAACATGGAAAGTTCTCTTGATAGATGGAAGAATATGTTAAGACAGAACCATGATGAGTGGCGAACATCTTATTTGGAAAAGAACATTTCTATCTACGAAGAAAAGATGGAATGGCTGAAAAACCAAATGGAAAACAGTGACCAGCTGGAACTTCTTGCAGTAGCCAAAACCCCAAATGCTTGTTTTCGCTTCTGGGGGAAGTTCATTTTTGAAAGCAGAAAAGATGCAGACGGAGAGTTTTGCTATCCGGAATTTTATAATCTTGAGCTGGAGAAAAAGTCAGAAGAAGGCTTCTATGAGCCTTATACTCCCGGATATATACGATGGAATGGAACAAAGGTAGAGATTGAGGATATGCTGAATACAGCAGTAAATTCCTTTCTTTTTGAAAGAAATGAGATTTCTACTCTATTCCTTCATAACGAATTGAGAGCATGGGCGAAACCTTTTCAGGATGATGTGGCTTTGACCGTAAATGAAAAGCAGATTCCAAAGAAAATTTTCACTAATGACCTGTATAACTATATGGATTTACTTCTTGTTACAGACAAATTCATATACTATGGTTATGACAGCGAGATTTTGATGTTTGGAACCGAAGAACACGAGCTGTGTTCGGACAATTATTTTGCTGAGGTTGGACTCACGGAGTCATATGCAAATATCGCAATCCAGACTGAGACCTGTCTATTTGGAGCACCCGAAGAAAAGACGTTCCCAAAAAGAGTAATCGAAAAGATAAAGTCCACAGAAGAGGTGGATGAGGATGAATTTCATTATTCTTATTTGCCATCCGGATATTATTTGGAGTACAAACCGGAATATCCAGATGAAAGCAAAAAAGACTTCGTTGTGCATCAGGACTTAAATGGCTCTATCACAGTAGACAGATTGAATGAAGATGGAGAAATCGTATTGAAGCACTATGAAAATATTGATGACTTTGAAAAAAGATTTTCTATTTTGTAAAAGGAGAAAAAATGAGATACGCAAATCAAATCGAGTTTAAAAATACAACTGGTACAGTAAAAGAAGTGATAGATGCTCTTCAAGATTTTCCCAAAAATTATCATTGTTACATCCGCAATGTGGATTCTATTTATCCGATAACGGATGTAGATGATGATGCTCTGGGAGATAATGAACTGGGCTTTTCCAGCATAGAAACCTACGGAAGACGCATCTTAAATCCGATGCATGTTTCCGAATTACTTACAATTTTAGAGCAGTTTGGAGAAGAAGAGAGCAACTTCGAAGATATGAAAGTATTTGCGGAAGCAGCAACAGATATTGACCCGTCCCTGGATATGCAGCTTGATACGCCAAGAGGACTGACTTCTGTTGCTGTAGATAACGTAAACAAGATGGTTGTATTTCTGACGGGATACGAATACGACTTCTGCTAAAAAGAAAGGGAAATGAAACATGAAATCAAACGAGATGGTAAGCATTACGATTGAGCTGGACAAAAAGGATAAAGAGAACATGGAACAGATTTGTGCAGAGATGGGACTCCCATTAAATGCAGCTTTTTCTGTGTTCGCCAGAAAAGTAATCAGAGAAAGACGGATTCCATTTGAAATCAATGCGAATATCAATATGGATAAGGAAATCGTAAGGAATCTTGTCTATGCAGTTTCTGCCTATGCGTTGGAAAATTCATGGACAGATTCTGATATGATGGATGCATTGGAATCTATGGGAGTTACCAGAAAGGACTTGATTGCGTGTGGATTCGGAGAGTTCGTGCAGAACTACGAATCACAGCAGTAGTACAGTGAATAAAGAAGCTGTAGCCATTCCGTAAGGAATAGGCTATGGCTTTTTTACTGCCTTAACAAACACTGACTGAAAGGTAAAAGCTGCTGCCATGACACCTATTTCTACGTTCCATCAACCCGCATATTGACAATGCTGCCTTTTCTGCTATAATTAAAGTGTTAGTTTTATACAATAAGTTTAATGGCAAAAGTTGTAATTATCCTTAGATGGGATGATTGCGACTTTTTTTGTTTGAAAAGAAAGGAGAAACGAAATGAAAATTTCAAAAAAAATCAAAACGTCAAAACGAGGACTTACCTTTTCCTTTGATGGATTCGGAGAATTTTGCCCTGGAAAAAAATATAAATATATTTTAGATAAGGACAATAAAAGACTGTTGATTCTTCCGGTAAGAGAGAGCGAAGATGGTCTGAAAATCTCCAGAAAAAAAGGAAACGGAAAAGTAAAAGCCCTGTTCGACCTTAGAAATAAGGATGTTCTCTCTGTTATGGAATCCGCAAATTATCTGGATATCGAGATAGAGGAAGAACGAATTCTTATCACTGCAATGGTGAAGGTAAAACAGAAAGAGAAAAACAAGGTAGTATCTTTTAACCAGAGTGTAAAAAAACTGGCTACCTATCAGCTTCCCAAAACACTTTTAAAGGCTTCCGGAGGAGAGGACCAGTATTATCAGTTCAGCCTGGAAGATATCTTTGGAACATTAACCAAGGATTTCACAGTTCCTGTAGATGACACGGTAAAGAAGGACCTTCCGGACGTTCTGAAAGTAATTTCCCTATTCTCAGGAGCGGGAATGCTGGATTTACCATTCGCAAGGGATAAGGACTTTTCCATTGTCTATGCTGTGGAACTGAATGGTGATGCGGTAAAAACCTACCGAGAAAACATTGGAGACCATATTCATCAGATGGATGTGCGAAAATTGAAAGGAAAAGACCTTCCGGCAGCAGACATCATTATTGGTGGATGCCCGTGCCAACCATATTCCCGTGCCAACCCATCTGCGGTGAAACGTGGAAAAGAGCATGAAGAAGGAGACCTTCTGATGGAGTATGTCCGTCTGGTAAAGGAAACCAATGTAAAAATGTTTGTCATTGAAAATGTCCCACAGTTTCTGACTGATGCATACGGAGAAAATATGAAATATATCCATGATAATCTGGACAAGGACTATGAGATTACAGCGAAAGTTGTTTGTGACTCTGACCTTGGCGGGTATACGAAAAGAAAACGAACCATTATTTTCGGCAGCAGACTGGGGAAACCTGTCTCCATTCCGGATATGAAGATGTTTCCTGTAAAAACCGTAGGACAGGCATTGAAAAAAGTGCATGAAGGATGGAAAAATTTCCATGATGTTACGATTCCAAGTGAACAGACAAAGTACAGAATCTCCCTGATTCCAGAAGGAGGGAACTGGAAAGACCTTCCGGAAGAATTAAGAACCAAAGGAGTTCATTCCAATATGTACCGAAGACTGGACAGAAATCAGTCAAGTGTGACTATCTGTAACTGGAGAAAGTATCTTTTAAGCCCACCACGTTATGATAACAGTGGAAGATGGGACAGAATCCTGACAGTTGCAGAAGCTGCTGCCCTGTCTGGCTTAGATGAGTCCTTTACATTTTACGGAAAGCTGTCTTCCATGCAGCAGATGGTAGGAAACGGAGTTCCATTTTCTTTAGGGAATTTTGTAAAGGGAATCATAAAGAAGGCATTTGGAGTCAGTAAGAATGAAAATGTCCAACCAGTAACTGGCGTTTTACAGATTGTGTAGTATAATAATGCTATCATAAAAAAGGAGAAAACAATGGAAATCAAAAGTATACGGGAATTTCTTTCTTGGGTGGACCAGAAAGTATTTTTTCTGGATGAAAACGAGGGCAGTGTTTGTTTAAAAAATGGAGAAAAAGCAGAAGACTCTCTGATTGAACCCTACACGATGAAATTGCTTATAAGCGACATAAAAAAGCATTCCTATCTTTGGGAGAAACATGAAAATCATGCTTATACTTTAAAAAGGCAGTATCAGATGGATTATGTTCCTGAAATCCCAGTCCCGACAGCAGAACAGACAGAATTTTTTAAAAAGTCCGTCTGTAAAGGGGAGGACGGAATACTGATTCCCTTTTTTCATGGGACAGGAACGGAAATTACAGAGTTTGATGGAGAAATGACAGGTCAGGGAAATGACCAGTATGGAAGCGGATTCTACTTTACTTCCAATTTCAAAACAGCAAGAAGCTATATGTTTCAGAGAATGCAGGGGAATGACGGAATGGAAATGGAAAAGATAGGGGGAGAGGATTATTATAACGTACTCTCTGTTTATTTGGATATTCGCCACCCTCTCTATATTGACGGAATGGAAAACCCGAATCTTTCCCATATTTATCTGAACGATGTAGAGAAGATTTCATCCATTTTGGAACATCATCCGGACTTATATCTCGCTCCTGACGAAGATGGAGAATGGATGAACCCAATAGGGGATTATCTGGATGAATACTGGGAATTGCCGTTTGATGAAATGGAAAAAGAAGATTTTATCCCTTACATCAGGAAAATGGCAGCAGAATTTTTTGATAATACTAATCTTTATATTCTGGACAATTTTTTTGTGAATTATCCGCAAGAATTCAGAACCGCATTACGGGATGTGCTTGGTTATGACGGAGTGATTGTCCGTTTTAAAGAAGGCTGCCATGCCATAGCCTGGTTCCCGGAACAAATAAAGTCCGTGTACAATCAGAACCCATTATCTGGAAGAAAAATTAATCAGTAATAAAAGGGCGTTTTGCAGTTTTTTCTGCGAAACGCCTTTTTTTTTGATATGAAAAATGTTATAATATCGAAATAAATATAAAAAAAATAACAAAACGTTAAAGCCATAAAAAACCGGATATGAGCTATTCGAAGATTTTCATAAGATGTTGACAAATCTACCGTTTCAGCGTATAATGAGAACATAAGTTTTTGACATCTAGTTAATGGAATTTAAGGTCACAAAATGCGTTCTCGTGTTTTGTGACCTTTTTTTGTCAAAAACGAAAAGGAAAAGGAGGGTAGACCCTAGAAAGCAACTATCAAAAGGTACAAATAATTCAGAAAAGAAAAGGAGAAATGAACAATGGCAGCAGCAGCAAAAGTATGGAACTTAGACCAGATGTTAAGAATGCTTGAGAAAGGAACGATGACCTATTCCAACATTTATCAGAGAAGTTATGTTTGGGACAGAGAGACGGAGTGTAATCTGATTGCATCTTTCATAGAAGGAAGAGATATTCCGGCTATTACCGCAAACAGACACGTTGGAGATGATAAGAAGGCGGGCACGTTATTTGACCTGTTAAATGGAAAGCAGCGTATGACAGCAAGCTCTTTATTCATTAAGGACAAGTTCCCACTCTCAAACATCAGAAAATTGAGACTCAATCCGGAAGATGCAATTGAATTTACGGATGAGGAGAAAGAAAAGGTTCATTACTGTGTGGACGAGAAGGGCAGAGAAATCATTGATGTCAATGGATTATTCTTTTCCGAACTTCCGGAGATTTTACAGAAAGTAATTCTTGGAAGGATGATTCGCATTGAGTATCACGACAACATGAGCCGTGAGGACGAAAGAATTGCAATCATCAATGCAAACAGTGGAAAAGGCATGACCACCGCAGAGAAACTGCGTGTTGAGATGGCATCCTTTGAACAGGTCATTGAACTTGCAAAGCATCCGATGTTCCAGACAGCATTGACTGAAAAGGCAATTGCTGGCTACTGGAATGAAAAATTGGTAGAGCAGATTTATTGTATGCTCTACATGGATGAGCCAGCTCTGGATATCAAATCATTCCGTCCATTTATCCGAGATGCAGAATTTTCGGATGAACAGGTAGAGGAAATTTCAGAGGTTCTGGACAGATTCCTTGAAGTTTTTGAAATTGTCCATGAAAATGACAAAATCAGAAATGCAAAAGCCAGAATCTTAGGAAAGGTTCACATTGTTAGTTTTGCTAAAGTTATGCAGCGTTCTATCAATGAAAATGTACCTGTAGAAAGAATGGCAAGATGGATGGAATATTTCTTCTCCGGAAAGAGAAGAGCTTCCATTTCCGAAACCTACAATGAGTGGTCCGGAAGAAACACCAACCAGAGAAAGAGCATCGAAAAGAGACTGAATGAGGTCAATGCAAGCTATGAGAAGTACATTACGGGAAATGAGGAAATTCCTGTTGTGGAAAAACCAGCTCCTGTAAGAAGAAACAAAAAAAATGAGGAAGTTATCCGCACAGTTGTTACAGATGTTCCGGAACCGGAAGACGATATGGCAGCAGAGGATAATACAGAATCAACCATCATTGGCAATGAAGAAGATTTTCCACAGTTAAATATGGAGGATGATGCAGCAAGCAAGACATCCAAGATGGAAATTGTCCGTACTGTTATGGACGGCATGAACCCGCCAGAACAGGAAAACGATGCAGAAGTTGCCAACGAGGAAGAAGACTTACAGGATTCTTCTGAACCAACTCATGCGGAAACTCAGGAAGAATCTGAGACTGAGGAGGAAGAAACAGAAGAAGAACGTCTGGAGAGAGAACTCATGGAAGAAAAACTCATGGAAGAAGAGTTCCTTAAAGGACTAAACGGTGAAAGTAATATGATTATGCTGGATGACGAGGACGAGGACCGTGAAGTTTTCGTAGACCCCGCATAACAGAATATTTGGAGGGATAAAAATAATTTTATCCCTCTTTTTTAAAAACAAAAAAAGAAATGGACGGAGAAAATTCAATAAAAAGGAGAAAAGTATGAAGTTAGCAATTCACAATAGTTATGGACAGTATGTATTACCAAGAGAGTTTCACAGAACATCCAATGATAGAGCAGAAAATGCAGAATTATTGGCAAACTGGCTCTTAAACAGAAAGGATATCCCGGAATATAAGTTTAATGAAAACCTAACTGATACAGATGTGGAAAAAATTAGAAAGATGATTGTAACAGGAGTGGGTTGTGTCCGTGTTGTTGGATATCCAGATGGTATCTTATATGACAGATACTACATGGAAAACGCATTTTCTTCGGAAATCGAAATCAATCTCAGCACAGTAAAAATTATTGATGTTGATACAAGTAAAATCTGGACACTGGATGAAAATGACGGCAAGGAAGAGGTTCGCTATTTCAGGTGTGATAGGAATAACAAACTGATAGAAATTCATTAAGTCCAACCAATGGAAAAGTAAGTCAAGCAGAGGGATGAAAGCTATTTTATCCCTCTTTTTTTGAAAGAAGATATGGTTTATGAAGATACTATATGGAAAGTGCTTCTGGACACAAAGGGGATTTTGATGTCAGTGTTTTGGAAATTGTGGATATTGACACAAGCAAACCCTGGATTCTGGAAGAAAATGAAGGAATGGAGTCAATCCGGTATTTATAGTTCGTTAAAAGAAAGGAGAAAAAATGGGATTTTATAGTTGGATGTTTGCGGACAGAGCAAATGAGAAGCCATTGAAAATAGGAAAGACAGCATATCTTTTAATTCCTACAGAAGAAAATGGAGTATATGAAGGTCGTTATGATGGATATGGAAACATAGGGAATCTGTCTGTTTACGAACAGGTTGCTTTATGGAACAGGGATTATCTCTCAGAAGAAAATCTGGAAAAACCGGACCGTAAACGCTACGGAGATTTAGAGGATTCTGAGGAAGCATACCAAAGAGCTATGAAGTATTATGAAATGGAAGTAGCTCGTCTCAAAGACTTTGTATCCGGAATGAGCAAAGAAGAACTGAACGCAAAATATGGAAAGTATGCTCTTTACGAATTAGGTGTTTCGGTTGCTTGCTATAATTGGCAGAATGCGAAGCTGAAATATCCGATAAAAATTTGTGAGAAAAAAAGTTCTGCTAAATGTTATGATTCCCTTCCGGCTTCTAAATTAGACCCAAACCAGGGATGTGACTAATAAACACAATAATTTCACAATAAGGACATTGACGTAGAGAGAAAAAATTTGTAAAATAAAAACAGACATGGAGCAATGGCGAAATCTGTAGGTGGCTTTATGTTTTGTTGTCTGGGACTGCATATGCAGTCCCTTTTTTTGCGACTCCTGTTAATAAATAATATATAATTATAAAAGTTGACACAGTTCGCCATATATGATAATATGACCATATCAATATGTAAAAAAGGGGGATTAGCGATGGATATTTTGAATATTTCTAAAGAAAAAGGTGAAGCCACAGTCAAATTGACAGCAGATGAACTGGTGAAACTGTGTAATGCACTGTATGATATCAAAGAAGAACAGAAGGATACTACCTACTGGAATCTTTACAACGAATTGATGATTGCCTGTGACCTCTGCCAGTACGGACATATTGACAATTTCTGTTTTTCTCAGATAGTAAAGTGTAGAGAACACTTAACTGTTGCAAAAAATTCTAAAAAAGAAAGCGTGGAATAATTGGCAAGCCGTTTCGAACCTGTGAAATCAGGAATCTATATTGTAGAATACAAAAAAGAAAATGGTTTTTTTCAAAAAGAAACCATAGAATATGACAGAAAGAGAAATCAATGGGTAGGAGAAAAACCTCCGGAATTTTACAAAGAGAATATCTCTTCCTGGCAGACCGTAGACAACAGCCCTATCTAAAGAGCAGTTGACAAACGGGATGGATAACGGTATAATTATTTTATAAAGTTTTTCAGACAAGTCAGATGGAATATAAGTCACAGGAAATCTTCGGATTTTTTGTGACTTTTTTGTTGTGAAAAACAAAAGAGAAAGGAGGGCAGACCCTTAGAAAGCAACTAAAAAGGAACAAAAATTTAAGAAAAAAGGAGAAAATTTATGAACGAAAATGGTGCTAAGATTTTATTTTATGCTGCCGAATGTATGGAATTTACTTCCTATGGAGAATTCCATGATAATCTCACCTTAGAGGAAGCTGTAAAGTGCTACAATGCGATTCCGGCAAAGAGATTAAATGCGGTGAAAGGCATTGGTTTTGTACTTGAAGATGAGAGCATTTATAGTGGTATGGAATGGGGACTTTTAGTTGGAGGACAGATTGACTATGACAATCTGGAACTGGTCCGGCATTACAAAGAAAGTCCACTGGTGCAAGAAGCAGTAAAAAGATTGGAAAACATGAAAACATCATTAATTAACAGTTGAAAAAATGAGACTACCATGATATACTTAATACAAGTTTAATTGGTAGAGAAGTCATAAATGCGAAAGCATTTGTGACTTTTTTTGCATTTTGGGAAAGAAAGGAGGGGTTTCATTGAGTAATGAAATTTACACGGAACAAGAGAAGAGACTTCTTGAAAATATCAAGCGCAATATTAAGATTCTACAGATAAACAAGAAGATTCTAAATGATGCACTGAAAAAGGGCAAATACCAGTCTTCTTATGAAGGCTTGAAAGTAAAAATCCAAAAGGATTTTGTCCGTTTTTGTACAGCGGAAATGATACGGAAAACAACAAATGTAAAAGAGTATTGTGCATACATCCAGGCATCTTTTGATAAAAGAAATCGCCGTTTTTCTAACGCCTGTCGTTACCTGAACGGGAAAATGCTGGAGAGAGAACTGATACAGATAAGAAACGAGATTCAGGATGAAGAACAAGCGTATTATATCAATACATTTGGATTGTTGCCGGGAGAAGAAAATACGTTTACGGAGAATAAGAAACAGGCTGGATGAGTCTTGAAAAGGAAGTGAAGATATGGAGCAGCAGAATGAAAATGAGATTTTAAGAGAACTGATACACAAAATTTCCCAGTTACAGCAGTGTAAACGGGTTATGAAACGGGAAATTCTGAAAGGAAAATTTGCTGATTCTTATGAAAAGATGATAGAGGATATCAAGAGGCTGTATCTGGATTATTGCTGTTACGGAATGATTCGCAGAGCTGTCAATCCGGAGGACTATTGTGAGGTTATAAGACAAGAATTTGTAAAGCACAATCAGGATTTTTCAAATGCTTGCAAATATTTAAAACCTCCTGTCCTTTCAAAAAAATTAAAACAGATACGGAAAGAAATTCTGGAGGTTGAACATGCATATTGCAATCAGATTATACAGCTTTCGGAAAACCTGAAAAGAAGAGCATAATTCAAAAAAGACCATCATACTGAAAACAGCATGGTGGTCTTTTTTTGCTTTTTGTTAAAAAAATTGATGTTTATTAAAAAGTGTGATATTATATATTCTAAAGTTATATCACATTTTTGTTTCGCAGAGGGAATCATGTCATACAAAACCATTCTTTTATATAACAATGCATACAACGGGCTGCCAAAGGATTGTGAAGAATATAAAATTCTTCGAATAGAATATTTAAAAAAATATTGTGACGCTATTGAAACTGAGAACTTTTGGAACGAAACACATTATTTTCAGAAACTGCTGACTTGTATATCATACGATAATTTTTCACCAGAAGTCACTGAACGTCTTTATAAAGTCTTTAGGCAACGTGCAGAATATCTGTCTCTATATTACTATAAAGTCCATAAAGATATCGCAGATGACCCCCAATTTCAAAATAATACTGAAAGAAAAAAATACTGCGATAGCATGGATTATTATTTTTTTATAAATGACATGCACTATATCCCATATGAAAGAAATTTGACAGATATGTTGAAACGCTTATTCAAAAAGTACCAATACAAAGGTTTTGCTTCGGAAAAGGCAATTCAACAGTATAAAGAAACGAGCTGTTTGTTCAAATGTTCAAAGATGGAAGCGGATATGATAGCCTATTTTCAAGAGCACGATTTGATGTATACCTATCAAAAATCATTTCCGGATTTACTTTCTCCAAAAGGAGGACATTTACTATTCGATGGATGCGTTGAAAAAAATAGACAATTGTTGTTGATTGAATGCCAGGGCTTGCAACATTTCCAACCAATTGAACATTTTGGAGGGGAAGAACAATTAAAAAAGCAAAAATTATATGATGATATAAAACGCCAATACTGTATTGAACATAAAATACCTCTTTTACTCATTCATTATAATCAAAATGTATGCTCATCTATTTCAAAATTTCTGGATAGAAAAAGATATGATAAAATTATTTATGAAAAAAAATGAATGCGTATTTTTCAAGATTAATGGTAAAAACCATTAATCTTTTTTCTTGTTAACGTGTTAATTAATAATTGATATCTTTTTTTTGGTGTGTTAATATATATTATATATATTCTAAAATCATAACACATTTTTACTTTAAAGAGGAAAGGAAGAAAAAACAATGAGTGTGAAGGCTTTAGAAAATAAGATGGCACTTCCTACAAAGGACTGGGGTATCAATGACCAGAGTGATTTGTACGAAGATGAGTCTGGAAGACAGGTGGCGAATTTCGTCATCGGAGTGAACCTGAATCCTAATAATGAAGTGGTAGGATATATCCAGGAACCCATTTATACAGACCTTGTAACAGCATTGCAGTCCGGACAAAAAGGATTCAGCACTCTCATAAATATCAATCAGGTCCCGCCTGTCATTATCCGTTATGATAAACAGGTTCTCATCCACAATGACCAAGTTGTAAAGCACATAGAAAACATTAAGAATGCTTTGGATGATATCCCAACAGATGTTATCATTTCCAGTCTGGCAGAACTTCGAATCAAGAAGGCATCCAGAAGAAAAGCGGATGAAATCCGTGTGTTAGAATACATGGTAAAAAGCAAGACCAATATAAGCTACAACAATGGTCTTATCGAGTATGTAGTCCGTAATCTTATTTACAGTGCCATGGAAGATAAACTGGGAATCAATGATATGCTCCAGAAAATGAGCCAGGATGAAAGTATTCGCTTTATCGGAGCAGTCATGGAATACACGCTGACAGAAAGTACTTCCGATGAACGTCTTGCAGCTTTACTGGAAAACCACAACATTGAGGATATCGAAGAGACCTTAAACAGAGCTATTACTTATAAGTATTTTCTGGATTTGTTATAATCGAGGAGGTACTTATGAAGGAACATAAAAAACGATATTATGGCACAGGAATTATAGCCGTACTGCTGACTACAGTTTTTTGTACGTTTCAAGCCTATGCAGCTCCGGTGATTACCGTGACAAAAGGAAACCCAGCAGATAAACAGGCTCCTCCATGTACGATTGAGTTCAGTGTTTCTGACCCGGCTGGAGTTGTCTCTATTGTGGTAAATGGAAGGGAATTAGGTCCCAACGGTGGAGATTTTTATGAAGGAGATTATATCACTTATTATAATAGTACAGTCAATATTTCCGCAGTAAACAGAAATGGAGAGAGTAGCAGTAAATCTGTTCAGATTACAAATCTGACTACGGCTCTGGAACAACCACAAGTGGAACGTCCAACAGCTCCACCCCAGACTCAGGCTCCACAGTCACCTCAAACCCAACCCCAGACTCAGGCTCCACAGCCACCCCAGACTCAACCCCAGACTACTCAGGCAAGGGTCCCGGAGACCACAAGACCAAGAGTACAAGAGACAACCCAGGCTCCTACTACCAAAACCGAAGAAACTGAGCCAGTGGAAACCAGTCCGGTAGAAGAGACTATAGAGGAAACCGAAGAAAGACAGATGGAAGAAACAGAAACGGCAGCAGAGGAGAGTAGCCCCAACGAAGAAACTGAGCCAGAGACAAAGGGGACCGAAGCGGAGACTATAGAGGAAACAACCGCACCGGAATTACCGCCAGACTCCTACAAACTTTATCCGGGAGGGAGAAAAAATAAAATGATTCCTCAAATATTAATCTGTGCCTGTATCTGTGCTATCGGATACCTGATAACAGCGATTCTTTTAAATCGAAAAAGACTGAAAAAGTATAAACAACTCCATGAGGTCTTAATAAAACGACAGGATATGATAACCCAAAAAGACTATGAACGATTCCATGAAAATACGATAGATGGATTACCGGAAGATGAGGAGGAAGAAAATGAGTCAAAGTAGGGAGTTGTGAAGAAAGAATGGAAATAGAAAATACAATCAAATATGGACCGTATCTGATTTACCGTGATTCTACTATTATTGATATCCGCAATGGAAAGAAAATAAAAAAACATATCAGGAATGGAAAATATGTAGTAGGACTCAGGATGAATACAGACAGGAAGTGCATTTATTATCAGCTCCACAGGCTAATGTATCAGCTGTTTATAGATGATACCATTACCAGATACGATTATATTGTTCCGTTAGACCGGGACTTTTTAAATATGGACCTTTCTAATTGGAAAAAATGTTCTGCTTCGGATTTTCATAAGGAAAAACGAATGGCTGGCAGAAAAAAAATCGTAACGAAAGAGATGGAACAAAAAATATTTGCACTTCATGAAAATGGAGTCTCTTTAAGAAAAATTGGAAATGAATGCGGAATTTCATTTTGTACGGTACACAAGGTTCTGAATGGAGACTACTAAAAAGAAAGGAGAAAAGGGAAAACCATATCCGGTTTCCCGACTGTATCATATGAGAAAAATCAAAAAAGCCTTGCTTTTAATTGCACTGTCATGCAGTGTGGGGGCTGTCAGTGGATGTTCGACCGTGATTGAAAAACAGCCAGAAATCGTATTGATACCGGAATACACCGTAGATACTGTACCGGAGGGCGTGTTTGTTCTTTCAGGAGAGACGTTCTATCAGCCATATAACGGTGATAAAACGTATTCTAATCTTCCGGAAAATACATCTGTAGACCGTGTGCTCTGGTATACAGACAATAAAATTCATGTTCCAACTTATAAAAACGGTGACAAGATAGTGTTTAAGAGCAAAACAAATATTCCGAACCAGTTTGTTCTGGAAGGATTTGAGCATATCTGTGACAGTATCGGAATTAGAAAAATCCGTTTAAATGATGCGGGGAACTATGTGATTTCCGGAGACACCGCACTGCATCCGACCAGTGATGCTTATACCAAACTGACACCATATTTAAGTAGCAGCAGTGCTTTGGTTTTGGACACCATCAATGGAGATAAGATTCAGAGTAACATTATCAATAAAACAGGCTCTATCAGCGGGCTTACAAAAGATGAAGTCTATACACTTGGATTCTATGTAGGAACCCAGTATTATGAAGTGGATATAAAGGCAGATACTGAAATTTACTGTTCCAAGAGCATCAATACGATTGTAAAATACAATCTTACAAAAAATGGATATCTGACTTTGCAGATGCCGGACCTTTTAACTCCGGGTCTTTATGATATCAATGGTCTTGGAGTTGTAAACTACGAGGGTGTATTACAGGAAGGACAGTAAAAATGGAAGGATTTAGTATCAATGGACTTGTCACTGCGATAATTCTGACTATTTTTGCTTACCATGTGATTCGTGGCTACCGGAGAGGATTCATCAAACAGGCAGCGTTTGTTATCAACACTATTCTGTCTGTGATTCTGGCTCCGGTTGCAATGCCTGTATTTTGGGGCATTTTCAATGAACTTGGGGTGACAGTCCAGCTGGAAAAATATATCAATGCGTTTTTGGAATCCTATTATTACAGCCATACAGTTTCAGGTGTTATGCTGTCTCCAGAATTGACGGATGGAACTTTAATAGGAGTGGATGGCGTTGCAATGGCTATCCTGTCCCAAAATGCCGGAATCATAGCCAAGAACATCATCCGGACTTTATCATATTCTTTCGGTTTTATTACCATCCGCTTATTGTTGCATTTTGTATTCCATGTGGCAGACCTCATTGCAGCACTACCAATCATTCACCAGTTTGATAAAGCAATTGGTGCATTATCTGGAGGACTGATGACTCTTTTAAGCATTTGGGTAATAACATCACTTATGTCACTATTGACTTTTATCCCTGGTGTTGGAATGGTTTTTGATATGGTTATGTCTGTTCCGGTTATCCAGGCTTTTCGTAACATCAATCCATTTCATCTACTGATACAAGTAGTAGATATGATGCGTTGACGTTTCCCACAGATAACAAAAAACAGCTTCATTGACATAAGCCTTGGCTTATGTTATAGTTGAGTTGTAAAGTGCGAATGGGAAGTGAACATGAAAATACAGAGGGATTCGCACCTGATAGAAAGAGGGAAACCCTTGAAACAACAATAATATTTTTTTGAGGATAAATCAATTTATCCAAAAAAATAAATGCAATCTGTATAAAAAGACTATATTTTTGTACAAATTTGCTGTCGCACTCCGCATGGAGTGCGTGGATTTAAGTATTGCATTGAACAGGAAAAATAAACTGCTTTTAGGTCGCACTCCGCATGGAGTGCGTGGATTTAAGTTGGCGATATATATGTATCTATATCACACCTTATTTGTCGCACTCCGCATGGAGTGCGTGGATTTAAGTTTGAAAAATCCACTTATGAGCCAAAGCTCAACAGTCGCACTCCGCATGGAGTGCGTGGATTTAAGTGTCAAAGCAGAGCTAGTTAAAGGAGGACTAATCACTATTATACCACATACAAAGTGTTTGGAGTCTACGGAAAACCTATTAAGAAAAGGAGCGGGGAAATGAGAGAAGTATATTCATTTCCATTAAGAAAGAAAAGGATTGCAGTTAAGGTCAAGAAAATAGGGGAGAATAAGTTCAGGGTAGTCCCTGGCGTTTGTGTCTTGGAAGAATCTACATTGGTCTGTGAGCAGCCATTTTTTCAAATTGTGGGAGATGATGGAGAAGAGATACCACCCACTGGAACATTTTTCTGGACGGCAGAAACTATCGACCCATATCACTTGGTTACAGATTGGTTTTAGGCTTTGACAAAAGTTCAAAAAACGCCATAGGGTCTGTGTGTGTTAAGGAAGAGGGACTGATAAAATGAAGAAACGAAAGAGAAAAGCAGAAAACGTTCTGCTGCCAACATCCGTTCTTGGAGTTATCTTGTTTGGTAGCCTTGTAAAAAACAACATGAAACTAATCCTTACAGCCATTATTCTTGCCATTATTCTATATGCGTATATTAAGGCAGTACGGAAGAACCGAGCAACGGAACGATATCTGATGAGTGGAATGCAAGAGGTAGACCATATGACGGGAGAGGAATTTGAATACTTTCTTTGTACTTACTTTAAGGAGTTAGGGTATAAGGTAAGAACCACCCCCACGGTCAATGACTATGGCGCAGATGTGATTGCTTACAAAGAGGGAGAGAAAATCGTCATACAGGCAAAGCGTTATAAGGAAAATGTAGGAATTAAAGCAGTTCAGGAAGTGATTGGTGCAAGAGAGTACTATAAGGCAGATAAAGCAATGGTCGTTACTTCTTCCTACTTTACACCAAACGCAAAGAATCTGGCTCAGTCCGGAAACGTGGAGTTGTGGGACCGGACAAAGTTAAAATCCGTCATGCAACAGGTACAGGGAAGGGTTATTATTGACGAAATGAAAAAAGACCCGGCATATCAGAACTTAGACCGGACATGTCCGATTTGCGGGGCGAAACTGATAATCAAGAGGGGAAAAAATGGTTCCTTTTATGGATGCGAAAATTTCCCGGATTGTAAGTTTACAAAATCCATGTAATGTATGGCACTTCCACACAGCGAAAGCATAGGGAAGCATAATACTCTGGAAAGGAGGGCGAAGGATATGAAGAAGTGGTATTGTGTAACTTCTTCCTTTGACAATATGGGAAGGGTAACGGCAGCAGTTACGGATGTAATCGAAGCCGAAGAATGCCCGCACAACTCCTTTCGGAGTACGACAAGAAAAGATGTATATAATGAATGGTTTGAAAACGAACAGGAAGCCAATGATTGGGTCATTCAGGCAAAAAAAGCCTGAAAAGAATCTTGTAAATGACTATCCATTATGATAAGATAAGCATATAGGTTTTTAGGATGCGTTAAAAGGTTTGAGAGTCATAAATTACGAAGGTGGTTTATGGCTTTTTTCGTTTAGAAAGGAGGGTAGAAAAGCCAGAAGGCAACAAAAATCTAAAGAACAGTAACAAAGAAAATCGTAAAAAAACAGAGGAGACTCTTGCGAGAAGTGGCAAATTATGATAGAATCATAATATGTTACAAACGTAAGACAGTTGACGGAAAATAAGGTTACAATCATCTGAGAAAGATGTGTTGTGACCTTTTTTATTTGCTCAAAATAGAATTGATAGAAATGAGCATACGCACTGACTCTTCTCAACAACTTGGAAAGGAGAAAAAGAATGAAGGTTTTAAAAAGAGATAACAGCATCGTGGAATTTGATTTACAAAAAATTGTAAATGCAATGAAAAGGGCATTCGTAGCCTGTGACAAGACCTGTCTGGATAGTATACTGGAATGGATGTCAGTCCGTACTACCGCACGTTTTCAGGATAAAATCAAAGACGATTTGATTTCCGTGGAAGATATCCAGGATGCGGTGGAAGTAGTGTTACAAGACTGTGGATATTCGGATGTGGCAAAAGCATACATTCTGTACCGCAAACAGCATGAGAGAGTGCGTAACATCGGAGATAAGGTACTTGACTACAAAGAAACCGTGAATAAGTATTTAAAAATCGAAGACTGGAGAGTGAAGGAAAACTCCACCGTAACCTATTCCATTGGTGGTCTCATCCTTAATAACTCCGGAGCTATCACTGCCAACTACTGGCTCAGTGAGGTTTACGATGAAGAAATTGCAAAAGCTCATAAGAATGCAGATATGCACATCCATGATTTGTCCATGCTAACAGGATACTGTGCGGGCTGGTCCTTAAAACAGCTTATCACAGAGGGAATCGGAGGAGTCAGTGGAAGAATTACTTCCGCACCTCCAAAGCATCTTCCTGTCCTTTGCGGGCAGATGGTCAATTATCTGGGAATCATGCAAAATGAATGGGCGGGCGCACAGGCGTTTTCGTCTTTTGACACATACCTTGCACCTTATGTAAAGGCAGATAATCTTTCTTATGACGCAGTAAAAAGAAACGTGGAATCTTTCGTATACGGAGTCAACATTCCGAGTCGTTGGGGTACACAGGCTCCTTTTACCAATATCACACTGGACTGGGTGGTTCCGGAGGATATGAAGAACCTTCCGGCGCTGGTTGGCGGTAAGGAAATGGATTTCACATACGGAGATTGTCAGAAAGAAATGGATATGGTCAATAAGGCATTTATGGAAGTCATGATTGGCGGGGATGCCAACGGAAGAGGATTCCAGTATCCGATTCCTACCTACTCCATTACAAAGGACTTTGACTGGTCTGATACGGAAAACAACCGTCTTTTGTTTGAAATGACAGCCAAGTACGGTACTCCGTATTTCTCAAACTATATCAATTCTGATATGCAGCCAAGTGATGTACGAAGCATGTGTTGCCGTTTGAGACTGGACCTTAGAGAGTTGAGAAAGAAGACGGGGGGATATTTTGGAAGTGGAGAAAACACTGGCTCTATCGGAGTTGTAACCTTAAATCTTCCAAGACTTTCCTATCTGGCAGCAGATGAAAAAGACTTTTATAACCGTTTGGATAAATTAATGGACCTTGCAGCCAGGTCATTAAAAACCAAACGTAAGGTTTTAACAAAACTTCTTGACAGCGGATTATATCCATACACCAGACATTACTTGAAGTCGTTTGATAATCATTTTTCAACGATTGGTCTTGTAGGCATGAACGAAGCTGGCTTAAATGCCAGATGGCTGAAAAAGGATATGACCCATAAGGAAACACAGAAATTTGCCAAAGATGTATTAAATCATATGAGAGAACGTCTTTCTGGTTATCAGGAACAGTACGGAGATTTATATAATCTGGAAGCAACTCCGGCTGAATCTACTTCATACCGTTTTGCTCTGCATGACAAGAAAGCATTTCCGGATATTATAACATCCGGAAATGAAAAATCTCCATATTACACCAACAGCACAAACCTTCCGGTCAATTATACCGAAGACATCTTTGATGCATTGGATATCCAGGATGAATTACAGACCCTTTATACTTCTGGTACAGTATTCCATGCTTTCCTTGGCGAAAAACTTCCAAGCTGGAAGTCAGCTGCTGCCTTGGTGCGTGTGATTGCGGAAAACTACAAACTCCCATATTACACACTTTCCCCAACTTATTCCATCTGTACAGAACACGGATACCTGGCGGGAGAGCAGAAGGAGTGTCCTTACTGCCACAAACCAACCGAAGTCTATAGCCGTATCACCGGATACTATCGTCCGGTTCAGAACTGGAATGACGGAAAGGCACAGGAGTTTACAGAGCGTAAGGAATACGATATGGGGCAGTCTCATTTTCATTCGCATAAAGAGAAAATAGGACAAGCATTGGAAAAAACCTGTCTGAAAGGCTCAGAAAAGCCGGAGAATGCAGATATTATCCTGTTTACGTCCAAGACATGCCCGAACTGTGAAAAAGCCCGTGAACAGCTCGATAGGGCGGGAATTCACTATCATGTGATGGAAGCAGAAAAAGAAAGAGATGTCTGTATCCGCTATCATGTGATGTCAGCTCCGACTCTTATCCTTACGGATGGAGGAGAGGAAATGAAACGCTATACCGGACTTTCTAATATTATGGGACTTATTAATCACGAAAAGAAAAAAGTTCACATGGCATAATTGTCAAAGTATGTTATCATAGCAGACCAAACAATGACTGCTGCCAAGTGAAAAACACAAGGGCAGCAGATACATCGAAAAGTCAACTCTAAGTTCATCAAGTAAGCTCCGCACAAAATTTTTTTTAAAAGAGTTCTGTGTGGAGCTTTTTTGTTAATGGCGAAAATACAATGCGATTGACGTAAAACTTGGCTTATGTTACAATTAACTAGCAGTGCGAATAGGAAGTGAACTGAAAATACTGGGAGATTCGCACCTGATAGAAAGAGGGAAACTCTTGAAAAAACAATAATATTTTTTACTGACAAAGCAGTTTATCCAAAAAAAATAAATGCAATCTGTGTAAAAAGACTATATTTCTATACAGGATTGCTGTCGCACTCCGCATGGAGTGCGTGGATTTAAGTAGCCATATATCTCTCCATTATGCACCATGGTGCAGTCGCACTCCGCATGGAGTGCGTGGATTTAAGTCCATATGGGGCAAAGTCAAAAATTAAAACACTTGTCGCACTCCGCATGGAGTGCGTGGATTTAAGTTCACAGCATCCGACCTCATTTTGCAGTTTTGTTTTATCGCACTCCGCATGAAGTGCGTGGATTTTATCCACTGTGTCGTACCCCCCCCCTTGCTTTAGCTATGGGGATATAAGACGCTTCCATCGAATTTACGCAGCAAGTAATTGAAGATGGAATAAAATATGCCTGTATTAGATTTTGAAAGGATAAACAGGGATAATGCAAAAAGGCATCAAATTTAGAATCTACCCGAACAGGGAACAGCAAAATCTAATCCATCAGACAAGTGTGAAGAGTTTGCATTTCTTAAAATGGTAGATTCTATTGCGTTACAGCAGTCTCTGCGTGATTTGGACCGAGGTTTTGTGAACAGTAAAGACAATAAAAAGGCTATCCAAACGGGTAGCCTTTTTATTTACTATTCGTCTATTGGTTCTTCAAAATTAGTCAACAACGTGGAATCAGAATCTGTTAATTCCTCTACACTACGCAAAGTGCGATTGATGGCTCTTGTACGCCTTCCTACGATTTCTGTAAGGGTCTTGTCAGCTGTCTGGAGCTGCTTCTGTGCCTTTTCCAACATATCTCCGAATTTGACAAATTCCGATTTCACAGCCCTTAGAGTATCCCAGACTTCCTGAGAACGCTGCTCAATCGCAAGTGTTTTAAATCCCATCTGCAAGGAAGAAAGGAAGGCAGAGAGAGTAGTTGCTCCAACGGCTGTGACTTTGTATTTATCACGAAGTTCCTCGAACAATGCTACATTCTGAATGACTTCCGCATACAGACCTTCAGTTGGCAAGAACATCAAAGCAAAGTCAGTGGTCTTTGGTGGAACAATGTACTTATCATGGATATCTTTTGCAAAGACTCTGATTTTGGCTGCCAGAGAACGTCTGGCTTCATCAATGGACTGTTTATCTTCGGCATCAAGAAGCCTGTTGTAATCCTCTATTGGGAATTTGCTGTCAATAGGCAGAAGCAGTGGGGTATCATTATCATTGCCTGGGAGATTAATGGCAAATTCCACACGTTTACCATTGGCAATTTCTACGTTCATTGCATACTGGTTGGGGGCAAGAATGTCTGAAAGCAGTTTTTCCAAACGAACCTCTCCGTATGTACCACGTTCCTTTACATTGGTCAATGCGTTTTTGAGGGATTTTGCATCCGCAGCAAGGGCTTTCATTTCGCCAAGTCCCTGACCTACACTTTCGAGCTGCTTACTTACGATTTCAAATGACTGGGATAAGCGGGTCTCCAGAGTCTTTTGCAGTTTTTCATCAACTACGTTTTGCATCTGTTCCAACCTTTTTTCGTTGCTTTCCTGTAAGGCTTTTATGCTGACTTCCAAAGTTGTATTGATTTTTTCAATATTCTCCATATTGGAATTTTGAATGGTTATCAGTCTATTCTCTACCTGTTCGCCAAAAAGGTGGAGCTGTTTGAACTGTTCTGCCCGGCTTTCCTGTAATACTCTGGTGACGGATTTTCCTATTTCAAGATTGTTCTCCATCCCGCTTTTCTGTATATCTGAAAGTTGGGAAGACATATGTTTTTGAAATTCACCAAGCTGGTAATTGACCTCTTTTCGGTTGGAAGAAAGAGTATCCTGAATGCTTTTTTGAATAAAACCAAAACGTTCAAACTGCTCCGTTGTACTGTTTGCAATCTGTTTCTGTACACTTTCTCTTTGTTCATCTGATGCATGTTTCAATAAAAGTCTTATTTCTCCGAGGTCAGTTTTCTTTCTTCCTGTTATCTGCAACAGGATAAGCGTCAAGAGAAGAATGATAATTACAATTCCCAATACTTCGGATAGACCCATTTTCCAAACTCCTTTCAATTCATCATCTGTAAATTTTTAATCGTTACGTTCCGGGAGTATAGTCGTTGCAAGGACTGACAGACCAGTGGAGACCGTTTCCGGAAGAGCTGCACAGGATAGTTCCCTGTAAGTCTGTGCGAAATGTCTCAATCTCCATAACCTCCAGTTTTTCCATGGTTTCTTCATGGGGATGACCATACTTATTGTTTTTGCCACAGCTTATTACTGCATACTCAGGAACTGCCTGTTCCATCAAATCCCAGGAAGAGGAAGTTCCGCTTCCATGATGTCCGGCAACATACACGGTACAGGATAAATCAGCCCCGGAAGCACATAATTGGGCTTCACTGGTATATTCGCTGTCTCCCGTGATTAGAAACCTGTCGTTGCCATTTTGGAGCATGATAACAATGGAATAATCGTTCTTATCCTCATAATCAGTTCCAATTGGACCAAGAACTGTAAATCCGGCATTTCCAAGAGAATAGGAGCTGCCTACTTGCGGATGGACTACTGGAATACCTTTCTTGTTTGTGACATTTAGAAAGGACTCAAATACTTTTGTATCTGTTTCGTAATCCGGCGCAAACACTGTATCAGTGGGATAGGCGTTTAAAGCTCCTACAATGCCGTTTAGATGGTCTGCATCGTAGTGACTGGCAATTACATAGTCTAATTTTTCAACCCCCGCATCTTCGAGATATGAGACTACAAACGAGGAAGCATTCCGGTCCCCACCATCATACAGCATATAGTGACCATCGGACTCAATCAGGATGGAAAGCCCTTGTCCTACATCCAGAAAATGTACTTCCATGTCTGCGGGAGAATCCCCTTGCGGGACTGGGCTGGAAGAAGTGTCCGATTCGCTGCTATTTTTTGAAAGGAAACCGGAAATAAGACGGTCCACCTTTTGAATGACCTCTGCATCTTTTGAGGAAACAGATTTGTCTGCCAAAGAAATAAGGCTTTCATGAATCGGACTTACAGGCTTTTGCTCACTTCCGACAAAAAATAGCAAAGAAGCGTTCAAAACAAGAGCCAGAAGTGAGAGAATGCATCCCGCCTTGGCAGTCTTTTTGTAAGAAGAACTTCGATAGCGGAAGAGAGTGGAAAGACCAAATAAGATTCCACATAGTCCAAATACCAGCCCCATTTTTGTCCCAAATAAAAGGATGGAAAGAATGGCAAAGAAGAGAGCCAGGTATTTGCTGTTGATTCGTTTCAAGGGCATACACTCCTTTTCTTTTTATTGTTTTGCCGTTGGATACAGAAAAAACTTTCGGGACCCGGACAGCTTTGTGATTTGATTATATCACAAAAGAATGGGTAGAGTATACTACAAAATACAATATATTTATATATTTTTGAAATGTTGGGACCACGATACGAGAACCTTTAAAATAACAAGGATTTAGCCAAGAAAACAGGAGAATGCAATGTGACAATTGAAAAAACACAAAAATTTTGTTATAATTTTTGCTATATGTTTAAAAATAGTAACAATCTGAATATCTACAAATGTCTGCGAACTATAAAAACGAAAAAACTCTGCATATAAGAGGTGATTGTATGGTAACAAAAGGATTGAAAAAGATAAAAATAGTAACCATGTGTCTTGCGTGTCTGATTTCTTTTCCTGTAACGGGAACTATACCATCTTATGCAAATGAAATGAAAAACACAAATGTAACAAGTACATACACCCAACCAAGTCCACTGTCTGGTGCGGTTAACTATCTGGATTATGCACAAAAAATCCATAAAATACTCAAAGAAAGCATTAATGGAACGGAACCGTTTATAGAGACTGGTATTCAGGTAAGGAGTGAAGAACTGTCAGACTTGTGCTTTTACATCCAAATGTATTATCTTGGGGAAACGCCAAAGGTCTACTATGTATATCAGTACGAAACTCCGGAGGTGGGAAGAATACAGATAAAAAGAGAAAATGTTAAGACATGCATAGAGCAACATGAAGAAGCCTTGAAACAGTTACAGAAAATTGTAGATGATGCAGCCGGAATCCAGTCAAAAGATGAAAAAATACTTCATTATGCTTCCGTACTTCATGATAATAATATATATGATTATAGCCATACCAATTCTACGGTATATCAATTGCTGAAAAATAAAAAGGGAATCTGTCATGCCTATACGACTGCATTTGGATGGCTTTGTAAATTATCGGATATTCCGGTATTATATATTGAGGGTAAAACAGAAGGACCACACGCCTGGAATCAGGTTATGTTAAGTAATGGAGAGTGGAAATACATAGATGTAACCAATCTCTTTATTTCTCCGACCCGAAGTTATATAGAACCAGACTATTATAAGCAGCATTTTACAGAAACCATGCGATATGTTATGTATAAGCCTTGATACATAGTAATATACTATTGACTTTTTGTGGAATAAATTTTATAATGATAATATCAGTTTTTCAGATAAGTTAGAAGGAATACAAAGTCAGAAACAGGACAACTCCTGTCTCTGGCTTTTTTGTGTTTGAAAACTGAAATTGAACAAAAAGGAGGGTAGTACTTATCCAACCGGAAAGAACAAATGAAATCAATTAATAAAAAGGAGAACGACATGAATTACAATTATGAAAAGTGCATCGTAATGGTGCGAGAAGGAAAACTTCCAAGGGTTTACGATTATCTTTATGATGGCGAAACTTCGGAAGATGCAGAAGAACGAGGATTTAAGGCAAAGGTAAACAACTTGAATACCTATCTGCATCACCATGAACACTTTCCTAATGTACAGGAAGACGGAACTGAGTATTGGCAGTCTATGTATGAAAGAGAAAGCCACACAGAGTATAAGGCTATGAGTGTAAAAGAGTTTCAGAAACTGGAACGTACTTCGATTCTGGAAAATCCTCTTGAGGAAATAACAGAAGAATGCTTTCAGGAAATGCTGGATATTTTGCCTCCATTATGTTATGTTGAGCATAACGGGGTTGTAATGTTCTGTATGTCTGAATTTTACACGGGTTCGTATACAATGCAGTATGCCAAAGAAAAGAAAAGCGGAAAATATTATCGGAAGCTAGTTGATTTTAAGGATAAATCCACATGGATTTGTGAGCAGCTTGCCAATCAAAAAATTGCATAAGGGAAAGAAAGAAAAAAACTATGTTATCAGCGAAATTCAAAAATCTTATAAAAACAGGAGAACTGGTGAAAGCCCCTGTTCCGGTAGATGATAACTTTATAGACCAGACCTATTGGCTGTATACAAGAAAAGCATCAAAGGGACACAGAAAAAGAGATTTAGAAAAAACCATAGAACTGGCTGATGAACTTCAAGCCTGGGCTTATCATAGAGAGAATACTCATCGTGTATGCTCTGGAGAGCCGGGATGGAACTGGATTCGTTCAGAGGAAAAATACAACAAATGGGAAAAGTTGGAGTATGTTCCGATAGGAATTGCTTTTCCGGCAAGCCAGATTCTGGATGACTTAATTGAAAAAGCCATGGTAAAAGAAAATCGGGTTATGGAGCGAGAGATTGCAATAAGAAACTCTATCCCATTAACATTAGAAATGCCAGATTCTCTGAACCAGAATGGCTCCCTGCCGGAAGACCGCATGGTAGGATATTTCCGTGCAGACCACGATGGATACAGATGGCATTATACTTGGTTTAACGGAAAAAACAACGAAGCCAACGTGGGAGAAACGAAAAAAGAGCTGGAACATGTTGGAACACAACTCGTATTTCATGGGTTTTTAAATGGTGTTTCTTCCATGAGGGAATTTGTTTATGAAACAGGCGCAACTGCGGTCTCTACAGAAAATGACGAGTATAACTTTTATTACAGTGGATTCTGCTGTGATTACTGGGTGCGCTTCATTTTAAGAAGAGGGGATTATAACATGTACATTAAGTGTTATCAGAAAGAATCCTTGTTTCATGCAAAACCGGAGGAAATCAGAGAGGTAGTTTTAGGCGAAAAAATCGAAAAACTGACTTGCAGATACGGAATGCCTTGTGAAGTCCATTCAAGAGTGGAAACTGATGGTGTAACAGTTTGCGTGGAAGTTTCCGGGGACTGGAAGCATACACACAAATATCTGGACTTTCTGGTGGAAGAAATGTTTTCCCCGGATAGAATAGAGGAAACACCAGTTTCAATGACGGATACAGATTACTATACATCTGAACACAGATATTATTTTCCGTTAGCATAAAAATAAAAACAACAGTGAAGGATGGAAAAATTTTCCATCCTTCACTGGATTAAGGAGAGAAAGCGATGAAAGAAATTAAAGTAAAATATATCGAACAGGAAAATTATTTGGAATTATGGAAAGCAATCAAAGCGGAAAAAGGTGAGCCAAAATACTATGGCAGAGACATCGGGGACGCAGATAGAACGTGGGTTTATATCTCGAACCCGGAATGCTATAGAGAAATAGATGGACCCGTGCCGGATGATGTGATTTTTGTTGTTTGTGACGAGAAAAATCATGAGTGCTTGCGTGACAGCAATGGACACCATAATCCAGACTTCCTGACATTGGAAGAGACAATCATGGAAGAGTGGTACAAAGTGGAAATTACGGTATCAAAAGATGAAGCACTGGAAATGGATATCAAAAACTGGATACATACATTTCTGGATGAAGATTGGGTTATGACCTTGAAAGAACAGGGGATGCCTTGTATTTATGACAACTGGATGCTAAGTTACAAGGAAGTGTCAGAGCGAAGCATTAGAGAATTCAGCTTTGCCGGAATCCCTATGTGTATCTATGAAACAGTCTATGAGCATACGTTCTGCCATCAGACTTTTAAAAGATATCAAGCGGGGAAAAAGAAAATGAAGTCAGGTGAATACTATGCTAAATACTTTGGCTGTGTTCATCCGAGAGAAGAAGGATGTATGGAATCCATTTTATCTGCCAGAGAAAGAGTGGAAGAGAAATTGGCTGCTGTTAGCCAGAAGGATTATATTTATCAGATTCCGTCTCCGATTACATCCGACATATTTAGAAAAACTCCTGTGAAACAGGCAGCATACGAGATTGTAGGAGAGAAAAGAATCAACAAAAAGGATATGGAGAAGTTTCTGGATAATGAGCTTTGGAAAAAATATGCCCCAGATAAAGAAACGGTGTTGGCGCAGTATCCGGATGCCATTTTCTTTTAAAAGGGGGGATGCTTATGCCAGCGAAAATTGATTTGACTGGAAAAACCTTTCATAGATTAAAAGTAATAAAAGAGTCTGGAAGAGATGCTTATGGACAGGTATTATGGGAGTGCGAATGCTCCTGTGGTTCAGGAAAAAAAGTGATTGTTACTGGAAATGATTTGAGAAGGAATAACACAAAATCTTGCGGTTGCTTAAATAAAGAAAAATATACTGAACGAATAAAGAAGCAGACTGTAAACCACAGTAATATCAGCTCAATTAAATCAAAAAAAATATCTAAAAAGAATACAAGCGGTGTCAGAGGTGTATGCCCCACAAAGAGAGGAAGGTGGAGAGCATACATAGGGCATAAAGGGAAAAATGTTTTTCTTGGAGAATTTTCTAAAAAGGAAGATGCTATTGCAGCAAGAAGGAAGGCAGAGGAACAGTTTTTTATTCCTATTTTGAAAAAAGCAAATCAGAAATAATTATGTAAAAAGAGAGCTGTCCGGGAAACTGGATTGGCTCTTTTTTTGCAGTATTGACAAAAAACAAGAAGCATGTTATATAAAATATAAAGTACAATCCGGAATAAATTCTATATGTCGGTTTGTATTTGTGTCACATCTGGTTTACGATGTGTGGATTCAAGTACTACATAGGGTATATTTTGTTTTAAAACGCACCCCGTATGGGGTGCGTGAATTTTAAAAAAGCCAGGAAGAGTTTCTGGAAATACGGTTCTGAGCTTGACAATCCAGATAGGGTATTCTATAATAAAGACAACCGTATTTCATATAATAGTTTTTGGGGAAGATAAGTCATATTCTTGTTTTAAACAAGGTATGGCTTTTTTTGTATGAAAAAACGGAATAAAACAAAAAGAAAGAGGATGAGAAAAATGAAAGTAATCACAAAACCGTCTCAGATGCCAAAACCTCTCATTTGGAATCCTATGGATGAAGAATGGAAAAGGACTCTGGAAAAAACAGGGAAATGGTGGTATAAGAGCGATGGACCGAATTTGGAAAATGAAAGAGAACGTAAGGCTATGGAACGAATCTTGCCCTTACGAGAAAGACTTCTGGAATTTGGTGGGAACATTGCTTGTATGGACCTTTACGATGAAGATGCTGAGAAAATCATGGAGCGTGGACAATTTTGGTATGGGGAACATGCCAGAATGAAAAAAGGAAGACCATCCCAGTGCCACAGCAATAGTGCGCTTCTTTGGGATGCAAACAGAGAAAAGTGCCAGATTGCAACCGGATATGCATTGTCAGCAGATGGATGTTGGAGACAGCATTCCTGGGTAGTACAGCCACTGACTACCAAGTATCGTATTTGGGAAACAACAGAAAAAAGAATTGCATATTTTGGATTCATTTTAAATGATGAAGAATGCGAAGAATTTTACTACAACAATTAAAAAGAAAGAGAGGAAAAACAATGGGACAGCGTTCACAGATTTATGTAAGGTATCATGTTGGAGAAGAAAAGAAATTAATTGCAAAGTATTTTGGATGGAACTATGGAGAAAGAATGATAAGCCGTGCCAGATGGGGAATGGAACTCATCTTGGAAGATGTAAGGAAAAACACAGCCTATCAGAATGAATGCCAAGAAAAACGTTTGTCTGAAATTTTTGATGTGAATTTTGATTTGCATGACGTTGCAATCAGCTGCGATATCATTAAGGAATGGGAAGAACTGTTCCCGGATGAGGATTTCAATGAATATATCTTTAGAATGCAACATTGCAATGATGGAAAACTTCTAATTGACATTTGCGAGAATACGATTAAGTATGCGTTTTTGAACAATGAAGCCTTGGATGTTGTCATGGATGGAGACGAATATATGCGTTGGGATACTTCGGATGGCGAAGACTGGCGAAAAGATGCCTATATGTCAGAAGAAGAGATAAAAACATGCGAAGAAAACATCCAGTACATTTCAGACCATGCAGTTTTAATGACAGCAGAAGAGGTCAAAGAATTTGTAACTTACGATTATCGTAAACAGAAAAAGGCAAAAAAAGAGGTTCTTATCAATGCGATTGACTACGAAGACCTCGAACCAACTTCGGTTTTAATGCGTCTTTCCGTTGACTACGATATGAAAGAAAAAGAAATTGTAAAAGCAATAAAAAAAGCAAGTAAGAAATTCAAAGAAAGAGAAAAATTAAGTCAGGAAACCTTCAATTATGGCGATTTCGATTGCCTTGTTCCAAATGATATTTGCAAAGAATATGGAATTGAAAAACTGGAAGTTCCATTTGAGCAAATCAATCTGGAGTATGGCATAGATTTGGCAGCAGAAGAATATGAATCTGCTACAATTACACTGACAAAAGAAGAAGCTAAAAGAATAACAAAATTGATGCAAATGAACGGTGCAGCCATCTATTTGGAATGCCAGTACAAACAAGGACACACTTTGACTTTCCATGCAGATTTCGGTTACGGAATTGAAGCAGAAGTGCATCTTGTGGTATGTGCAATAGATGAAACACCATATACAGAAGCTGTTCTCTTTGACCACGGACAAGAAGTTGCTTGTACAGAACCATGTTTCGATAATATTACTGGAACATATGGTTTTGAATATCGGGGGGACATTTATTCTGTAAATGTTCAAGTATCAGAATGATTTACTGAGAGTAAATGAATTACAGGAGGAGAGGATACCGTGCTGCGGTGTCCTCTTTTTTTGTGAATTGACAGGAACCATGAGTATATGTTATTTTAAAAGCAAAATGATATATCACTGTCACATCTGTTATGATGTGTGGATTCAAGTCTCCACAATTTCAGGAGAAACCATTTCCTGATTTCATGCCCTGTTTTCAGGGCATGAAACTTAAAAACGGGATAGCTGGTATATTTGTAATATAAAGGGTAATTCACCACAACAAATCCTCACATAAAATAGAATCAAAAGATAAAACGAAAAGTCATAACTCTGTTTTTGATAGGGCTATGTCTTTTTTGCAAAGGAGTAAAAGTATGTTAAATGAAAAAATAAAAGAAGTTCTTATTAGCACAGTTGATTTTAGAGAGTTTGAACCAGTCCCTATCATAATACGTTTAAATGTAAAAGAGGGAATGGGGAAACATGAGATTATAACTGCTATACGGTCAGCTTGCAAAGAATTCTGCGATAAAAAAGAAATTAAAGGCGAAGAGTTTACCTACAAAGATTTTGATGAACAAGTTCCTAATTATATTTGTGAAAAATACGGAATTGCAAAATTGGAAATACCATTTGAACAAATAAATCTATCATATTGCACAGATTTGCGGTTCACGGATTATTGACATAAACCAAGGCTTATGATATTCTATGCTCATGTAGTGCGAATGGGAAGTAAACATGAAACCCCTGGGGGATTCGCACTTGATAGAAAGAGGAAACTCTTTGAAAAATAATAATATTTTTTTGAGGATAAAGCAATTTATTCAAAAAAATAAATGCAATCTGTGTAAAAAGACTATATTTTTGTGCAAGATTGCTGTCGCACTCCGTATGGAGTGCGTGGATTTAAGTATCCACTTTATGCAGTGGGATAACGTATCGAGGTCGCACTCCGTATGGAGTGCGTGGATTTAAGTTTCCGAAACATTTTATTAATCACTTGTTTCTCCCCGTCGCACTCCGTATGGAGTGTGTGGATTTAAGTTGGCAGTGCAATAATGTATCGGTACCCTGTTATGTCGCACTCCGTATGGAGTGCGTGGATTTAAGTGGCTCATATACGGATTTTTTTCAAAAAAGCGACTGTCGCACTCCGTATGGAGTGCGTGGATTTAACGTACCGAAATATGCTCTTTGAGCAGACAGAATTAGCCATGACATTCCATTGATGACATGGCTAAATTATTAACACTGGTGGATATTGACTTTCACATAAAAACCATATATAATATTTATATCAGTTTTTCAAACAAGTTTAATGGTTTATAAAGTCAGAAGCAGAAGCATCTCTGCATCTGGCTTTTTTTGCGTTTGAAAACTGAAATTGAACAAAAAGGAGGGTAGTATTTATCCAACCGGAAAGAACACAAATTAATTAAAAAAGGAGAAAAAAATATGAGTCAGTATCATGTATATCAGACGGAAGCAGATTATGCTTTCATTGGATGGGAAAGAGCAAAAGAAAAGTTTTCTTTAGGAGATTACAAGAGTGTTTATAGTGGAGAACTGGTAGACAGTGTTTCTTGTAATGGGGAAGAGAAAAGAATAAACCAGAATGACAGGGAAGTGTTGGAAAACCTGTTTGAGATGTTTAATCTGAGAAAGCCAGAAGATTTTCAAGGTCGTTCCCTTTCAGTCAGTGATGTGGTAGAAATCGTGAGAAAAAACCGGACTCGCAGATATTATTGCGACAGATTTGGCTGGATGGAAATTACAGGATTCACACAAGAAAACACAAAATAGGATAAGGATAAAACCCATATCCAGAATAAAGGAAGCCACAAATTCTGAATAAGAAGTTTGTGGCTTCCTTATGTATTAGAAAAGGAGAAAGATAAAATATGGAGATTAAGACAGAAACAATTATGGTGGAACAGAAAAGTATTCTTTATGTAGCAAAGGATGGGAAAGAATTCCCTACCCAGAAAGAATGCGAATTGCATGAAAAGAATATGGAAAGAGACAAATTGGTAGAAAAGGCGAAGGAACTCTGTGTACAAAAGCTAAAAGGGGTTATGCCCCTGGTGAGTGAGCAGCTGCTGGAATCCGATGTATATGACTGGTTTTATGTCAAAGACCACGATGGATTTCTGTTCCTGAATAATTTGTTTCATCTGGAAGGTGTGTATGATGGGAATTATCCGACTCTTATCTGTGTGAAGTTCGTAGATGAAGAGTATGGCTCAGATGCCTACTTTTACAGATTGGAAGATTGTATCCGTGATACGATTGGATTTTGGAAAAAATTCGGAGTGGAACTTGATATAAAGGCAAACCAGATTCACGCTGACAGCATTCAGGAAAAAGACGGACAGTATGATTGGGATGAAATCTATGAAAGAGCAATAGATAAACCGTTTCTTCATCCTCATTTAAAAGCAAAAGACGAAGCAAGATATCAGGTCCGCAGCTTTGCAATGAGTTTGGGTGCTCCGGATTTGGAAGAAGCAGAATGTCCAGAAGATGAAGTGGAAAACTACTGCAATACCTGGAACCTTTTGTTTGATACAAACGGAAATATCATTCATGCAAAACTTCCGGACAATGTAAAGGAATGGATTGCTCTATAAAGAAAAGTTGATAAGTGCCAGGATTCCTACCATGTGTGGGAGTGCTGGCTTAAAAAAAGGAAGGAACATATTATGGTAACAACTATCTATATTAATGAGAAAATGGCAGATGAATTTATAAAAGTCAGTAAAATGGATACACAGTCCAGAAAAGAGAATGGATATCAGACCGGATTTTCCTTCACAGAAAAAGAAGAGGTCGAGTCTTGCCTTACAGCAGCATTTACAGCTGTTGTTCCTGTGGAGGGCGAACCGTATGGAAAGATAACACTTTTTAAAGGAGAAGAACAGGTATCCTTTGTATCATTCTCAATATCTGACAAGATGGAAGAGGATTATGCCATCCACTACAGAAAAGAAACCTACTAGATCCTTATTCGTATTATGAAAGAATTTGCGGATGAAGAAAGTGCAAAGGAATATGCAGCAGAAAACTTGGGAAAATATGAATTCCAAAAAGCGAAAATCGGAGAAGATACGGTTATCTTATGTGGAACCTGTATTCCGTATGAGGATGAGTTTTATCAGTTTGCAGATGAAATGCTCCAAAAGTTTGATTTCCTGGATTTGGATACTTCCACACTCAGGGATAAGTTCATTGAAGTATTTGAAAAATATTGCAATGCCCGTTTTATTGAAGGCTGTGATGAGTTCTAAGAAAAAGGAGAAAGATTGAAAATGAAATTAAACAGTATGGATTTAATAGAAATATTTTCCGGCGAGTTGTTTTTCGCAGAAAAGGACAATCAGGTGTACATCATGGATAGAAACAAATGCGGAAATGTAGGCTATGACTATGGTGTGTATATTGTTGTTCCCAAAGAAAATATCCTGTCAGGAAATATGACCCTGGACTACATTCCGGATATGTATATAGAAGGCTATATGAATTTTATGCTATACGATGACTTGAAAAATCAATATTCAGTTCCAGATTCCGTAATTGCAAAATTATCAGAATGTGCATTGGATGAGTGGTATCCTATACTGAAAAAGGAATGCACAAACGCAGTGGTTTCTGATTTGCAGTATCTGGAGAGAATTTCCTCTTTAACATCAGGACAGGCTCTGGATGCTATGACGGAAGAAGAATTTGAAACGGTTGTAGACCGAAGTGAAAGTGTAAAAAACGATGTAAATGCATATGAAAGAAAACTGAAAGTACAGGAAGAAATGTTGGAATACATAGGGACGCTTTTTTATCAGCACGATATGGCTGCATGGAGAAATTTAGAAAATCGAAAAAGGCAGCAAAAAGTAGCAGATAAATGTATGGAAACGCTTCTAACGCATCCAGATTTATTTGAGACCCTGGAAAGCAAACAACAGATAATGTATTTTGTAAGACAAACCATTTTATATATGGTTTAAAAAAAAAGGAAAAGCACTGGAATTTTCCAGTGCTTTTTTGCTGTCAAAGACAAAGGGCAGCAGAGAAAAACAATCAGCCTGAGAGCGTTCAAAAATGAAGAAGATGCAAAACAATATGCGATAGAACGTTTCAGAAGACCAAAAGGGCAGCAGCGAGCACTGAATTTTTGTGAATTCCTTCATCATATTTTTACGCTTTTGCAGATGAAGACGGAGTGAATATGATAAGAAAATTCAATCCTTTTTACCATTCACCATATGTTTGATTATCCAATTCAAAAAAGCAAAGAAATGTAAGAAAACTTTAGAGTGTGTTTTTGAAATCATTCGGATAGAAATTACAATTTAAAAATGTAAAAACACAAGTGCAAACACATTTTTTATTACGAAATCGTGTTATTGACAAAAGCCATGGATTCATGCTACTGTGAAGTAAGCATAAAAAGAAGTAAAAGTGTGATTATTTGGATTTCATAAAAAAGGAATGACAAATGGAAAGAAGCAAAGCAAAAACAAAAAAATCATTTGATATTACAAATGAGAACAAAGAATATTTAAAAGAATATGCTATCAGGAGCAATCAATCTCCCAATCAGGCTTTTAATGATGTTCTGTACGCACTTCTTTCGATGGAAGCAAAAGTAAAAGAAAGCATTGCTAAATACTGTTTACAACAGGCTGACTTAATACAGTCCCGAATTGATTCAAATACAGAGCGTAGCTTTCATGACAGCCTGGATATAAAAGCAGTAGCACAGTATATGAACCTTGCCTATGTACTCGTTCCTGGAATTAGTTATGAGGACACGAAGAAGCCATGGAAAAAGGTGATTCCGATAAAAGATGGTCATGTAGAATTTGCAGAGAAAGGTAAGTGGGTGATTCTAAAAGAGATAAACAATCCATCCGAATGCAGATATGCGGGAGTGGTGGAACTTAAAAAGAAGACAGGAGAATTCCTTCACGGGCTTTATTTCTATGATGACAAAAGGATGAGTCCGGATAGAGTGTCTGCATCCGTTAGAAAAACCGTCTATCATGCATTTTGTAAAGAAATTCCTGATTTTAGAGAAATTGTGTGTTGGGATGAGAAAGAAATAAAAGATGAAGTTCCGGCAAAATGTTTCTATCAAATACAGGAAAAACAAATTGAGCATGAGGTAGTATGGATGCAGAAAACCAATTCATATGATTTCCCGGCATACGGAGCATATATAGTAAGAGAGGAAGAATAAAGGTTTTGCAGGTATCCGCTTATTGATATGTCGCACTCCGAAAAGGGTGCGTGGATTAAAAAAAATTCTCCCCAAGAAGCCTTTTATGGGGCTTCTTTTTTTGTGCCGGAAGACAGGAGGGGAGAGTAGAGGGACCTGTTTTAAATTCGCCATATATTCATATCATTCCCCCATAAACTCCGGGCAAAGCCCTCCTAACTTCCCGATTTCTTTCTCATCTCCCCCATAGACCTATCTGCTGCCCTCCACCATATTCGCCATATATCTATATGGCACACCACAGAACCTCAGAACCGTTCCATTGTCCTTTTCTGGATGCCCCTGTAACGGGCGTAAACGCCCTCTAATTTGCTTGTGGCACATTCTGGTAATTTCCCCTACCGGAAGGACTTCTGCTGCCGGAAAAGCCTTTTAATTTCCTTGTGGCTGGCTCTTCTTTATTTGCATTTCTTTAATTTTAAAATTCTAATTATTTCGTATTCTGTTTATTATTTTATTTTATTTTGCCCCGCCCCTTTTTTATAAAGAAAATGGAAATAAAAAAATGCGATAAAATAAAAATGCAAAAATAAAAAGTCAGAAGGAAAGGAAGAGCGGAGCATAAGACCAGACGGCAGCAGAAGATAAGAGGGGCGCACAGGGAAATAAAACCGTACAAAAAAAGAAGCCAGAAAAGGAAAAAGCCGGGACCCGCAAAGGGGACGGGACCGCACACGAAAGTAAGCCACAAAGCAAATTAAGAGGGCAGCAGAAGGGGGAGGAAACCTACCGGGAAAGCCAGCAAAAAAGATGCAGCCACACGCAAACCAATGCGCCCGCCCAGGGCAGAAAAGCCAGCACCTTTCCGGGGGAGCCGGGAACGCAGAGGGGGGGCAGCAGAGTGTGACCACATGGATATATGGCGAATATGGTTCTTTTTTCTACTACTGCCCTTCCGCTTATGTGGCGGGATTTGATGTTTTTTATTGGTTTTTTCCTCCGGGTATGCTATAATATCCTTACACACTTTTTGCTTTCTGTTATGATGAGGGGTTGTCATGACAAAGACTTTTCATTGTTCTCTTTCCTATCAGGAGGTCCGGTCTTTCGGACCTCCAATAATTTTTTACTGGACTTTTTCTCCCTTTTATTGTATAATAATTTCTGTAAAGTTTATTTCATACGTTTTCAGGCATACTGAGTCAAAACAATGGTTTTCATTGTCTTGGCTCTTTTTTTGTTTGAAAAAGAAAGGAGGATTTAAAAACCGTCTGGAAAGACAGAACAACAAACCCAACAACGAAGGAGGAAAACATGTATTTAGTAACTGTAGTAAAAGAATTTTACAGCGAGTCTCCCGGATGCGAAGTCGCCGGATTATTCACGACTCCGGAAAACGCAGCACTGGCAAAAGAAAAAGTAAAAGCCTATCTTACCAAAGAAGAATATGAGGATTTTCAGGTCTTTGTTTCCTTTATGGAGCCAGACCACCTCGCATATTATGAAATGGAAGAAACCATTGCCACGGCTCCTGTCATGAAGGAAGGGTCCTATACGTCCGTCTGGGATGATGGCACAACCCTTGTCTCAAGATGTATCGTAAACATGAGTACCAGACAGGTGACAATCCTGGATTCCTTTGATATGGATGTCCAGATTTTAGAAGATGAGTTCCTGACACTGGATGGCGAAACCCACGCTGTCTGCTCTTTTACAGAACTTTCTTCCAGTGACCAGTTCTGGTATGAATAAGAAAAAGAGAATGGATATGGCTGATAGCAGAAAACTTCTTTTAAAAGAGTCCTATAACAATGTATTTGATACCGCAGAAATTCTGTGGCTGTTAAAGGGAAACGAATCCTTATCTGCCCTTGATTTCGTATGCAAATACATCGTAAACATTTCCCCGGAACATCTGATGGATGCTTTCGAGTATGAGGAGGTTGAATAATATGGTTGTTTTAGTAAGTGTGGTAGAAAGAGAGATTTGTGTTGACTTTTTTAACACATTCGAAGATGCTCAGAAAAGTATGAGCGAATCCTTCCATAAGATTGATGGCGTGGAAGAACTTCTGAAAGAGGAACAGGCTTCCCTTGACGAATACTCCGCATGGTGCAATGCAGAAGGTGGAGATGTTTCCTATGACTGGGAAATTTTTGAAATCCCGCAGAAAGGGAAGGTCTAAGAGATGGCTAGCTTTGAACTGTTTCTTTGCTGCCTTGGAAACGGGACTACCGTTTGCAACAAGGCTGTTATGGAAAATGGGGATTACAAAACCATTGCTCATATCCGTGACAATGGAGCCATCAAATGGTATGTGAACCCTCTTTCCTATGTTCCGGACCAGGAACTGGAAAAAATAAACCGCACCGCAGAAAATCAGAAAAAATCCTGGAATGACTGGTTTGGTAAATTACCTCCATACAAACAGTATTCGTTTTTACTGGACCATCTTCCCCTTACGGATTTTCTGAATGTCGCAAACATGGAAGCTGCTCTGGAAGAAAAAATCATAAAGGCAAAAGACCTTTACGAACAGCACAGTATTTAGTACAGAAAAAAGGAGAGTAACAATGAAAAAAGGAGATACAGTACGCACACCAAGATTTCTTACCGTGACCATCAAAGAAGTCTACAAAAGCAGAGAAGATGCAACAAGAGACGGCTTTACAGAGCCTACTCATTACACAAACGACAGCCAGTATGATGTTCTTGGGAAGTCCATTGGGATAAACCGAATGATATTTGCTGCTGTTCCTAAGTACAAGTAACAATAAAAAAGAGAGCCGGATATATTCCGACTCTCTTTTTTTATTTCGTACCTCTCCAGATTTCTACGGATTGAGTCTGCAAAAAATTTGCAACTCCTACCAGACGGATTGCTTCTTTTTCATGCAGAAAATCTACGTTCAAAAAATCCTTGCTTCCGTGTCCAAATCGAACCCGGTCAAGGGCATCTGCATCTTTTAAAATGCCAAGCAGTTCAAAAGTTCGTTCCCAGTCGTTTTCCGGAAAAGACTTCTCCAGATTTACTCTGGCTTCCTCGTCCGAAATACAGTGGTTTTCTATCAAAAACCTTACAACCGGACTGTCTCCGTTTTCCTTCCTGTAAATCTGATAACTTTTCTTTCCGTGGTCTGCATCATCAAAGCCATGGGTTCTTCCAATGTCATGATAGATGGCTGCATCCATCACTCGCTTATAATCCCAGTATATCTCTTCATCCGAGAGAGAACACTGGCATTCTGCGTTCATGGCATACAGAGCATTTGCTAACAAGGTTACACGACAGGAATGCTTCTCCCCGTGGTCCTCGGTATCCCCATACTTTTCATAAAGATGCAGCACTCGACTCATCATGCGATTGAAATGATACTGTTTTTCATAGCTTTTTTCATTCTTTCTCCCATGGACATAATCCTTGATATCCCAGATATGGGAAGCAAATTCTCCTCGGTCCATCATATTTAATACAGAAGTAACCGTAACATATTCCGGCAAAACAATGACTTCCTTTTCCAGTTCTTCATATTCCAGAATATGTTCCTTTGAAACCACGCCTTTTAACAGGACAGCCTGCTCTTCCCCGAATCTCGTTGCAAAAAACAAAGCCACATTCTTATCTGTTGTCCAGGACAGAGCATTCTCTTTTTGGGCAGATTCCTTTCCCTGTCCACGATATACGCAAACCTGGTCTCCAAATTTTTCCAGAGCAGCTTTTGTTTCTTCTTTTTGTTTTTCAGATTTACACATTATCAGATTCTTCAAGGCTTGCTTACTCAATCGTTCACATCCCCGGTCTACGCCTGTGTAAATAGAAATAAAGGCTTCATACAGCTCCGCACTTGGCTTCTCGTTTTCAAGAAGATGGGAAAGTACTTCCAGTATCAAATTTCCATTTTGTTCCCCAAATACAGATAAAAAAAGAGCCACGTATCGTTTGGAATTATAATATTCCATTTTTTCTTTTATATTATGGTTTAAATAGGTTTCCATATCCATGCCCTTTATTGGCATCAATATCTTATCTTTTCCATAAATACCTGTATTAATCACAATCCCGTGGTCCATATCCATATAATGAAGCCCCATCGGATACACTTCACATTTCACGCAAAACATATTCTCTGCTGGAATGCTCGGATACTCCTTTTCCCAGCTTTCCTTTGTATAATCTACCAGATACCCTTGTTTTCTCAGTTCCTCTAACTGCTCCTGACTTTTGATATTTCCAATACTGTACATATTCTCAACCGAACACTGTTGATTCATTTTTAAAATCAGTTCTGATTTCATTGTAGTTCATCCTTTCCCTTGCCTATAATTCGCAATCACTCATCTTTTTCCACTCACATATTCCTTCTTTAACTTCTACTAAAACATACTCATCACGAATATCTATGATTCGTGGATAGAGTTTGTAAGGAACCACATAGTTATCTGTTGGTTCTTTTTTGATTTTCTTTCCCTCCAGACTGGAAGCACTAAGCACATGTCCATCCAGTACCAGAACCGGGTCATTATCCTGTGTGAATCTGACTGTCCCGCCTGTGCGTTCTGCCAATTCTTTAAGAAATTGTTCTTTCTCCGTAATGGTACGTTCTGACCGCACAAAGCCTTCTTCTTTTAAAAGATAGTAGCAGTGGTCTTGCAGATAATTTTCTCTTCCTGGTATACAATACTTTTCCAGCAAGTCCCGGTAGGCAAATGTTTCGCCATGTTTATAACAGCTTCTTACAATATTGTACATGTACTGTTTAATGCGAAAGCCTGTAATTGCACATGTCCTTGCTTTTTCTATTTTTCCTACATAGATTTCTGGTTTTGCCATTCTTTTACTCCTTCCTATGGTTCTTGTTCTTAGTTTTCTAAGGTCTACCCTCCTTTTTTGATTTTCAGTTTTTCATACAAAAAAACGTGCTACTACATACATATAGTAACACGCACACTTCCATCTAACGATATTGAAAAAACTGATATAATAATTATAATGGATAGGGCTTTCTTTGTCAATATCAAATAACTGCTGCCTCTGTGCCAGCCTATCAGTTTCTGCTGCCAACCTATCCCTATCAGTTTTATGTTCGCACATGACAGGACATAAAATGTAAAGAACATTATGACCTAAGTGGAATTTTCTTATGACCTTTCGCATCAAAGAACAGAAGAGAAAGCAGAGCTGGTTTTCACCAAAAAAGACAGCCACCCCGAAGGATGACTGTCTTTTTTTATAACTGCGTATCTTTTCTAAAAACAAGAATCTCATCTGCATCCAGATTCAATTCCTCCATCAATTCACCTACACGAATCTCCATGGCATCATCTCCAAGGATTTCTTCCCATACAGGCTTTCCATTCTCCTCATAGCAGAGAACATGAGTACAGGAAAGAAGGTCTTCATCTGTAAGATGGTCTTTCTGCTTTTCCGGATAACTTTCGTCATCTGTATCTACATATCGGATGACCTTTCCGCTGGTCAGCTCCATATAGCCGTCATCCATCAGTAAATCTTTTGCATATCCATCATAATCCATGTAGCTTCCGATTTCATATAGCAGATTCTGCGCCTTATCATAAGTAAGTCCAAAACCAGAAATCAAAATCTCTTGAAACTTGTTTTCTCCCAGTTCCTCTACGGACGGATATACTTCTATGATTTCATAATTTTCATCCCTGACATAAGAAAGCCATTCCTTTACGTCCCTGTCAGAAAGAATATTTTTATGTAAATACTCATACGCCTGACCTTTCATGCGGAAATCCTTACTTTCTTTTGCCGGAATCAGATGCGCCCAGTCCGTAGTACAAAGGCTCTTATGACTAAACGCTGCTCCCGCCAAAGTTGGAATCAGAACGACTCCCTCTTTGGTAAGGACCTCTACATCCTCATCTGCAAGATTCAGCCAGTAGCTGTAATCAGACCTTCCCACATAGGAAGTAACCAGTTCACAGGGATTTTTTTCCGGATATTCCGCAAGGTCCTCATAAAGAACTACATCCGAATACCTGTGATGTTCCTGATTAAATCGTTCTACAAAGGCTTCCCATTCTTTTACATTATGAATCATTCCGCTTTCATAATACAATAAAGTATCAGCCAGCTCTTCGACTCTCATTCCTCCATTGAATTCTGTAGAAACATGAATATGTCTTTCTCCATCTTCATCTGTTCGAATCAAAACAAAACGTCCTCTAATCATATTTTTCTCCTTATTCTTTACTTATTCTCTTTTGGGAATTCCGGTCTATGCTTAGTCAAATTGCAAGTCAATGTGATACTTCATCTCGCTCCATTCCCATCCGTATTTATCACATACGAACTGTAGGAGAGTAATAGGGCTGTTGCCATCTTCCCCATACTTGCCAAATGGAAGCTCTGCTGTAAGTTTCTCATGTTCCTCACTCAGAACATCCACGACTCGCATCAACTCCACACTTGCCGGGACAGTCAGATTGAATTCCTTTACCTGTCTTTCCTCATCTTCATGGAAAGTAAGTTTTACCATATAGGTAATTTCCCCATTTTCCATCTTTTTGTTTTTTACCATAATTATAATCCTTTCTTTTGAATTACTTAATGAAATTATACAATTTTCACCTGATGTAATGTTGCATCATAATAATAAAGCGAATCCGACAAAACCTCTTCTGGGGCAACTTCGGTTTCGTTAATAGACCTAATATTATTTGCAAACTCTTTGGCATTCCAATTTTGCGGAACTTTCTTTTCAGGAAAAAGTAGAGCTTCATGAATAGAAGACGGAATAATATAGAAGTCTCCAAACTTTTCTCCATACTTTTTTAATACATCTGGGTAAAAAACAGATGTAAAACCAAATTTATTTTCTTCATTTGTCAGGATATGAAAACTACAGTCATTAAGTTCAAGTTCTTCAATACTGCTGCCTGAGAAGGGCATATCCAACAAGACAGCTTGCATAGCTTCCTCTATGTTTCCCATGCTTTGGCAAACACCAATTCTTTTTTTACATTCCATTTTTTTAGTATATCATTATTTGTAAGGAATGGTACACTCTCAGACTTATTTGAAGAATATTTGAAATAAGCTACAATTGCAAGGGTCCAAGAACGGAAGATATGGAACATCTTGCAATATATCCTTATGTCGTTCACGATTTATGACTTTCATAAAAATATGATTTTGTGCTTCCGCAAACGATAGTGTTTTAGCTTCCTTCAAAGGCTCTAACATCACAATACAATCCTTTACATTTCTGCAAATTTCTTTCATTCCAACACCATTCAAATACGTTTTAAAAAGCTCATCTCCATGGAATCTGTAGACTTTTTGTTGTGTCATGTTCTTCACGAACACGTTCTGGCAGTCATCCATCTTGATTTTGTAGGAATCTCCAAGCAAACAGGATAACTCCTCTTTCATAGCATCAAAAAATTCTTTTTCATTTAACATACATTTTCTCCTTTCATCATTTACTTGTTTGAGTTTTTCTCTTGTGTTTTCAGTTTTATCTCCTTTTCTTTATTTCCGTTTTCAAACAAAAAAACGTGCTTTACACACCCATTAAAGGGAATGTAAAACACGCCTAAACCTCAAACTTTATTCTATAAACGGATAAATATATTATATCATGCTTTACTTTCCATGTCAACAATCCGCATACTTGACTTCATAATCCAATTATGTTATACTGACGATATCAGTTAATTTCTTACAGTTTAATGGTTATTAGGTCTTTTCATCTATGGATGGAGAGACTTTTTTTGTAGGAAAACTGAAAGATAGATAAAAAGGAGGATAGAGTGAATAGCTCAACAACGAAAACGTAAAGAAAGGAAGTAGTGCTTATGGAAAAAGAAACCACGAAAGGAAAGAAAAAATCCCCAGCCCCAAATTGTCCTGACAGATTTTTTGTTCATATTCTGCACGATGATAACACTTATTCGACTAATGTTTATACCTGGTCACAGATTTTATCATTTGTAGATATGTCAGATTGTCATGATGATGAAATCAGGGTATTCTATTCACCCGAATATGGCAAAATAGAAGAGCTGGAAGTACTGGGAACCTGGCATGACCCGAAAGAACCTCTTCTTATTGAACTGGTCAGCCAGAGTAGAGAAGTTATCTGTTCCGGATATGGAACAGACCATTAAAACAATTTTACAATTGGAAAACGCATGTTAAAGGAACTGTTACAGAATTTTTTTCTGTTTCCGTTCCTTTTTTATTGAACTGAAAGGAAAAACTATATGAAAAATAAGAAAACTTTTATTCCAAAATCCCTTATGCAGCCAGATAGATATGAAATGATGTTTAACTGTTGGAATGCCATTTATGTACATCCAGAAACCGGAAAAGAGTACATGATAGAAGCAGTTCCAAAAGATTCCATGCTCCCTTTAGGAGAAGTAAAACATCTTTGTGTCCTGACTCGTAGCGAGACGAAACCTTGCAGAATTCCACTCAGAGAATTCAAAAGCTGCAAACAGGCTGTTTCCTATATTCAGAATATCTTTTCCCATACTGATTCTGACCCCGAAGAAGCAGATTATAACGGACAGAAGATAAATTGTCCGGACTGTGGAAAGGAAATCTTGATTGAGTATGACACAGCCAGATGCAATGAGTGCGGATGGATGTGTGCAGATGCAGAACTGGATGAAATTATGAATGCATAAGAAAGACGGAGGTAAACTATGAATATTGTAAGAGACGGGAAAACGTATACACTGACAGAGGAAGAAGTAGCAATGGCTCATGCAGAATTTAGAATTGAAAATAATAAAATCTACAGTAATAACGGACTTTGCGAAAGAACAGATATTTTTGAAATCGTGAACAAAATTCCAGTCGGCTTTTTTGTTTGGAACATCGGCGAAAATATGGGAAGTGATGAGTATATACCACTTGCACAGGATTTGAAACCAGGAGACAAAGAAAATTTTGAAATCAATCCCAACACTTTAAAAGCAATTAAATTACAGCCGGAAGAAGTGCAACTTTTAAGAACTGCCGCGGGGGTCGGCATCAATAATAAAACAACCGCAGAAAAAGCATTGAAAAGCAAAAGGAAAGGATACTGGAGCAACCGGAAAAGAGAACAGGCTGAAAGAACAATTGATATTTTTAGCCGCATTTGTAAATAGTCGAAACCGCCGGACGGCGGTCTGTAGGAACTGCCCCACCTGCACCGATGAGACAGGGCACAAATGAAAGGAGAAAAAATCATGTTAAAAGAAACCAGAGAAGAAAAAGAAATTAGAATTTTTAATCACTATAAAAGCAGATTAAAAAAATTAGATTCCGAAAAAATCCGCTTTTCGACTATCGAATATCTTTGTTATTTTCCGAAAATTGACCCGTTCAAAATGGCTGCGGCTCTTTCTCGTGACGGTTACAAAATTCTTTTTGATGATTCCTCTATTTCTGCGGAGAAAAACAAAAGGAAAGAAAAAAACCTTAAAAAGCTGTTAAAAACAGCATAAGCAAGAAATAACGGCTTTTCCCGGGGTTCGAGTCCTCGGATTGCTTTTATCAAAATGGAGGTAAAACAATATGAAAAAATATAATTTTGAAAAAATGGGCAGCATCTGGAAAAGCGAAGCCCGAACCATTACGGAAAATGGTGTTTTTGTCGCTAATTCCGGAAACTGGGATTGGTTTGAGGAAAAATTCGATATCAGTGTTGCGAAAGATTTAATGCATGTATAAAGTGAGAGGGGACTGTTTTTTCCGGTCCCCTCTCTTTTTTTGCTAAATTTCCCATCATTGACATAAGCCTTGGCTTATGTTATAGTTAAGCTGTAAAGTGCGAATGGGAAGTGAACATGAAAACACAGGGGGATTCGCACCTAATAGAAAGAGGGAAACTCTTGAAACAACAATAATATTTTTGAGGATAAAGCAATTTGTCCCGAAAAAAATGAAAGCAATCTGTATAAAAAGACTATATTTTGTACAAATTTGCTGTCGCACTCCGCATGGAGTGCGTGGATTTAAGTTCCGGACAAAAAATTGTCAGAAGTATTAGTATCTTGTCGCACTCCGCATGGAGTGCGTGGATTTTATCTTGTATCCGAATGTCTCAGTGAATATCTGAGACATTTTTTTATTGTTTTTCCATTATATTTATATTATAATTTGATTTGAAAATACATTTTATAACTCATAAAAAAATATTCCTTTTTTATATATAAATATAATATTCTTATTACTTGCGAGGTGGATAGTATGATTACAATTAACGATTTTGTTAAAATGAATGATACGGATAAGTGTAACTTAGTAAATAAACATCTGCAAAATCATACTCAAAAAAACTTCAAGCAAGGAGAGATTGGATTTACATTCCGTCAAGCAGACAAGGTTTTTTCAGAATGTGGCATCTATTATCTGGAGGGCGCATACCGCACCAGCGAACAGGCTCTTCAATTTATTGAAAACAAGAAAAAAGAACAGGACCAAAAGAGTTTCACCCCAGAACAAATAGAAAAATTAATCGCACTAGCTTCTTGTGAGAATTTCGACAATCTTTTGCATCTGGCAGAACGTTACAATTATGTATCTTACTATATTCTCCATGAAATAAACGATATTCATATCCGAACAGGAAATGGTTCTATAAAACAAACCTCTGCAAGAGTCTATGAGGATACATGGGAAAAATGGAAATCCTATACGGCAAAAAAGAAAGAGTACAATGCATTAAATTTGTTAAATACAGCTCTATTGGAGTTTATGGACCATCATCCAATAGATTAATAGCAGTATCTGCTGCCTTTTCGTATTTCCCCAAATCCCCCTATGTCATTTGACAATACGAATTGAATATGGTAAAATAATGGTATCAGTTATTTCGCATAGTAAATAGGCATTTTAGTCCAGTTTCAGGGTTCTACCCTTGGCTGGGCTTTTTTTGTGTGAAAAACTGAAATACTAATCAAGAAAGGAAAGAATTTCCAGAAAACAACCAAAAGAAAGGAGAATGTAGAATGGCAAAAGCAAAAGAACCAACCCCTATGGAAAAAGCTGTCCTGTTAGGAAAAGAGCTGGCTGATTCATATTCAAAATGGGAAAGACGTTATCGTGGAGAAGGTACTATCGACCCATTTTATGCAGATGGTTACAACCTGAATATGATTCGAAATCAAATCTGCATCCAAAAAAAAAGAATTGAAAAAGAACTTCCGAGGGAACTCTATCCGGATGAATACCTACTTCCTATTCCTGATTTAATGAATAACGAATACGTTGCATTACAGGATGAATGGGTAGAAGTGGGAGAGAAGCGAATCCTTGAAGTCAAGCAGATGCCGGATTATCTTACATTGATTCATTCTGGCTATTCCAAAAAATTCAGTGAAAAACAGGATGATAAAAACCACATCTATTATTATGCTGTGGTCGGATATGTCAAGAATTTCGAGCGTAGTTTGCAAGGTGCAAAGGATTATGAAAGTGGAAAAAAAGAATTGGCTTTAAAGTACAACAATCCTTACCTGGATTTGAGAAGATATGCTTCTTATAAGGATTCCTGGTGGCATGAAGCCTTTTCCCGCTGTATTACTGTTATCCAAAAGCAGTATCCAGAACTATTAGAAAAGAGTATTCCTACAGAAGCAGAGAAGCCCCTCTTTACTGAAACAGAAGCGAAACCACCTATGGTTTCTATCATTCTTCCTCAGAGGACAGTTGCTTCCCAGAAAACACCACATAAAAAGAGAGAACGAAACCAAATCGAGGGGCAGTTTTCTCTTTTTGATTTTGGCATCAATTAATACAGGAAAGTAGGAGAAAAATCATGAAAAAAATACCATTTACAAAAAAATATTTAATCATGAAAGAAGCTAGGCACATCTCTGTGGATGATATTCTATACTCTGAATGGCTCGACAACGACACATGGGTTTGCTGGGGTATTCCCTGGACACCAAAGTTATCTAAGCTGAGACAGATGCTTGATGATTTATATGATTTGCCGGAAGATACAGAATCTGAAAACGGAATCATTATGATAGAGTATCACGCAGATAAAAAGAGATTCTGGTATGGGCTTGCATTTGAGGACGAAACCATCACAATTACTGGATTGCTTTCATCCAACAAATTGAATCATACGATTTTAAAGCAAATCTTAAAACCAGTTAGAAATGTTCAAAAAATCTTTGCATAAAAAAATGAAAGGAGTACTTCTATGACAATTCAGAAAGAACGCCTTGTCACACTTTCAGATGGCACATGTATGAATGACATTCTTTATGTCATTCATACGGATGCTCCGGTTTTAGTATTAAAGGAGTTGGAGATGCTGTCTTGTAAGGCATATGAGGATGGAGCAGAAGATGAGGTCCCTATTTGGAAAGATGTAATTGAAGGCAAGGGGTATAAGTTCGAATATATTGATGAACAGCAACACATCACGGCTTTCAATTCCTCCCGCAGCTGGCTGGAGGAAAAATATCCGCAGATTGCAGAGCATTATATAATCGAAAATCAGCCTTCTTTAAAAAAATGAGGTGCGTCATGCAAAAAGAACAAATGAAGAAATTGCTGTTTTCCTTTCTTCCTGAAATCCATGAAAAAAATTTGATTCATGAATTCCCAGCGGGAGAGGATTCAATGGCAATTGGAATTTCACTTGAAAATATAGATGAAGAACGCAACGTTTTCGTTTATAATATTTTCTGTGGTGACGAATATATAAACATCAATGGATATGGAACTCAAAAAGAACCACTTCCTGATGTAATGCTCGAAGAAATAACTGCTACATGGAACAATTTACAGGAGAGAAGAAAAAATGGAAAACGTTTTATTATCTGATGAAGAATTAAATCAGCTGGCTCAAATAATAGAAGCCGGAGAGAAGTGCAACACCCAATGGAATCGTTTCTATATGAGTGTTGTAGAATTTCGTGGAGATACAGAAACAGACTACGCTACGACATTAAGATTAAGAATTAGCTTTTTAGGTCAGATAGCACTCATAATTTCCAATGTTTCATTTGAAAACAAACGTCATGGAACAATGAGTAAAGTCTTGGAATTTTTTATCCAGAAATGTAAGGAAAACAATGTCCCAAAGATTATCATTCAATGTGTTTTATCAGAGGAAATGGCTTCCTTTTGTTTGAAACATGGATTTGTTCCCAATACCAACACTTGCATCATGAAAAACGGAACTATATTGAAGGAGTATCTGAGCGGAGACTATGAATTATTTCTTGAATAATGAAATAAGAAGTCAGTACGAGTAATAACAAAAAGGACACAGTGTTTTGCTGTGTCCCTTTTTATTATACATCGTAGAGCTACTTGTTTTTCAGCACTTTCCTTTGCCTATTCGGGAGAGCGAGCCAAACTCTCATTTAGGAACTCCAATCGTGAGCCGAACAACCACGACATTCTTTGTTCGATTATATTGTAACAAAATCCATATGGAAAAACAAGTATAAAATCACTTAGTCCTGGCAGCAGAAAAACTGCACCCAATCATTATGGAAAATTCAGACTTAAATTAGGAGTAACAGTCCAAAAGCCCAAAACAATACATAAAATAGAGAGTAAGGCACTTTCGCTTTATATCATGGCGTTAAATCAGTATTTCACGCAATGATATAAATGTGTCATTTTACACTCTTCTTCTTTTTATTTTTCTATCATTTAAAAAGCATTTTCCATATATCTCGTTTTTTCTCCATTTGTCTCGTTCCCAAGGCAGTAAGTTTCCATTATTCTTTTTACATACTTTTCGTCATCTACATCCATGTTATCTATTACATACTTTACAATATCCACGGTCCCATAATAAATTCCGCAAAACAATTTTATCTTATGGCATTTTTTGTCATTTTTTCCAGTCTCTTCAAACAGATACTTAAAAATCTCCAGATTTCCTCTGCTTGCTGCCACTGACAGGCTGCCATACCATTTTGTTGGGTTCCCCCTATATATATCATATCCTCTTTCTATCAGATAACGGACTATATCTCCCTGATTATGAGAAATAAAAAAATTCATTAAGGCAGTTTTGTTTTTCCTTTCTTTTATGTCTGCGCCATGTGTTATTAGATACCTTAAAACGTCACTATGATTATTTTTCATAGCCAGTGCAATCGCATCTTTGCTATCCTGGACCTCCATGCCGGTTTCTGCCAGCCACTTTATGATATCCAGGTTCCCGGTTTCTGCTGCCTTCTTAAACACTCGTTTCTTTCCGTTGTAATAAGCATCTTCGGATGTTTTAACAATCAAAAGTTCCAATGCACCTCTATCATTTTCAAGAACTGCCTTGTTCAACACATGCCCGAAATGCACATTGCTGATTAATCTACATTCCAACGCTTGTTTTACAGTTTCCCCATCTCCATTTTTCACCGCCAGCTTAAAACCTTCATTTATGGTCTTCTTTTCTATATACGAATCACCCATTTTGCCATCAGCAAGCCCTATCAGCTTCTGTTTTATATGTTCTGCCTTATTTTCCATCTTTAATTTTACCCTCCGGTAATTAGACTCTATCTGCTCATTATTCTACTCACATCAATTCCACAGCCTTTCAAAAAATCAATATAACTTCCTAAATTAATACTATTCTTTATACTGTTTCGAATAATATGGTCACAATATCTCTGCTCTTTTGAACTCATATTTTTGACGATATACTGAATAACCTCTGCCTTTTCCTGGCATAAAGCATATTCCAGAACATCCTTTTTAAATCCCCTATTATTAGGTTCTACCTTTCCCAATAAGTACTCCAGATAATCCATGTTTTCCGAGTTTACAAGCTCCACTGCAATTCGATATCTTCTGCTTGCTCCATTAAATTGGAATCCATGCTCTATTAGATATTTTATCATCTCCCCATCTTTCTTTTTAATGAAGTAATCCATCAAACTTTTGCAGACAATACTATTGAATGAAATATTGATATCCGCTCCTTGTCGAACCAGGTATCTTACAATTTCAATGTTTTCTTGCCTAATAGCTAGGTTAAGTGGCTCTCTGTTTGAATAGATATCCAAGCCACAACTAATAAGAAACTGGAGGGCTTCCAAGCTATTCTCTTCTATTGCCATCTGCAAAGCCCTCTTATATACATGGTAATATTCTTTCTCTGGATTCTCCTTCGTAAGAAGCATTAATACATCCATATCATTAATGATAATGGAATTTCTGAGGAGTTTTCCAAAGTATACCTTGTCAATCACTCTATGTTCCAGAGCCTGTTTCACAACATCATCCATTCTGTTGTCTATTGCCCTTTTAAATCCCTTCTGAACCATTTGAATTGGTCCATCAGTTAATTTTTCTTCATTAATAACTAATGCAATTAATTTTTTCTCCATATCACAAGCAGTCATATTTTACCCCCTTAACATCATGCTGAAAGCATACAGTTCTGTAAATATTGTCTTCCATCAATGTGAACAGATTTCAAAACTTTTTCAAGCAATGTGTCATCTGATTCAGGTCTCTCCAATAAAATTTTCACCATCTCGTTATTCCTTTGATTTGTAGCGCACACCATCATGTTTTTCAGGAACATTCGGTTATTCGGTTGCTTGGTATTAGCCAATAAGCACTCTACTATCTCTCTGTCTTTTGTTTTTATGGCAGCATTGATTATATTGCTCTGTCGTTTTTTCCCCTTGCAAATATCATATCCTTGGTCAAACAGAAATTGTATCATATCCATATCCTGGCACTGAATGTAATGCACCATCATATCTGTATCTCTCCATCTGGTATAGATATCCGCTCCATAGGAAACAAAAAACTTTACTACATCCTTTTTTCCATACTCTACGGCTCCGATTAAAGCAGCATGATTCCCGCTCACATCTGCTCCATGCATTACCAGATGTTCAACAATCCAAAGACACCCTATTTCAGCTGCTTTCCTTAATGCTATTTTCTTTGCATGATAATAGTCTTCTGCACTGTTCCCATCCATTAAGACTAAAAGAATACCAAAATCTTCTAATGTGACCGCAATATCCAAAGCAACATCCATTGCCTTGCCAAACTGTACTCTGCTGATTGCTTTTTCTTCCAACGCCTGTTTTATAAGGGTTTCATATGAATCTGCATCACCAACAGCATAAGTGAATCCTTGATAAATTCCCTGTGCTTCTGAGTTATAAGGAATTTTGTATTCATCAGCTAATTCAATTAATGCTTTTTTAATTTTCTCATTACTCATGCTTTCCCTTTCTCCATCCGTGTGGTATTATCTGTCTGGCTTTTCAATAGATTTCAAAAATTTATTTTTGGCACTGCTACAATAACAGTCAAGCAGACTATTACATTCTTTGTCTATTTCTATATAGTCTAATTCCTCGGAACCCACTTCATTAATAACGATAATTTCACATCCATATCTTTTAAATACAGTTGAAAAAAAATCAAATCCTATTCTTGTAATTCTGTCCCTGTACATAGTAATTACTCGACACACTTTTCCGCTCAAAATCTCGTCAAACAGCAAAGAAAATTGTTCTCGTTCTTCAAATGAGATACCACTGGCAATATCCTGATAAATGCCATGAACCGGATATCCATTCTTGATGCAAAAAACTTTAAGAAATGCAATTTGTCTTTCCAGGTCTTTCTTTTCTTTTGATGTTGTTACCCTGGCATACAAATAGGTTTTGCGTTCTATTTCCTTATTCAACATTTTATATACACTATCTGCATCATAATCATATCTTCCATTTCCCATAACGGTTACTTTGATGCTGCCATTCTTGACATATTTAGTTAATGTAGGTCTTGTAATTTGTAGTACACTCAAAACTTCTTTTGCTTTCACGCTCTCCCCTCCCTTCTTGTTTCATATTATAACAGAGCCGAAAATGATTCTCAATAAAAATATATAAATATTTATATACAGATATATGATTTAAATTGACGACACCATCGTATAAATTCAATAATTTCGGCAGTCAATAAATGCCTCAAAATCTGCCGATAGCAATATCGTGTGGGTTCAAGTCCCACCTCCGGCACCATAAGTACCGTAAGGACTATTACGTTCCTGCGGTATTTTATTATGCGGAAAGACGATCGGCTTAAATATATGGCAGGATTTTTTATATAGGTATATAAATGAGGCAGGGCAGGAAAGTTTGACATGGGGAATGGCCGTTTCTATAATGGGAGTCATCTGATGCAAATGATGGAGGAGATATTTTGAATATACTTGAACTGGCGAGACATGAAAAAAATCTGGTAGTTGGTCTGCGCCGTTATTTCCATGAAAATCCCGAATTGTCGCAAAAAGAATTTAAGACGATGGATTTTATTGAAGAGAAATTGAATGGGTGGGGGATAGAAACGGTTCGTATTCCCCATGGCGGCATTTTTGGTGTTTTGGACAGCGGTAAACCCGGGTGGACGATGCTCATGCGTGCAGATATCGATGCGCTTCCGATTGATGAGGATTCCTGTAATTTAAAAGGGAAAAAGATATGCGTTTCTAAAAATGCGGGAGTAATGCATGCCTGCGGGCATGACGGGCATATGGCGATGCTTTTGACAGAAGCCAAGATTTTGGCGGAGCATAAAGAAGAGTGGGAAGGCAAGATCATTCTGATGTTTGAAGAAGCGGAGGAAATGGGGGAGCGTGGTATCGCGCCCTTGCTCCGTTATCTGCGAGACAACCGGATTCATGTGGATGCCTGTTTTGGTACACATGTGAAATGGGATTTATCTGCGGGGAAAGTGGGAATCCTTTATGGTTCGGTCATGGCAGGCGCGTATTTCTTCCGGGTGAAAATCCATGGAAAGAGCGGCCATGGTTCTCGTCCTGATATGGCTCACAGCCCGATTGAATGTTTTGTTACGATTGCCAATGAACTTCGGGCATATCGTATGCGTGCCGTTGCGCCGGAGGAAAGTCTGACCTATTCTTTTGGCTGTGTAGAGGGTGGGCATGAGCCGAATATTATTCCTGAAGAGCTGACATTTGCAGGAACGGCACGGTGTACAAAGAATGAAGACGGACTGTCATTCCGGATGGTTATGAAGGAAATCATAGAGCATACCTGCCGCATGTATGAATGTACAGCGGAGTTTGTGGAGGATCAATATTTCCCTGTGACGGTGAATACAAGGGAATGTGTGGATCTTGCGCGGAAAGCGGTCAGGGAGAATTGTGGGACGGGAGCGCTTGATCCGAATTGCCCCATGTGGATGGCAACGGAGACATTTTCCATCACGGAATCCATTTATCCGGGGGTATTCTTTTTTACAGGCATTTATGATGAAACGGTAGGAAGCGGCAGCGGACATCATACTCCTGCGTTTGATATCGGTGAAAAAGGATTGGTGACAGGAGTGGCGGCGGCGTTATCATTTGTTCTTGCCGCACTGAAAGAGAAGCCGAAATGTAACAGCTTTCAGCCGGCGGATTTGGAGAGTATGCTGAAACTGATAGAATAGCAGGAGTTTCTCAGCGCTGTATAAGGTCATTACTTATGGTGATGATCTTTTTTTGCATATGAGATTGGCCAATTAGAAAAAAGATCGGTATGGTATAATGAGTGAAATTATTTTAACGAAGGGATTCGGGAGGAACTATGAATGCATTTATTAAGCTTGGCGTGATAGAGCCGTTGGCGCAGGCTTTATACCAGCAGGGGATCAGGTTTCCCACGGTGATCCAGCAGGCATCTATCCCTGCGATTTTTAAGGGAAAAGACATCATCGGCCGTTCAGAAACGGGAACGGGAAAAACTTTGGCGTACCTGTTGCCGCTGGTACAGCGTGTGGATGTAAAAAAAGGCGGTACGCAGGTTTTGATTATGACACCGACCCGTGAGCTTGCAAAGCAGATTTTTGATGTACTGCGTCCTTTTGCAATCCTTATGGA
>OLNV01000029.1_pt1 | contig 105416 bp, 120 predicted proteins | sample 1672891 | NCBI WGS metagenome assembly OLNV01 (sample SAMEA3136734, study PRJEB25190) | human gut metagenome | biome: human gut; feature: human-associated habitat; material: faeces | place: Austria | collected 2013 | reverse complement strand
TTTATGCGCCGCACCACCATTTCTCATTTCTAATTTCTCATTCAAGCGAAGCTTTTCACCCGCAATCAAAAGTCTTCACGCCCACGGGCTAATCCTGACCCCATGCATCATTCACCCTAGATGCATCGCAGCCTCTTCCACACTCTCACTATACTTCATTCGCGGCATGACGACGGCCTTTTCTCCGGAACGGACAAGGTAAAGCACGCCCTCTTCGAGCTGCTCTTCCCGCCCATGAGTGAAAGAAATCGTACCACTCGGATACGATTTCTCTACACACTGTCTCAGTTTTTCGGTGAAAGGCTGTCCTACAAAAAGAACATCCTCACTCATACAGACATGATCTCTTTAATTTTCTTTTCCGTGGCAGCTTCCAGCTCTTTGATTTTCTTGTCGGTCAGCTTCTGGACTTTATCTTCGGTTTCTTTGATGACATCCTTGGAAACATCGCTGTTCTTTGCTTCCTTTTTCAGGAAATCATTCCCATCACGACGGATATTTCTGATAGCGACCTTGCCCTCTTCCGCTTTCTTATTGACGACCTTGACGAGCTCCTTGCGGCGGTCTTCGGTCAGCTGTGGGATAGCCATGCGGATCAGGTTGCCATCATTCATCGGTACGAGGCCGAGGTCAGACTGCAGGATGGCTTTTTCGATATCTTTCAGAAGGCCCTTGTCCCATGGCTGAACAACGAGCAGACGAGCTTCCGGTACAGTGACAGAAGCGACCTGCGTCACCGGAGTACGGCTGCCGTAATAGTCGACAAATACACGATCGAGCAGGCTGGCATTCGCCTGACCTGTACGGATGCTGGTGAATTCATTCTTGAGTGCAACGATGGATTTATCCATCTTGTCAGACAGTTTCTTCAGTTCTTCTTCGTACATGATTATTTCCCTTCGATTAATGTGCCCAGGGTATCTCCCTTGCAGGCCTTGACAATGTTGCCAGGAACATCGATATTGAATACTTTGATCGGAATTTCATTATTCATGCAGAGGGTGATGGCCGTATTATCCATGACAGCCAGCTCTTTCTGCAGCACTTCACCATAGGTGAGATGAGTGAACATTTTTGCTTCGGGATGGAACTTTGGATCCGCATCGTATACACCATCGGTCTGCTTCTTCGCCATCAGCATGATATCAGCTTCGATTTCTGCGCTGCGGAGAGCTGCCGTGGTATCCGTTGTAAAATAAGGATTGCCCGTACCTGCGCCAAAAATCACGACTCTGCCCTTCTCAAGATGGCGGATCGCACGGCGGCGGATGTAAGGCTCTGCGACCTGCTGCATTTCGATGGCCGTCTGTACGCGGGTGGAGACGCCAAGTTTTTCGAGCGCATCCTGCAGAGCGACGGAATTGATGACGGTCGCGAGCATGCCCATGTAGTCAGCCGACGCACGATCCATCCCGCCCTGACTGCCCTTGAGCCCTCTCCAGATATTGCCGCCACCTACAACGACAGCGATCTCGATACCGGCATCGCTGGCTTCCTTGATCTCGCCGGCCAGTCGATATACGACCTCCGGGTCGATACCGAAGCCTTTGTCGCTGGCCATCGCTTCGCCAGACAATTTCAGCATGACTCTCTTATACTTCTTGTTTTCTGTTGCCATTGTACACCCCCGTAAAAATCAGTGATACATCCTTATTATTATATAGTATTTCAGAAATAGCTGCCATAAGAATTTTGAGAGATGAGACTCGGAGACCACAGACTTTAGCCTTTAGACATCTGACTTCTTCACTTCCAGTCTCCCATCCAATCCCTGAAAAAGGCCATAAAATAAGAGAACACCAAAGATGATGTTCTCTTATTCTTGTTTTATGGATTACTGATTCAGCTGTTTAGCGACTTCAGCAGCAAGATCATCCTGTTTCTTTTCGATGCCTTCGCCGAGCTGGAAACGAGCAAAGCGAACAACTTCTGCATTCTTGGATTTCAGGAGTTTTGCAATGGTCAGATCGCCATCTTTAATGAATTCCTGATCTACGAGGCAGACTTCCTTGTAGTACTTGTTGATACGGCCAAGAACCATCTTCTCGATGATCTTTTCCGGTTTGCCTTCATTTCTAGCTTCGACAGCCAGAACTTCTTTTTCATGTTCGATTTCAGCCTGCGGTACCTGAGTGCGATCAAGGTAGGAAGGATTTGCTGCAGCGACCTGCATAGCGACATCTTTGCCGAGCTCAGTGTCTGCGCCCTTCATTTCGACGAGAACGCCGATCTTGCCGCCGCCGTGGATGTAGCTATGGACAGTGCCTTCTGCACTTTCATAGCGAACAAAACGACGAACAGAAATGTTTTCGCCGATCTTAGCTACAGCTTCGGTGACCTGATCTTTGACAGCCTTGCCGTCCATATCAGAAGCAAGCAGAGCTTCTACGTCAGCCGGATTCACAGCGATGATCTGCTGTGCGATGCGAGCAGCCAGAGCTCTGAAGTCATCATTGCTGCCTACGAAGTCGGTTTCGCAGTTGACTTCTACGATGGTGCCGACTTTGCCATCAGCGGAAATAGCGGAAACGACAGCACCTTCAGCAGCTACACGGCTTGCTTTCTTTGCAGCCTGAGACAGTCCCTTTTCACGGAGAATGTCTACTGCTTTTTCCATATCGCCTTCAGCTTCTACGAGTGCTTTTTTGCAGTCCATCATGCCTGCGCCAGTCTTTGTACGCAGATCTTTGACCATGCTAGCGGTAATTGCCATCTTTATGACCTCCATCATAAAACAGTAAGGTGTTTGTAAAAATTTCTCAAAAAAAGGAAATCCCCAGCCTGCGCAAAGCGCAGGCCGAATTTCCTATACAGCCATTATTCCTGTTCAGCAGCTTCTTCAGCTTCTGCTTCTTTAGCAGCTTCAGCTTCCTGCTGACCCTGACGGCCTTCGAGGACAGCGTCAGCCATCTTGGAAGCGAGCAGTCTTACAGCACGGATAGCATCATCGTTTGCCGGGATCGGGAAATCAACAACATCCGGATCGCAGTTGGTATCAACGGTAGCGATAACCGGAATGTGCAGCTTGTGAGCTTCGGCAATAGCGATTTCTTCTTTCTTGGAGTCAATGATGAAGAGTGCGCCCGGGATCTTCTTCATATCTTTGATGCCGCCCAGGTTCTTTTCCAGTTTTTCCAGTTCACGTTTCATCAGGATGACTTCCTTCTTCGGATACTGGTCAGTGGTGCCTTCTTCAAACATTTTTTCCAGTTCTTTCAGACGAGCGATACGGGTCTGAATGGTACGGAAATTGGTGAGCATGCCGCCCAGCCAACGTTCATTGACATAGAACTGATTGCAACGGGTAGCTTCTTCCTTCACGGAATTCTGCGCCTGTTTCTTGGTGCCGACGAAAAGGATCGGAGCGCCGGTAGCTGCGGCTTCACGCAGGAAAGCGTATGCTTCTTCTACTTTCTTTACAGTCTTCTGCAGGTCGATGATGTAGATGCCGTTTCTTTCCGTGAAAATGAAACGTGCCATTTTCGGATTCCAACGACGGGTCTGATGACCAAAGTGAACGCCTGCTTCGAGTAACTGTTTCATGGATACAACTGCCATAATAAAAACCTCCTGTTTTTAACCTCTGTCTGCTTCCTCCCCTGCAGCCACTTCGGAAATGTGTGAAATGAAATTTTTCCCGCAAGCACAGATGCAGAGTCCGACAGACATGTGTACTCATGCGTTATTTATTCTATCAAAAGAAAACGGGGAAAGCAAGGGGATAGGAAAATATTTTTAGGTTCAAGGTTCTGGGTTCTGGTAGCGGCTTCGCCGCAAGTATTATATGAGGCGATGCCCGAAGGTCTCTTGATAGCAGATTTACCTCGTATCGTCAGCCCCCTTGCCGGGAAGGTGCTCCGTAGAGGCGGATAGGGCACCGGCGGCAGGAAAGACAGATGAGAAAAGCGGAGGAGTGCGCGGCACATGTGGCGAAAGCGTAAGCCCCTCGCCGCGAATGACAAACAAAAAAGACGCCGTGACCATGTCACAGCGTCATTTCTTTCAAAGCGAGCATTCAATAAGCCGAGTTCTGTCCCACTTGCGTGGTGATGATTATCTGTCTAGTCAGCCGATTGCTCGACTGCTCAAGCGACGCAACCCGGAAGGTCAGCGGGCAACCTCAACCCTTCCCTATTCGGTCTTGCTTCGGATGGGGTTTACCAAGCCAGCCGGTCTCCCGACTGCTGGTGCGCTCTTACCGCACCTTTCCACCCTTACCACTTGCGTGGCGGTTTCCTTTTCTATGGCACTTTCCCTAGGATCACTCCCGCCGGACGTTATCCGGCATCCTGCCCTGCGAAGCTCGGACTTTCCTCACGCCTTACGGCCCGCAATCATCTTTCCTGCTCGCGTGCTACAGTATAGCATGGAGACGGAATTTTTTCAAGAGAAAGATGAGAAAGGGTTCAAGGTTTAAGGTTCAGGATTCGGGGTTAACCCGTAGGGCGGCTTCGTCCACTGATTATGAATAAAATCTTTGCTCGAATGAGGAATTAGGAATGAAGGTGGTGGCTTCGCCGCGAATATATATTTTGCAGCGAAGCTGCCACCACAACCCTGAACCCCGAACCCGTTTTTCTACATTTCCCTGAAAATATCCTCTGCCCTGCTGTCTTCGATGACCTCGATCTCCCAGCCATGCTCTGTGGCATACGTCCGAAGGCGTTTCGCCAAAGCAGGAACGATGACGCGCTCGGTGTAGAAATGGCCGCCATCCGCGATGAGAAGACCGAGGCGAGAAGCATCCTGCGCTTCATGGTACTTGAGGTCGCCCGTCAGATAGAGATCCGCCCCCTTCGCTTTGGCCAGCGCAGCAAATTCACTTCCCGCACCGCCCAGAACAGCCACGCGGGAAATGGTGACATTCGGATTTCCCGCATAACGAAGCACGGGAATACCGAGCTTCACCTTTATATAAGAGAGAGCTTCTTTCCCGCTCATGGGCGCAGGCAGATTTCCGATCCGTCCCATGTACTCCTTGCACCCGTGGCTTTCCAGCGTATACACATCATAGTGAACATCTCCACAGATTTCCTGTACTTTTGCAAGGACAGAAGCAAGCAGCGCGGTGGGTACATTACATTCGAGCTTCGCCTCATCCGTCGCATCATCCTCATCATCCAAAAGATAGAAATGATTTACGGCATCCCCATAGAGTTCTGAAAGCGTATGTCGGAGCACCTTCGCAGTGACAGGCTTCACATAAAGTGCAAGCTTCCTCTCTTTCGTTTCCTGCTCAAAGACCAGCCCTTCCGTATCAGAAAGAGAGAGCGCAGCTGCCAGAGCATCATTCACGCCGCCTTTGGCTGTATCCAGATTCGTGTGAGCTGCAAAAGACAGGATATCATGCTTCACGAGCTTCTCGATCACGCACCCCTTGTACGTCCGAAGGTCAAGCTCGCGGATGGCCTTGAAAAGAAAGGGATGGTGGGAAATCACCATCTCAGCACCTTCACGTACGGCAAGATCCACATTCTCTTCCGTGAGGTCGAGGGAAATCAGTACCTTCGTGACCCTGCGGCGAGGATCCCCCACCTGAAGCCCCGGGTGATCCCATGACTCTGCAAGACTTCTCGGTGCCCACGACTCCATCCATTCGATCAAATCATTTCCTGTGACTTTCATAAGAGTTCCTCCAATATGCTTACTTCTTCCAGTGCTTTTTCTCTGGACAGGCGATGCCGCTCACTCTTCGAATCCTTTGCCCCTTCGATCACAAAGCGCCGTCTCCGGATGAGCCGCTCGATATGCGTCTTGAAAAGAGGATCCTTTCGATATGCCGCCGTCGCACCGATTTCTGCCTGCAGCATCGAAAGCTCCTTCATCTCGCCGGGACGAACGAGCATCAATTCATACAGCTGCCCGCCATCCAGTGAAAGCACCTCTTTTTCAATGCGGAAATGATGCCTGCCAAGAAACTGCCGGAGCTCCGCCACATGCCCCTGCGGTTGCAGCACCAGCCATGAGAGCGCCTGCGCCTTTTCCTCATTCTCCGCGAGAATATCCCGCATCAAAAGGCCGCCCATCCCGCAGATGGTGACACCGTCCACCTCTCCTTTGGCAAGCGGTGCAAGTCCTCCGCCCAGACGCAAAAGGATCTGGCGTGAAAATCCGGAAGAAATTACATCCTCCCTGGCACGTGTAAGAGGGCCGTCATTCACATCGCAGGCGATGGCCCGCCTTGCGCGCCCCTCTTGCACAAGGTAAATGGGAAGGTAGCCATGGTCTGTACCAATATCTGCCATACTCTCACAGACAGGCACCAGATCGGCCGCCGCCTGTAATCGGTTCGTCAATTTCATAGTTGAATCCTTTCAGAGAAGACTTGCCCTACAGGACTATCCCGCAGCCATTCCATTTCTCTATCAAAAAAACGTATCCAAATCACTGAAATCAGCACGGATACGTTCATTGTGGTGGACATATTTTACACACACACGAACTAAATAGCCTTATTTTTTATGAAAGATACTTCTGTATCCGCATTGCTGTATGATGATAGCCCGCCGAGCACATGCTCGACGGGCTTTTCTTTTTAGCCTTCTGGGAAAAGCCGATTGGTTTGAAACAAATTTATGATATATGTTGGCACAAGATATCAGTTGTTTTCGTCCCGGAAGGCTGTTAGATTGTCTGCGGCTTTGCTGAACGCAGCCGCTGGTGGGGACTACAGGATTTGAACCTGTGCCTGGACGGTTATGAGCCGTCTGCTCTACCTAATTGAGCTAAATCCCCGCGATTGTGGGAACTGGTGGCCAACCCTCCCCACTGGGTCTTAACTGGATTCGAACCAGCGGATGTGTTTCCAATCGATAACACTCCGTACCCGCCGTACTGAAAGACCATTTAAGCAAAAATCGGCTAATCGGTTTACAAATCAGCCATTTTCTTGTCTGAAATTATTCTATCAAAAAAGTCCTTATTCGTACAGTGCAGCCTAACAAAACGCCGTTTGTAATTTTGGCAGCAGTAGCAAAAATGTATAATACGTAACCTATTTTCAAAATTTCAAAAACAGAGACGCGCGGCGGGGATGCCGACCATTAGCGCGTCCCCCCGGCCCGGTAGTACCTTGCCGCCCGTGCCATGCCATGCCGGACGCAGCGGACGCCCTGGACGTGCTCGCACCGGAAGGGACGAACGCGGGGCGCGTCCAGTTGATCCCGACATGTGCCCCGCCGTCTGGAAGGGACGGACGCGGGCGCGTCCAGTTGATCCCGACATGTGCCCCGCCGTCTGGAAGAGACAGACGCGGGCGCGTCCAGTTGATCCCGACATGTGCCCCCCGCACCGGAAGGGACAGACGCGGGGCGCGCCCCGCTGGCAGCGTATGACAACAAAAATGGGCCACACATGCGGCCCATTTTTAATTTACTATTTTATTGTCAATCTTTCTTTATCCACTCTACTTTATACCCAAGTGCTTCCATGATTTTAAGCACTTCAAGGTATTTTAATGATCCATTCTTTATGCGCTTATTAAAGGTTGATTGCGTGATTCCGATCATTTCCGCGGCCTGTTCTTCCGTCACTCCGCCCGCCTCAATGAATTTTGTTTTTAAAAATACGTATAATTCCTTTTCTGTCATATCTATCACCTCGCGATAATTATATCATGCGATAATAAAAAAAGTCAAATAATGCATAAAATATTCTTGACAAGAATATGGCTACAGTATATAATATAGTCATAAGATGAATAATAAAGTCACGAGAAGAAAGGAAGAAAGAAAATGAAAGAGTTAAAAGAAACGGCAATTGAATTTATGGTGATGGTGTACGGTCCTATCATCGCGGCTATGCTCGTATTCGCAGGCGCGGCCGCTATGGGAGGCAATGAAAATGGCGCCGGCGCATGCGCTGGGATCGCGGCAATTTTCGCAATTATGTATATTCTCACCGTCATTATGTCGGCGGTGATTGAATTAGTAAATTTTGTAAAAGGAGAAGGAAAATGACTTTTTATAGCGAGCTTTTAGAAAATATTATTAGCGATTCTATCCCCGCAAAAATGGGGAAAATTGGATGGGCGGGAAAATTAGTCAATGAAATGATATCAGAAATTATAGATAGAAGTTTTGATTTTCGCGAGGAAGGGGAAACGGGCATGCATAACGCGATTAAAGCGGTTATGCGTACTTGCGAATTTATTGAGAATGAAGAAGACGACTTCCCAGAAACGCGATATAGTAGCGGAATATACGAAATCTGGGAAGAATACAGAGAATACATTATCGGATATCTATCCGACTTTTGCCTATTTAGTCATATGAATAATACATTGGAAGACTATCTAGTAAACCCCATACCGGCACAAGCGGAAATGATAAATATTATTTTTCGCTCCGTCGCGAGCGAAGTAAATGATTTTTTATGGGAAAAGTTTTTCGAATAATTTTGAGTTCTGGGGGATCTCTCTAAAAAGTCCCCATCAACTACCGTTTTTTTATTAGTTTAGGGCGCTGGGCGTCCAGGAGGTAAAATAAAATGTTTGATAAAAAACTGGTGACGGCTAAATTTTTGAAGGGGTACGCCCCGGATCTCTACTACTGCGGATATTGTGACGCACAATATATTTTGCGCGGCATGGGCTCTTTCCCTACTTTTTATACGCGCGGTATTTACGGATGGAACTTTGATGCATATTTAATCCATGTTGACGGAAGAATTATTTGCTTTGAATCTGGATATCGTGGAATGTCAGGAGCTAAAGTAAATTTTAAAAACTACAACGAAGTCGCGTGGAAAATTGTGAAAAAATACAAGTTTGGCGAAGATAGTTATAAAGCCGAAAAAATTTGTAAATGGTTATTCGATCGTGCGGTAAAAGCAGCAAAAAAATAGGAGTTCTGGGGGATCTCTCTAAAAAGTCCCCTTCCCCTTCCGCTATTTTGTTAGTTATTTAGGCGCTGGGCGTCCAGGAGATAAAAAATGAAAGTAAAAGAAAAAGACATGGAAATTCTGCTTGAATACGCAAAAAAAGAATATCAACCTATCATTTTAATTGATCGGCTGGTGAAATTTATACAAGAAGAATTACATATACTTTATAGTGATGAATCGGAAGTAAAAAAATACGCGGCCAAATTTTGGGATAAATTTGATAGTTGTCCGGAATTTAATTTTATTGTGTGCGCGTGTACGCAACGCCGATTAGATCCGTACAGTAGCAGTATTGAGGCGGCGGCGTTCGCGATGGCATGGGAAAAATTTGTAAATAAAGAAATTTACTCATTTAAAGATAGTAACTATAAGATTTAAAGGAGGCGCGAAAATGACAAGAATCAGCCATTTATTATCTAAAGTTATCGATGAAAATATTATCATTGTGACAGTGGGGGAAAAGCCAAATCATCTTTTATTTCACGGCGTATTATCTCATGACGAATATAAAAGATTGATGAATGATAACCCAAGATGGATGAAATTAAAGGTTGTGCATATTGCGCCGGACGGTAACATATTGAGAGTATCAGTAAAAAAAAAAATTATAGTTTCTAGTTTCTGGGGCGCTGTACTTTAACAGCGCCGCCCCATTCCGTTATTTATTTAGTACAAGGGCGTTGGACGTCCAGGAGGTAAAATAAAATGTTGAAAGATGAATCACCAATGAGCAGATTTGAAGAATGCGGAAAAGCAACAAGCCTTTATAACTTGCTCGCGCTCATTATTGGCGGCAAAGATTCGCTCACAAAGGCGGATAGAGTGATCCGTGAGTGTGTCGCGCCCTACGGTGCGGCAGCGCCAGCCCTTAGCACCGCAGATTGGCGTGATTTTGTGTCAGCTGGATTAACGAAAACGGCGGCGATCAAAGTTGCTGCCGCAATCGAGCTTGGATGGCGTTTGGCCCATGCGCATGATAAAAGAATACTTGAAAATTTCAGTGATCCGGAAAACGTCGCCGCCTTTTTCATGAAGCAGCTTCGCAACGAAACACAAGAGCATTTCTTCGCCGCATTTGTCAATGTAAAATGCCGGCTTCTGGGCTATAGAGAAATCTCTATAGGCGGGCTTGACACTGTCCCCGTAGATGTTAAAGAAATAATGATGTGGGCAATCAGGTACAAAGCCCACGGGATAATACTAATTCACAATCACCCTTCCGGATTTTCTGATCCGTCAGAGGAAGATATAGAAATCACAAAGAGTATTGCAAAGGCCGCAAAACTTATTGATTGCGAAGTCCTTGACCACGTAATCATAGGAGACGGATTCTATAGCAGTCTTCACGATAAAGGGATTATATAACTATTCTGGGGTACGACAAAATAAATTGATCCTACTTCAATAAGAAGGCAGGTGATAAAATGCTAATTTCTCTATTAATTTTAGTCATTATTATGTGCATTTTAGGAAGGTAGGTAAACAAAATGAAAAAGCATTTTTATATAGAGTATAATAAATATGGTATGATTTCGTGTAACAGTTTTGACGGGCCAGAGAAAAACGGGCATGCCTTTTTACAATTTGCGACACTGGAACAACTAAATGAATTTTTAGAAAAAAATGCATTTAGCGGCTGTAATTTAGTAGCCCGCCGTTGCAAATATGCGGACGTTGTTAAAAACGTAGGTAAAAATTTTAGAATAGCTTATGTAGATAAAAATTTTAGAATACTTTGTGGCGTATGCGTCCGGGCGAATGCGTGGGGGGGCGTAGACTTACAAGATAGTTATAATGCGCAAGTAGTTAGTACCGCGTTAGATCTAAAAAATAAGGAAGCCAAAAATTGATTTTTGATAAGTAAAAAATAGGTGGACATGTACCACCTATTTTTTTCTTCCTGGCGTGCGAGCGCTGGGGTGATCCGGTGCGTCCAGGGCGTCCCTTCACCCGCGGCGTGCGGTGCTGGCGGGTGATCCGGGCGCGTCCGTGGCGTCCCCTTCCTCCACGGCTGCGGGCGCTGGTGGTGGTGATCCGGCGCGTCCAGGGCGTCCCCTTCCTCCACGGCTGGCGGCGCTGGGGACGGGGGGGGCGTGCCTGCCTATGGCGGTATAGTATATTGTCAACACGCTATATTGGAGCGTTGTTTTATCGACCAGTAGCGGCAATCGGGCGCGTAATTCGACCAGATTTTTGCGTAAACGCAAACTTGCAAATTTTTTTATGGGCGATCTGTGCGTAAACGCAAACCAGCATTGATATAAACGCAAGTTTGCATTTCCCGACAATTTCAACTGCCAACGGGTGTAAATATAAACCTGCATCGGCATGGCCCGCCGGAGCCGCCCCAAATATTCTCCCGCTTCACATGCCCGATTTTCTTTTGACTGCATCAGCTCCGCCGGAAACGCCGCATATTTTCTACATTAGTGCCCCATGCCATTCGCGCAATATCAATCTTATGCTAAATTTTTAGAAGCATGCCATGTTGACTTAGACAAATCGCAAAGCCGAATATTATAACATAATCATACAAGTTGGCATGAGGCAGAAAAAGTCAGAAAAATACAAATCTGTACTTTCTTCGATTTGATCCAATATATTCAGATCGAATTGAAATGAATTAAAAATGAATTGAATTGAATTAAGATGAATTGAATTAAAATCGATCGGCAAGTTACTGGCGTAGTATGCCATTGCGCCAGCAACGCGCCAAACTCTTCTCTCTATATTTATTTCTGCCGTTCCATTATAATAATCAAGTAGTTATGCTTCTTCCCAATTCTTTTCTCAGCATAACTACTAACCTCATTTCTTTCAACGCAAGGAGCGCCATCACTATCAGATGGCGCTCCTTGCATAGCATTATTCATAATATGAATATTCCTCTAGCATATCATAATAAAAAATCCAGCTTGTACATTGTTTGTGCAAGTTGGATTTTTTTATTACGGCCACGATTCAATTGATTTCAAATGAAAAGAAGTACCTTGAAATTTCTCTATACGGCCCAAATTCAATTTTTTTGAAACCAAAAGAAGTACCTTTTTACATGCTATTCTTTTTTCACCTTCGTGATAGTCACTATATCCACCGGCTCCTGATTTCCGTTTACTATAACAGGCGGCAGCCACTTTAAGCGTTTCTCCTTCCTGCCCTTACCGAACAAAAATGTATGATAGTGAGCTCTCCTCACATGCATCACAGGCGATCTATGATGCCCGCCGGACGATTGAGATTCATTATATCTCACTACCGCCTTTTTCAGAGTACGGATCCTATAGCCTGTTTTCTCCCCGACCGTGAATGCTTTCACCTCACGTGGCGTATCTTTGATTTTCTTAGTCACTTTATAGGATCTTTCGTTCTTGAATACTATTTCTGCATTCACCGCTGACATGTACATTAGTATATTGATAACAAGTTTAATCGTTTTCATAGACCATTCATAATACCGATGTACATCATCTGTAGTGAAACCGTATTTCTTAGTATTCCCCTTCCCTACACTCTCCTCGAACTGCTCCTCAATGATATCACTTAACATTCGCGGCTCTTTCGGGATCTTTAAATAGATGCCCGTTACAAACTGGCAATCATCTGTCACCGGCGCAATATAGAGCTCCTTCCCATCTGTTTCATGCTCATCAAACATGACAAATGCACCGGAAAATTCAGCTATAAGCGGGATTTTAAGATAAATACACCATGTAGGCAGAACTAGCATATCCGATGTTATCTCCATATTCCCATCAGATCTTTCCACGAACTCCTCTATCAGTCCTTCATCTATATCGTAGATGTTTTTAGACTGCCGCCAGGAAATCAGCGTAGCCAGCTTCGCGCCTTCCGACGATATCATGAGATTTATCTCTTTTAACCCCTCTAGCTTCAGTACATATGACATCCCTACCCATATCGGGCAATAGCAGTAAGTAAGATCCCACTCCGCCTCTTTATCTCTTACTAATTGTTCAATTCTTTTAAAGAAGTACGGATGCTTGATTTTCTCAGCTGCCAATAGCCGCATCGGAACGCTATTCTTTATATCCATATACTCACATAAAATAGAAAAAGAGCAGCCACCCCATAAGGATAAGCTGCTCTTTTTCTGCTATACGCATTTTAATCCACTAGAGAGCGTCCCCCTAGACAGAGGAGCGTCCCTAACCTCTAAGCTGCCTATGCGGCAGTAAAATGGGAGCGCTCCATGACTGTGTTATACGTTATGGGGGATTTATCCGCAACTAATTTGTAATAGAAATATTTTATAGCATATTGCTATTTGCACAAAGGAAAAGAGCATACCGGCGTACCGATATGCTCCCTTCCCTTCCGTTATTTTATTAGCCTTTGGAGGCTACCACTATTTTAGCACTAACGAATTTATTTGTCCAATTCTTCTTTTATGACAGTAACCACTGCGTCGGGGCCAAGCGAACGCGATTCCGGTATCTCACTACATGAAACTGTATATCCCCCCATGCGTATCTGCATAAAGGCATAAAAAAAGACGGCGGGATATCCCGCCGTCTTGTATATCTATTCATTTTGCTATGCCATAAAGTAATAGCCCACCGAATAAAGCTGCCCATACATTACGCTGCCTCTTTGCCAAGCGCACCCTATGTTCCAGATCCTTCGCCGCTTTTTCTAACTGCGTCAAGGATTTCTCCTGCTCGCTGATTATCAGCCTTGCCTTCTCTAATGAGATGTTCGCATTCTCCAAGCTCTTCTGTACTTCTGCCAGCTGATTCTTTGATTTCTGCAATTGACTTAATACTTCGGTCAATTTCTTCTCTTGCTCCGTCGAGCTCATTTCCAGCACGCTTAACTTCGTCTGTAGCAGCGCCAATCTCTCTTCCTGCCTCTTTGTTATCATCGATAGCTCGGTCAACTGCTCCTCCGATATCTGATACACCTGTGCCGCTTCGCAGGATGAAAAAGGAAAAAACACAAATGAGAATGAGAATAATAACGCCACTAAATATAGCGTTACGGTTCTTTTTAAAGTATTCATACATAACCCGCCACTCTTCCTTCTTGTACAAACGCCTAAAAGCGTGAAATTCAGCGAATTTGGCGTGCCACAGGCGTTCGCACTACTCTTTTGATAAATGTATCGTGGCATGCATCGCAAACGCCTGTAAAGCCAAATAAAAACATCGCGACTTATCGATTTACTCATCATCGAGCATATCCATCTGCGCTCTGTAGAAAATAGCCTTACCACGAAGCGTATCACCGCCACTCATCCATTCGTCATCCTCGTGGAGCACTGCCAGATCCCACCTTTCGCAAGTGGAATTTGGTCCATACGGCTCATGCGCGTCATATCCATCCATATTGTCTGCCGCCTCTGCGTGCGTCATGAAATGCTCTATGTCAATATCAATATCAAATACCTGCGCAATCTTCGCGGAAAGAAAAGCGAGCGCCTCGATCTGCTCATCCGTCGGCGGTTCATCCCCGAGCTTGCAATAATACGGATCTCCTTTAAACGCTTCCGCCCCATAGGCTGCGCACAAAGCAATAGCGATAGATCCTGTATTTCTCCTATACGTTGCCGTGGGGATAAAATTCAATGGCAGCGTCTGGATAATATCCCCGGAGCCGTCAATGCAGAAATGGTAATCATTGAACGTCATATCCCTGTGCCCCGCCGTCCAATGCCAATACACTTTCACTGGATAAGGATATTGGTAGAATTCAGGCCTTGCCTCTCGCAATGCATCTTCCACTTCTTTTATATTCATTTTTTATTCTCCAATCTAATAGGAATAACTGGCGATGATGTCGGCTGGTTTTTCTCTGCTTGCTTCTGGGCCGCATCCGGTCTTCCGTCACCATCAGTATCGACACAAAAAACAGAAACAAAGGTGAACGCCGCCACTACAGCCGGTGCGGTATATTCTTTGAAAATACTTATCAGACTATTCAGATCCGGTGCGCCGGAATGATACCAATTCACTCCCCACGAAAGGACCATAAGAATGGTAAGCATAGCCAGCCCGCCGCCGTACAGATAGATGATTTTCATAGAGGTTTGCACCTTCATTTTCGATAGCTTCCTAAACGTCTCTTGTATACGTTTTAGCATTTACGCAATCCTCCCGTTTCGGCAATTTTCGTAAATCATGAATCATGGCTGTCCCTTGGCCGTTTAATCCTAAAGCGTGATAGATAGTATAGATTTCCTCTGCCATCGATTCCTCATCATAAGTAATATACTTTCTCCTCATCCCACGGCTATGGATACGCCTTAACTCGATCTTCAAAATAACGCCTATCCCTTTTTGCATGTTTTTTTCGATGCAAACCAAGCTCTTAGATTTGTTCCAGCTATACCCGGCCGCAAAAGTAATAGCCGCGTATATAATCTGAGTCAGTATGGATATGGTGATATCGTCCATTATGTTCACCCCACAAAAAAATGCCCCGTGAAGGGGCATTAGAACGGTTAGGATAGACTAGCTACCGCGCCGCAATTACAATTATTCAAACATCCATGAACCAGCGTAAATGTACTAGAGCCCGCCGCTACATGCAATACATAATTCCGACGTGTGCGAATCTGCGTAGCATACAGGTTATGACCGGATTTCTGCTGTTCCATTTGCATAAGCCGCTCTTGCATTTGCGGGGCTGCTCCGTATGGGTATGCTGGATAACCATTCATGTACATTTCAATCCCTCCTATCTATGAGTATCATAGTACACTATGCGATTGAAATGGTGCATAATTAGTGAGAATTAAATCCATTCTTTATGATAGATTTGTGCATTTTATCCGCTATTCGTTTCGCTATGCTACACATTGTCCGCCGGGAAAGCCCACATTCGATAGCTATTTCTTTGAAAGACTTGCCCTCAATGCATCGCATATGAATGTATCTAAGTTCTGTTTCTGTAAACAACGCATCGCGAAGCATCCGCTCATACTCGTCGCGATCCATCGTTCTGAGACACTCTTTAACTGCTTTCCGTTCTGCTTTCATGATAATCACCTCTTTTCTATGAATGACCGTAAGTTATTGGCTTTTCCGAACCATACCGCTGATCCTATATCAGTCGGGGAAATGCCTTCCCACAGTCACGACTTCATCCCCGATACGCCCAGAACAGGTGCTGATGGAGGCGGTTGTTGGTTCTTCGATTGCGGCACCATAGGGAGCACGGTTGGCAAAGTTAGAACAACCGAAAAAACAGGCGGCGGCAACTATCACAATATTCTCCAGCCATCGCATGGGGTATTCCGATTCAAGCGCACTTCATAGCAGTCGGGGAATTGCCTTCCCATATTCATGCTAACCCGGTTGGCGGATACAGCGGTTGGGGCAATATCAATGGCACAGTCGGTGCCCAATACGCGCTCGACATTAGTAAAGCATCGATGAACGGTGACGGGCAGGCGTTCACAGGGCCGGGCGTTTGGTCGCCTACTAACGCAGTCGGTGGCAACGAATATCATAACGTCATGCAACCATCATTCACCGTTTACCGTTTTAAACGAGTTAGCTAACGCGCTTAAAGCGGTAAATACCAGTCGATGGGGGGAGGTTATCGTGATACTTCCCTTCGCCGATGATAGCAAAGTCTTTATCGTCAATGGTTTTATACTTGCCAGGAGCCCCCCACGCTCCGCCCCCGGCTGTCAGCGAATCGATAACGCCAGAACCTTCGTCACACCGGAGCCATAGTGGTATCCCGCCATTGCGATTAGCTTGAGGCTTATGTGACGGTAATTCCCCGACTGTTAAGAAGTCCGCTTAAAGCGGTAAACGGTGAACGATGATTGCAAGTTATTATGGTATGCATTTCCACCTGCGTTGCTTGCCGAATATTCCATTGAATTAGCCGCCTCGCTATTTCCGGTCGGGCAAATTATGTCATCTCTACTGGTATCCCTTTCTGAAAACAAATGTGGAGCGTCTATATATGTATGCGAATGGTTTGGCATTTCCCCGACTGTTATAGAATGCGCTTAAAGCGATACACTGCGCTAGACGGTTGAATATTGTTGTGATAGCTATCTCCACCTTGATACCCAGTATTATACCCATCGCGTCCCCCCCCATCTTCGTATGGGATGTGCCAGTTATATTTACTTTTATCAGTTGTTCTATTACAAGAAAAAAACGGGCCAGATGGATTTGAATAAGCTATATCGGCATGATAGTGCTTTGCCAGTTCCCCGACTGTTATGCCATACGGCGAAATCTGTAAACAGAAACAGAAGGTGGCAGGTTGTTGCTATATTTATTCTCCCCAAAATCAATAGCAAACCCATCATTAGCAGTCTTGCTATTAACAGCATATCCTACGTTTTCTACTCCATTAAGGCGTGCTTTGAATACGCCATTAGTTGTAATATTCTGATCTTTAGATTGAACAGCAAAATCCAACACTTCGCCGTAAATATGAGGCAATTCCCCGACTGTTAAGAAGTTCGCTTAAAACGATAAACGGCTTTGGAAGGTTGCAAGTTATTGTGTTGTCTATTTCCACCAGCATATTCAATGCCAATCATTTTGCCTTCATATCTGCCATTCCATCGTGTTTGAATTACATGCATATTTTGTGCTGGTCCGGCATCTTCATTCCCAGAAGACTGGTTTCTAAGCGTATGGTTATGGGAAGGCATTTCCCCGACTGTTAATTTATGTGCCGCTTCGCCGTAGGTATTACCTGCCTCGAAATTATAAGTAACTGCTTGACCATCTTGCGTTTCGGTGTATGTACCAGCCGAAATTGTCACGTACCCTGCTGGCATTTTCTCCCATGTGCCGCCTAAATACGTTGACGGGTTCACGTTGTTCATAGATTCAATAATAGTCCCGACTGGGAACGCTGCGAGCAGTGCACTCTTAATAGCATCAGCCACATCCTGCTTCGTGGCATACGGTTTGAGGTCATCAGCCAATGCAGGCATGTACACCGCCCATTTGCAAGAAGCATCGGAGGTCGTATTATCTTTTGCCCAAATTGGTTCCACATCGCCTGACGTTCCAGCTGCAATACACCGTGCGAAGTATCCCCCTAAATTTTGGCTTCTAACAACGTCACCCACCTTGTACATGGTTGTTGGCTGCCATACGCCAACCGAAAGCTCTAAGAGCACGCTGTTTTGGTTTCCGAAAAACCTATACATGTCGCCGTAGGTAGTCGGTTTAAGTGCACCGTCCCACTGATCAAACCCTTCATCAAAGCGAAGCAGTTTCTGCGCTTTCATTTTCTTCACCATCTCTTTCTTTCTTCTCTTTCAGCGGCTTGCTCCTTACGCATTTTGGATTTGTGCAAAGCCCTGTTTTCTTGTCCATCTTCTTATGACATAAAAAGCAACGTTCCATTTTAGATTTCTCCCCTCTTTTTGGGATACTCTGCGACAAGCTCTTCCCTCTCGGCTTTCAGATCCGAATAATAATCTTCATCCTCAATTGCTTTCGCCTTAGCCATTTCGGATTCGACCTCACTGATTTTTGTTGAGTATTCCGCATCAAGAGATGCGAGTGCTGCCTCGCGCTTCTCGTCCTCTGTTGGTTCGGGCCGCGGCACGTACTCCCCATTCTTGTAAAGCAGATCATGTTGTAAGGCGTTGTTATAAGTCAAAGCATCCTGCACAACATGTATTTTATCCGGATATTCTGCCTCTGCTTTAGCCAGCAATTCTTCCACCGTGTCACCATGTACGCCGGTTACGAAGGACGTTACTCTTTCACCTGTTGCGTCATAGATAGACAAATAGGTGAGTGTGGGGTTAGCGATTGAAACTTCCATCTCACTATCTCCTTCCATTAAAATAACCTCCATCAATATGATTGGAGGTTTGAAAAAATGAAAAATCCAAATGGTTATGGAACTATCAAAAAATTAAGCGGGGCAAGGCGGAGGCCATTCGTATTTATGATCTCTGTGAATGGCAAACAAAAAGCTATGGGCTATTTCGCCACTAAGCTGGAAGCTATGGCATATCAGGTCGACTATAATCAGTCTCATAGTCTGCACCGCCTTTCGAAAATTACATTTGCCGAGTTATACGCAAGATGGATGCCTAAACACATCTCATATGCATCGGTTTCAAAATCCACCATCAACGGTTATGAGTGCGCGTATAAGCATTGTGCATCACTGTATGATTTACCAATAGCAGATATCAAATACAGCCACTTGCAAGCCGTCATCGATGATATGACTAATCTTTCCTATGCCAGCAAAAAGAAAGTGCGTAATTTGTTATCCCTACTCTTCGCTCATGCCAGAGAAATGGAGTATACCACTCGTGACTTTACAGGGTTGATAAAAATCGGGAAGAATCACCCTGTGAATCCTCATCAAGCAATCAGTAGGCGGAAGGTGAATCAACTATGGAAAATTGTAGATACTCTAGACGTTGATATCATCTTAATACTCATCTATACAGGCATGAGAAATGGCGAACTCCGCAACCTCTTAAAATCGGATATCAATAAAAAGCAGAAATATATCAATATTCGGAAATCTAAGACGGCTGCTGGCGTCCGCATTATCCCCATCCATAGTAAAATATGGCCACTCATTGAAGTGCGCCTGTCGTCCCCTGGTGCTTATCTCATATGTACTGAAGACGGCCGCCCCTATACCTACACAAAACTTTCTAGGGTTTTCTCTCGAATTATGAAAACAATAAATGGGCAAAAGCACAAATTACATGATACCCGTCATACCTGCGCTACATGGCTAGATAATGCCGAAGTGAATGACAACGCCAGAAAAATGATCCTTGGTCATGCTAGACATGATGTGACTAACGGAGTATACACTCACAAAAATCTAAGACAACTACGTAAAGCCATCGAAAAGATTTGATACTAACCTGCTACTAACCAAAGAATTGCCCAATTTGAAAAGTACCGCGAGTATTGTATGTATCGTGATACTTTTTTGTTGCTAGGATTCTTGCGATTCCTAAGATTTCATGCGAATCGAAAATTCTAAGATAGTCGTAATTATTGGCTTTTCTGCCATTCTACGGAAATCATTTTCTACAGGGTGTAACTGCTGTAATGACAGGGAACTGGGATACAGTGCGATTACCTATTTCGGCAAATAACTACTTTGCTATTGCATCCCCTGTAACTTCTACAACGAATTATTGTGGTGGCGCCGCAAACGCCCCTGTATCAGTACAATCGGTTAAAACAAATTCGATAATTATTGCCCTCCGCAACGGCGACAATCAGTGGAAAGCCAGTATACTAATTATTGGCACAGTATAGACAGGGTGGATATAGAACTGGTAAATCTGGATCATGGGCAATAGCATTCCCTCACGCTCTGCTGGGTATATCAGGCGATTATTCAGGCGAAGGCGGTAATATGGACTGGGGCCCATCAATCAGCGGAACTACTACTGGATGGAGCAGTGGCAGCTGTGGATCTGGATTACGAGTTATCGCAATAGGCTATTAGACAGGGTGGATATACGTGGGTAGGTTCAAGGCGTGATATCACGGTCAGCTATCCTATCTCGTTTTCGAAGGTATTAGGCATTGCGGGGCTTGCAGTGGTAAATGATCAGAATTCTTCCGGTCGCGGGCTCGAACATATCAAGACGTTTTCTGGATCATCTTTCGTATATTATTCGGGTTACGATATAGGCAATAAATGGTTAACGTGGCTGGCAGTCGGCATATAAGCAGCTATTTTCATCGCCCAATAAGCCAACAGTAGGACCCGGCACTGAAACCATTTTTGCGAAAGCGAAAAGATGATGACGTGGGCACTCCTATTATGTCTCCCCAGTCACTGTCAGCAGGTCGTGAAGACATTCTTGTTGTAGTGCCCCCAGTAAGGAAGGTTGATATTGATATGGGGTAAGTGAATGTGCCCGATGAGCTAAATCCACCCTGTATAATTAGCGGCACCGCACCGCCGAGCATCACCCACCATGCATTCGCATTCGACGCATTGCCCGCGACGACGCCGCCGGCAGACAGTGTTTCAAAACTATTTTTCGGTGTTTCCCACCAGTTAGATTTTCCAGAAAGTGCCTTGATCTGGTGAATGATTCCGGAAAGCAGAGCAGCCAAAGTTCCGGTATTTCCGTTCGGTACTGTTCCCTGAGAGAGCGTTGCCTGGAGCCGGTTGATGAGATCAATAACCTGATCCGTTTCCCCATTTCTTGTTCGGTAGTGAAGTCCGTCAGCTGCAGCATTCAGCTGCGTTACAAAATCTAAATTCGGATGGGCAGTTTCAAGGGAATTATGCGTAGTTATAGCAGCTGTATTTGCCAGGTTATTAAAACGATGCGCAGTAAATACAGCAGTCCCATCAGTTACAGGACTGCCTTCTGACACACTGGAATACCCGGAAGGGGTCGATGCGGCTGTAGTCCCTGCTGTAGTACATACAAAGAAAGTCCCTTTGCATGTTTGTTCCGCAACAACGTCGTTCTGTTCATAGTGGGTACTTCTCTCCAAGCTTTTTATCGGACTGTCTACGACCTGACCAAGCTGCGTTTCAAGCATTACCTGATCGTAACTCCCGCTGCCATTCTTTACTTTGAATTTCCCTTTTCTGTTGGTCATCATTGAACCTCCTATTTAAATTCTATAAAGGCATCGCTTTCTGCACCGATAGTAATATCTTCTATATCGACATCAATCCACATTTCACTTTCCGGCTGATAAATACTTGCTACCACTTTCCCGCCGGTTTCGGCCTGAGGGGACGTGAGATAAGGGAGGTCATTTTCAGGACTGCGGTATCTCCTCTCGTCAGTGTTATTCTGTTCTTACTGTCAATCTGAAGCACTTCCCTCCCCTCCTTAATAAAGTTCAACAAGAGCCCCGGAAGTTTTTGATATATCTGTTCCTTCATCCACGATTTTTAGATATTCATGGAGGGCTAATTTGACATAGCCCATCGTTGCCAGGGCCCCCGGATCGATAGAAACCTTAACATCGGACGCATTAGATGCCGAAATATATACGGCAAATTCCTGGGATACCGCTGTAGAACCTCCTTCCGGGGGAAGGTAGTCCGGCGCGGAATCAGAGGTAACAGCATACAGGATTTCCCCATCGTCCGGATCATTAGCAAAAACGCCAAGCTCTCGCACATAGTAACCTGCGGAAAGTCCGACATTGGTAATTGTCGCGCTGATTTTACATATATTCTGATCCGTCAGAACTTCCTTAGCTGCAATTCCTACATTCTGTTCCGGCGTCACAAGGTCTGTCAGGTCTTCAAGCGAAGTCCCATCAGGCAAAACCCCGGATCCCAGCTTCATTTTAGTCAGTGCAAGCACAACGCCAGTTCCTACTTTTGCCTGCAGGAGCTGTCCTTTCTTAGTCAATACAAGCCCGTTCCAGTTTGGCATTATTGAATTTCCACCTTTCTCTGAACTCTCACTCCTGCAGCTTCACGTACAGTACCGGATATATCCGACATCCTGAAAGCTGCAGGATAAATACTGATAACTTTTGTAGAGGCAACAGGAAGTGCGTAGTAAATCGTTTTCGGCAAGTCTCTGTGAAAAGACACCCCGTCCAGCCAGGAGCGAACATTTTTCGTGTGCTCGATGGCGCGGTGCAGGCTGTTGATCACGGAAATGTCGGGAACCGCTTCAGTAATCATCACAACCTTGAAGTGATAGGGTTCCCCACCATACTCCCAGTTTTCTTCAATCTTTGCGGATTTGAATATCGCCGTACAGACTTCTTCTACCACAGCCGGGGTCCCTTTTTGGCGATGCCATTTTATACTCTGCTTCACCAGCGCCCGTTTTTTCTCCAACGTAGCTGCGTCATCATAGAAATCAACATGGTACTGCCATGCCAGGGCATCGACGATTTTTTCCGGAAGTTCATCCAGCCTGGGAAGAAGTAAAAGAAGAAGTGTATCTCTGGAGATTTTCCAGAGCCCCGGATCAGTAGCTGCGGAAATGTTCCGGATCGTCTTATCTCCGGAAATGGAAGGTGGGACAATGGTAATCAGTTTCTGTTCAGATAGGTTACTCACTTTCGATCCCTCCCATGGCCACTGATATCTGATCCGCTACAGCCACCTCTGTGTTTTTTACTTTCGTAAATACAGGCTCTGTGATTTCCGCCCGTTTGGCTCCCGCTTCGATGATATTCTTCATCAGCTGCGACGGATTGATGTCTCTGCCCAGCTTCTCCTTTTGCCATTCAACGTATTGATTGACCGCTTCCGTGACGGCCTGCTGGATGGTTGCAGAAAAGCTTTTGCTATCTTCTCCGATGTAATAAGTAACCTGAATGTCATAATTCTTCACAGTCGGAGCTTGTACGCTCACATGATCTGTCAGAGGCCGCACCGTTTTATCATTGCACGCAGCCTTTACAAGATTCAGAATTTCCTCTCCCGGGACCCTTCCGCCTTCCAGAAGGGGGCGGATTTCCACCTTGCCCGCTGCCGGAGACCATACCAGGACATCAGAAATCAGAGAAGAAGCCCGTTTTGCATAATATTCATACGCTCCGGAGGGGCCGGTGGTAGGAAATTTTTCCGGGGCCTCACGAATGGCTTCCCGGAAACTTTCGTCGTTTTCTATCTCACTTCCGCCTTCCGACGTAGTTGTATTACGTGCAGAAGCTACAAAGGGTACCGGATCCACCAGAGTGGACAGCTCACCGGGAAGATATCCGTTCCCGATCGTTCCCATCTGCGTACAGGACGCAGGGACCTCCATCTGCAGCATTCCTGCGGGAATGGCTGCATCTGCGCCGATAGCAAAGAAAACATTATCTCCCGCGGTAACTCTGGTGCCCGCAGGGATTACGGTGGATACCGCTCTTTTCTCCGAGAGAGTAAACTGCACAGTGGTGACTGCCGGGGCTGCCGGAAGCCGTTCTACACCTACAAGAATCCCTAAATGGTCCAGATTATTCCCAACCGCGTATTTCAGAAGATTCTGTTTCCCTGTGTAATTGATGAATTCTCTTTGCTGGATGATGATTTCTGCGATGGTCAGCAGGAAAAGACGTACCGGATCTCCCTGGGCAAGCGTCCGCCCCGTGATAGATGTATAGAGCCCGATCAGCTCCGCCTGCACAGTTTCCTTATCGGCATCAACAAAGACCACATCCTGCAAATCATTCAGTGTCATTGATTCTCACCGTCACTTTCGGTCTCAAAATCCCGTCCGCATCCGCGGTCCATGTTATTGCTTTGACGGAAACTCGCGGCTCATAAGTACGGATGGCGTTAACGATTCCGGAGGATATTTCTGCCTGCGCTTTAGGAAGCGGACGGTCAATAAAGCGCATATCCACTCCGAAGTCCCGATCCAGCGGTACACTTCCCACAGGTGTTGCAAGGATTGTCCGTACATTCTGTAGGATTTCTTCATGCTCATTCACAGGAGATAAATTTACTTCCGAAGGAATTCCCACAACAAGGGAAATATCCACTTACACCACCAACCTTTTTGTATATTCAGAGAGCGAAACATCCACAGAAACGGACAGAATTCCCCCTAAAGAGTCCCAGTAATTCACGGCTTCCCCAATCGACTCCACCACCCAGAAATTATTTCCAACCACATCCCCGCCGATGATCAGAGGCAAAACCGCCCCAGTATCTCTGTATTCCCGGAGCTGTTTCAGCTCTTCCTTCGGAGATATGCCCTGGTCTCGCCGGAGCAGCATCTTGAAGCTGATTTTCTCCGTATCGGGCCCTAAAAATTCCATAACTGGTTTTCCCCCTATGATTTCATGCTTTGCCCATCGTCCGGACGACTCCCTGCTGTAATCGTGGAAAGTATTGACCACCCGAGAGGAAGTCATAAAGAGGATGCTGCCCAGGGATCCTACGTACATACTAACCTCCTATAATTACATTACTGCTTCCTTCCGCAGCGTTTCCTCCACAGCTCACACTGTCCCCGATCCGCCCCGCCTTGCGTCCGTTGATCAGGACCGTTCCGCTCCCGGAAGAAAGTGCGCCGCTGTGAGAAGGATGATCGACACAGCCGTGCGGCGCATAGCTGTCACTCATCCGGCCTGCTCCTTTCCCGTTGATAAGGACATTTCCGCTGGCCGATGCCAGCGCTGTCGGCGGGCAGGCATCGTGTCCTGTGTCATTGTCTCCCAACCTTGTTGCCTGCGGCATTTTTGCCTCCTTAATTCAGATAAATCATCTGCCCATTCACAGTGATATTCCCATCAGCAATAATGGAAATATTTCCGGCTGCGTGAATTGTCAAATCCCCGCTCGACCGGTCATGCCGGATTTCCGTGCCGTCAGAAAACTTGATTGCCTGCACATCCTGCGAATTTTCCACCGGCGCATCCGTACGGCTATAAAACGTTCCCAAAATAAAGCCCTGGCATACCCCTCTTCCGGAGGTATTTGGCAGGAACAGGCATACTACCTGCTCATCGATATCCGGGATCCAGTAGTCCTTATTGGCCTTGCTTCCCCGTGTCAGGACAGGGAGCTCATATGTCACATTGTCATCATTGGCCTCAAAAGCCACCCTGGCAGTCCCGTTGGCTGGATTCACACTGGATACAGAGCCCACGCGGATCAGAGACTTAATATCCATTAAGACACCTCCTCAAATCGACACGGACGGTATATCCTCCGCTCATGGAATGTTCTGCTTCCGTGATGATATATTTACCGTCAAAAGCACCGAAGCCCTGCATCATGACGGTCATTCCGGCCGCAATATGGAAACTTCCCGGCAAAGATATACTGGCGGTGATTTCATCCTTATTCTTTTCACGGAGCCGTTTCTTTGCCAGACGCTCCGCTTCAGCTGTATTCGCCACCTGCTCTTTTACCTGCAATGTCTTTCCTGTTTTCCCAGGCGCCGTAAAGGTGGTTTCAATGATTTCCTTTGTGCTGCTGTCCTGATACTTTACATGACAGGCAGCAAATACATCACGGATTTTAGAGGAAATGCTGTAGGACAGCAGGTGCGGGAGAAACGTCATCTTCCCTTCACTGTCCTCTGTGTAGACGGTTCCCGGTTTGACGAAGGTCAGCACAGCTTCCTCCGCTTCATACTTGGCTTCATCAAAGATAATAATTTTCCCGTCGCTGATTTTCAGCGCCAGTCCGTAATCCCTGCAGAGCGCAAGCAAAAAAGACAGATCAGACTGCTCGGTCTGTTCTGCCCTGTCAATCACGGGATTATCTTCTGTATCGTAGAAAAGTTCCATTCCCGCACCGGATGCTATATCCTGCGCAATCGTCTTCAATTCTGCCTTCTCCCAACTGCGGGTGTGTTCTTCCCCCCGCAGGGTGTTGCCGTCGGGAACGCTCACGGCCTTGATCTGTACCTCCGAAGGGTATCCGGATACGGATATTTCATCAATCTCAAAAGCCCCCAGCGGAAATGTTTTTTCTCCGGTCAGACTCGCCCACTGAGAAACCTTCAAGGTCACATGCAGAGAGGCTCCTTTTTCAGGAAGCCAGCTTGACTGCCACAGACCTGCCCGGTCTTCTAGGACAATCTGCAGGTCATCTGCTTCTCCGGACAGGTTATCCCGGTAGCTGAGACTTTTCAGGTACGGCGCTATATCTGCGGAAATGTCCTTTCCGTTGTACGAAATCACCGCAGAAACCCGTCTTGCCTGCCCGATCATGTACGCCTCCACGGAGGAAGTGCAGAAGCTGCGGGCTTCGTATAATCCGGAACAATGAGTGCAATGCCCGCAGAGAAAACTACGGTTGATATATATTTCGGATTGGCCGCCATAAGGGCATTCATTCCATCTTCATCTCCATAGCATCGCCAAGCGATACTGTCCCACATGTCCCCCTGAATGGTGGTGTAGATCTTACTCATAGGACAGCCTCCTTTCATCCCGCTGCAGATTCAGCAGCATCCGGCGAAGTTCATCCATAGAAAGTGCCATGACACGCTGCACCGTGGACTCATCCGCATTTCCGGAAATATTGATGACCGGCCGGAATTCCACAGAAACATTTCCGCCGTGTCCGGAGGTCATCCCGTTCGATGCGCGAGGAAGGACACCGAGGGATTGCCCCGCCTGTGTCCACAGGCTGACCGCACGAGAACTTCCGTTAAGCGGGATAGCCGCTTCCGGGCTGTTTTCTGCAAAGGTCGTCAGGAAAGCGCCCTTCCGGTAGATACCGCCTTCTGCATTCTGTGCTACGGCTGCGCTCTCATTTGCCGTGACGTTGATTTGTCCGGAAATCGGAGAGGAAAACAAACCTTTCAGCGCTTCCCATTTCTGAGAAAGCCAGTCAATGACTGACCCAAAGCGGCTTCTGATACCGTCCACAAATTCCTGCAGTGCCTGGGCGGGATCGTTCCAGAGCGTAATGAACCACTGCTTAACCGTATCCCAGTTATTGATAAGCCATACCGCTGCCCCTGTAAGAAGAGCAATTCCCGCAAGCATAAGAAAGAACGGGCACGCAGCCATGGCTGCATTCACCAGCCACTGTGCCCCTGCCCAGAGCTTCATCACGCCGGAGGAGAACAGGGCGGCATTGGTGTTGATGATAGTAGCCACTGTATTGTTTTTAAGCACAGTCTGCATAATCAGATGAGCCGCAGTCATTGCCGCCGATGCAACCTGCCAGGCTCGATACGCAACCACCAATGAAAATATTCCCGCGGTAAAAAGCGCTAGCGCCTGAATCAGCCCCGGGAATCGTGCTGCAAGATCTCCAGCACCGGAGGCAAGACTGCCCAATAGCTCAACGAACGGCGTCATGACAGGAAGAATACCTGTCCCTATGGCAATCTTCGCCGCTTCCATCCGGTTCTTCATCAACTGCGCACTGTTCGCCGTCGTCTGAGAGCGGGTATCAAATTCAGCCTGCATGCTTCCGGCGTAATTGGCTGCATCCCCCACCTTGTTGAAATTGTCCCGGAGTCCGTCTAGATTAGACAGGAGTGGGGCAATAGCTCCCAGGGATTCCTTCCCGAAGATGTTCTGCAGGACGGATGCCTGAGATGCCTTGTCCAGCTGAGAAATGCTTTGGAAAACATCCAGGATAGCTCCCCTTGCGTCCGTCTGCATCCGCTGTGCCAGCTCTGTCGTGCTGATACCCAGCTGTGCAAAAGCCTCCTTCTGTGTCTTGGTGGCACTTTCACCGGATACCATGGCCAGGATTAGATTCTTGATGCCCGTAGCAGCCACATCAGATTCAATACCGGATCCGACCATGCTGGCCCCCAGGGCGGCAATTTCTCCGGAGGCCACACCGCCGACTTCACCGAGCGGCCCGATTCGCGTCACTACATCGGAAATGAGAGGCGCAGAAGCCGCCGTAGTATTGCCAAGATAGTTGATCTTATCGGCCAATGCCTCTACATCAGCCTGATTTATCTTGAAGGCTGTCCGCCACTTGGCCATCATATCACCCGCCTGATCGGCAGAAATATCGAAGGCCACTCCCATCTTGGCCGCAGCTTCCGCAAAGGCCGTCAGATCTTCTCTGGCGATCCCGCTCTGCCCGCCGGCAGCCACGATTTTCCCCAAGCCCTCCGCCGTCATAGGAATGTTCTTCGATAGTTCCAGGATATCCCGGTTCATCTGCTGAAACTGTTCCGGCGTATCAAAGTCCACGACCTTACGCACATCAGCCATAACCGATTCAAACTGTATGGCGGACTGTACAGGTTCAGCCAGAAATCCCGCAACATTTTGCGCCGTATAAAACAACGCCGTCATATCAAGCATGGATTTATGAAAAATTTCCCCTGAATTAACTCTGTTCAGTTTATCCTGATACATTTTTGTCATCTTCTGCGCATTGTCAAAGGACTTTTGATTGATAATCCCTTTGCTAAAAGCCTTATTGAGGTCGCTTTGGGCCTGCTGCAGGTCCCACATGGCCCCCTTCATTGCATAAAGGCCTTTATTGACTTTCATGAAGGATGCGCCAACGGACGGAGCCAGACTGGCGCCGATACTGAATCCGAAAGAAAAGGCCTTTCCTGGCATGCCATCACCTCCTATGATATAATAAAGATGTGAAAGGGATGATAAAATATGCCTATTATACTATTGATTGCTGTACTATCGGTGATTTCAGCCATTTACCATCCGTTTGGGCCGTATATGTTCCTGATTATATTTGCCTTGGCCACTTATGCCGCACTGAAGTCTGAGTCGTGGATTATCCGTATCGGTTCCGCCTTTTTCTTCTTCTTAGCAATCGGCACAGCGTTGAGCTGACCTTGCCCCTCCTTCGGGAGGGGTTATTTTTTTTGCATTTCTTTCAGCAGCTCTGCGTATTCCAGCATCTCATATACTGTACAGGATAGATAAAAGCCCACCGGTGTATAGCTGTTTACAGCCATATCCAATGCGAGCTTTCTCACATCCTTGGTAGAACCGCCTAACTTAATAAAAAATTAGCCACCGGGAATACAATATTCCGGAAATCTGTGGCGGGGAGTGCCATGATGTCATCAGGCGGCACTCCGATCAGCTTGGCTGCAATCACTGCCTGAAATGTCATAGAAAGAAATACGGAAGGAGACTGATCACCCAGCGCTCTGGAATCCTTTTCGGCTTTCAGCAGATCGCTTCCTGTGATTCTGTTAAAGTCCAGCGAAATTTCCGTGACTTCTTTTCCTTTGACCACAAGGGCCTTATTCAGTGTAACGGTTGTTTTCATAATTCCTTATCTCCTGAGCCTGCCCCCGGCAGGCTCTTTTTCATGCAAAAAATAATCAGTTCAGACCAAGAGCTTCACGGACATCTGACAGATAATCCGTCCCGCCAATATTGCAGATGTAATTGTACTTATCCAGCTCCAGTACGTTTTCCCCGTCAATCGTGACCTTTAAATAGTTCACTTCGATGGTGTTCTTCGTGTCGCTGGTGGTACCCACATCCAGCTTCCCCAGCTCTGTGGACTTCGGGACACCGGAAACAACAACCTTCACCGGGCGGACGATGAAGGCGCCTTCCCCGCTGTCCCATACCTGCTGCGCTCCACGGAGATCCAGGTGAACCCCTTTCGGAGAAGAAAGCAGCACATTTGGCTTTTCAAGAGTGCGCCAGTTCAGCTCCAGGGTCATAGAGCTGTAGTGGCCCATTACAGGGGATTCTACTTCTCCGGCAATGCCCGCCCCTTTAACGGTCTCCGTCATGGCATCCAGAGTGGGAAGAGTGACATCTGCCACCCCTACCAGGTCATCCCCGTCTTCATATACTCGGAAATTGATCAGCTTTTCCGGTACTTTCATGCTGTACCTCCTTATTCAAACAGTGTAGAGAAATAACTCGGATCATATTCGATCACATTTTCAATTTCACGGGCCGGAGTCGGCGGCGTGATGTATGTGTGGAAACGAATAATGCCATCCAGGAGATCTGTAGTCGGATTTTCTTCTTCCAGGAACTCAATGCGGCCTCCCAGAAGCGCCCCGGATGCTACCAATCCGTTCAAGCGGATGTTCTCACTGTCTACTACGGTCTGGATCAGCCGCTTATTAATGGGCTTGTCCACCTTCTGCCAGTATGTCTGGATGAAGGTCTGGGCATGCCAGTTGAACATCCGGCGCACGCAAAGGAAACAATCCTTCACGTCCGTATTGGCCGGATATGCTGCTGTGCGGTTGCCCCAGATGACCCAGCCGCCCATAAAATTCAGACCGGTGATAATTCCTTCCCCATTGAGGTAATTGGCCTGATCAATTGTAAGAACAACCTCGGATCCATCTTTCAGACACAGTCCTGCAGCCTGCATGGATTTATTGGACGGGGATTCGAAGGGAACATCATCATTATCTGCATCTACCTTGCCGATTACTCCGGCAAGATGAGTAGACATGTGGAAAACATGATCCCCGTTTCTCACCATCGGCCAGCATGCAGCCATATTGGCTCCGGTATAGTTATTCCGATTCTTCCAATTGTATACATCGCTGTACTTTGTCACTGTATCGGCCGGAATATCCACCAGACATACCGCGTTGAAGAATCCATTGATATCGGAGGCCTTTGCTTTCATGACAGAGGCTACAGACGGATCCTCACTCCAGCCTGGTGCAAGGAGGATCCCAGGAACAAGGCCGAAAAGGGTAAAGACCTGCCCGATCGTTTCCATGCCCCTTTCTTTTCCAGTGGAAACATCAATACCGCCGATGATATCATCTGCCTCCACAGCAGAAGGATCCAGCTTCGTATATGTTGCGTACAGAGAAGCAGAACCGTTTAAAGCTCCATTCTCCAAAACAGTAATTACAAGGTTCCCGTCATCATCAAAGGCCGCTTCATAGTCTGTTCCGGCAGCTAATGGTTCTCCGGTAGACGAAGACCGAACCTCCAGCGTCTCGGGAAGGACCGGATCGGACAGGACCACAGTACCCTCTGTAATTGCTTTTTCCTCTGCGCTGACTTTCCCAATGTGTTTTTTCGGATCCAGAACATTGACCAGAACCACCGGAGCCACCCCGTACAGTGTAAAGTAGCTGTAAATTGCTTCGCAGAGCGTGAAATCCCTCCAGTTATCACTGTATCCGAAGGCTGCCAGCGCCTCTGCATAAGTGTGACAGAGGATAGGCTTATTTACTTCTGCCCGGTCGGTCGCCAAATGAACAGGCGCTGTCCCGTAGATAACGGGAAGTCCTGCGGTGGTATTGACCGGAGAAATAATGGAAGTTGCCGCTTCCGATGTATAAACGCCGTGTTTATAGGCCATTTCATACCTCCATTGCTTTTCTAAAATACTTATTCAGCGGGGTCCCTTTTGTCCTGACCGCCTTTTCTGCTGTTTCCAGCTGAGCAATCGGCACAAAAAGTTTCCGGATATTCGGGCAGAATTTTTCAATTTCGTCTGCCTTTGCCGGATACCCGCCGATGAATATCTGATGACGCATCAGCTGTGCATGCCGTAGAGACGGCCCTACATAAATCAGCTTGCTTTTCCCAGAATCCGTCATAATCGATTCCCACCTCCGTCGGCTGTCCAATCGTATAGGATGCCGTGATTTTCCCCTCCCACTGCGGGAAAGGCTGGCTGTCCGAGACAGCTCCTTTCAGCGGAAGGACAAGGGAGCTCCGCCCGGCAATGCATCGATGCTTCAGCAGAGCCTGCCGGACATGCTCCATCAGATTAAAAAGGCTACGCCAGCCGTCTTCCTTATTTTCGTCATAAACGGAAAATCCGATTTCCACTTTGACGGTTCCGTAAGGATCCTCCTGCGCATCCGTAAAATCCGTGGCCAGCGCATAAATGAAGGAAGGACCTTCCTCCGAGGAAATCGCCACGGGAGGATACCCCGCATACACTGCCACCGGCTTTTTGCCGGATGGCTGCTCGGAGGAATATTCACTCACGGTTTCCCGCAGGAATTCTGCCAGATTTTCCATCGTTTCAACCAATGTCATTTATTTCTTATCCAACCTCCAGCGGATCTCATGAAGAAAACGCTCGTTCAGCACTTTCTCTGCTTTCGGGATAAATTGATTCAATGTTTCCTCATTCCCCACCATGCTCGGCACAGAAGGTCCAAAAGGAGATGCCAGCGGGTACCTGGCCTTCTGCCTTCTATGCATCGGGCCGGTATATCCGCTTCGGAATCGATTAAAAAAGAGACCGCTCACGGGCTTCAGCTCACCATTCCGCAGCACCCGCACACGAATCGGTCCCCGCTTTCTCCTACGCAGAGAAAATTTTGTTAAAGACAGCGGGGATCCGGAAGCAGTTATGACCCCTCGCGGAGATTGGCCTTTCGCTCTTGTCAGGGAAAGTGCTTTCTTCACATCAGCTGCCTTAACTGCGTATCGTCCTCGTACCGCTTTTGAAATTTCCGCCCTCGTAGAAGTAATGGTCCGATTTATGGCACTAACTGCAGCACGCTGCACAATTTTAGGGCATGATTTCATCAACACCTCTGCCCGCTGCACATTTTCTTCATTCAGTGTCACCCGGATCATCGGTCATTCGCCTCCAGCTTGATCGTCAGCATCCCGGCATTCCGCGCACAACTGACAACAAGGAAAAGCTTTTCATCCAGATAAAAAGCCTGCCCATAAGCCGGGACTTCCGGAAGATCCTGCTCCCTGCAGTGAACCTGCAGAACTGTCCCGTACAGCCCAAGGTGCACATTTTCTCCGGAAGTAAGCTCTTCTTCCGCGGATATTTCCTGAACAACGGCAGCACACACCGTCCCATTCAGATCATGCATTTCTCCGAAATCGTCCGTGTCCAGAAAAGTATTCAAATCCTCGGGGATTTGGTCATGAAGGCTCATTATCCTGCAACCGCAGACAGAACATTCAGCTTGACCGGAACACTTCCGGATGCAGAAGCGCCTACGGCCACTCCGGCGCAGGGAAGGGAACCGGAATTTTCCTTGACGGCTTTCCCAGAGGAAGCATCCCAGTAAACAGGCATGCCCACGGTAATGTCGGATGCATCAGTAGGCAGAGAAAAAGCTCCCACGATAGCCACCGCTCCTGTTGTATTGGAGGCGATTTCCTCCTCCGCGACACCGACCAGGCTTCCCATAACAACCAAATCATGGTAGCCGATGGCCTCTCCGGTGTTTTTATAATCAATCACGTCCGCTTTCTGATAATATGCTGCTTTCGCCATTGTTTATTCCTCCTTATGCCCCGGTGCTCTTATAGAAAGCACGGTAATCCAGCAGATTCACACCAAAATCCATGTAAATCTGGTACTTAATGCCCAGCACATCCGTATCGGTGAAAGTACGCATGGTCGGGTTTTCCTGCCCGTTGAGATATGTCACTTCAATACCCGGAAGCACACCAGGAGCTGCAGCCAGATACCAAGCATTGGGATCCTCAATGTTCGGGTCTGCCACCACAGTCAGACGGTTTGCAAAAGGGTTCGGGTAAGCATTGTTCTTTGTCGGATCCACAGCCGATGCGATCAAAGTCGCCGCTTCCACTTCCAGCTCTGCCGGAACGATCAGATAGACCGGCTGGATGTTCAGATACATCTTCCCGGACGGGTCTTTCTGCTTGGACATGGCTGCCTTTGCTGCTTTCAGACTTGCAATGCTGAGCGTGCCAGTCCCGCTGTTTTTATGAGCGGAAGTGAAGATGCCGGATCCGTTCGTCAGAAGATCATAGGCCTGCTTATTGATGGTCCTGCGGGCCGCCGCGCCGTATGCCGCCGGAAGTCTTGCCAGCACAGACAGGTCGTCATTGATGATGGATTTCCTGGTCAGTGTCCATTCGCGCCCGAAAGTGTGAACTGTAGTCTGCTGTCCCATATCCGTGGTTTCGGAGCTCTTGAATTCACCCATTTCGGTCATGGGGAGCAGTTCGTCCGCTGCGCCAAGGCCTACGCGAGTAGACGGCTTGAAATCCGGATTGGATCCTTTTGAAGTCCAATACTGGAAAGTAGCCGGGACTTCGTTATATCCCTTCATGAGCGCCTTGTGCCCTACATTAGACAAGATATTGGGGAATGCGCCGCTTCCGCCGGAGAAAACGCTTCGGAGAAGAGTGTCATTATCCATACGGCTCGGCTTTCCGCCCTCCCTTTCGCAAATATCATAAGCCAGGCGCATCAGAGATACGCCGCGGAAGGATTCAGCACCATCAGCAGGTGTAGAAATCTCGATTCCCGCACGCATAGCAAGACCGTCAGCGGCAGCCGCGCGGAATTTTTCAGATTCATCAGAGAGAACGTTCACAGAAACCGGGGCGGATTTCTTCGCCAGCTCCTTGAGGACTTCGGCTCTGGTTTCTTCCAGAGTAAGTCCCTTTTCGATGTAACCATCCGGAGACATTTCAAAAGAACGGCAAAGCTTTGTGATCTCCGCATTTCTGGTTCTTTCCTGCTCGATGGCATTCTGGATATCTTTTTTTACGTCCATATCCTTCTTCATTTCTGTCTGATTTTTCATTTCAGGCTTTTTGTCCATGTCTTTATTCATTCCTTTCAAATCTTCAATAGACCGCCCGACACCGACCCCGGCATCGGCGGGTACCGATACAATACTGATTTCCAGCGGCTCCCACTGACTGACAATGACTGCGGGTCCTTTGAATCGACCGTCCTTACTGGTTTCCCCTTCCTTGAGCTGAGTGTATTCTTTGATACGGTATCCGACCGACACCCCGCGGAGAGAACCTCCGGATACCTTTTTAAAAATCCGGTCAGATTCTTCATCAGCATCAAATTTAACCAAGGCATGCCCACGAGAATCGTCTCCGATCCACACCTTTTCCACTCTCCCGATCGGATGGTCCGGCTCATGGTTGAACAAAAGCACACCGATTTCCTGCAATCGGGTAAGATCCACGGAACCCTCGCTGTGATCCAGGATTTCCGGCCCAAACCAGCGCTCATACGGAGTTTCACTGGAAAATGTCAGCTCCGCCGTTCGTTCTTTTTCGCTGACGGCATCCGCGCGGGCCGCCAGCTCCCTGGTCATCGTCATTTCATGAAGTCTTTCCACACTGGTCATCATTCATCCTCCTTATGGTTACTCTCTGCCGCCTGGACGGCTTCCGGCGTATGGATCGGAAGCGTCAGCCCCAAATTTTCGGCATACTCTTTTTCCTTTGCCATCTGGTCCAATTGGTCCCGCCAGTCATAGCCGTGCCCGGCGCACTGCTGCCCCAGCGTGAGCGTCCCGCTCTTCATAGCCAGCACGTCCGCCTGCATTTCTTTTTCAGGGTCGATGGACTGCCAGCCCGGCGCGATCCACTCCGCTTTCTGGTATTCTGCTTTCTGGTCGGCATATCCAGGCATGTCCAAAGCGCCTGACAGATACATCGTGTCCAAGAAAGCCCGATATACAGGCTCGCAGAAATGAGTTACCAGCCACTGCTGCATCGGCTGAAAGGTTCTTCTATCCTCTAAATTTCCCTGACGGGCAGCGCTGTAGCTGGATCCGTTGAAGTCCCGGCTGACCATTTCATAGGACAAGCCGACTCCGGAGCCGATCATGCGGGTATAAAGCTCTGTGATATCAGAGGCAGTGGATGCCGGGCGTCCCGGATTGGCCGCTTTGATATCTTCGCCCTGCGCCAGGCGGACGATCATGCCAGGTCGGACTTTTTCCACGGATTTTCCCTCAATATCTATCAGACCCGATTTCTGACCGGCCATGTTCCCCACTCCGACTCCGCCGTAATTGTTCTTAACGATGAATATGGAATAGCACGCGGCCATGAATGCAGCCATGTTCTCTGCCTTCAAGTACTCGTCCAGATCCTTCACTCGATGCGCAATGGCTGCCAGATCCGAAATGCCCCGAATCTGATCCGGATGCTTTTTCTGCCACAAATGGAGAATTTCTTTGGCAGGGATCCGCTCCGATCCGGCGGTTTCCCATCCGTCAGCCGATTTCTTTTTGATCCAGTACGCCACCGGGCGGAGGTAATCATCCAGCTCGATGCCTCCGCGGACGATTCTCCCTGTGCCCGGAGCAGTCATCAGACTGTCGTCCAGCAAGTCGGGCCGGATAATCTGGAGCTTGAGCGGAAAGCGTTCTTTCTCGTTGACCGTCAGTTTGACAAGTACTTCCCCGTCAACGGTCTTACGCTGGATAAGCATCCGCTGGATTTCATAGAATCCCATCTGTCCTGTGATGTCGCAGTTCTCCGGTCGGGTCCATTCAGTCCATAGGGCCTCGATTTTTGTATTCAGCGCTTCATTTGCGCACCGCGCCTGAGGGCGGATTCCCGTATTGACTACATTTCGCACCATGGCAGACAGGATGGAATTAGTCAGATCACTGTTTCTCTCTAGCCAGCGGCACCGGCTCCGGATCAGAGTACGTTCTCCCGCCTCTGCGTTCTCCTGATCGGGCATATCCATCGGTACCCAGCGATGGTTATACCGATTGATTTCTCCTGCATCATAGTATCTCATCATCTCCCGGTAGGCTTTGCGCCGGGCTCCTGCTGCAGGGCTGACATATTCAATGATTTTATCCAGAAAATTCATTAGTCCGTACCTTTCTCCGCGAAAGTCACGCAAAGCCCCCCGCCGCGGATATCTGTCAGGGCATTCTGCAGCGCATTTTCCCTGTCATACAGCGTTTTCAGGTCAGCCCTAGTCAGTCTACGATTCCCGATGGTGTACTCCTGCGCTCCGTCCTCAATGCGGGATATGGCAATCCGTACCCGCCGAAGCTGTTGCATAATCGTTTCCTCGTCCATGGTTCCTCCCACATAAAAAACCGATTGCATATCGCAAGCGGTTTATTCGTCACCAATCAAAATCCGGAAATGCCGGATAATCTTCTTCTTTCTTGTTCTCTTTCGGAACAGTTTCCTGCACCTGCGGCTTTTGCAGATACCGCACACCCATGATTTCCGCTGCCAGTGCGTTATTCGTCTCTACATCCAGCATGTGGTTCTGCGCATGGCTGGATATCGGTTCCCATGTGAAGGAAATATGTCCTTTCTTGTCCCGGTGCTGTACCTTTTGTTCTGCGCAGATCATGTCCGCATACCGCCTATCGATCTCATCGTACAGATTCCAGCTTCCCGGTCGGCCTGCTCCGATGGTAAGGCGTCCTGCAATGAAATCCTTAAATTGATTTGTGTCGAACACATACAGATTCATACCCGTCATAGAGCCCATAGCCTTGTCCAGGCGATTGATACTATACCGGGTGGTCATCTGCCGGCTGGATCCCTTTGTGGGAATTGTCAGCCCGGGGTGCTGTGCGCAAAAGAAATAGACTTCTTCCGAATGGAAACCGGAATCGATGCAGCATAAATTGATGCTATGCGGCTCTCCATTTTCATCCGGATACAGCCGAAGCAGCCACTGTTCTACGTCTCCCCATGTTTCCGCGCGGTCGTAGTCTATCAGCCAGCTTGTCATGGACGGGCCCCATGCACGGACACCTACCCAGAAATGATCAAGCTGAACGTCCACGCCCATTGTCAGCAGTTGCGCATCCTTCGGAACGATCCCTCGATGATACGGCAGCCTTTTATTCATCACGATATCCGACCGCATACTGTCTGCTTTATCCTTCCACGGTTCAGCCAGCCAGGAATTCACGAAATTCATCAGAAGCTCCGGTGTATCTTTCACCGTCAGGAATTTAGCTGCCACATCCCCCAGCAATACCCACGGAGAATAGAAAGACGACAGGTGGAAACCTACGGATCGGACACGCCCCTTCTTTTCATTCACCTGCCGCCATTCCCCATGACGAATCATATCTGCCTTGTGCCGGTCATCGATATGTTCATGGCAATGCGGACACTCATAGTACGCCGTATACAGAGCTTCCTGTGGGGAAGCTCCCTCCGGCCACTTCAGCTGCTTCATTTCCAACTGCTGGTATGCCCCGCAGAACGGGCACGGAACAAAATATTTGTACTGTGCATCCGCCCGCAGCCACGCCTGCCAGATATTCCCCGTTTCCAGTGTGGGGGTGGATACTCTGACCAGCTTCCGGTTCCAGAATGTTTTCGTTCGTTCTGCAGCCAGTTCCATCGGGCTTGCTTCATCTCCCGTCCACTTGGGAAACTTGTCAATTTCATCGAAAAAGACATACCGTACAGGACGGGAAGACAGATTTGCTGGAGAATTTGCACCTATGAGCGCAATATACATCTGCGGAAACTGCAGCTCCAACCGCTGGCTGTCATTCTCCATGAATTTCTCCGCCAAAGGAGGCGACAGCCGGAGCATCGGCTTCAATCGGTTTTCTGACGTAAATTCTGCCAGTTTATCAGTCGGATAGACGATCATCATGGGGCCCGGATCCTGGTCAATGGCATATCCGATCATGTTCTGCTCTGCGGAGGTCTTCCCGACCTGCGTTCCGGCGCAGAATGTAATGTCCTGGATACGTCTGTTATTGAAGGCATCCATCACTCCCCGAAGATATGGAGTCTTTGAAGTATTCCATTTGCCGGGCGCCGCTGTATCTTTTTCAGAAAGCACCCTGTACTTGTCCGCCCATTCAGACACGGTGAGCCTCTCCGGCGGACGAAATGCCGACAGCGCGGAGGAAATATATTCCGGATATGTCATTTCTTTCCGATCTCCTTTCCCTCTGCCAGTTTCGTAAGGGCATCCCGCACCGTATCGTCTACCACCTTGCCTACCGTAATTGCTACATCCGGATCCATGGCGTTGAGTTCCGTGGTGATCCGGTGCCCGAGGGCTGTGAAAGACTTTTTCAGTGAATTGAAAAGGCGGTTCAGATCTTTTGTGACCTGCACCGCTTCTACATATTTCTTCTTCGTGACTTCCAGCCGGATCTGCTCAATAGATGCCTTGGCTTCTTTCAGCTTAGCCTCTGCATTCAACTTCCGCTGATTTGCACCGGCTTCACTATACTTCCAGGCAATTAAATCCTTGATATTCCATTTCCCCCTGGCTACCTTTGGAGCTCCGTTGGCAGCCCATTTTCGCAGCGCTTCGTCCGAAACATCAAAAAAAGCACAGGTTTCCGCTGTGCTTCGAATCCACCAGGCGTCCGATTGGGAAATCTTACTCTTTGCTTTATTCAATTAGTCCTCCATTCCCAACTTCCCAACCTGAAAAAATCGATTTTATTCAGACAATTTTCGGGGTCGCGGACCCGCCGTGCCTTTTGTTAACCACAGTACCTACAGCCCGGGGGGCTGGCCTGTACTCTCAATCAGAAATCCCTTCAGCTTTCCCATCTCTCCCCTCCTTTCTTTTCCACGCAAAAGAGCGCCTCTTATGAGACGCTCTTTTACGGCATACCCTAAACATGAAAGGAGCCAAGCATGGAAACGACAGCACAGATCGACTTGTCGGGAATTTCTCCCCTGTGCGATTTCCCTTTTACTATTATATCATCACTCAATGTAAACTCGTGTAAACAGTCAAGAGGTATTTTGAGAAATCATACGTATAGCGCGGTCTCGCATGCGAGCCAGCCACTGCCTTGTGAATCCACGTTTCTCTTCGATCTCTCGCCATGACATGCCAGCCAGATATCTATCATAAAGTATCGTTTTCGCCTTTGTATCACGACATAGGGCAAGCAATTCATACGCTTTCTTTCTCATGCTGGTGAGGATGTCCATGCATCCCAGCAGGCGCTTGTCCAGCTTGTCGCACCGTTCGATGATTCGCTCCAGTATTTGAGACAAGTCAGAGTTCACCGTGACAGTGATTTTCGGTTTATCGTACTGCACCGCCTTCACGGCGGCGATGTCATTTGCCACATGTTCCCTTTCCTGTATCAGATCATAGAGCTCCTGCCGCTGGCTGCGCAGCTTCTCGAAGAAATCACGCACCTCTTCTTCCGTCATATTCCCATCCTTCATGTTTCCTTCCCTTTCTTCTCACGCCGGTGCGCCTCCTGCCAATACCGCTTCTGGCAGCCTATGCTGCAGTACTTCTGCTTTGCGGTGTTCGGCTGAAACAGATGACCACACTCAGCGCAGAGCCTTGGCTTGTATGCCTTCCGGCAAAGTGCCTGCCTTTTTTCGTGTTTTCGCTCAAGCGCGCGTTTCTGTTTTTCTGCCATGTCACTTGCCTCGTAATACTTCAAGAGGATGACAGCGCCCGGATAGCCGTCTGCCTCCCACCCGCTGTCAGAAAGCTGACGCGCCTTCGTCCAGAAGGCAGCGCTTGCCATCCACTCCAGATCGAAGTGCTCCCGCTCGCTGGGCATGATCCCGATATGTCCCCGAGCATCGCTCTCGATCACCATGAAAAGGTAACCATTTGCAAGCATGCCAGGCCTCAGGGTATCCTTCGACAGCAGAAGCTCAGTCACTCTGGCTCCCTTTCGGAAATAGAGGATCATACTTTGGTCGCCTCTTTTCTTTCTGATGTTAGTGCGCCGCTTGGGTGCTTAAACCGCACGCCGGCCTCCTCGAATAAACATTGCCTCAATTCTTGCGGCGTTACAAACCCTTTCTCTACTGTGTCGTAAAGTTCGAGGCACATCTCTGCGAACCGCTCTTCCCGTCCGTCTTTCTTCCTGAGCTCGCCGAAGTGATCGTGAATCACCATGACCGGGATAGCGATCAGTTCTTCAAACAGCCTTGATACCGCTTCATTTTTTGCATGTGTCGCTAATTTTTCTGCTTCTTGTTTGACTGCCTGCGCGCACAAGTCTTTTAGATACTCCGGCTTGACCGTGAGTGTAGCGTTTTTATTCTTTTGACGCTCGATCTTCCTGCGTACTTGCCTGCTGAGCAGGGATCCGGTTGTGTCGATCATGCTTATTTCCTCCTAGCGTCATTCATATGGACTATCCATATGGATGACGTGCACATACAGCCCCGCGGGGCGGGTCGTGTCTGCATAAACTTTTTTGCACTGGGTCAGAACTACTTGCTTGTCGTCCTCATAGGCGACGTCGTTCAGGCCGTCGAGTACGACCTTTAAGATGTTGTCAATGTCCGGCTTCCCCGGCGCAAGTTTTCCTGCCGCTGCCGCTGCCTTCTTTGCCCGCGTCCATGACTTCGGGATCGAAAAGACCGCCTCGATCACGACCATCACGGCCCCCTCAAAGCAGGGCCCGTGCTGTGCTTCGTAAGCCTCTGCGATCTGCCGCTCATACGACTTCGTTTTCCCCGGCGTGTAGACAGTCCCGCTTTTCGAAGAGAACCGCGGTCTTGCTTTGCCCTGCACCTTGCCCGGCACGAAGAAATATACCATACTCATCGCTTCCTCCTGAGCAGCCATTCGAAGGTAAGAAGGATTGCCGCAGTTGCCACCAGCGAGACCGTCAGCACACCAAAGAAGAACCACACTGTACTGCTCATGAGATCCTCCCCTTTCTCAGGCTTTTCGCCTCTCGCGCAGCCATAGCGTCCATCTCTGTCTTTAAGATCATCAGGTCGCGCACCACTCCCCGCTGGTCGTCCTGCAGGTCAGCGACGGCCAGCCAAAGATCCCCGATCTTCCCGAAAAGGAAAGCAATCGTCGCCAGCAGCCCCATCCCGACGATGCAGACGAAGAGCATGACTTCCCACTCAGGCATGAGGTACCTCCATGCGATCCTGCTTCGCCATATCCAGTATCTCTTTCATGCTGATGACGTAGTAAGGACATTCATCCATGAAGAGCCACTTATGCATTTTCTTATACATCGTCTCGAGCATCTGCCCCAAGTCTTCCTTTGAATAATCAAATACAGTCAGCTTTACAGCTTTCACCCGATCCGTACTGGACAAGTCCGCGTAAAGATGCAGATGTCCATCCAGATCCTTGTCGATATAGATTTCTTTCGGGTCCGTGACAATACTCCCTGATTCTGTCTGAATAATAATCATGATTCCTCCTAAAATACAAATATGATCGAATACGGCCTTTAGAGGCTCTGGAAAGCGCCCATTTGAATAACTTATCGAGTGAGTACTCGCCAATCGCTCCTAGGGGCATTTGAGCCCAACCATGGCGATTTTGGCTCCCCGCCATACCATCAAAACCACTAAAACGGATACTCATCATCATTGGGAGGCGGCACCTGCTCGCCCTGCTTCTGATAGTCGGAGAAGCTGCTCTGCGCCATGGGCGGCCGTTCGGCCCGTGCCTCTCCGAACTGTGAGAAGTCCCCTTTGCCCTGACCGCCATCCCCTTTAGAAGATGTGCCGCCAGGGAGAACCACAGCTACCTGCTCGGCAACAATTTGTGTGTAATACTTCTTCTTGCCTTCGTCATCCTGGTAGGAAGATGTGGAGAATCGCCCGCGGATAGACACCCGCTTTCCCTTCTGCAGATAGTCCCCGCAGGATTTTGCAAGCTCTCCCCACACCTGTACGGGTACCCATTCGGTATATTCCTTGTCGCCGCTTTTGAAACTGGACGCGATTGTGAATTTGCAAAACGGCTTGCCGTTTTTCGTAAGTTTCATTTTCGGGTCGCGACCCAGATTCCCTGTTATGTAGCACTGGTTGTCATTAAGCACAGTTCTTCGCCTCCATCTTTAATGCGCCTTCCGGTTTGTTAATTTCAATCATTTCTGTTTGCCTCCTTCTAAAGCCATGCTTCCGGAGAGAGAAGCGATATAGTTTTTGACCTTGCCGTCCTGCAGAAGCGCCCTGTTGTGGCGCTCTGCCTTGTAGGATTCCTGCAGCATGGCATACATTTTCAAAAACTGCCCGCGAATCACTCCGGTCTCATTTGCCGGAGTGGCACAGATTTCCTTCCACCCCATCCGCCGAATGACCTCCGCCGCCGTGGGGTCTTTGATCTTCGGCTTACCGTAGCACCCGGTGCGAGAGATTTCCCGCACCACCTCTCCCCATCCCCTGCCGGCATCCGGCGGCTCCGCTCCTTGGGCAGCCTTGTAAAGGGCCTCCGCGCGGCTCCGGATCTCCGCTACCGTTGGCAAAAATGGGGATTCTTTGATAAGGGCTTCGATGGCCTTGACCAGCACCGGCTCTGGGATATCCTTCGTCATCAGCAAGTAGAGCCTTGCCTGCTCGGCCTGGAACTTCGGCCATGCCGCCCTAAGCATCCCAATGGCTATTGCCTTCTGGGATGGATCTGTCGAGCTTTGAGAGTTCATTGATTAAATCCTCCATGCTATCGTTTCTCCGCGGAGCAGCCTGCGCCTCTTTCAAGGCATAGAACCCCTGCCACCCTCGCTTGATGCTCTGCGATACGATGGCAACCATCATCGGCTCATCGCCGCCGGACAGCTGCTGCAGGTCCTTGAGGTTGAGCTCTGCCGCCTTTTCGGTCAGCGGCTTCTTCATTCTTATCCTCATCTCCTGCCATTCCTTGAGAGCAGAGAGCAGATCATGGTTTCCGCTGGAAAACCTTTCGAAGAGGAGAATCACCCCTTCCTTTCCCCCTTTTGGGGGTAGGGGGGTATTATATTCTTCCCTTCTTACATTCTTACTATTCTTACTTTCTTTTTTATTGTTGTGCCCTTCGTGTGCCCTCGCTGTGCCCTCGCTGTGCCCTTCGTGTGCCCTCGTTGTGCCCTCGGCTGTGCCCACTTCGCCTTCATAGAGCTGATATTTCCGCCAATTTACTATATGTATGAGGGTTCCAGTGTGTGCCCTTTTGAGTGTCCAAAATCCCAATTTTTCGAATCTGGCTAGTGCTCCACGCACAACCTTATGGCTCACATCATCACCGGCCCGGTCAGCCAAATCACGGGTACTGATAAAAACCTCGCCGGGCTGGATGGTGAATTCGTGACCCAGCACATCCCACTTCTTCGGCGTCCAAGCGGCCAGGAACATGACAGTCAGGAGCACCTTCACCTGTGGGCCGGTTGAATTGACGAAAATGGGATCGTCAATCATCTTGCGATATAACTTTATCCAGTTTCCTTCTGCCATGGCCTCCGCCTTCCTATGCTTTTACTTCGCTAGTTTTCGGATCCACGTTCTGCGGTGCCTCTTCGGGCTTGTCTGCCTCGTTGTCGATGGTGGTGTACATCTCATTCGGCTCATCGGCCATGTGGTCGGAGAGAGTAGACTTCACCGTCTCGTCCGTGGCCACGGCGCGGGCGAACTCTGTCTTGAGAGGCGCATATTTCAGCACCTTCTTCAAAACCGTTTTCTTGGCCATCTCGTCAAAGTCCGTCTGCCATGGGCCGCTGCGATAAGCCTTGGATTTTTTCATGGCAAACTTTTCCACGTCCTCACGGCTCATGACCTCAAAACCAATGCCGCCGTTTTTCAGCTTCAGCACGGCGTAGTACATGATGACGTTGCCCCGATCATTCACAGCCGGCACGTGCTTCAGCTTCGGCTCCAGTCCATATTCATACTCGAAGGTGTCATTCTCGTGCACTTCGTGAGCCTGGATAGAGCTGACCTCTCCGGATCTATAAGCCAGATCCATGAGGCCTTTATACCCAAGCTGGAACTGGCACACATTGCCGTAGGGGATGAGGTAAGCCTGTCCTAGGGGCGTGTTCGGTTCCACCCCCAGCTGGGCCGCCTGCATCATCGCGCCAAGGAAGCTCTGGGGCGTGCATGTCTGCAGTTTCGGAGTGGAGGAAAGCGCCGTCAGCACCATTCTGGTAAAACGCTCCGGCGTGATAACGGAAGGGAGTGCCTTCCTGATCTGTGGCTCCATAGCCGTGATAAGGCCTTGCATGGTAGTCTTAGCCCCGCCCTGCTGAATTCCTGCTTTTCTTTCTGTAAGTCCGCCTTTCGTGTTCATGATTATTTATCCTCCTTGACTTCTTTAATGGAAAACCGGCGGCTTGCTTTGCCGGTTGAAATAAAGCCTTTATCCTTTAAGGCCTGGTACATGTCCGGGGCCGCCTTTTTGAGTTTCGACAGTTGGCATGTTTCCCGGCCATTGGTGATTTTCCAGGTAACTTTGAATGATTCGACGCGGCCTGCTTCCGCATCCCCCAGCATTTCTTTCAGCCGGTTCTGGTTCAGGGAAATCTGTTCTTTGAGCCTATCCATGATTTCCGTGTCCCCGTTGATGCTGGCAATCAGCGTGTCGGCTTCTCCCGGCAGCATGATTTCTTCATCGCGACTGTCAGCATATCTGGCGGCCAATGCCTGGGAGCAGGAAAGGGAACCATCCACGGGCGGCGCGGTTTTGGTCTGCACCAGATTCCAGAATTCCTTTTCCGCTTCAATGAGTGTCTTGATGTCCTCTTCATCACGCTCAATCCGCTTCCACTTGGCCTCATTTCCTCCAAGCAGAACGGCAATGTACCAGTAGTCTGCCCCAGTAACTGCCATGTAATGGAGGCACTGGCAATAATAAGCGTCCGGAATTTCATCATCCTTCCACTTCCGGTACTGGCTGACGCCGGCAGTCTTGATTTCAAGGCCGGCATTTTCACCGATAACCGTGCGGTCCACATTGGCCAGCATGAACGGGTATTCCCTGCTCTGGAGTGTCCCCAGGCGCTTTACCTTCTTGCCGGTAGTTTCCTGAAACCAGTCGGCAATGTTTGCTTCATTCTTAGAGCCCCAGTAAACCGCCTGCACGTGAAACAGGTCCGGCGCTTCCGCCTGCCCCGTCTTCTCCAGCCAGAGCTGGTATGTGGATTTATATGGGTTCATCCCCATGATGACAGCCGCATCACTGCCACCAATTCCAAGGGCTCTTGCCTCAAGCCATTTTTCATGGTCTTCTGCATCTTTGACCGATAAAATCAAATCACAGTTTGTATACGCCATTTCTTTTAACCTCCTATTTCTGGTATAATAGAGGCAGGAATGTCACTCAAAACTTCCTGCCCGAGCCTTAGCAGTAGCCGCTGCCAAGGCTCTTTTTCTTTACTCTTTCACCTGCAGCTCGATGACCTGCATCTCGCAATTGCCATCTTTCAGGTCCTCGGTGTTTGCGAAGATCCCGGCGACGACCAGATGCGGGACGGGTTCTTCTTCATTGATGGCGCTCTTGTAACCAAAGAAGTAGTCATCCCCGTTCTCATCGAATACATGCACAGGCTGATCCTCCATAAGGAGCTCGAGCGCCTGTTCCAGCGTGACTTCGTCTTTCATTTAGTCGCTCCTTTCCATGAACGGTCGGTACTTCGACCGTCCTTGTCACAATAGGTCCCTCTTTTCTCTTTGGATGAGGCTCCCTAAGCTCATGCCGCCGGACATGCCGATTTCGCCTTTTCTATGCTTGTTACTCTTTGAGGTGTTGTGCTTCCAGTATTTCTTCTCGCAGAGGCTGCAGCAGAAGACGGTCCTCTTATCTGTTCTTTCCCAGACAAGGATTTCATGCCCACACTCTTTACAGGAAAAGGCGCGAATAATCGCCATGCCTTTTGGCGGATCAGGATGCTTATTTTCTTTTGCTTTCCTGTTGTGCTTTTTACAGCACCTGTAGGAGCAATACTTCTGGCTTGTACTGCCGACAAATGATTTCCCGCACTCGGGACAGATCTTACTCATTTTTCCCCCTCTTCTTTCAGATTCTCTTTCTTCGCTGAGCTCCAGATTCTCTTTGAATCCTTCATAGTATTCGTTCCCCTCTGTATCGAAGACGTAGATCCACTGGTCTTCCATGGGAATGAGTACCAAGATATCGTTCAGCGTTGTCACTGCGCCACCGCCATTAGCAGGGTGTATACCGCGGCGCACACCAGCGTCAGCGGATAGATCGCCACTTCCTTCCAGAACCTCTTGCGTGCGGCGCTAGGATCGTATTTCTTCGTGGCTACTTGAGAGGCGAGAGCCGCGGTTCTCGCTTCTTCTTGCTCGCGGGCGTCCATCATCTGATGGACGATCTCTACTGCTTCTGCGCTACTCATATTTATTCGCTTCCCTAACTTCTGTAACCACTCTGGAGGCCGCCATGTATCCGGCAGCTTTCCCCTCGTAGATCCGCGCCATCATGTCCTTTGCACCCAAACGGGCGCTTTCCGCCATATTCATATTGCGGACTGCTTCCTCCCGCAAAAAACTCACCATGGTTCCGATCCGCGCCTTTGACTGCCACATCTGCATGGCAACGGCGAGGGCGTCAGCCTTGCCTACCAAGTAGTCGCCGACATAGGTATCTTTGCACGCGACCTGCTCGACGCCTGCATCCGCGCGAAGCGCGCCTAGCTGTGCGAGGATCACTTCTCTCATCGCTTTTTCTCTCATTTCGTTCCTCCTTTAGGTCGTCTCCATGGCCTTCTCCTCATTCTGTCTGGCTCGCCAGACAGAAATCCTTGTCCCTTCCTTCGCCTTTTTCAAAGCTTCTAGGAAGGTCCCCGGTCTATCTTTCAGCCCCTCGCGTGCCTTCCACTCAAGGAAGGCATCCATGTCTTTGGGGTTGAACATGAACCGCTGGCCAATCCTAAAGCAGGGGATTTCCCCTGCCCTGCAGTACCTGCGAATGGTACTTACTGGGAGATCGTGGGTCTCCGCGTATTCCTTCGCGGAGATCCACCTTTTTTCTTTGCCCATGATGGCACCTCCTAATGGTTACCTGAGCTCCGGGATCTGTCGCAGAATATCCCAAAGCGCCGTATGCGGGGCGTCCATAGAGATGTTCGCCCATCTCTCGCCCCATTCGAATGTCGCCTTGACCATGCAATCGCTGTTCCCACGATCGAAGATTTCCAGCGACCACAACGGTACACCTGCTACTTGTAACGACTGGCAGAGCAGCCCGACCGCCTCTGCGCGGGCTTTCTTCTGTACGGCGATTCTCTCGCTCCATTCTTCGTCTGTCATGGTTCCTCCTCATTTCTAAAGACTAATCTTCGTTAGGGATCCGAGGGCGATTCCCTCGACTTCATTTCCCCATACGTCCCATCTTGGATGCGGCTCGCGAGCAAAGAGCTCGCAGTAGGGTCCATAGGATACGCTCTCAATCATGCGACGCATCTCCTCCGGCTTTCGACTGTGGATGGTGCGCGGGGCGGTGAATCCTGTGAGCCCCTGACAGCGCTTCCCATCTGCGCCGATTTTGTAGGGCGGGTGCCCCTTGATCCCAAAGAGGCAGCTCTCGGTGACGCCCCGGAAATACTGCCCGAGACCTGCGCGGTCTTTCAGCCACGTGATCATAGTCACATAGCGGAAGCCCCATGCCTCCATGACCTTGAGACCATCGGGGAGGAAATTGTTCGTCACCCAGAGATACAGGTGGCAGTCATCCGCCGCAATGCTGGGGACGTCTAGCGCCATGATGTCTTTTGTACTCATGAGCGGGTAGTGGCGATCCGCTCCCCGCTTGATCTTGCCGCCCCCCCGTTCCATCCACGGGGGATCGGCGTAAATTGTGTGATATTTCATCCCTGCGCCTCCGTCATGTAACTTTTAATCAAGGTGTATGCTGTCTTTTTTATCCCTTCAGAAACTTATTGATGAAATATACCTGGCCCTTTCCTGCCACTTTGGGCGTCTTGGTAATGATGTTCACCCCATTACCGTTTGTGTAAGAGCCTTCCTTGATTTCAAAGAGCCCCATTTCCATAGAGCGCTGTGTGGGCATGTTGTAATCCGTCCCCTGGCGCTTAATCAAATACCCATTTTCGCGCATCCACTGGAATAGCCTTTTCTGGCCAATCTGGACACCGTTGCCTCTGAGTATTTTGGCAAGCTCACCAATGAGAATGGATGTCTTGCTGGCACTGACTGATCCGGCAAAGATAACAGCCGGCTTTTGTTTTTCCAACATCAGCTCCGCCTGTTTCCGCTTTGCCTGTTCTTCTTTGAGCTGCGTAGCCAAGCGAATCAGAAAGTCAGGTTCCGTGATAGCTCTTTCCAGCGCCTGGTCTGTCATGTAAGCCCCATGCCGCCGGATAGCAGGGAGCACTTCATCTGCCAGCACGGCCTGAAACTTCTGAGCCACTTCATTGCTGGCCTTGAATCCCAGCCGGTATACCATGTTTTCCGGAAGGAAATCATCTTCGCCCACATTTGGGCGAAAGCCGAAAGAGCTGAGATATTCATTCACTCTTGCCCATCTAACGGATTCGTATTTGACCCCGTTTTTTGTTTCAGTTTTCGTAAACCCAAATCCTCGCGCTACATCTCCGGCATTCAGATATGCCGTGCCATCTTTCTTGTCCAAATATCCATGGACATTGTTGATATCTAGGATTTCATTCATGTTTCGCTTCTCCTTTCTTTTTTCATGGGTGATCCTCCTTTTGTGCTTCGTTAAGTAAGCTTAACTATCTAGGTAAAAAAATTTCTTCTACAGTAGCCCCTAATGCGTTCGCCAAGCTGAGCATAGTGCTAATCTTTAAATCTGTGACTGCGCCACGTTCGATGTTAGCAATCGTTACTCTGGAAACTCCGGATTTCTCCGCTAATCCTTCCTGCGTTAACCCTTTGGTTTTTCGAACTTCTGAAAGATTATTATTGACCATCAAGCCCCCTCCTTTCTGTTAAGTAAACTTAACTTTCTAGGGCTATGATACATCTTTGCCAGCCGCTTGTCAAGTATGCTTTACATTTTTCGCCACCTCATGTAAAATACAATTAACAAAGGAGGCTTGATAAAAATGTCACTATCTGAATTTCTGCGAAATTACCGTGCCGAGCACGAACTTTCTATGGATGAGCTTGCAAAAAGATGTGGATTAAGTAAGCCATATATATCCATGCTTGAGAAGAATCGTAATTCTAAAAACGGGAAATCCATCACGCCATCTATTAGGACGTATGAAAAGATTGCGCATGGCGTTGGTTTAACCGTTGACTCTCTAATGAAACTGATAAATGGGAATGAACGCGTGGCTCTTATGAGCAGCGACATTTCTTCTCTCAAAAACATTGTCCCCATTGAAAGACGCATGGTCCCCATCATCGGGCAGATCGCCGCCGGAAAGCCAATACTGGCGGATGAGCATATAGAAGCCTTTCTGCCCTGTGATACTGGCGTACACGCAGACTTCGGGCTCATCGTAAGCGGGGACAGCATGATCGGCGCCGACATCCATGACGGTGACGTGGTATTCATCCGCAGCCAGCCCATCGTGGATGACGGCCAGATCGCCGCCGTCCGTATCGACGACGACGCCACACTAAAGCGCTTCTACAAAAATCCAGACGGAGACGGCTGCACCCTCGTGTCCATGAACCCCAAGTACCCTCCCATGGTGTTCAATTCTGGGAATTGTGATTCCATCCAGATCATTGGCCTGGCGGTGGCAAAGTATTCAGTGATCAAGCAGTAGCGCCGTGGTTTTTCTATTGACAGTTGTCACTTGTACTTATATAATGGAGATACACAAGGAGTGCAGATACCTCTACGGGGGCCTGTACGGAAAAGTCTTCTCCATTATTGGAGGAGGCTTTTTTTCGTGAAAGATTTCAAAACGATCGATGAACAACTTGCTTTGCTTCGCTCAAGAGGATTGATTATTCCCAATGAAGAGAAGGCCCGGCTGTACCTTCTCACGAACAATTACTACAACATCGTTAACGGGTACAGTAAATATTTCCCCCGAGACGGAGAAATTTACACTGCGGGTACCACCTTTGATGAGGTATGGCATCTATACATCTTTGACAAGGAAATAAAGAAAGCTTTTCTGGAAGCGATTCTTAATGCCGAGTCTCATTTGAAGGCGGTTTTGGCCTATCGTTTCGCTGAAAAATTCCGTTCCCCTTATGCTTATCTGAGCCCCCAATGCTATGATCAGAACAAAATCTCTTCTGCCTTGCGAGTGATTTCCACTTTGTCCCAATTCATAAAAAAATACAGTGAGACCAAAGGCACAAGCATTTACCATTATGTCCATCATCATCACGATGTCCCCATCTGGGTCCTCGTGAATTATATGGATTTCGGTTCTCTCCGGTATATGCTTTCTAATGTACGTCCTGATCTGCAAAATGCAGTGGCAAAGGATATGATGAATTTCGTCAGGTTATGGATCCCGGATGCGAAGAAATTTCCGCCGGAAGTCCTGCTCAGTTTTATGGGGAATATAAACGCCGTGAGAAATGTATGCGCGCACAATAACCGGTTGCTTGGTTTTTCCTGCTACCAGAATTGCCGGAGCTGGGACCCGCTTCATGATTCCCATCCCGTCAAGAACCTGCGCAGCGTTTATTCCGTATTCATTACGCTTCAGTGCTTTTTAACGGGAACCGAATATGGGGCGCTGCATAATGCGGTCCGTAAGCGGATGAACCGTCTGGGCCACTGCCTGCACTCCATCACCCTAAATGATATTCTCCGGACCATCGGCTTCCCTGATAACTGGAATGCGGATACCGCCAAAATCCAATATTGAGGATCGAAAGGCGCATGGTCCCCATTCAAAGATTATTGACAAGACCCCTATACAAATGTATGATGTAGATACATTGAAAACGATTTAGTCGTTTTGCAGGGGACGTGTTACGACATGTTCCCGATTTTTCGTTTATAAGAGGTCTCTGTCAGAGAGGCCTCTTTTTTTATACTTTGAGACGAAACCACGAAATCGGACATGGTCGAGCGCTTTCAGACAGCGCAAATTTTCCTATTCATGAGAGGTATAAAATGACAGAAGATGTTGAATTGATCAATGAATCCTTATTTGAATCTATTAAGCATATCAATGAGTATGGGATGGAGTATTGGACAGCTAGAGAGCTGATGCCAGTACTGGAGTATAAACAATGGCGTCAATTTTCCGATGCAATAGACCGTGCAAAGAAAGCCTGCGAAACGAGTGGTAATAGTGTATTTGACTATTTTGCGGACGCCCGCAAAATAGTCAAAACTGGCGTGGCTACTAAAGAAATCGAAGATTATCATCTCTCTCGGTATGCTTGTTATCTTATCGCAATGAATGGGGATCCCCGAAAGAAAGCCATCGCTATGGCTCAGTCTTATTTCGCAATCAAAACTCGCCAGCAGGAGCTTTCGGAGAATTTTGAGAAGCTATCAGAAGAGCAGAAGCGACTGGCTATTCGTGGAGAATTGAAACATCATAATAAGTCTCTCGCCGATGCCGCCCATGAGGCAGGGGTAGAGACTTCTCGCGACTATGCTATATTTCAAAACTTCGGCTATATGGGATTATATGGCGGTCTCAAGGCACAGGATATCGCTAAACGCAAAGGGCTGAAGAAAGGACAGGCTATCCTTGACCATATGGGCAGCACGGAACTGGCTGCGAATCTCTTCCGCGCCACGCAGACCGACGAGAAGCTGCGCCGTGACCATGTGAAAGGGAAAGCTGCCGCTAATACAACTCACTTCGCTGTCGGCAAGAAGGTTCGCGAAACAATCAAAGAACTCGGTGGTACTATGCCAGAGGATTTACCGACTCCTGATAAAAGTATCAAGCAGATCGAAAGTGAGCAGAAAAAACTTTTGAATAAGCCAAATAAATAATAATAGGTCATATCAATCGGGCTGGCGGTGGCGAAGTATTCAGTGATTAAGCAGTGAAATTTGACGTTTTGCATTTTGGAGGGTTTTGCTATAGTTGATTGCCTTACTATTGCAAAAACAGCACTTTTGCTATAGTTAATTATTTTTGTTTCCCGATGATGTCATCCAGATCCTTGACCGGGCTATTCTAATCGTGTAGTATGTATACACAAGAAAAAACGGTTCACCGTTTTAGGGGGATGACATCTTCGGATGCCGTCCCCTATTTTTATTGCCTGAAAATATGTTGACATCAATGCTTTTTTCACTTAATCTATACATGATTGAGCCGTGGCGTATTGCACAAAGCGGACCAGGGGAAAGGCCTTGATGTTAATTCATCAGGGTCCTTTTTCTTTTACTCCCCATTTTGCGGGCCTCCGAAGAATGGGAAAACAAAAGGGCAATTTGCGTTTTCCGCAAATTGCAACATGTCGCAATAGTAAGGTATCCCATAAAAAAACAACCATTCCCGTGAGGTCACGGAAATGGTTGACATATCGCTAGCAACTGTTGCAAATTCTGCAACGGTTCCCTCCATTTTGCAAAGGTCGGCAAAATGGCAATACCTTTATTTTGATAGGGGGAATAAAGACATTTCTGGGATGCAGCGATTGAATAAAGGTATTCTATAGAAAGGAAGGGTTATCATGAGACGCCCCAATGGGCAAGGGTCCATTTACTACGAGAAATCAAAGAAAAGATACGCCGCCTCTTTCATCACCCCAGAGGGAAGGCGCATCGTGAAGCGGTTCCCCACCACTGAAGAGGCGGAGAACTGGCTAGAGGATAACCGCTATAGCATCCGCCACAACACTTTCGTGACGCCTTCCGGCATGCGCACAGGGGCATGGATTCTGCAATACATCGACACCTACAAGAAGAATGTAAAACCTCGCACGCTGTCCTTGTATTTTGCTATTTTGGAGAAAATAGAGCCCATCGCCGACATTCCCCTACAGAAACTCACGGGGATGGACGTGCAAGCCTTGATCAACTCCCTAGATGGGAAAATCTCTACATCGTATATCAAAAAGATCTACGAGCTTCTTAACATGGCCATTAAAAAAGCCGTGGCTCTGGACATCTTAGCAAAGAACCCTATAGGCACCGTAGAACGTCCCAAGGTGACGCAGAAGAAAATACAGATTTTCACCATTGATGAAATCCACCAGATACTTGCCTATGCCAAAGAACGGCACCGGGATAGGCTCTATATGGAAATCCTAGTGGCTACTTACACCGGGCTGCGCATCGGTGAACTGCTGGCACTCACATGGAACGATATCACCCCCGCATTTATCCATATCACCAAGACACTAGGCCAGGATGGGCACGGGGTCATATATGTCCAAAACGCCACCAAAACCTCCCACTCCCGCAGGGATGTGTCTATTCCCCTATCGCTCTACGAGACGCTGAAAGAATGGCAGGAAAGCACCAGAGCCCACGGCGGACTGGTTTTCAAAGCGAAGAATGGGAATTTCCTGTTCCCCAGCAATGAAAGGATCGCCTTTCAAGGCATCCAAAAAGCCTTGGAAATTTCCCCTGTTCGCAGCTTCCACGCGCTGCGCCACACCCACGCCAGCCAGCTACTAGCCAATGGCGTTCCCATTGCTGAAGTGTCTAAGCGTTTAGGTCATGCATCTCCTGCCATTACATTGACCACCTATACCTCTTGGATACCCGGAAACGATGAAAAAGTCGCCAATGATGTAGAGAGGATTTTTAGATAATTGCTACCCTATTGCTACCTTTATATTTTACCCACGCAATATAAAAAGCCTGCTAAGTCCAATAAATACTAGTATTTGGAGCTTAGCAGGCTTTTAGCTATTTCTTACCTTCGACAAAGAGCATGTTATTATTGCGCTTTACGAGATTGTACATCAGCGCATTGACGCAGGAAGCGACGATGGAGCTGCCGCCCTTGGTGCCGCGGACGGTGATGAAGGGGCAGGGCGCACGGCGGACAAGCTGCTCTTTCGAGTCAGCGGCGCCGACAAAGCCGACAGGGATACCGATAATGAGTGCCGGCTTGATACCGTCTTCTTCGACCATGCGAATGGCTTCGTAGAGAGCAGTCGGAGCGTTTCCGACGGCGATGATAGAGCCATTGAGGTCGGTGCCGAAGGAGTTCATCGCTGCCATGGAGCGGGCGATGCCTTTCTCTTTGGCAATGGCTGCGATCTCCGGATCGGATACGCGGCAGAATACCTCACTGCCGAGCGCATGCAGGGCATTCTTATTGATCCCCGCTTTGACCATATTCACATCGGTATAGATGTTGCAGCCTTTGGCGAGCGCTTCGATGCCGGCAGCGACAGCGCCTTTGCTGGTCTGGATGAGATGTCCGTAGTCCACGTCACCGGAGGCGTGAATCATACGGGAGTAGACGGTGACTTCCTCGGGTGTGAGGTCGATGTCCATGATGAATGGATTGATGAGATCCATGCTTTTATCTTCGATGGCCTTAGGGCTTTTGATGAAATCCATAGTGTTCCTCCATATAGCTGAGGACGCCTTCTACGGTCGAGAAGACCACAGCGCCGTCCAGCTTTGCTTTCGGTTTATCGATGACGATGACGGAAATACCGGCGTCCATCGCGGCTTTGAGCTTCGTATCGCTGCCGCCGATGAGGCCGCTGTTTTTGGTGACCATCACATCCGCGTGATAGTCATGAATCATAGCAAGATTCATTTCATAGGAGAAAGGTCCCTGCAGGGCGAGGATGTACTTCGCCCTCATGCCGAGGTCTTCGCACATTTTGATGACATTCGACGTCGGGAGCACGCGCGCCCAGATTGCCTTGCCTTCCAGCGCTTTTGCCTCTACGAAGGTGGCAAGCGTCTTGGATCCGGTCGTCAAAAGGATGCTCTTTCCGAGCTTGCCGGCCAGATCCGCCGCTTCGAATTCATCTTTTGCGTGATAGAGCTTGTCATAGTCAGGGAGCGGGATCTCCGCGCGCTCATAGCGGACGTAGTCGATCCCTGCCTTGGTGCAGGCCGCGCGGGCGGTCTCAGAAACGATCGCCGCATAGGGATGGCTCGCATCGAGGATGAGCGAGATGCCTTTTTCGGCAATGACACGGAGCATGTCTTCTTCCCGGAAGCGCCCCACTTCGATGTCGAGCCCTTTATGTGCGGCGAGCACTTTGCCGTACTGGCTGACAACGGTCATGAGGATCTCACGGCGCTCCCCTTCCGGCTTGGACTGTTCCCGGTCTGCGAGTGCAGCGCCGATTTCCCGGCCATCCTGTGTTCCGGAAATGATCCAGATCATGCTTTGTATCCTCTTGGTGTGATCATTTTGCCGTCAGCGACGAAGGTGGTGCTCTTGCCGATGATGACGGTGGACTGCATGTCGACATGTTCTTCCGGCAGTTTTTCCAGTGTGGAAATCGTCCAGTTCATGCCCGGACGTCCTGCTTTTCTGACGATGCCGACCGGTGTTTCCGGCTTTCTGTACTGAAGGACGATGTCGCGGATCTCATCGAGGTAGGTCGCGCGGCCGCGGCTCTTTGGATTGTAGATGGCGATGACGAAGTCCCCTTCAGCGGCGAGCTTCGCTCTGTTTTTGATCTGTTCCCATGGAGTCATGAGATCAGATAGACTGATGACCGCATAGTCATGCATGAGCGGGGCACCGAGCGCAGCAGCAGACGTATTTGCTGCGGTAAGTCCCGGGATGACCTCGCACTCCGGACGCGCTTCTTTCGGCAGCTTCTGGATGAGCTCGAGCACCAGGCCGGCCATGCCATAGACGCCCGGGTCACCGGAGGAAATCACGGCCACCCGATGACCTTCTGCCGCCAGATCGACAGCCTTCTGGCAGCGGTCGACTTCCTGTCGCATGCCATTTCCGACGACTTCCTTATCTTTGATGAGATCTTTTACGAGAGCAATGTATGTGTTATAGCCCACGATGATATCGGAAGCTTCCATGGCCTTGACGGCCTTCGGTGTCATTTCTTCTTCATGGCCCGGTCCAATGCCGATGACCCGGATAGTCCCAGGGCGATCGCCACCGTGGCACTGACAAACTTCGTTTTCGGCAGAAGCGTTTTTCCCTTCATTGATTCCATTAACGCTGCTGATTGACATACGTTTCCCACTCCTATCGTTTTCTCTACAAATTTTGAACTTTCTAAATGATACTCTTCCGCGATTTTTCTAAGCTCCTCTGCCTTGTAAAAATGGATCGGAAGATGCATGGAACTGGCAAAATCAAGCAAGCCTTTTTCATCCGCTTTCGCATCGACACTCGCAAGCGATGCTACCTGGTAGGGATAAGCCCCTGCCTGAGCCAGTGCTGCGGTGAATGCGCTCTGCACCAGCTCTTGGGAGGTGCCGCGCTTGCATCCGATGCCGACGAAAAGATTTTTCGGACGAAGGCAGACGAAAGGCTTCTTCACAGTGACTGGTTTTTCCGTAATGATAGCGCATGCGTCAAATGCATTGGCATCCAGACGGTCTAAGGGCTCCGTGCGGATCCCTTTCTCTTTGAGGCGCGTCGCGATGGATGCGCTCCCTTCGACTGTCTCATCTAGAAACCAGCAGAATGTGCGCCCTGCTGCGATGACGGTATTCACAGGTTTCAAGGCAGCAAGCGGCTCGACACGCATCATCAGCTCGCGGGCGATATCATCCGGCGCGCGGCGGTCATGGACATCAGTCGCCGTCGTGATGACGGGATCGGCCCCCACCGCCGCTGAGACTTCTCTTGCCCAGGCATTCGCCCCGCCGAGGTGTCCGGAGAGCAGAGAAACGCAATGTTTCCCGCACTCATCCATGACGAGCACCGCCGGATCGGACGCCTTGCTCACCACATGCGGCGCGATGGCGCGGACCGCGATGCCGGACGCCATGATGAAAAGGATCCCGTCATAGCAGGAAAAGATTTCCGCCGTGAGCGCGAGCGTGCGGGTGAAATACACCGCTTCTTCGCCGCTCGCACTGCCCTTTCTTTCATACAGGATTCCCTCGCCGGAAATGCCCGCCTTCACGCGCGCCCCCAGCTGGGCTCCTTCTTTGGATACAGAAATAATAGCGTACTTCATACGATAAACTCCAGAAAATGATATTGTCTCTCGCTTCTCTTATTACAAGTTAGGAGTTAGGAGTGTTGGTGCGGCGCAAAAATAATATAGCGCCGCAAATATTGATCTGTACATTGACCTTATTTAGGGAAACGCTGATTATCAGATTTCATAAGAATTTTTATACACTGCTTCGTCATTATTCTCCTTAAATAGTTAGAGAAACACACCTTCATGATGATTACATGCCTACGACTCTCTCTACATTTGTAGATCTTTCTCCTATTGGCGGCGCTTTATAAATTGTGCGCCGCTACCGCCACTCCTCACTCCTCATTCCTAACTCCTCACTCTGCGAAGTAGTTTTGAATGAAGAATGAGACCAACAGTCATCCCCATCAGCCTTACTCTCCATCCGTTCCTTTGCGGAACATGGTAGTGAACTTGCTGTCGTAAAGTTTGGAGAGCTCATAGTCGGTATCAAGAATCTTGCCTACGACGATCATGGCCTGACGGACGACGCCCGCCTGATGGAGAATATCCGCGATGGTATCGATGGTACCGCGGAAAATACGCTGGTCAGGCCAGGTCGCTCTAGCTACGATAGCGACCGGAGTATCTCCCGGATAGCCGCCCTCTTTCAGTGTCGCCATGACCTGATCAATCGCCTGGACAGAGAGGAAAATGCACATGGTCGCCTGATGCTGGGCAAGAAGCGCGAGCTTTTCCTTCGGCGGGACCGGTGTGCGGCCCTCCATACGAGTGATGATGACGGTCTGAGAAATGCTCGGCAGGGTATATTCCTGTTTCAGTGCAGCTGCTGTCGCAAGGAAGGAGCTGACGCCCGGGATGACAGAAAACTGATCTTCTTTGATTCCTGCTGCGCGCAGACCATCCATCTGTTCCTGGATCGCACCGTAAATCGCCGGATCGCCGGTGTGTACGCGAGCGACCATCTTGCCTGCTCTGAGGGCTTCGATTTCCACCTTCAGCACTTCATCCAGATTCATGGTCGCACTGTTGTAGATCTCTGCTTCTTTTCTGCCGTACTTCAGGATTTCCGGATTTACCAGAGAGCCGGCATAGATGATGACATCTGCCTCTGCGATGAGACGCTGTCCCTTCACCGTGATGAGCTCAGGATCTCCAGGGCCTGCGCCAATGAAATACAATTTTCCCATAATAACTTCCTCCTCAATGTTTGATTGCTGTAAATATGAAAATGGGGCTCATCGGATCATAGAGATGATACCGCCCCAGTTTTCTCAGTCGATTGATCTGCATCTCGAAGCCTTCCAGCTCGAAAGGACGATCGGCGAATTCCTTCACCACTTCCCCCGTCGTTTCCACGGTGACAGCGGTGAGAATGATGCGTCCGCCCGGAGCGAGCAGCGCTTCACATCGATCCAGGATCTCATGCATATTTCCGGAAGACCCGCCGATGATGATCACATCCATCTTCGGCAGACCTTCCATCGCCTCCGGCGCCGTGCCAGCTATGGTGTGGATATTCCGGCAGCCGAACTTTTCCGCATTTCTCCGGATCAGCTCGATCCCCTCTGGATTTCTTTCTATCGAATACACAGCCCCCTTGGGGCAGCAGAGCGCCGCCTCGATAGAGAGAGAGCCTGTGCCTGCACCGATGTCAGCCACGATATCGCCCGGCTGAATGGCGGCCTTCACCATGACCATCGCACGGATCTCAGCCTTCGTCATCGGTACCTTTCCCCGAATAAACTCCTCATCTTTGATACCAAACTGCATTTATCCCATCACCACCATGACTGATTCACCATAGCCTTCCAGATGCGACAATTCCTCAAGAGTCGAATCTGAAAGATGCTGATTCTCATACGAAATATGCTCGGCCGCCGCAGCGCGCGTCTCCTTCGGCCAGCCCTTTTCCATCAGGTATCTCGCGATATAGGCCGGATTGTGCTCATGATCCGTCAGAAAGGCGAGCTTTCGTCCGGGCATATATGACGTATCCTTCTCTTCCGGCACGCGACCATGGAAAGAGAGCCACAGCGCCCCCTGCCATGGTTCTTTGACAAGAGCGAAGCAGGCCTGCACCGAAGAAATCCCCGGGATCACCTCGATCGGATGCTCCGGAAACCGCTTCTTGAGCCACGGGAGCAGACTGTAATAGCCCGGATCCCCACTCACCATGACGACCACATCGTCCTTCTTAAGCGCCTCTTCCAGCCAGTCCGCGAGCAAAGAGAGCTTGCCTGTCACCGGATATGTTTCCTGAGAAGGCTTCGCATAGTCAGAAAGCGCTCGGCGACCGCCCACGAGGTAGCGCGCCCCCTCGATGGCTTTCTGCGCCTTCGGCAGGATATAGTCCGGATCTCCCGGCCCGATCCCCGCTACGATCAATGTATGCTCCATTGTTCCTCCTCCAGAATCTCCTTCGCATGGCTGCTGACTGCCTGCACCGTACCATCCATCGCCGCGAAAATCACGCCGACCCTGGCCTTACCGAAGATATAGCGTTCCGAGCGAACCTGCGCCCGCTCCGCCATCTGCTGGTAAATCATATCCAGCCCTTCGCGATGTACGACTGCCGCCGCGCCATCTGTCGTCGTGCAGCACATGATCTCTCGCACCGTATCCGTCGATGCCCCGTTCATGGCCGCATACGCCGCCATCGTCTCCATACGCCCGTCACTATTGCGGTTGTACGTATGGAAGCTGCCTGACGCCACCTTGACCAGCTTTCCCATATGGCCGATGAGCAGCATCTTTTGGAAACCGCCTGCGATGCACTGCTCCATCATGAAGCCAATGTAATTGCTCGTCTCGATGATCGCATCCGATGGAATGCCCATGATCTTCGCCGCCGTCTCACCAATACGGCCGGGACAGAGGACCGCCGTGCGGATCCCGCTCGCATAGACCACCGGCACCTGCGGAGCCAGCGACTTCTTGTACGCCTCCTCGCTCATCGGCTTCACGATCCCTGTCGTCCCCAAGACCGAGATACCGCCGACGATACCGAGCGAAGGATTCAGCGTCTGCTTCGCCAGCTCCTCCCCTTTCGGGATAGACACCGTCACGATACAGCCATGATCCTTACCGATGAGCTCCTCATACACATAGCGCAGCATGATCTGCGGGCCCGGGTTGATGGCAGGCCGTCCCACCTTCACCTGCAGCCCCGGCTTCGTCACCGTGCCCACGCCCTTCCCCGCGCGGAGCGTAAGACCTGGCGTATCCACCAGCTCCACCGTCACGACGATCGGCGTCCCATGCGTACAATCCAGATCATCACCCGCATCCTTGAGACAAGTCGCGATGCCCGTCCGCCCATGCGCCTCGGCCGACTCCACAGGGATCGTGAGCTCTGTCCTCTGCGGCGAAAGGACCGTCACCTGCTTTGGAAATTCTCCTCGCATAGCCAGAATCGCTGCCTTCATCGCCCCCGTCGCCGTAGCGCCGGTGGTACGCCCTTCCCGGAGCGTCTTCGTCATCATTTCCTCTGCGTTCATAACTCCTCCCATACATAAAGGTTCAACGGGGCAATCGGTTCCAGGAAAACGCTGCACCGCACCATTCAGAAAGCGCAGCCTCGTCACACCTGCGAAATCCCCTGCCCCCGCAGAGCCTCCCTATCTGTAATTCACAAACTGCAGATCCGCCGGAATGTCCTGCTGCTTCAGGAACTGGATGCACTCCTGCAGGCAATCCTTATCCTTGCTCGATACACGCACCTCATCCCCATTGATCTTGGCAGCGACCTTGATCTTCGAAGCCTTCACACGCTTCACGATATCCTTCGCCATATCCGAAGAGATCCCGTTCTGCAGCGAGAGTACCTGACGGACCGTCCCGCCAGCTGCCGCTTCCTTCTTCTCTTCCTTCAGATTCTTGAGGGAGATCCCGCGCTTTACGAGCTTCCCATGAATGATATCCTTCACCAGCTTCAGCTTGAAATCATCATCGCCGATCAGCGTGATCTTATCCTCATCGAGAGTGACCGAGCTCTTGCTGCCCTTGAAATCATAGCGCGTGCCGATCTCCTTGGACGCCTGATTCACAGCATTCGCCGCTTCCTGCAGATCGGTGCGGCATACCACGTCGAATGAATAATCTTTTGCCATTATAGACCTCCTTGGGGGTTGTAGTGACTTTGTGACTAGTGACTGGGGACGAGAGACGGGGAATCGAATGAGAGCCTTCCCCGATGAGCAATATATGAATACCGCTTCCTCATCTCTCTTTTTTACATACCCTATTATTGTACCATACTTTCGTATGAAATTTGAAAATTTCTGAAAATTTCAAATTCAGCCATACTAAGAAGACATTGATTAAATCATTGCCAGATTTTACTCTTGAATCTTTATATAAGGCAAGGAATCATTTGACACGAATAGCGAACCATGTAAGGAAGGTGATGACGAAGCCATGTATAAAGCTCCTTCTAAAACCCGCCTCTACAATGGAATCAGCATTTCCTTACATAATCATAAAAAAGTTGGCAGAAAAAGTCTTTAAGTCTTTTCTGCCAACTTTCATATTTACGCCAGAATAAATGCGGTCGTCAAACCCAGCTTATTTCTTCTGTGCGTCTTTTTCTGTTGCGTCTTTTGCTTTCGTCTGCGCTGCGCGGAGATCAGCGATTGCAGCCTTCAGCTCTTCTACTTCCTGACTAAGAGCACTGATCTTTTTCTCCATAGCAGCTTTGGAAGCCGGTGCATGGTTGCTCTGACCGAGTTTCAGGCTTACGCCTGCATTCACCATATTTTCTCCATTGCCGAAGCTGCCACCGACAGAGAACATCGTGTCTTCATTCGGGCGATAGTATGCACCGAGCGCCACGGCACTTGCACCACTGTAGTTGCCATAGCCTGCTGCAAAGTCCCACTTATCCTCCGGGTCGAAATCGAGCGGATGGAGTGCGGCGAGAGCAGCTGCCCCTGCACCGACCTTGTCCACACGATTGTCCAGCTTATTGATTGAATTACCAAGAAGCGAAATATTGCTAGCATTATCCTTTACCAGCTGATTTGTCGCATACAGCTGTCCGCCATTCACGGCATCCTTGGAGTCTTTTTCGACTTTGCCGTCAGCCACCTGAGTGACCTTGTTGCCATTGGCATTCAAGCCATCCTTGCTCACATAGGTCTTCCCATTGATGGAAATGCCATTCGTATCCATCTTTGTTTCGCCTGTGGTGACGCTATGAAGCTTCTGATCCGGATTCAGGCTTAGCTGATAGTCCTTACCACCCGCTGCATTGGTTCCCTCTTGGATCTTGATATTTGCATCGGTAGTAGAAACACTGCTGTGTTGACCTGCTACAGCAGCTACGCCAGACAGTTTCTGGTTTAACTTGCCGATCGCCGTTGTCGAGCTGTCTCCGTCTTTGATATCCCCCTTGGTGACAGCACTGTATTTCAGATCTCCGACCTTATTGTCCAGATTATTGACTGCATCGACGACCGTCGTCTTGCTCCCATCTTTGTTCTGAAGTTCTTTGTGAATATCGCCTATATTGCCCACATCAGAAGCTTTCGCTGCATCTTTTACTGCATCTGCGACAGTCTTATTCAGCTGCCCTACATTGACAGCATCGGTATCCGCCGTACCTGCCGCTACGCCGGAAATCTTGCCTTTTTCATCGATAGTTACCTGACCAAGTTTAGCGGAATTCGGAGTGATTTGGCTGTAGCTACCGCTTGCATCGCCTACGAACAGCTCGCCATCAATCAGTTTGGAATTACCGGTGTATACGCCATTTTGCAGAACTACGTTGCCGATTTCGCCTGCGGTTGCGGTTACTTTGCCGTCTTTATCTACAGAGAATTTATTATTGGCTGCATAGAATGCGCCGCTGCTGTTTACAAGGAACGGCATGATGCCGTTTGGATTTGCAGTACCTACGGACAGGTTGTATTTTGCGTTCAATGCATTGGTCTGAATCCAATTGGCATTGACGTTATCGGCAGTGACATCCGCTGCTTGTACCTCGCTCATTCCCATAACGCCAGTAAGAGCAAATGCAGCTAAAAAAGCGGCAGCACATGTACGTGTACGGTTTCCTTTTCCATGTCTTTTCGCAATCTCAGAAACCACAGTATAGCAATTCTTCGCTTTGCTCCAAACAACTTTGTAAATCCGATTCATGATACATCCTCTTTTCCCTTTAAATACAGTGTAATATGATGATCACAGACACTCTTTCCTAAGAATTAGAAAAAACAACAAAAAGGTACCCCCACCTTTCTTCGGTTTCCCAGCATTTCTTGATTTCTTCTGTTGTTTCATGAAGGGCTAACAAAAAAATTGATCAATAATAGTGATTAAGGTTTCATGTTTACGCGAAGCCTTAAACTATGTATAAACAGTACCACCCCCCGATTTCGTCAATACCTATATATTTTTTTAGCCTTAATAGAAATCTATAAAGTTGTTCCCCAGTAACAGGGGTTCCAGTATACCAGTAAAGCATTCCAGTTCAAGCTCTCGAAGCAGGATATGGAGCAATCCATGTCCCGCGTTGGGCATTGCATCGACAATTGCCCAGTGGAAGGGTTCTGGGGAATTGTGAAGACAGAGATGTATTCCCTGAATAAGTTCAGTAGCGGCGACGAGGTGCGTTCGGCCATCGACCAATACATCCATTTTTACAATTACGAACGTTTTCAGGAACGATTTGGAGTAAGGACGCCAATGGAAGCTCGCATAGCAGCTCTGCACGCGAAGAACCCGGAACAGTTCCCGATTACCGAGAACAAACGGATTCAGAAATACAAAGCGAAATTCGCGGCATAACAAAATGCCGCAAATCCCATGCTGATGCTAAAACACCAACATGGAATTTACGGCAGTAATTTTTTTAGATATTTGCCATGTCTACCTTGACAGGGGCTGATCACTTCCTCTTTACTATGAAAGTGGATCGTCAGGTTAAACTGATTCACCGGGTAAAAAAAGGACGGGGCATACGATTCATAAGTACCCCAATCCGCATATAACTTCATGGAGTATTTCGTTATCCTAAGTGGTGAGAAACATCATATGTGCGAAGTGTACTTAGTAGAAAGTATGACCTCTCCTGAAATATGTCGCTACACGTTTTCCCCTATTAAAACTAAAGAACGTATGCTCCAATGGCTTTCATTCATAGTGACGCCGATAAGGGATGATGGTTTGGAAAAAGCAATGCACTGCACTGCTAATCAAGCAAAAACCACCGAGATACTTACTCAGTGGTTTTTACATGCGTTCAAGCGAACTTTATTTTTCTTCTTTCTCTCCGAGCTGTTTTTCCAGACGGCGGATCTTTTTCATCAGCTCCGGCAGGTGCGAGAGTGCAGCCTCGACTCTCCCCCACTGGGCGTGGGTCCTCGCCGGATAGCCCAAGTAGGTGCCTGGTGTTTTGATGGTGCCGATGATACCTGTCTTGCCTCCGAAGACAGCATTGTCACAGATGGTGATATGGCCATTCACGCCGGTCTGTCCGGCCATGATGACGTGATCGCCGACCTTGGTGCTGCCGGCGATACCGACCTGCGCGCAGAGGAAATTGTCTTGGCCGACCTCGACATTATGTCCCAGATGGCAAAGGTTATCGATCTTGGTGCCGCTGCCGACGATGGTGTTATTCATCGCACCGTTGTCGACGGTGGAGCAGGCGCCGATCTCGACGTCGTCTCTGATGACAGCGCGGCCCAGCTGACGGATGTGATGGTGGTGGCCTGCCTCGTCAGTGGAGAAGCCGAAGCCCTGACCGCCGACGACGGCATGCGCACGAAGGACGACGCGGTCGCCTAAGATGCTGTTCTCATGTACGACGGCACCCGGATTCAGTTCGCAGTCTTTGCCGAGCTTCGCATTCTTTCCGATGTAGCAGTACGGGTAGATGACACAGCCGTCTCCGATCTCGGCGCCTTCTTCAATGACGGCATACGCCATAATGGTGACGTCTTTGCCGATCAGGGCTTTTTCACTGATGACGGCAGTCTCATGGATGCCCGGTTCCCATTTGTTTTCCGGACGGAAAACTTCGATGAGTTCGCCAAAGGAGCGGCGAGCATCGGGAACAACGATGAGATTTTTCGTGTAGTGGGCAGGGAGTTCATCGACCAGGATGACACCTGCCTGCATTTCTTCGATTTGCTCGGCGTAGACGCCGCGGGCAAAGGTCACCTGCGACGGACCTGCGCTTTCTGCGCTGGCGACGTCGTCGATCAAGACCGTGCTGTCTCCATAGAGAGTGCCGCCGATCAGGGCAGCGATTTCACCTGCTGTTTTTTTCATGATGGGCCTCACTTGGATGCGGACGAAGCAGCGCCGGATGCCGCTTTCGATGTGCCATCTATCTTGGCCATCACTTCATCGGTGATGTCGACGGCACCGCCGGGTACGGCTCTCTTATGCATGACGATACCGATGCCCTTTTCTTTCGCGATCTGGGCTGCCTGAGACTCTACCATGGACTGGATCTGTTTCTGTTTGCTCTGGATGAAAATCATGCGCTCCTGCTGGGCGGACTGGACTTTCTTCTGCATGTCTTCATCGGAGAGTCCGCTCTGGGAGTCCTGATTCAGGCGGTCTCTGATTTCTTTATCTTTATCACTGATCTCTTTTTCGATAGACTGGATCTTCGGAGAGGAAGCTTCCAGTTTCTGGTAGTCGATGACTGCCACTTTATGTTCACTGCCGCAGCCGGCAAAGGCGAGTGCTGCGCCAATGAATCCTACACAGGCCAGTTTTTTCCACATAGCCATTCGATTTCCTCCTACTTGGTGATATTGACTATACGATTCACCATATCCCCCGTCACGTCTTCGGCGTGGATATTGGCTTTGTATTTCGAGAAGATCATGGAAAGGTGCTTGTCAGAGGCCTCGCGGGCGGCAACTTTTCGGATGTCTTCCATTATTTCTTTCTTGACGGCGGCCATCTCTTTCTGCTTGGCATCGATCTTCTGTTGCCAGTCTTCGTTCCACGATGGATCGATGGGATCTTCAGGAAGAGGCTCATCGACGTTCGTATCCTGAGAGAGGTTCTGCTTGATGTCTTTCGCGGTCTTCTCTGAAAAGTCAGCGAGCTCCTTCGATGCGTTTTCTTTTGCCTCTTTCATCGTTTTCACTTCGTCCTCTGTCCAGCCGATGGTATCCATCTTCGCCCGCTCGGTGCGAAGGTCCATCAGGTCATGGAGGCGCTGCTTGACGTCTTCCTTTTCGGAACCGGTGACGCCGAGGACGGTGAGCTTCATCTGAAGATTCGCCATCTCGGCGCGCTCTTCGTCAGTGAGGCCATCGGGCGTGAAGGTCTTGTCCTTCTTGTGCGCTTCGCTGATGGTTTTGTAGAGTTTTGCGAGGCCGTCATTCAGTTCGTCTTCTTTCGCCTTGACCTTCGTCTTCCACTCATTCTCGGCAGCCATGCGCCGGCTCTGATCGGAGAGCGCGGCCTTGATGTGCTGCTGCTGCGATGCGATGTGAATGAGCTTGTTTCGTTCATTCTGATACTGACCAAGGAGATGGTTGTACTCAGTCTCGAGGCGGAAATATGTACTGTATTTCGGATGGGCTTTCACAAGGGTCTCCAAATCGACCACGCCGTAGGAAACGGCAGGTGGCGCCGGCTCCTCGTTTTTTTTATCGCTGCATCCGCTTACCGCCAGGGAGCCTGCCACGAGGAGGGCAGCCGCCATGGTGTATACACAGTTTCTATATTTCATAAGACGTCCTTATTTTTTGCTTTCAGAGGAAGCTGCGGATGCTGCGGAAGAAGCGGAAGAGAGGGACTTCGAGAGGGAGTCGGTGACTTCCTTCGTGATGTCGGTGCCACCGTAAATGACAGCAGATTTATCGACGACCAGTGCAAGGCCCTTCTTGGATGCGACGGACTTCACAGCGCCGGTCACCTGGTCATCCATGTCTTTCTCGATGGCCTGTCTCTTCTGATTGAACTGCTGCTGCATGTCAGTGAAGAGCTTTTCTTTTTCTGCATCACTCATGCCTTCGGACTTCGCATCGAAGTCTTTCTGCATTTCGTCGGCAGTTTCTTTCATCTTCTGCTGGTAGTTCGCTGCGAGGGTGCTATTGGCAGAAATCACTTCTCTCTGGTCGACGACGCCGATGTCAGAGGTCGGAGCAGCATTTGCAGTATCGCCCATGGATACCACCGCCATCGCTGCTACGGAGGCGATGAATACGCCAGCTAAGGCGAAGGAAAAAATCTTTACGTTTTTCTTGTTACCAAGAGTTGTCATCATGATAGGTTACTCTCCTCATTTATAAATTGGCAATCAGGCGGAGCCACTTGCCTTCTTCATCATTATACACATATTCGAGCGTCATGTAATTATGGATCTTATAGGAAAATCCATATTCATTCTCTTTTTTCTTACAATCACGGTCATAGCGCAGGGCGAAACGCTCGCCGAAGGGGATCTGTCCAAAGGCATGGTGGCTGTTTTCTACGAAATCATACTTATAGCCCAGATCCATGACGCGCCCGAAGTGATGATACCAGCCGCCATAGACATTCCAGTCGACGGGGCCGGGGTAGAAGCGGGCCTCGCCGAAAATCACATTATTCCTGCCCACGAAATGCCCGAGCATGCCTTCGATCGCCGTATTGCGATTTCCATCGCGTCCAGCATCCATCCATGCTTCTGTGCGGATGATCCAGTGATCGGTCAGTGCATCGACCTTGAGCTCTGTAATCTCCCCAGGATAAAGGTAGACCTTTGTCTCTATGCCATACTTTTCAATGAAGGGATCCTTAGCGAGGATGTCATTCATCGAGACAGCCAAGTCTTTCTGATGACGAGCGACAAACTCGAGCGGAAGCCCTTCAAGGCTTCGAAGGGCATGCTCCGTCTCATTCACCGCGCGAAGCATCAGGAGGCGTGGAATGGTGGTCTTGTGCAGGGTGAGCTTTCCGGTGCGGACGATCGTCCCCTGTGGAATGAGGGAAATCCGCACCTTTGTCTTCTCCCCCGAGGTCACTTCGAAGTTGGCCGTGAATTCCGGGAGGATCTCCTTAAGAAGCTCTCGCCCGGCAGACTCAGAGACACTCTCCGCCCAACCGACCGAGTCGACGGGAAGCCCGGAGAGGAGCTGGCTCATAAGGAGCGGTACGCCGGCGGTATCCTTCTTCACCAGCGCTGCCGCTTCCGGAGACAGATTCCCATAGTCGATCTCTGTCTCCACCTCGCGGATCATCTGCCCGACGGGAGTGAGCGATACGTGAAGCGCCGTCTTTTCGCCATAGGCGGCAGATATATCATCCACCACATAGCCCACGACCACACGATTCACGATGTCTGCAAGGACCTTATCGTACTCGCTCTCGTGCGAGCGAAAGAGACTCTCATCCTTGCCGACAAGGATGCGGTTTCCTATGGCAGAAATACTCGCCGTGATCCGCTTCTCCACAGCGGGCGGCATACCGCCCGCTCCCGTGACGGAGACGCTCACTCCGCGGATCGGTGCCGCCTCTGCCCCTGCGGGAAGCAGGAATGACGAAACGAGTAGGGCAAGACCTGCTCGAGTCATCGAATGAAATAAGGAAGAATGCATGGCTCCTCCTTTGGAAAATCAGTGGATAGCCGGCAGAATGCGGCACAGGTTAAGAGGTGCAATTGGTTCAACGGAGAATATTCCCGAACCCGCCTCCGCCCCTGCGGGCACCTCCTTCCAGCGGAAAGAGGGAGAAATCGGAGCTGCGGCGCTTTAGGTATGGCGCCGCAACGCCATTTCTCATTTCGCATTCAAATCAGAACTGTGTACCGAAGCTGAAGTGGAATTTATTCTTATCGCCGTGGCCATAGTCAAGACGGATCGGTCCGATCGGTGTCTGGAGACGCAGGCCTACGCCGCAAGACCACTGGAAGCCATCATCATCTTCATACCACGGGATCTGTCCGTCATCGATGCCCCAGGTGCTGCCTCCATCGGTGAAGAGGACGCCCTGTACTTTCTTGGCGATCGGGAAACGGTATTCCAGTGTCGCCGCGTACATTTTCTTGCCCTTGAACTGGTCATCTTCATAGCCGCGGAGGGTATTCGAGCCGCCGAGGTCGAAGAGGTTTCCGTAGGAGACATCGCCGTCGATGTAGCCGCCCTGCAGACGGAGCGCGAGGATGTGACCATTGCCGAGGCCTTTGTAGAAGCGGCCTTCTGTCGTGAACTTATAGAAGTCATAGTCACCGCCGAGGCCATGTCCGCCCCACTGGGTGGTGAAGGAAATGCGGCGGCCCTTGCTGGCATTGAAGTAGTTATCGCGGTTATCGAAAACGTGCGAGAAGGTGAAGCTGTTCGTGGTACCGAAGTTATCCATGATAGCCTTTTTCCACTCAGCTTTTACTGCATCAGTCTGGTTATTCCCTACGCTGCCCCATTCGAAACCGTCATGGTCATCGTATTCTTCCTTCGCACTTTCAAAGGTGAAGTAGTTCGTGCGATATTCCCCATTCTGTCGTCCCCAGGTGAGGTTCCAGCCGCTTCTTCTCTTATCGTATTCTGCGACGGTATCGCCGTTCGAATCATAGTCATCGTATTCATAGATGCGGTTGAAGATGGAAGCCCCGAGGGAGTCGCCATTAGAATTGATCCACGGACGGGTGTAGGAAATGGTATAGTTCTTACCGTTGCCGGCGCCGCCGAATTCCCAGTGGAAATTGACCTTATCGCCTGTGCCGCGGAAGTTCGTATCACCGAGCTCGACGATGCCGACTGTACCATCGGAGTCAGAGTAGCCGGCACCGACAGTGATGACGCCGGTCTTCTGCTCAACGACATCGATCTCGATGACGACATTGTGTTCATTTTCTTTGCCAGGGAGCAGCTTCATATTGACATCTTCGAAGTAGCCCAGATTATAGAGTCTTTCCATGGAGCGGCTTGCCTGGAATTTATTGAAGGGCTTGCCCTTCTTCATCTTGAGTTCGCGGAGGATGACTTTGTCCTTCGTCTTATCATTGCCGACGAGCTGGATGTCTTCGATGACACCTTCCGAAATATTTACTTTCAGGATGCCTTTCGGCGTCACTTCGACATTCGGGATGGAGACGAGCATGTAGCCCTGTTTCAGGTACACATCTTCGATTTCCTTCAGCTTCTGGTTCACGAGGACGAAGTTCAGGACGCTCCCCTCCGGCACCTGCAGGATGGACTTCAGGTAATCAGAGGTGAAGATGGTATTGCCGGTGAATTCCACGCCGCGAACAATGGGGTTTGCAACAAGACCATAAGTGAGGTCCACGCCTTCGGGGATATCCTTGAAATTCGGACGGATCTGGGAGAAGACACCGGTCGATCCAAGAGATGCCACATCATTGCGGATCCCCTCAGCGGTGACAGTGCTGCCCGGTTTGCTCTGCAGAAGAGGAGACAGCTTCGTCTTGACTTCTTCCGGAATCCCGTCGAAGTCGACATGCGCGATGGTCTTGCCTGTATGTGCTTCGATGGCTGCGTCATCGTCCGCCGAAAGATAGAGCGAGGCATCGCCCACTGCGACGGTCTGGTGAGACTCCTTCACTTCCATGGACGGTTCCGCTTTTTCCGTCTGGTCGGAAATCTCGGCTGTCTTGCCTGCTTCCTTCCCGCTCTTCACATCGATCATGGAGCTTTGGGACATGCCGTTCTGGGAGCCAGTCATCTGCGGCGCTTCCGCAAAGACGTCTGCGCCGGAAAGTGCAAGCAGGATCGCAGAGGCAAGCAGTGCTTTCTTATATGTTGCTGTCATCGTAAATTCCTCCTCATGTATTGGATGGTGAATTTCTATGGAAACACGGATTCAATCGTTGTCAGATTTTACTCTTGAATTTTGGTACATGACGAGGAATAACCTGCCGCGAATAGCGAGCTATGTAAGGAAGGTTATAACAAAGTCATGTATAAAAATTCTTGTAGATTCTGCGATGGAATCAGCGTTTCCCTATATATTTATGGAAATACAGATGGGTGTCTGGCGTACTTGCCAAAACACGTGATTCCCTTAAATAACATGTGGGGCCATGGGTTCAGTGTCAGCCCCCGGGTGTATCGCCCTTTGATTGCGAACGAAAGAGGTTCAGCAGGTTCTAAAGGTTTAACGGAGGTGGTGCAACGCATAAAAATATAGAAGCGCCGCACCACCATTCCTAATTTCTCATTTATTTCCTCTCAAGGCTCTTCCCGCTTCGCCTACGACACGCTGGATCTCCTGATCCGAGAGAGCGGGAGCGGCGGGCTTCGGAGCAGCAGCCTTTATGGGAGCCGGCACTGGCGTACTAACGACGGGCGCAGCTTTCGGGGCTTCGGGGGCTTGTTTCGTTTCTACCTGTTCTGTCATGACAGTCTCCACAGGGGCAGGAATCTCTTCAGCTTTCTGCACTGCTTCCTCGACCGGCTTTGGTGTCTCGGGGGATGTCGTGACCACCGTCTGGGCCGGCTTAGCCGGAACAGGCGGCGGGAAGAGGCTATCTTTCAGGAGCGACGCGCCGAGAAAAAGAAGTCCCGCCACAGCCAGCGCGCCGCCGCGAAGCAGCCACTTCCGGCGCGGCGAAGTCCCTCTCACCTCTTTCAGGCGCTGCATCTCTGCCTGTGCCATGATGAGATTCATCTCGCCTGTCAGTTCTTTATGGTTGGAATAGGAATTTTCCGCCTTTTCCAGCCACCTCTTCACTGATTTCACTCTCTTCAGCGTATCTCCTGACATACTGCCTCCTGCGCAGGAAACCGGAATCATTCCGATTTCCTGTTAACCACTGGTTACATGACTCTTATATATATAATCAGCGTTTTAGAAGAACAAGTGAACATCCAAAATTTTTATTTATTTCGTATTTTCTTGTATTTTCAAGCATTATTGTGGAAATGCGAGTGATTTCAGGATAGGATTACAAGTTCAATAGGTTCAAAAGATTCAAAGGGTTCACAAAGGACGGCGCAGTGCATAAAAATAAAAAGCGCTGCCAAGTTTTGGGTTTTGAAAAACGTCCTCGCAGAACCAGTTGACCCTTCAGAGCCTGCTAAACTCATCAGCCACCCCTATTTTCTCTCATGGATCAGCTTCGAGAGCATCCCGCGGAGACGCCGGATGCCGCGTTTCTCCAGGCGGTAGACGTAGGCCTGGCTGACGCCCATGGCATCGGCAGTCTCAGCAGCGGTCTGCTCCGCCAGATAGACCGAGCGGATGACATCCTGCTCTTTGGCAGAGAGTCTCTGCACCGCCTCATCGACTGCCGCATGCAGCGATTCACGGTCAGCACTTTCAAAAGCCATGTCAGGAATGGCCTGCGCGAGGAAGACTTTCTCTTCTTCTCCGTCTTCGAGAAGGATTTCCTTTTTATTGGCATTCAAGAAATTCAGCATGCGTCCGCGGATGCGGTGGATAGCATACAGAGAGAAGGCAACACCGGTCGAGGGATCATAGCGCTCGACGGCCTCCATGAGCCCTACAGTGCCTTCCTGAATAAGGTCCATCGTCACTGCCTCCTGCAGGTCGTACTTGACGGCCTCCTTAAAGACAAGCGGCTGGTAATTCTCGATCAGACGCTGGCGCGCATCGATTTCCTCTTCGTCTTTATATTCTTTCCAAAGCGCCTGCTCTTCCTCCCGGCTGAGCAAAGTCAGACGGGATAAACAGGCTTTGTATTCTTCAAGCATAGAAATACTCCATGTAACTGATATTGACCATATTCACATTTCCGAGTTTTCGAAAGTAGTGACTAGGGATTGGGGATTAGGAGCCTCGAGTGACTTGTGACTAGTGACTAGTGACTAGTGACTGGTGATTTAAATACCACTTTCGGGCATCGCCCTATATACTCCGCGGCGCTTCTGTTTTTTATGCGCCGCACCGCCATTCCTCATTCCTGATTCGAGCAGAGCTTTCATCCACAATCAAGGGACACGCCCCTTTGGCTAACCCTAGAACTTAAAGCTCCAGTCGCTGCCGATGTAGCTGTCGTGATTACTATTATACCACGATGAGAGACCGATGCGCGAATTCAAATCATAATGGAAGCCCAGACTCTTTTCCTCATTATTCACACCCATGGTCGCAGTCAGCATGAAGTCATTGAAGAGGTACTTCCCGATCTTGATGTAGTAGTAGCTGTCATTGTTGTCATCGATGTTGTCATAGTAGTCTGTCAGGTTCGACGTGATGCTGATGAGGTCAAGGCCGATCTTATCCGCAAGGAAGTCCTGCATCGTATTCCCGAAGAGCATAGTGAGGCCGGCATTGAAGAGCGCCCCCTGCATCGAGCCATCCTTATCCTTGGTCGGATCCTGATGAAGCGTCAGCAGCATGATGATCTGCGAATCATTCAGCGCAGGATCGCTGTGGAAGGTCGTCTTCATATCACCGGGCGGCCCATCCAGTTCGGCTTTGATATTGTAATGACCGACCTTGGTATCGGCGCGTGCATGGATGACGGGCAGGAAGGAGCCGGGAATGCCGCCCCAGACAGCATTGGCCTGATCGATCTTGAATTCCGTCGTATTGATCTTGACCGTTCCTTTTTCGACATTGACACGGCCCGTCATGATCGGTTCCTGGAAGTGCCCCATCATGGAAATGTTTCCTTTGACCATGAGATCATAGAGCGAGCTGCTGTAGAGCCGTACATTGTCTCCGATGGCTATATCGATCTTTGTCAGGAAATTGGCCGACGACTCGCCGCTCTCAGAAAGGAGGGCAAGCGGTACTTCGCAGGTCGCATCGTGGATAGAGATCTGGCCCGTGACACCGAGCTGATCCATGAATTCACCAAGAGAAAGGTCAGCATCGACCGCCCCTTTGTAATAGGCAGAGTCGATAGAAGGGGTATGCATATGCACTTCCCCATCATAATGCGTGATGGCCTTCTCTTTCCAGTCGGCGGAGCCTTTCGCCGTGACGCCGCCGCCACCGAAGGAGGCACTGCCGTCAAATGTCACGCGATGTCCATCAAATCGTAAGGACAGATTGATCGGCTGAATGACTTCATTCATGGTCATAAGACCGAGCGCCCCATTTTTTGCTGTGATGCTGCCCATAAGCTCCGGGTCACGATAGTCACCGACAAGCTGTACATGTCCCTTGATCGGGCCGCTCGCACTCGTCACGGCTTTACCAAAGAGAGCCAGAATATTCATATCTGCCTGATCAAGATTGAAATCGACAGCAAGCGGCACTGCTTCATCTGTGGTGCTGCCGGTAAAAAGATTGCCAGGGAGTGTGCCCTTGGCACTCGCACGATAGTTTCCCTTCGATACCAGCGCACTTTGCAGCGTCACGACATTGCTCTTGGCATTCGCCATCAGAGAGAAGCTGTCAAAGCCGATATCTCCGTAGCTCGGATGGTCGATGCCGATCGAAATGTCCGCTTCCGGCGATGTCTTATTTCCACTGAGGATGACTCCGGCCGTCAGTCGGCCGCCCATCCGTATGCCATCTCGTCCCAATACCTGCGGCAGCCAGGATACCTCCATGTCTTTGGCTGCGAGCTGGATAGAGAGATCGCCGTCACTATTCATAGAGCCTTCTGCCGCAAGCAGTCCGTCTCCTACCGGAAGATGAAACTGACGGATCGACAGCGCCCCATTCATGTAGGAGAAATCGATCACTCCCTGACCGACAGGCGTATCCCCCAGATGTCCTCCCAAGAAATCTGCTTTGAAGTCGATGCTGGGGTTCTCCAGCGTCCCTCCGATCTGCATGCCGCCATTGACAGCGCCATCCACCGCCGACTCAGGCAGCTTGAAAAGACGCATGGCCTCCTTGATATTCCATTCCTTAAATCGGAGGAAGCCCTGCAGGATATGGGAATCCATGTGATAGCTACCTCTCCATTCGAAATGGCCATTCTTCTGATTGAATACGCCGTCATCAAGGCTCACGACATGGTTCTGATAATAGATGCCGGCAGATGCCATATAAATGGCAGTGCCGCCGACAGAGATCTGTCTGGAGGAGATCGTCCCTTCAAAGACCGGATCTTCCATTGTTCCTGATACATGCCCGCGCATATTGACCTTGCCGTCTGCTCCGCGTCCCGGAAGCATCCGCGAAAGGCTGATGTCATTCAGCGACACATCCATATCGATTGCGTCCGGCTCGACCGTACCGCTCACGATGGCTGTACCATCATAGATATAGGCGAGTCCGTTTTTCAAAGTGATGCCATTTCCATCATAGGTATATTCGCCCGAAACGCTCTGGAAAAGCTCACCCATGACAGAACCATCGAAGGCCAGAAAATCGCCCTTCACCTGTGGCGCTTCCATCGTGCCTGTGACAGTCAAGGTATTTTCGATCCAGCCCGTCACCGGGTAGTCCTCTCCGGCAAGTGCGAGCAGTTTCTCGATGCGCGTCTTGTCTGTATCGATGGTGAGTGCGAGAGGGTGCGGCGCCAAGAGGCCGATGCTCCCCTTCACAGTATGCTTTCCGTCCGGTCCTTCCATGCGAAGCGAGGTGATGGTCGCCAGCTGATTTCCGAGTGATACATGTCCTGCGATACGGTCAAAGGAGATGCCACGGATCTCCCCATCCCGCGCTGTGAAATCTGCCGCGCCGGACGGATCCTCCCTGCTCCCGCTGACCACGAACCGGCCGGAGAGACGCCCGGCCATATCCATCCCTGAAATACCGGAAAGCCCGGAAAGGTCGATAGACGATGCTTCGCCTGAGAGCGAGAGATATGGCCCATACTTCCCTTTCACGGTGAATGCGCCTTCGCCGGATGTGCCGGTCAGGTACGAAATATCCATCACGCCGCCGCGTGAAGCGACCTCCCCCGAGAGGGTATCCATGGACATCCCATCATACGAAAGATCCATGCCATAGAAAACGCCATGCCAATCGCCATCTCGGTAGCTGCCAAAGCCGGAGGCCTTGCCGGCTGCCATATTCTCATACGAAAGACCTGCGCCATCCATTTCTCCGGAAGCCATTTCCAAAAACAGTGTGCCTTCTTTATAGGTGCCCTTCGCCTTCCCCGATCCGCTCACAATGCCGGAAGCGGAAATCCCGACCGGAAGAGAAGAAAGGTCGATATGCTCTCCGGCTGCTTCGCCTTCGAAGGCTCCGCTTGTCATATCATATGAGCCTTCGCCGATCAGAAGACCGCCCGCCATCTGTGCCTTCAGATAAGGGATCGAGATCCGATCCTCTCCATAGACAAAGCGCACATTCGCCTCTTTGACAGAAAGATTCTCATACTGCCCGTCCTTCACATGGGCTTCGCCGGACACGAAAGGATTTCCCATCGTCCCGGAAATATCTACGCCGCCGGAAACAACTCCTATGACGCCTTCCTCCGGCAGCAGCTCTTCCGCCTTGATACCCTTCAGGTTCACATGCCCCATCAGGATCGGATCATCCACGTCAAAAAGAACTTTCACATCCCCGGCAAATGTCTGCCCGTTCACCTTTACGGCTGCTTCGGTGATGACGGCTTCGCCATTTTCAATATCAAAAAAGGCTGCCCCGTCAGCCAGAATAAAATGATCATAGCGAAGAGCAGCATCTTTGATAGAGCCTTGGACATGATAAGCGACAGCGCCATCACTTTTCCAGATCTTGGCGCTGGTCACCTGCCCTATCCCTTTGTCTATATCAAGTTTTGAAGAAATCTGTGGGAACTGCTCTAAGAGCGGCTTCAGAGAGGTCAAGGAAACCGGATCTGTCTCCAGACTGATTTCCATGTTATTGGTATTCGTGTACTTCACGTCTCCCTTGAAATGGCTGTCAAATGCCTCTCCCGCAAAAGAGCCTGTGATCGTACCCGTGCTATCCCAGCCGAGCGTGCCTCCCAGCGAAGTGAAATCATACGAACCGATATCCGGTGCGGTGATAGATGCATTCCCGTCCTTCACGATGACCTGTCCAGTGAAAGTACCATTGTCCGAAGAGTCCGATGGTTTTAGAATCTTCTCTACATTCCAGAGTCCATCAGTCCCCTTAGCAAGGTGCACTTCCGGATTCTCGATGGTCACCGTCTTCACGACATCGGCGATACCGCCATCTTTGAAGGCATAGTTGTACAGCGCAGAAGCAGACCATCCGATTTCCAAAGAAGGCGACTTGAATACAACCTCTCCTTTCGCGTCCTTTAGCTCAAGGTCGGTGAAGGAAAGATCATAATTCGGATCCAGATCCATCAGGGTCCACGTCAGGGTGCCATTGATGCGATCCCCTGCCGCGTCTTTGATGACGGGTTCCAGATTCTGTGTGATAATCGGACGGATCAGCAGATAAATGATACACAGCATGATGAAAATAAAGGCTGCGATACCATTGATCCACCATTTGATTCTGCTAGCCAAGGTCAAGTTCTCCAAATTAAAAATAAAGTTTCAAGGTTCAGGGTTAGCCCCGGGGGCGTGCCGCCCCTTGCTCGGGGATGAAAGGGTGGAAACCGGTTCTATAAGTTCAAAAGGTTCAAAGGGGGTTGGTGCGGCGCATAAAAAATCAGAAGCGCCGCGGAGTATAAATAGGGCGATGCCCGAAGGTCAGCGATTAACAGGCTTCCCATTTATGGTTTCCTGACATCATCCTTTTGACCGCGAATGACAAAGATTTCTCGCTTCGCTCGAAATGACGATATGCGAGTCTGATGTCTCCCAGTCACCAGCCACTAAAATTACGCTTTTGCAAATTCCGGATGAATGACAGCCGGTACGCCCATCGCATGTTCCAGCGTAGCGAGACCGATGTTGTAGTTGTAGAGCGCGGTGATGTAATTCGTTCTCGCAGTATTGAGGGCGAGTTCTGCATCGAGGACATCGAGGTTGATGCCGACGCCGCTGCTGTAGCGGACGGTCGCGATCTTATACGCTTCTTCTGCCTGAGCGACCGACGCTTCCGCAGCGCGGATCTGTTCTTTATAAGAAAGGACATTCAGGTAATCCTGACGGACTTCGAGTTCGATCTTTTCTCTCGCCTGCAGGAGTGTTTCCTGTGCTGTCTTGACAGCGGCATCCGCTTTCTTCACCGATGCCTGGGTGGCACCGCCATCCCAAAGCGACCAGGAAAGCCCACCCTGGACAGCCCAGTCATCTTTATCGACCGCCGTCACGCTGGCTTCCTTCCAGCTGTATCCGCCTCCGACGCTGACCGTCGGGAGATAGCCGGCCTTTGCCGAACGGAGAGAGGCCTCAGCTGCCTTTACGCCATAGTCTGCTTCGACGAGTTCCCAGCGGTATTTTTGCGCCATCAGAATGGCCTGTTCCATGGTGAGGTCAAATTCCGGCTCCGGGAAATTCTTATCCAGCGGGTTCAGCGTCGTATTCATCGGGACACGCATGATGTTGTTCAGGTTCGCTTCTGCGACATCACGGGTGTTGTCCGCTGCGATGCTCTTCTGCTTCGCATTGGCGAGAGATACATTGGAAGACAGTACATCGAGCTTGGCCACGATACCGGCATCGAACTGCTGCTGTACGTTATTCAGATGGCTTGCATAGTCAGTGACGGACTGTGCCTGCACTTCAGCGAGCTTGATCGCTTCGAGGTACTGGTAGTATGCCTGCACGGCCGCGAGCTTCGTATCCGCTTCCGTCTTGTAGACATTAAGATCAGCGATGTTCTTTTGGTAGCGAGCAGCATCGATCGCGCCTTCTACCTTGCCGAAGGTCCAGATCGGCCAAGAAACATTGATCCCCTGACTATAGCCATGGTTGGAACTCTGCGTTCCTACCATTTTCGTAACTACCCGATCACCCTCCATAATGGTTTGGGTCACCGGACCGCTCTGGGTCGGATACTGATTTCTTTGCCAAGAGTAGCTGAGAGACGGATTCTTCTTTGCTGCCGCTGCGCTGACATCGGCTTCCGCTTCTCTCAGCTTCAGCTCGGCAATGGTAATGTCGCGGTTATTCTGGATAGCCGTCGTGACCGCCCCTTTGAGGTCGATATCCATCGCAGCCGCTTCCGGAGCTGCTGCTTCGGTGATGGAAGACGCCAGATTCTTCTGGAGCAGCATGTTATTGAAATTCACATCTTTATTGGCTACCGTCTGATTCATCTGTGCCTCGATGGCTTTTTGCGTGATCGACGGGTCTGTCATGATCTTTGTCTTAGATCCTTTGGCTTCTGCGCCGAGCCCGCAGGAAAGGGCAAGCACGATAGAAGCAGTCAGAATTTTGCAGGTCATTGTATTCATTCAACATTCATCCCTTCTAGACAGATGTCTTTGTTGTCATTATATCCAGACCGCCCTTGTGGCGGTGCTGTTTTTCATTTAATAATTGTATCCCACGCCAATGTACTCTCCGCCGCCGCGGTTGTTATGCGGGAAAATGGACTGCCCCGTCAGGAACAGATTCGGCGTAAGAGCATACTGCCCGCGCAGACGGACAGACAGATCATTGGGGTCATACACATCTGCAGAAAATTTCCACCGGCCGGATGCATAGTCCGCGCCAGCGCCGATCTTATTGCGAATGATGCCGGCATGTACGCCATAGTCCCCTCTCATACGACCATAGAGCGCATCATAGACCGGATCATTCCCCATGGATTCTATCCCCAGAAGTCCATAGGAGTCTTTCCCCACACGGAGGAAGAGATTCGGCGAGAAATCGTCCTTCTTAGTATTATATAACAATTCACCGGAAACAGATACATCAAAATCACCATTTCCCTGCATAAATCCATTTATTTTTCCGGAAATCGCTTTGGCATTCTGAGAGATTTCCTTCGCATTCTCCGAAGCCACGACCATATTGTCCATGATTTTTCTCACATCACCGGCGGCTTTGCCGTCGCCATTCAACTGATACAGCATCTGATTCACCTGCGAGGTGATGCTCTGGATCTCATTCGCTGTCTGTATCCCCTGCGCGGTCAGGATGGCGAGATTTTCGGAAATCGCATCAAAATGATTGATGCTGTTCTTCACATGCTTCTGGGAAGCGGGGTCTGCGACGACGGTATTGATCCCGTCGAGCATGGTCTGCGCGGATGTGATAAGCTTGTCCATCTTATCCATCGCCTGATCGATCCCCGGTGCTGACTTGCCCTCGACCTTCATGCCATCAGCAAGATAGCCGCGTTCCTGATGTCCGCCGGACGCCTTCACGAAGCGCCCGCCCATGACACTGCTGGTCTGGATGGAGAAGTCCGCATCCTTCGGCACTTTGGCGTCATGATAAAAACGCAGCTTCACGACGGCTTCTCCGTTCTCTACCGTGATGCCATCGACCATGCCCACTTCGACGCCGGCATAGTGGATCGGATTTCCCGGCTCTATGCCTTCCGCTTCCTTGAAATAGCCTGTCACATGAAATCCGCTCTTTCCAAAGATCACAAGGCTGGAAAGCTCGATCAGGATCCCGGCAAAGAGGAGAATCCCCGCCAGGGCAAAGGCTCCGACTTTTGCTTCCGTCGACCATTTCATCAGGCATCACCTTCTTTCAGAAAATCAGGATTCGATGGCAGACCATTCATGAACTGCCGTACTCTTTCATCTTTGGATGCATATAATTCTTCGGCTGTCCCTACCGCAAGAAACGAACCTTTATACAAAAAAGCCATGCGATCCGCGATCATTTCCGCAGACTTCAAGTCGTGCGTCACGACGACGCTCGTCGCATGCAGGACCTTTTGCGTTTCTTTGATCAAAAGACTGATATCGGTCGAACGGATCGGATCCAGCCCCGCTGTCGGTTCATCATAGAGAATGATCTTCGGTTCGAGCGCGATCGCTCTGGCAAGGCTCACGCGCTTCTTCATACCGCCGGACAGATTGGCCGGCATGAGGTCTTCGATCCCGTCAAGACCGACCAGATGCAGCTTCTCCTTCACGATGGCATCGATTTCTTCTTCAGAAAGCCGGGTGTGCATGCGCAGACCAAAGGCTACATTTTCTTTCACATTAAGGGAATCGAAGAGGGCGGAATACTGGAAGACCATCCCCATGGAGCGGCGCTCCTCATTCAGCTCTTCTTCGCTGAGCTGTCCCATATCCTTCCCGTTCACAAGGACTTTTCCGGATGTAGGACGCAGAAGACCGATGATGAGCTTCAAGAGTGTCGATTTCCCGGAGCCGGACGCTCCCAGGATGACCATCGTCTCTCCCTCCTTGATGGAAAGACTGACATCTTTCAAGATATGACGATCGCCAAAAGTCTGGTATACATGCCTGATATCAATCATAGAACGCCTCAAAACAGAATGGACGAGAGCAGGTAATTCGCCGCAAAAAGCATAATAATCGAATACACCACGGACTGGGTGGTCGCCTTGCCGACGCCTTCTGCCCCTGCCGTACAGGTCATCCCGCGGTCGCAGCCGACCAGCGCGACGATCATACCGAAAATGACCGACTTGAGCACACCGATGTACAGGTCAGAAGGAACGCAGTACACATGGATGGAGTGCATGAAGGTATAGGAGGAGACGCCATGCGTGAGCGAAGCGACGATCATCCCGCCGCCGACGCCGATGGTGACGCCAAAGACCGTCAGAAGCGGCAGCATCGTCATGCAGGCGACGAGCCGCGGCACCACGAGATACCCCACAGGACTCACCGCAAGGCACCTTAGCGCATCGATCTGCTCGGTCACCCGCATCGTACCGATCTCAGCCGTGATGGCAGCCCCGACACGACCCGCGAGGACGACACCGCAGAGCACCGGGCCGAGTTCGCGCCCCATGCCGATGGCTACGATCGCACCAACGGTGAAGTCTGCGCCATACTTCGTGAGTTCTCCCGCGATCTGTACAGAAAGCACCATACCGGTAAAGAGCAGCGTCAATGCCACGATGGGAAAGGACAGCACGCCCAATGCCAGGCACTGCTTCATCGTCTCCCGCCCGCGGAATGCTCCGATTTCTTTCACAGCTGCCGCAAGGAGCAGGATCACCGACCCCAGCTGATGGAAGATGCCGATGGTATAGCGGCCAAGCGTTTCTATGAATGACATGGGATGGGGCCTCCTTTCAGGTTGATGGGTTCAGGGTTCAGGGTTCAAGGTTCAAGGTTAGCCCGTGAGGCGTCTCATCCACTGATTGTGGATAAAAGCTTTGCTTGAATGAGGAATTAGGAATGAAGGTGGCGGCTTCGCCGCGAATATATATTGGGCGATGCCCGAAAGTCGTATTCAAGTCACCAGTCACTCGCGGCTTCTAATCCCTAGTCCCTGCTTTCAAACTATGGGTGTGGTTCTATGGTTCAACGGGGTAGTGCGTCATTGAGGCTAACGTCAAACTCGTATTGCCCTCATTCCGCAGGAAGGACTTTGCGGTACATGCGAAGAGTATCTTCAAAACTCTGCGGCGCTTCCATTATTTGATGCGCCGCACCGCCACCTTGAACCCTGAACCCATCAACCTGAACCTTTTTACAATGCTATCATCACCGACGTCTTCTCCGTCGGCTTTTCATCATCAGCGGCCTTCTTATCCTTATTCTCCAGCGTCTCTTTTTCCTTATTGCTCATCTCGATGGTGGCCTGCTGTTTGCTCTTGGCGAGCTTCTTCAGGGCTTTATCGCGTTCCGCTTGCGGCAGGACTTTGAAGGTGAATTGTCCGTCACCGTAGATGACATAGTCCGTATCGACGGCGCTCTTCGGGGTTTCTTTTCCCCCGTCTTCTTTGAGCCCGTCCTTATTTTTCAGATAATCCGGATTTTCCGGCGCTTTTTTCTCTTGAATTTCTGCCTTTTTCCCGCTATTTTCATCTTTGGAAATCATGCTGACTTCCGGATCCAGGATTTCCACAACGACCTGATTGTTCTGGTCTTCCTTCATCAGGCGGCTGTGCAGATCATTGAAATCCTTGTACGTGCGGATGCGGTCTAAGATCTCATCCGTCAGATTGAACTTCTGCTGCTGGATGAGGTAAGGGAGCGGCACGACGCCGCCGCCGCGGACTTCGAGGATCATGTCTCCGTATGGCTGATCCTTCGGCACGGTAAATGTCAGATCCTTGTAGAAGACTTCTCCCCTGTAGGGAGCCAGACGCGCGCGTACATAAACGGTATCGCCCGGGCTCACGATGATCGGAGACGCCGAGGCATCGAGAAGCTGCGCGGTCTTTCGCTCGCTCGTCACATGCATGTCGACCATGATGCTGCGGAGAGGATATTTCTCAAAACGGTTCTGCTCAAGAAGCCGTACCACATTGTAGAGCTCATCTACGCTTCGCTCTGCGATGTCTTTGGACGACCAGTACATATTGCTCCGGGTGAAAGGCTTCTGCTTCAGATCCTCCGGGTAAAGCGTATAGGTGAAATCGACCGTCCCCTGTCCTTTGCGATCCATGGCATTGCTGATCGCATTGTACACCGAAGTGACGGACAAGGTCGGCAACAGTGCTTCATTCGGGATCATGCGTACATGGAGATCTTCCTTCTTCTTCGTATCTTCATCGGTCACGGACGCATGAAGGGCGACAGAGTGTGGCAGCTTTCCCGTCATTCCGCCGATCCCGGCTCCTCGGTCCTGATTGACCGTGCCGATTTCCGCACCGACGGACCCCAGCTTGAAGGGGATATTCTTGCTCGGGATGACGGTGAAGATATAGGAATTGTGCATAAAGTAATCGGTATTTCCGAGATCCATGAAAGGATGTCCGAAAGCCACCATGCGATCGCCGTCGACATAGGTGACCGTCCCGACGGCTCCGAGTTTGAGATCGCCTGTCACCATGGTTGCCGAGACGGCGCTTCCCGGTTCGAGCGGCTGCGGCACATCATCCTGCGAAGCAGAAGCGGAAGCAAATGGCACCATGTGGAAATCCTGCATTTTCCCGGTGAGGAAATCCATCGCCTCCGGGGTGTATCCACTCGCCATGAGAGGCGTCGTGAGCGGGATCAGCCCTTTGGAGGGTGGCGGGGTAAGACCCGTGTCCTTCCGGTCATCGATGGTCCAGAGCTTCAGCATGTCACCGATCGGCGTCACCATGCCGATGCGGCCGCCGGACTGTGGAAATCCATACGCCACTGCGCCCAGCAGTTTTCCATCGATATAGACCGGACTGCCGCTCATCCCCTGCGCGATGCCTTCTGTCTGATCGATCAGGGGCCCGGATACTTTCACCAGCACCAGATCCCCGCCGGTCGCGCCCTTGTCTTTCATAATGCCCAGCACATCGACATCGAAGGTCTCGATCTTCGTACCGTGCACGACGGTCTTGGCATAGCCATGCATACCCTCCTGTACTTCCGATACAGGAAGAAATTCCTGCGCTGCGGTCTGCATCACGCAGGAAAGCGTGATGCAGACCGCAGCCGCCAGACGCTTCATAGACTTTTTCAAACGATTGGGCATAGGATTCTCCCGATTAGATGATCATCTAATGTAAAACAACTACGGAAACACTAAAGTGTGCCGAACGTGACCACACTTGCTACCCGCTATTTCGTTTCCAGCACCACCACGACATCCTGTTTGGCGATTGTCTGACCCTTCTGAACGCGGACCTCTTTGACCACGCCGTCCCGATCGGCTCTTGCTGCCGGTACACCGCCGACCAGTGAGTCCACAGAGACCAGTACATCGCCCTCCTTGACAGGAGTGCCTGCCTCTATGACGGAGACAACCGTTCCATTCAATACGGCCTGCTGCGAGACGTCCGCCGCAGACGCGCTGTACACACTTACACCAGCAGCCACAAGCGCTGCCAGCGCCAAGCCGATTTTCATCGCGTTTCTCATGATGTACCTCCCTGTGTTTTAAGATTCACATATAGGTATATTATATTTTACCATTTTATCTGCCTTTTGGCATGAAGAAAATAAAAAGGGACATGACAAATGAATTGTTATATCCCCATGTATGTGACGATGGAAAGCGATCTGTCCACGTTTCCCTAAGGGAAACGTGGATTCAATCGTTGTCAGATTTTACTCTTGAATTTTTATGCATAGCGAGGAATCACCTGACGCGAATAGCGGGCTATTTAAGGAAAGTGATGACGAAGCTATGTATAAAAATTCTTGTGGAAGCTGACTCTGCGATTGAAGCAACGTTTCCCTTAGTGCAGGTCCTGCAGTGAATCTCTGAACTCATTGATATATTCCAATGAAGCCCCCGCGCCGATGGCATTCACATAGGAAGGTCTCTCCGCTACCTTCGCTGAAATGCCGGTGATACGGGTGATCAGCTCATCGATTCCCTTCAGCTGAGACACCCCGCCGACAAGCATGATGCCCTGCTCTCGGATCGCTGCCAGAAGCGCTGGCGGCGTCCTCTGCAGCACATCCTGAATGTTTTTGAAAATCCTGTACAAGATCGGATTGATGGCATGCGCCACATCTTCAGCCGTCACGGCGATCTTGACCGGTGATCCCGATACGATGGAAAGACCATACGTCTCAGCCACGCGCGGTGCCTGATCCAGATCCCAGTATGCGCCCAGCGCGATCTTGAGGCTTTCCGCTTCTTTGCGGCCGATGCGGATATGGTACTTGTCACGGATAGCTGCCATGATGGCCTGATCCATTTCCAGTCCGGACTCCGGTGAGAAATGACTGACCACGATCCCACGTTTCGACAGTACGGAAACCTTCGTCGAGCCGCCGCCAATATCTACGATCATCGCGCCCTGACAGGTATCTCCCGTGAGCCCGAGACCCATCATCGCCGCGATAGGCTGATCGATGAGAACTGTCTTGCGCGCGCCCATAGCCACAGCCGCTTCCAAAAGCGCCCTTCTCTGTACGCTGCCCATTCCCCGAGACACGCACATCATGAGACGCGGATGAAAAAACATCCCTTTCAGATACGACTGATTCACGATGGAATTCAAAAGATAAGCCGCCCCGTTATAGTCGATGATCGCGCTTCGCTTCATCGGATGGACGATCTCTATGTCCCGCGGCGTCTTGCCCTCCATTTCCTCTGCCTTCGTACCGTAAGCGAAGAATTCCTTCGTCACGACGTGGCGGGCGATCACAGAGGCTTCCGGAAATACGACGCCCTTATGCTTGACGTAAATCACTACATTCGACGTCCCGATATCGACACCGATGTCTTCTGAGCCGAAAGAGCCGATCCAGTCCAGAAGGGTCTTCTGCCCCGCCAGACGCCCCGCCTTCTCCGCCAGTGCTTTAGTCTCGATCGACACGGACAATGTCTGCTCCTAACCCCTGCAGCTTTTCTACAAGATGGTCATAACCACGATCAATATGATGAAGCTCGCCCACTTCCGTCTCTCCATGCGCAGCGAGACCTGCCAGGGTCAGTGCTGCCCCTGCACGAAGGTCCGTCGCTCTAACGAAGGCACCTGTCAGGAAGGGGACGCCCTGCACGATCGCACAGCGGCCTTCGACTTGGATGGAAGCCCCCATGCGCTGCAGCTCGCCGGCATGCATGAAACGGTTTTCAAACACCGTCTCTGTGATACGGCTGACGCCGCTGCCTACAGTCATGAGTGCCATGAACTGCGCCTGCAGATCCGTAGGGAAGCCCGGATAGGGCAGCGTCTTGATATCCGTAGAGCGGATATGCCCATCGCTGATGACACGGACACTGTCGACATCCTTGATCACCTTGACGCCTGCTTCTCCCAGCTTGGCAAGGAGCGGCTTCAGATGTTCATTCAATACATTTTCGATCACGACATCGCCGCCGGCCATAGCCGCTGCGATCATGAAGGTCCCCGCTTCGATACGGTCCGGAATGACCGTATGAGCGACGCCTTCCAACTTCTTGACCCCTTCGACACGGATGATATTCGTCCCTGCTCCTTTGATGTTTGCCCCCATGGAATTCAGGAACGTCACGAGATCCACGATTTCCGGCTCTTCCGCCGCATTTTCAATGATGGTACGTCCTTCTGCCGTGGCAGCTGCCATGAGGATATTTTCTGTCGCGCCGACGCTCGGGAAATCGAGATAAATGGTCGTGCCCTTCAGCCCCTTCGGTGCATATCCTTCGACATAGCCGTTGCCTACATTGATCTCTGCCCCCATGGCTTCAAAGGCTTTCAAGTGCAGATCGATCGGACGGCTGCCGATCATGCAACCCCCGGGAAGCGCTATCTTCGCATGCCCCATCTTGGCCAGAAGCGGTCCCATGATCAGGAAGGAGGCTCTCATGCGGCTCATGAGCTCATAAGAAGCTTCGGTCTTATTCACCCCGGATGCATCAAAGGTCAGGACATTGTCCTCTCTCTGGACTTTGACCCCCAAAGACTCCAGTACGCTACAAATGGTCACCACATCATCGAGATTTGGCGCATCGACAATGGATGCTGGCGTCTCTGGCAAAAGTGTCGCTACAATGATAGGAAGAACGGCATTCTTTGCGCTGGAAACACGGACGTGTCCACGCAGGGGATGTCCACCATGAATTACTAATTTTTCCAAAAGGAATCACTCCTGTACTGATGAAATACTGAAAGCAAAGATCTATATGATGCCGCAGCCAAAAGGTGCGGCGGCGCTATCCTACAAACGTCAATTATATGTATGATACCATAAAAAAACAAGGGATTTCAATGTGAAAATTGGATTAAGGGGCCGGGTTGGCCTCTGGGGCGTGCCGTCCCATCAATTGTGTTGGAAAGCTTCGGTTGAATGAGAAATTAGAAATGAGAAATGGTGGTGCGGCGCATAAAATGAGGAGGCGCCGCGGAGTTTTATATAAATAATGAATAAACTGTTTTATATAATGAGGGGGGTATTGGGGCACTATATGAATTGTGTGCCCCTTCCGGCACTTCTCACTTCTAACTTCTAACTAAGTCCAGAAGTTGATGAATCGCAATACTAGTCACCAGTCACTAGTCACCAGCCACTCATAACCGCTTACTGCTCCAGCGATTCCATGACGCGCTTGACGCTTTCCGAGTCTCCCAGAATGATAAGCATATCCTGTTCCTTCATCTTCATATCCGGCCGCGGATTGACGAACATATCCCCTCCGCGCTTGATCGCAACGACGGTGATGTTGTATTTCCTTCTGACATCAGTATCGATCAGGCTCTTATCCACCCACTCCTGCGGCACATGGATGGAAAGAATGGTGATGTTATTTTCCATCTCGATATAATCGACGATACCCGGGGAGATCAGGTTATGCGCGACGCGGACCCCCATTTCCTTTTCTGAGTAAATGATCTTGTCTGCGCCGATCTTCTGCAGCATTTTCCCATGAATGGGATCCAAGGCTTTGACGACGATCTTCTTGACGCCCATTTCCTTTAAAAGCAGTGTCGTCATCAGGCTGGCTGACAGATCGCCGACAGAAACGACAGCGATGTCCGCATTGCCCGCGCCGATGGCTGCCAGATTCTTCTCATCCGAGCAGTCCGCACAGACCACATAGCCCAGTGTATCAGAAAGATCCTGTACCACTTCTTCATCGACATCCATGGCCATGACGTCATAGCCCATCTTTTCCAATGTGACGGCGACACTGATGCCAAAACAGCCCAAGCCTGCCACAAAAAACTGTAATTTTTGTGCCATAGAAAGTACCTCATCTGTTATATATTAGTTGGTTACCGTTGGTTTTGGGTTAAAAATCTTCGCCAGGGAATCACTGATTAAATCGTTGTTTGACTTGGTTCTTGTATTTTTATGCAAGTCAAGGAATAAGGGGGACGCAAATAGCGAGCTATTTAAGAAGGGGCATGCCGAAGCATTGCCTGAAAATACATGCCGAATCGGACTCTGCGATTGAATCAGCGTTTCCCTACTCCCTAGCTACTAATCCCCAGCCACTTATCCCAACTTTATCCTATAACTATATTTTCCTTCGGATACTTGATCTGACTCTTCGGACGGCCGGCGAAGGTGACGGCGAGCGTCATGACACCGATACGCCCGATGAACATAGCGATCATGATGACGATTTTACAGGGGATATTCCACTCCGTCGTGAGTCCCATCGAGAAGCCGACGGTACTGAAAGCGGAGACAGCCTCGAAGAGGGCATCCTCGAAATCGAAGTGGGACGCAGGCTCTAAGAGGAAGACCATCATCGCGGTGAGGAAGGTCAGTACCATCGCCAGTGTAAAAACGTTCGATGCTTTCACCAGACATTCCGGATCGACCCGTTTATGGAAGATGACGACATCTTTCCTCCCACGGATCCACGACCAGAGCGACAGCAGGAGAAGTCCGATGGTGGCCGTGCGGATGCCGCCCGCGGTCGAGACAGGCGCCGCTCCGATGAACATGAAGAGCATGATGATAAGCCCGGTCGCATTGCTCATGGCGTGAATATCAAAGAGAGTGAAGCCTGCCATGCGGGAAGAAATTGACATGAAGAAGGCACTCTGCCACTTTTCGGCCGTGCTGAGATGTCCCAGCGTCGCCGGATTATTCCCCTCCAGAAGAAAATAGACGATCACGCCCAACGGGATCAATATCATTTCCATGACCAGAATGAATTTGCTGTTCAGTGTCAGCGCGCTCCAGCGATGGTGCTTCAAAAGGTCATCCAGCGCGATGAAGCCTACGCCTCCCAGAAACATTGAGATACAGACAACGGTACTGACCAGCGGATTGGCTGCCATTCCGGCGAATCCGACATCATTTCCCATGATATCCATACCGCAATTCGTGAAGGCAGAGACCGCGTGCCAGTAGCCCTGATAAATGCCGATCCATCCATTCTGTGTGAAGAAATAGGCCGCAAGGATGGTGCCGGCACCAAACTCTATAGAGAGCGTCATCAGGATGATTTTCCGCACCAGCATCACCATGCCCGACGGTGTCTGCAGATTGAAGGAGTCACGGATAAGAAGCCTCTCCTGCAGGCGGATCTTCCGCCTCCGGGAAATACCGACCATGGCCATCATCGTCATGATCCCCAGACCGCCCACCTGCATCAGAAAGAGCACAACCAGCTGCCCGAAGATGGTGAAGTCTGTCTTCAGATCAAACATGCTCATCCCCGTCACGCTGACAATGCTGACAGACATGAAGAGCGCATCCAGGAAGGAGACCTCCTTCGCCCCTGTCTGCGAGATGGGCAGCATGAGGAGGAGCGCCCCGAGTAGCATGAAGGCTGCAAAGCCGCCGCAGATGAGGACGCCTCGATGAAGCTGGCTCATCGCGTTAAATAATTTTCTCATCATGAAGTGCCTCTCCCATTGCAAAAGCGAATCACACAAGGATTCGCAGCTACCCGTCACTCGTGACTAGTCACTAGTCACCAACAATATATTCTCCTTATTATACTATGCCTGCGAGGGAATTGACAGAGAACGCCTGCAAGGGAAACACTGATTAAATCGTTGTCAGATTTTACTCTTGAATTTTTTTGCATAGCAAGGAATAACCTGACGCGAATAGCGAGCTATTTAAGGAAGGTTATGACGAAGCTATGTATAAAAATTCTTGTAAAATCTGACTCTGCGATTTAATCAGCGTTTCCCAAGTAAAAAGAGAAGTCCCATCGGCCTTCTCTTTGACTTGCAAGGAAACGGAGCGCTCTATTTCCTGTTTCTCATATTCTCTTCGACCTGCGTCGCTGCGATAGCCCCCAGAATATCATGGCGTGTGATGATACCGACAAGACGCGCCGGCGGCTGCTCGCCCTCACGCTCTACGCTAAGCTTCGCCTTTTCTACGACAGGCACAGTCTTCAGATGCTGATCCACCACGAGTGTCGTGATGGCTTCCATGTCCGTTTCCGGCGTGACGCAGCGCACATCCGTCGTCATGATATCATTTGCCGTCGTTGCGAGCAGCTTCCGGAAGGATTTCTCATATCGGCCAAAGCCGCAGTAGTACACCGTGCCGCCCAAGACGTCGACATGCGGCGGGATCTTCGGCTTCACTTTCTTGTACAGAAGATCGCCCTCGGAAACAATGCCAAGAAGCTCATTATCGTCTCCCACGACCGGGATCGCAGACACCGGGTGCGTCACGAAAAGCCCCACCAGCTCCTGTACGGTCGTATCCGATGATACCGTGAACACATACTTCGTCATAAAGTCTTTCGCTTTCAGAGATTTCATGATAAGACCTCCTTGCAGGATATACGAAAAATCGGCTCATGCGCAGGCAGATGTGGAAATACTTTCTCTATTTATATTTTAATTCTTTCAAGGCAGAACTGCAAGAGGAGGGCGGTCAAAGAGGGCGCATCGGACCATGGGGAGCCTCTTCACAAATGGTATGGCTCATGCCGTATGATCTTCATCGCGCGATAGAGCTGTTCGGAGAGGATGAGGCGTGCCATCTGGTGCGTAAAGGTCATCGCACTGATGGAAATCTTGAGATCCGCCCGCTGCTGGATATTCTTCCCATTGCCATAGGGACCGCCGATCATGAAGTAGAAATGGCTCGTCCCGGTGACCATGCGCCGTGAAATCCAATCTGCCAGCCCTTCCGAGGACATAGGCTTTCCTTTGAGATCAAGCAGCACGAGACAGTCATCCGGCGAGAGATACTTCAGCATCTTCTCCCCTTCCTTCTCCATCACTTTTTCCTTCATAGCAGGAGAGGGATTCTCCGGCATTTTTTCTTCATCCTGTGCGATGATTTCCAAAGGTGCGATCGGCTTCAGGCGCTTCACGTACTCCTCAATGCCCTGCCGCATCCATTTTTCTTTGATCTTGCCGATGGCAAGAAGTGTAAATTTCATAACTCTTCCTTTTTAGTGTTTGCGATGAAAGAAGGGGAGCGGACAGCTCCCGCAGAATCTCTTTCGCGATCAAAAAATACTGATCAGGGAAACGCGGAATCCGTATTTTATCACTTGTCAACTGCCGGCGCTGCCGCAAGGAGCACCTCCGTTGTTGCTTCGCGCCCCTTATGCTCATAGGTGATGGAAATCTTTTCCCCCGGCTTATGAGTATCGAGGATTTCCCGCATCTCCTTCATCGTATTGCATTCCTTCCCATCGATGGAAAGAATGTAGTCCCCCGGCTCAATGTCAGTCAGGCTGATCGGGCTTCTGGCCGCGATCTTCATGACGAGGACGCCCTTCTCATGATCCCAGCTGTAGCCGTAGCGGGCAGCGATGTCCTTGTCTGCTGCATACACGCCCAGATAAGCACGCGTCACTTTGCCATGGTCGATGAGCTGCGAAATGATCCCCTTTGCCTGATTGATCGGAATGGCAAAGCCCATGCCTTCGACCCCTTCTTTCGCGATTTTGGCGCTGTTGATCCCGACGACCTTGCCATCAGTTGTGACGAGTGCCCCGCCGGAGTTGCCCGGATTGATGGCCGCATCTGTCTGGATGAGCTTGAAACGCTGGTCGATATCATCAAGACTTCTATTCAAAGCACTGATGACGCCGACCGTCACGGTTCCCTGAAATTCAAGGCCCAATGGATTGCCGATCGCGATCGCCGTTTCTCCGACCTGCAGTCCATCAGAGTCTCCCAAAGAAGCAACAGGGAGATCGTCACTGCCTTCGATCTTGACGACAGCCAGATCGGTCGACGGATCCGTCCCCACCACTTGACCGGAAACTGTCTTTCCGGAAGAAAGCGAGACATTGACTTCCTTGCTGCCGGAGACGACGTGGTTATTCGTCACGATGTAGCCTTTCTTGTCAAAGACCACCCCCGATCCTACGCTTTGCCCCACTTCGACGCGGCGGTTAAACATGTCGCGGTCATATACCTTGGTCGTGATGCCGACGACCGCCGGCCCGACCTCTTTCACCGCCTGCACGATCGCGGTATTGCGGATGGCCGGCAGATCCTCAAGCTTCTTATCCGCCCCCTGCGGCAACTGATAGGAGGAAGAGGCGCCGTCTTTCTTCGGAATCGCGGGAAGCTCTCCAAAGAAACAGCCTCCCGCGCCGCCTATGACGAGCAGAGCAAGTGCTGCGGCGAAGAGCTTCATCCGTCCCTTGCGGGATCCGGTGATCTCTTTCTGCATGGCTTCCCCATGCTCTTTCAGCTGCTGGTCTAAATCTTCTCTATCCATGATGGGTACCTCGATTCGTTTCTATAAAATCTATCGCGTAGTCTTTTCTTTGGGTAAAGGAAACGCTGATTTCTAATCACTAGTCACTCAATTGAAAAACAGGGATTAGGGGCTACAAGTGACTAGTGACTAGTGACTAGTGACTAAAATGCCATCTTCGGGCATCGCCTATTTGTACTTCGCGGCGCTTCTATATTTTTATGCGCCGCACCACCATTCCTAATTCCTCATTCCTAATTTCTCATTCAAGCAGAGCTTTCAATCCCAATCAAGGGACGGCACGCCCCAGTGACTAACCTTACCGTCCCTAAGGTGTTCCTCATTATAGCATACCTGCCACAGAAAAGAAAAAGAAGCTGCCAAAGCAGCTTCTTTTGGTAAACATTATTTCGCGATATCTGTCGCGCGGGTCTCGCGGATGACGACCACCTTGACCTGGCCGGGATACTGGAGCTCCTTTTCGATTCGCTGGGAAATATCATGCGCCAGAATGACGGCCTGATCCTCATTGACTTTCTCCGGCTTCACGATCACGCGCAGCTCGCGTCCTGCCTGAATGGCATAGCAGCTGGCCACGCCCGGGAAGGATTTCGCAATATCTTCGAGCTTCGTGAGTCTCTTGATATAGTTTTCCAATGTCTCGCGGCGGGCACCCGGACGGGCAGCAGAGATCGCATCAGCCGCGGCGACCAGTACAGACTCGACACAGGTCGGCTCAGTATCTCCATGATGAGACGCAATGGCATTGATGACCTGCGGCGATTCATGATATTTCTGTGCGAGCTCGACACCGAGTTCCACATGCGTACCTTCCTGCTCCCGATCGACAGCCTTGCCGATATCATGGAGCAGACCGGCTCTTCTGGCAAGCTCTACATCGGCTCCCACTTCAGCCGCCAGAATGCCGGAGAAATAGGAGGTATCGATACAATGCTGCAGGACATTCTGCCCATAGCTGGTACGATACTTCAGACGGCCGAGCGTCTTGATGAGTTCAGGATTCATGCCGCGAATGCCGCATTCCATGACAGCCTGTTCACCGGCTTCACGGATCGCTTTATCCACTTCTTTCTTCGTCTTCGCCACGACTTCTTCGATGCGGGCCGGATGGATACGTCCATCCTTGACAAGATTTTCCAGCGCAAGACGTGCAACTTCACGGCGGATCGGATCAAAGCACGACAGAATGACGGCCTCCGGAGTATCATCGATGATGAGATCGACGCCCGTCAGCGTTTCGATGGCGCGGATATTTCTGCCTTCACGACCAATGATGCGTCCCTTCATTTCTTCGTTCGGAAGAGCTACGACGGAAACCGTAGTCTCTGATACAGTATCTGCCGCATTTCTCTGAATGGCAGCCGCAATGATTTCTCTCGCTCTGGTATCCGCACTGCTCTTGGCATCCTCGACTGCATCACGGATGCGGACAGCCTTCTCATGCGTCAGCTCTTCATCCACGCGGGACAGGATCATATCCTTGGCCTGCTCACGGGACAGCTGGGAGATCTCTTCCAGCTTTGCCTGCTGGGACGCATACAGGGCATCGACTTTTTCCTTCTGGGCCTTGACCTGATTTTCTTTGCGGTCCAGCTGTGATTCACGCTGTTCCAGATTGTTGCTGCGCTGATCCAGATTATTATCCTTCTGTACCAGACGCTGCTCATACTTCGCCAGCTCATCGCGGCGATCCTTATTTTCCTTTTCCATATCCTCGCGGAGCTTGTGGATCTCCTCGCGGGTCTGTACCAAGGTTTCTTTCTTCAGCGTCTCCGCTTCACGAGACGCTGCATCCAGCATCTTTTTCGCATCCTCTGCGATCTGCTTCGCTTTTTCCTCTGCAGAACCGATCCGGGCTTCTGCGATGCGCTTGCGCAGCAGGTAGCCGATCCCCGTACCGCAGACAGCCGCTGCGATACCACAGAGAATAACGTAGAGTAAAACTTCATCCAGTGTCAAATGGTTCACCTCTCTCTTTCTGATTTTATTATTTTAAGACAGAAAATACGTAGCTCCGGACACGCCGGAAAGTGCAGGCCGTGGTAAATGGTCTTTCATCCTTCAAGAGAAAAGGTTCCTATGACACAAAACATCCTTTGAAAAATTTCAGCAGGTGATGATGGCGAAAAGGCCGACAGATAGCCTTTATCTATAATAAGAATCCCTCCGCTCGCGGAGTTCTCACTGGGCTTGCAGCTTGCAGCTGATCCATCCGGTACGCTGCACGCACGACGGGCATCGTATCACGATGATTCAGCACTGCATCAATTTTAAAATGTTTATTTTTTATTGTCAAGGTTGAGATAGAGAGGCAGGGTAGCCCATAGGGCGTGCTGTCCAATGATTGTGGATGAAAGTTTTACTCGAATAAGAAATTAAAAATGAGAAATGCGAAATGGTGGTGCGGCGCCTAAAAATCAGAAGCGCCGCAGAATTTTGATAGCGCTTCGCGCCGTCGTCAGCTCGAGCATAGTAGAGATCTTTCTTGCAGAACTGTCAGCGTTCTAACTGCGCTATTTCAATCACCGCTTGCTTTTAATCTCTAGTCACCAGTCACTTGTCACTAGTCACCAGCCACTCCTATCCCCTTCTTCCTCCCCCAAAGAGAGACCATACGAAAAGAGCCGCCACCGCTGCCCAGGACATATGGTAATTCATGATCCCAAGATCCGTCATGATATTGATCACCGTAAGCCCCAGCATGAAGAGCATATTCGCCCGCAGATCGATGCCCCGCTCCCTTCGAAGAATCAGGTACGAGATCAAAAGGATAGAGAGATGCACACCAAAGACCGCGTACAGATAAAACATAAGCGGCGTCATCTGCAGGATGAATCCACCAATCAGCATAATGCCAATGATCCACATCCAGCCGTTTGTCATAAAGTTCCTCCCGCGCCGGTTATACCATTCTTGAGGAAACGCTGATCCCATCGCAGCGTCAGTGTTTCCTTAACTCAAAATCAGAACTCCCCCGGCTATGGCTCAATCACCTTGACATCCCCATCCTTTTCGGGGATCCAGAGCTTCTGTTTCGGATAATGCCAAAGAAATTCATAAGAGGGAAGCCATCGCTTGCCAAAAGCATGCATCGCGACGAGGAGCTTCGGCTCTACCCTTTCAAGATACGCCATGACGCCCCACTCGCGAGCTGCCTGCTGCCTCGCATCCACCGGGAAAAAAGCCACATCAACCTGTCTCTCAGACAAGCGGGACAGTTCATGGAAGAAATCCAGCCGCGCCGCCAGATTATCTGCCGCCGGTTCGCCGGCCCAGTGCCACCAGTTCAGATCTCCCGCGTGGAAGATCGTCTTGCCCCCGCTTTTGACAAGAAACGAGCCACCTTCATCTGTCGAGCCATACATAGTGACCGTCAGATCGCCAATCGTCAGTGTATCTCCGGGGACCATAAGATGCTTCTTTTCTTCCCTGTCCATCGTCAGCCAGCAGTTCTTATGCATGATGTAGGCCTCTGCCCGCTCTTCCCACCTTCGTATATCGCGGTTGAAATGATCGGCATGATAATGGCTCACGAAGAAATACAATTTCTTCGTGGAATCCTTGAGAAGAGCCTCCAGCCGGTCCTCCGGGTCTTTGTAGAAATCAAAAACAAGAAGGCTCGTCTCATTTTTATAGATGAATCCGCTGTGATGTAGAAAATAAATGGTATCGCTCATAAGCGCTGTCCTCCGATATTGAAAGATCCGTAAGTATTTATAGATTTTACCTGTGATGAAATGCAGAACCATTTATAATATAATAATTGTAATTGTTGTGCAAATGCCTCATCAATAACCCATATATGGTATTGTCAGCGAAAGGCGTGCCTACGAGGCAGGAAACGGAATCCAAGAGAAATGCAGCGCATTCATCCAAGAGCCGTCTGCCGCCTCTGGCACCAATTATACCATACCTAATGGGATTTATATATTTTTCAACTTTTCTTTGACCTTTCCCCTTAAATTGTGTACAATGTTCATTGTGTCTTTTGCAGAAAACAGGAGGTACCTCTTATGATCATCCATGATGAAGCCCGTCATCGATTTCTAAAGGAAGACCCGAGAGGAACCGCCTACATGGAGTATACCTGCGCGGGAAATATTCGAACCGTCACCCATACAAAAGTCCCCGATGCCCTCACCGGACGCGGCATCGCCGCAGAGCTGGCTTCTGCCTTCTATGAATGGGCCAGCCGCCATCACTATATCATTCATTCCGAATGCTCTTACATGAGCCATTGGATGGAAAAAAACAAGTGACTAGTGACTGGAATGCCAACTCATGGCATCGCCATTATTTATACTTCTTGTATTTCTTATACTTCTTATACTTCGCGGCGCTTCAGATTTTTTATGCGCCGCACCACCATTTCGCATTTCTCATTTCTAATTTCTCATTCATGCGAGACTTTCATCTACAATCAAGGGGGGCGGCACGCCCCAAGGGCTAACCCTGAACCCTGAACCTTTAACCCTTTTTCACAGAGGAACCACCATGTACAGTTCGTCTCTCTTTCAAAACCCGATCTCTTTCCGGGAAACGCAAAACATGCTCGAAACCATCACTCTACATTTTGCAGACCTGCTGCGTCTGAAATCTGCTGCGCTTTACGACCACTCTGTCCGCGTCTCGAACTATGCAGCTGCGACAGCCGTGTATATGAAACTGCCATCGAATGAGATCACGCTCATCCGCTATGCGGGACTTCTGCATGACATCGGTCTCATCCCCCTGCCGAATCAGGTCCTGTCCAAGGCACCCTACCTTTCTCGGAGAGAACTCTCGCTGTACAAAAAGCATCCGGAGCTCGGTGCGAATATGCTCGAGTCCATCCCCGGCTGTCAGGATCTTCTCCCCTACATCCGCTGCCATCACGAGCACTGGGATGGAACCGGTTTCCCAAAGCACCTGAAGAACGTAAACATTCCTCTCGGAGCGCGTATCATTGCCGTCGCAGACTACTACGATACCGCCATCTATTCCTCGCCGGATTTCACAGAAAAGACGAAGGCGGAAGTCACACGCGAAATCTTCAGCGGCTCCTCCATCCTTTTCGATCCCGAGGTCATCGCCGCCTTCCTCAAAGTCCTGTTCCATAAGACGGACCTGGAATGAAAACCATTCATTAGCGACTGGTGGACTTGTGACTATGGACTAGGGCGCAAGGTGACTGGTGACTTCAGAAAACACAGAAACTCAAATACTGAATAAAAAAAGCTATGATGAAACTTTCGTTTCACCATAGCTTTTTATTTGCTGCCGCATCGTCGGCTGTTATTTTTTTGACTCATCGGCTGCTTTTTTGAAGAACCACTTCTGCGAGAGCTTGTCATAGGTCCCATCCTCCATGACCTTCTTCAGTGCCGCATTGACCTCCTGCTCCATGGCCTTGTCATCCTTCGCCATGATAATGACGAACTGCTCTCCGGTCGGGATGGTGCCAGCCGTGGTCAGCTTGCCTCTGCCGCCGTGCTCCAGATAGTACTTCGCTCCCGGCTCATCCACGATAGCTGCATCCGCTTCTCCCTCTTCCACGGCCTTGAAGACATCCTTATAGTAGTCAGGCATCACCGTGCGCGCCGGAGAAAGCTCCTTCGCTTTCATTTCATTCGTAGTACCACGTTCGGCGGCTACGATCTTCCCCTTCAGATCTTCCGGCCCATGGATCCCTTCCGTTCCCGGACGGACTACGATGACGTAGCTTCCCAAGCTGTAGTATGGATCACTGAAAGACACGTGCTTCTTACGTTCTTCTGTCGCGCCGATGGCAGAAATTCCAAGCTGGATCTTCTTGTCCCCGACAAAATGGAAAATCTGCTCAAAAGGCAGGTTGTTGAACTCCGCCTCTGCATCCATTTTCTGTGCGACTGCCTTCATGAGGTCCACATCGAAGCCGACGATAAGACCGTTTTCATCTTTATATTCGAAAGGAGCATAGGAGGCCTCTACAGCGACACTGATCTTTTTCTTCGGCGCCGCTGCACTGCTCCCTGCTTCCCCACCGCATCCGGTGGAAAAGAAAATAGCACTGGCTGCCAGAGCGAAAGCGGCTGATTTCATTGCATTTTTGTTCATGTAATTTCCTCCCGAGATCAAATTGTTTTTTATCCTTAAAGAATTGTCCACAAAAGTATACCAGAAAAATACCCGCTTTTCACTTTAAAACTTCAAGTGTTTTTAATGAAACCATACATCATATGCTGCTTCTTCTAAAAACTTTAAAATTTCAACTCTAGGGAAATCCCCCATCAACGATATGGCACGCAAAAAGGAGCGGGGCAACGCCCGCTCCTTTTATCCTGTCACGTTTATTTCTTTTCCTGCTTGCCGAACCATTTTTCGAAAATCTTATCATAGGTTCCGTTTGCTTTGAGATCCTTCAGCGCCTTATTCACAGCCGCCTGCAGTTCTTTATTTTCTTTCTTCACTGCGAAAACCATGCCGTTGGCGCCCTTGGAGGTGCCGACAATCTTCAGGTCCTTGTCGCCGCCCTGCTTCAGATAGTACATGCCGACAGGCTGGTCGATGACAACGGCATCGAGCGTCTTAGCCTGCAGTTCCATGAATGCCTGAGAATTCGAGTCGAGCTGCTTCACCTGCGCGGCTTTGGCTTCCTGTGCGAGCTTCACCTGCTGGGTGCCGACCTGCGCGCCGACATTCTTGCCTTCCAGATCTGCCCAGTCTTTGATAGCATCATTGTCTTTTCTGACGATGATGATGTAGCCATTCTGTGTGAAATAGGGATCGGAGAAAGCGACCTGCTTTTCGCGTTCCGGTGTCGCATCCAGACCCGCTGCGATGAGATCGATCTGTCCGGACTGCACAGCCGGGATCAGCGCATCGAAGCCCATGGACTTGAATTCCATCTGGCTGCCCATCTGTTTAATGACCGCATCCGCAAGATCCAGATCGAAGCCTACATATTTATCATCTTGGGTAAATTCAAAAGGAGGGAACGTGGTTTCCGAACCGACGCGGATGACTTTCGGAATGCCAGAGCCAGACTTTGCTGCGCTCGCGCCGGATTTCGCATCGCCGCCGCAGCCGGAAGCAAGAACCACCGCTGCCATAGCACCCATCGCCAGAAGAATTTTCATTTTTTTATTCATCATTCTGATCATCTCCATATTCTTCACATATATAAATGAGCAGTCAATCAACTGTTTGTATCTTATCAATTCTTTGCACATATGTCAAATTATTCTAGCGTTTTGAATATTTATTCAAAGAAAGGGTTTTCTGGTTCAGGCTTCAGGGTTAGCCCGTGGGACGTGGTGCCCCTTTGATTACATTTTAAAGCCTCGCTTGAATAAGAAATGGTGGTGCGGCGCATAAAAAAATGGAAGCGCCGCTGAGATTTGAAATTAGCGATTTTCTCGTATCGCCAACCTAATCCCTAGCTACTAATTCCTAGTCACCAGTCACGAGTCACTCGCGGTCCTAATTCCTATTTGCCCTTCTTAAACCTGCTATTTGATTGACCCACCCCTGTATCCATGCTATAGTTTAGAATATATGTGATTCTATGAACACACAGGATTTATTTAAGAATTAGAAAACAATGCCTGATATAGTAATAATAGTAACTGGTGGCTAGTGACTAGTGGTTAGTGGTTAGTGACTGGTGGCTTGAATGCTGCTTTCGGGCATCACCCCATATATACTCGCGGCGAAGCCGCCACAAGTTTGAAAGCAGGGATGAGTAGCTAGGGATTAGGGATTAGAAGTGACTAGTGACTGGTGACTGAAATGCCATCTTCAGGCATCGCCCCATATATACTCCGCGGCGCGTCATTATTTTTATGCGCCGCACCACCACTCCTAACTCCTAACTCCTGACTCCTGACTCCCAACTACAGAGCGAGGCTTTCAAACGTAATCACGGGACGGCACGCCCCACGAGCTGCCCTGAACCTTGAACCCCTTACGCCGTTTTTTCAAAAGGATCATATTTATGGAATTCATCATATCTTTTCTCTCTGAATGGGGCTATCTTGCGCTCTTTATCTGCATGGCTCTCGAAAACATGAATATCCCTATCCCCAGTGAAATCATTCTGGGCTTTGCGGGTTTCCTCGTCTCGCAGGGTGTCTTCTCCTTCTGGCCGACGATCTTGATCGGCACGCTGGCCGGGCTGGTCGGCTCACTGGCCTCCTACTACATGGGCTACAAGGGCGGGCGCGACATGATCCTTCGCCACACGCAGAAAGGCGGTATGGGCGCGAAAAAAATGATCGCCGCGAAGAACTGGTTTGAGACCTACGGCGGCATCGCCGTCTTCACCGGCCGTCTGCTGCCGGGGATCCGTACCTTCATTTCCCTGCCTGCGGGCATCGCGCAATTTCCCCTCCCGGAATTCACAATCCTTACCATCATCGGTACCGTGCCTTGGACGATATTTCTGGTCTATGTGGGTGCCATGCTGGGAGAAAACTGGCAGGCGCTTCTCTCCTACAAGCTGGAGATCGCTCTCGTGTGCATCGTCATCTGCGCCATCATTGCGGCGGCTTTCCATTTCTATCTGAAACATAAGAATAAACATGAAATTCAATAAAAACTGCATCTTACTTTTCCTTTTCTGTCTCGCCCTCTACGGCACTTTTTCCGGTCTCATTCCTCTGCTCGACCCAGATGAGCCAGTCTACGGCGAGACAGCGAAGGAAATGCTCTCCACCGGCGACTGGCTGTCTCCCCGCATTTATGGCGAATTCTGGTACGACAAGCCGCCGCTTTTCTATTGGTTGGAATCAATCTCCTTCACCCTCTTCGGCGTCTCGACCACGAGCGCCCGTCTTCCTTCGATCCTGATGGGTGCGCTCCTTTCGCCCTACCTCTACCTGTCTATGCGAAAGCTCGTGGGTGAGAAGGCTGCGCTCTACGGTGCCTTCATCTGTGCGTCTTCTCTGGAAATCATCGTCCTTGCCAGAAGCTCGGTGACGGATCAGACGCTGACCTTCACGCTCACCGTCGCCCTCATCTCATTTCTTCGAAAAGAATATATCCCTGCCTATATCTTCTGCGGTCTCTCGCTCCTCGCGAAAGGCCCGATCGGCTTCGGATTTCCTGCACTCATCGTGGGGCTGTGGATGATCTTCTCGAGCTCTTTCACTTTCAAAAATATCATGGCGCTTCGCTGGACATGGGGCATCCCTCTTGCCTGCCTTGTGGGACTTCCCTGGTACCTCGCGATGGGTATGATCCATGGAGATGCCTTCATCGACACCTTCCTCGGCTATCACAATGTGACGCGCTTCATCAGCCCGGAACATGCCGGACAGAACCACTACTGGCTTTACCTCGTCGTCCTGATTGCCGGTTTCTATCCATGGACCGGGACACTGCCCGGCATCCTTCGTCGCTTTCGGACATGGAAATCGGATCCTGTCCTTTTCTATCTCATCGTATGGGCGCTCTTCATTTTCCTTTTCTTTACACTCTCCTCGACGCAGCTCTTCTCCTACATTCTTCCGATGTTCCCCCCGCTCTCGCTGCTGGCGGGAAAATATCTCACGGAGCTTACAGAAGCAGGGCATGTCTCAAAGACTCTCATCGGATTTCATCTCTTCTTTGCTCTGGCGACCGCCATCGCCATCAGCCTCGCACCGCTGACCCCCGCAGGCGGCACGATCATGAAATATGGCATCTCCCTCTTCATGATCCTCTCCGCTCTCTTTTCTATCCGTATGCTTTCAAAGGGGCGTATGCGCGGCTTCCTCTGCTCGCAGGCCTGCCGCATCCTTCTCTTCGTGACATCCGTCTGGGGCCTCTTTGCGGCTCCCGTTTCCACCCTCTTCACCTCGAAGGCCATCGCAGAAACTCTCACGGAAACAGAAAAGGCACCTGAACTTCCTGTCTACATCGATACCTTCTACCGCCCATCCATCGCCTTCTACACAGACATCTACGGAAAAGCCCTTCCGGAGTTTGACGAACGCAAGCGAGAGGAAACGGCAAAAAATGAAGCCGACGGCGTCCTTCTTCCCGGCAAAGACAATTCCCTCACCCTGCCGGATCGTGCCTACATTCTCGTACAGAAAAAAGTCTATGCCCACTGGCCGGAAGAACTGAAAAAAGGAAATCAGGTACTTTGGGAAAAGGATACGGCGGTATTTCTGAAGAGAAATACCGATTAGTAAACACAGTCATTACTCGAAAGTGAGAAGTTAAGAGTGAATGAGCGGCGCCAAAAATAATAAAGCGCCGTGCCACCATTTCTCATTTCTCATTCAAACAAGGAGGTCCCCTTGAGTACAAAACGTCAAAAGCATGAGAGAAAACAGGCGGCGCTTGCCAAAGAGAACGAACGCAGCACCCTGATTTCCTTTATCAGCTTTTTCATCATCGCCTTTCTCTTCTTCCTTTGGGGCAGCTGGCTGCTCCCAATCACCGATCCGGTCGAGTCGAATTACGCACTGACCGCCCGTGAAATGGTGGAGTCCGGCGACTGGATGTCCCCGCAGATCTATGGCGTCTACTGGTACGACAAGCCCATCATGGTCTACTGGTTTCTCTCGCTCGCCTATAGCGCACTGGGCTTCACTGACCTCGCCTCCCGCCTGCCATCCGCGCTTGCAGGCGCTCTCTCCGTGACCCTTCTCATCTGGTACCTCCGGCGCATCCTGAAAGACAATGTCGTCTCCATCTGGGCCGGCGTCATGCTCGCGACCTCGCTCGAGTGCTGGGTCATCTCCCACGCCATCATCACCGACAGCCTGCTTCTTCTCTTCACCATCCCGACCATGCTGTCTGCCTACATCGGCATCACAGAAAACAGCAAAAAGCATCTGGTGATCGCCTACGCCGGGGCCGGTCTTGCCTGCCTCACGAAAGGCCCCGTCGGCCTTGTCCTCCCCGGCCTTCTCCTTGTCCTCTGGTGCCTTTCGATGAAATCACCGAAAACCATCCTCCGCCTCTTCCTATGGCAGGGCCTTCTCGCCTTCTTTGTCATCGTCCTTCCCTGGTACGGCGGCATGTACGCGATCCACGGCAGTGATTTCATCAATGAATTTCTGGGACTGCACAACGTCCTCCGCGCCACCTCTTCCGAGCATCCGGAAGATAACCACTGGTACTACTACCTCATCCTCCTTCCTGCCTCGCTCCTCCCATGGGCTTTCGTTTCCTTCTATGAAATGAAAATGCGCTGGAAAGAGAAAGGCGCCTTCTACCTCTTCCTCATGGTCTGGTGCTGGGGCACCATCCTCTTCTACACCCTGATGGCCACGAAATACGTCACCTACTCCTACATCGCCGTCGTCCCCGCCATCACCTTTGCCGCCTTCGGCGCACTCCGCATCCGCATGGGCGAAAAGCTTCCCTCCATCCTGGGCGGCCTCGGACTCCTGCTCCTTATGGCGGCGCTCTTCGCCGGCACCTTCCGTCTTAAGGAAGGAAACTGGCTGGTCTTCTACGCTGTCCTCGCCTATGGCCTCTTCGCCTACCTCATCCGCTGGAAAGCAAACCAGTACAAACGCCTCACCATCATCTCTGCAGTCACGGCATCCGCCTTCCTCTGCTGTATCTCCGAAGGCCTTCCCCACTTCATGATGACACGCTCGGCATTCGAGATCGAAAGCGCCGTCCACGAAGAAAAAGGAAAACACTACTTCTTCCTCACCTATCCTGCCAGCTACAGCTACTACACAGGCGACATCGCGACACGCCTCATGCCTGATGAACCCCTGCTGGACCAAGAAAAACGCGATGCCCGCTGGGATAAGAAATCTCCCATCCCCACCGTAAACGAAGAACAATTCATCGAAGCCGCCAAAGCCTCTGATGCGCCCAGCTATCTCTATGTAGCAAACGAGAAAGCCAAATTCTTCGACACCTGGTCGCTCGCTCCCCGTTTCGAAAAAGTAGAAAGCACCAAGACTGGGACGATCTATCGGTTTGTGGAAACTAGTGACTGGTGACTGGTGACTGGTGACTAAGGAAACACTAATTAAATCGTTGTCAGATTTAATCAAGCGTTAGTAGTGTCAAATGCTTTGTGTAAATTTTCCTTCACTTTCTTAGAAGAAATAAATCACATTACAATTTCCAGATCTTCTGGAAGG
>OLNV01000006.1_pt1 | contig 158843 bp, 143 predicted proteins | sample 1672891 | NCBI WGS metagenome assembly OLNV01 (sample SAMEA3136734, study PRJEB25190) | human gut metagenome | biome: human gut; feature: human-associated habitat; material: faeces | place: Austria | collected 2013 | reverse complement strand
GTCTGTTCTCCCTCTTTTACCTGCTGATCTACTTCGTAGGCAACGGTAAAATCGTTCGTTCCAGACTGTCCCACGTTCCAGACCAGCACATTTGTAACAGTAGCACTGGTTGGTATAATTGTCTATATCCCGTCCTGCATACATTACTCTAAGTATTGTTACAACCATTCAAAAATTCCTCTCAAATCACTATCAGCCTGTTCTGATACTTCTATTTCATATATCATAAGCCATAGTCTTTGCGAATATCAGAAAAGGCTTTCTTAGCATTTTTTGTCCGTCCAGCCTGCATATCCGCATATCCCTTCTCTAATTCTTCATTGAACTCTACCTCTGATAATGCGCTGATATCAACAGGTCTGGCAGATGGTATTTTTACTTCAAACGGAAGACCTCTCTGTAAGATAATCTGCATATAAAACATCTCCTTCCTGCCATATTTTTATGTTATGCAAAACCTCCGAACGGCTTTAGGCCATAATTCAGTTATTATTATTCCTAATCAAAATCTGTATGATTTTATCATAATTTTCCGGTCTGTGTGGAAACGTACAGTCTGTGCATACCTTGATTTTTTTGCCATTCTTCTCTATGTAGGTCTTACTTCCTGGACAGTTTGGCATACTATACATAGGACAATAACAAAACAGACAATTAAAGTCATCCGAAAGTCCCTTGTGACACGGAAAATATTTGCAATCTGTGTTTTTAAAGTATTTATAAGAGTTTTCCATTTTTATTCCTTCTATATTCATATGCTTTTCTCACAAGGCTCTCTGCAAAATGCGGATTTGACGGATAATACAGGTGTGGAAACCCAAGCCAGTAATTATCATGGCTTATCACGCAGTCGTAGCTTCTGCCTGTGGCCGGCTTGGTCGCAATACAATCGGCTCCGTTATCGGTGCTGTCGTAATAATGAAATTCATGCGCCTTTATTTTTTCATTTGGTGGTAGAAAATTGCTATGCTTTTCCGCAAGCTCAATATATCCGAACCTGACCAGCTTTCCCTTAAAATGACACCCACCATCCAATGCGCCCACAAGCTGCGACACACTCACATCATTTTGTGTATCTGTATTATATTGTGTATCTGCTTTGTTTTGTTCATCAGCCTTGTTTTGCTCATCTGTATCATCACAGATATTATGTATATATGTGTGAAGATACATAAACCCTCCACACTCGGCAACCGTCGGCATTCCGGCTCTAAAAGCTTTTTTTATGGCATTCAGCATAGATACGTTTTTACTCAGTTCCTTTGCATACAGCTCCGGATAACCGCCTCCAAGCAGCATTGCATCACAATCCTCTGGAAGGCTGGTATCATGCAGTGGCGAAAAATACAGTAATTGTGCTCCGCATTTTTCGAGCATTCTTAGGTTATCTTCATAGTAAAAACAAAAGGCTTCGTCCATGGCAACAGCTATGTTTACGGTATTTATTGCTTTATTTTGCGAAAATTCATTTTGATCACAATTACCTATATTTTTTTCATTATATACATCTACATTTTCGCTGTCACTAATTTCATCTGCCGCTTCTGCTATATCTATAAACAAATCCATATCTATTGTCTTTTTTAGCCTGTCGGCAGTTTCATTGAGCTGTTTTTTTATATCTGAAAGCTCATCCGGCATGACAAGCCCCAGATGTCTGCTTGAAAGCCCGATATCCTTCTGTTCCGGGAAATACCCGACTACTTTTACGGAAAGCTCCTTCTCTATCAGCGGCTTTATGATGTCATAATAGCCCTTCGACATCCGATTGAGCAGAACCCCCTTAATCAAGTGATGCGTGTCATACTGCAAAAAACCGGCTATAAGAGCAAGCACTGACTTTCCCATGCCCTTTGCGTCCACCACGAGTATTATCGGAGTCTGCGTCACCTTTGCCAGATGGTATGACGAACCCTGCTCATATATTCCGCCAAGCCCGTCATATAATCCCATCACGCCCTCAAGCACCGCAAAATCACCATCGGCTCTTTCATCTAAGAAAAGCTGCACTGTTGTCTTTTCGTCCGTAAAAAACGTATCGAGATTTTTGGACGGTACGCCAAGCACCTTTTTGTGAAACATCGGGTCAATATAATCAGGTCCGCACTTATATGACAATACGTTTTTTCCGCTATCCTTTAAAAGCTGCAGTAAAGCGCAGGTTATCATTGTTTTTCCACTGCCGCTTTTGGGTGCGGCTATCATAAAACGATTTATTTTCATGTATTCATCCTTTATTTCATCATATATCTTAAAATATTAGCCTTCGATGATTTATTATGAGTTGTAACATAAAAGCCCAGGTTAAAATTCAAACGAACATATCCACACCGGATTTTCTGCCTGCATCAGATGGTAATGTCCTATCTGCTTTGAGCGGCTGACCTGCAGCTGCACGATATCCTCATTTTTCACATCATATGCCGACAATATTTCCTTTATCTCACAAATTGTTTCCATGGAAATTGCATTTATCACTATACGGATATGTGGATTTTTTGCTTTAAGAGCCTCTATTATCTCCTTTAGATTGCCACCGCTGCCTCCGATAAATGCGTGTGTCGGCACCGGAAGAGTGTCCATTCCGTCAGGAGCCTTTGCTTTTATAACATGGATATTTTCAAGTCCATGCTTTTCTTTATTTTGTGTGATAAGCTGCACAGCATTTTCCTTCTGCTCGATGGCATAGACCTCCATATCATCGGAAAGTGATGCGGCCTCTACCGCTATGGAGCCGGTTCCGCTTCCCACATCGTAAAGCACTGAATCCGATTTCAAATGAAGCTTGCAGATGCTTACATGCCTTATTTCCTCTTTGGTCATCGGAACCTTTTCACGGATAAATGCTGCATCACTTAGCTGCGGTGTAACATTTTTTGCAACCGGATTGGGATTTTTTATCATGCAGATATACAGTCCATCCCTTTTAAGCTTTGTACACTCCTGTGGCGAAAGAACTGATATATTTTCATCCGGATATGATAGCTGGTATCCCACAGTTACCGAGCATTTTTGTAAACCATACCTTTCGTCACTGCTTAATAGGTGTCCAAGCATATTCACATCCTTTACACCTGACATCAGCATAAACGTTTTTGCATGGTGGCTAATCCGTGATGTGATATTAGAAAGCTTTACTCCGTGGATGCTGCATATATACGCATCGTTGTAGGTTTCACCGGCCGCTGCCGCCATATATGACACAGATGAAATTCCAGGAATGATTGACACGTCCGCATTTAATTTTCCTTCTGATATTTCATTTTTTATCGCCAGATACAGCTTTCTGCTTCCACTGTAAAAGCCCGTATCTCCCGAGAATAATATAAGAACATTACTGATTTTTGCAGTATCTGCACAAATTTCGTATAGATAAGGAATAATCTGTTCTGCAAGATAATACGGCTTTTTGTCTATCTTCGCACTGTATTTTTCTATCATGCGGCTTGCGCCAAGTATAATATCAGCGCTTTCTATTGCATCTGAAACAGCTTTTGTCATACAAGCATCATTTCCCATTCCAATGCCGGCAAGCATGATATGAAGCTTGTTATATTTACTGTCAATATATTCACAAACAGCTTCAAATGACATTCCATCATCCTGCACGCTTTGCCCCACAATATAGACCGGAATATTTTTATTTTTTGCGGCAGCTATTTTCTCAATAAAGCCCCCGGCCGTACCGCTTTTTTTGGTGACCAGACATCTGATATCATACTGGTCAATAAGCGCCTCATTAAGCTGTGTGCTAAACGGTCCCTGCAATGCCAGAATGTGCTTTCCTGTAATATCATTGTGCATGCATAAGCTTATGCTCTCAAGCCCCGGAAGCACGCGCACATACAATCTTTCCCTGACGTCTGATGTTTTACAATACACTGACAGCTCCTTGCTTCCTGTTGTGAGCAGTATATTTCCGTCTGTATTGTTAAGTGCCTTTGCACATGCTTCATTGTCCTCAAAATAGCGGATATTACCATAATCTGCTGATATATCAGTATCTCTTTTAAGACGCACATATTCGATATTTTCTGATATGCTGCTATCCGCCTGATTGTCTGTAACAGCATGTGCCTCGTTAAACGCATAAACTGCCTGCTTTATATTTTCGGTAACAATGGCTGCATACGGATGGGTGGCATCCACTATTAGCTTACATTTTTGTTCCGCAAAGAAGCTTCTCATGCCTTCGCTGTCCATACGCCCCATATGAACATGCGCGAACGGATTTTCATGCAGCACGATTTCACCGTATTCTGTTGCCACGCAAACCGTATGCTCTATGCCTCTTTCACACAGATGCTCTGATAGCTTACGTCCCTCTGTTGTTCCTGCAAAAATCAGTATTTTACTCAATCTGATATCCTCTCCTTGTGACAAGCTTTCCGTCAATTATTTGTGTACCCTCATTGCCGATAAAGACTGTCGTAAACATGTTGACCTGTGCACTGCGAAGCTCACCGAGGGTACAGACCGTATAGCTTGTTCCCTCACGTCCGATATTTTCGACATAGCCGCAGGCTCTATCCGGCTCTATCGCACGAAGCAGAATATCACAGGCTCTCATCAGATAGTCCTTTCTCTTGTGACTTGACGGATTGTACAGTGCTATGACAAAATCACCCTCTGCGGCAGCCACAAGACGCTTTTCAATCTTATCCCACGGCGTGAGCAGGTCACTTAAGCTGATGGTACAAAAATCATGGTTTAATGGTGCTCCAAGCACTGCCGCACCACTGTTTGCCGCTGTAATGCCGGGTATTACCGAAAGCTCTACGTTATCGTATTCCTGCCCAATCTCATACATAAGAGAGGCCAGTCCGTATATTCCGGCATCGCCACTACATACAAGGGAGACTGTTTTGCCCTCAAGTGCCTTTTTAAAGCACAGATGACATCTTTCTTTTTCCTGACGCATTGGAGTGGTCAAAAGCTCTTTTGTCTGGAATTTTTCTCCAAGCAGCTTTATATATACGGTGTATCCCACTATGACATCACTCGCTTCCAGGGCGTCAATCGCCTGCTTTGTCATCATGCTTTCAAAGCCCGGCCCCATACCTACTATGTAAATTTTATTCATGTTAATCTCCATCTCTACTAATTTTATGTAACCATGCAGTTATTTGCAATTTTTAATGATATGAGGGTCAAAAGGTATTTTACCCCTCATTTATTATTAATCAGGATACTTTGCTGCCGCAACCGTTACCCTGTCATATTTATGTTTTTTATAAATAAGTTCTCCTGCTTTATTACATTCCCTGCTGCATGCAAGCACTGCTGCACGCTCGCACACATTGTCCACCCCCACATGCTCCCTGACAAACTGCGAGGCACTGAATTCTCCCTGCACCGCCATGAGCTCATCCGCGGTATAAATGACAAAATCTATCCTGTTTCTTTCGCAAAATTCCTTTATTCCCGGTTCATCTTTTTTCACATCTATTGATGCAATCATGTCTATATCCGAAATATCTATTTGCAGCTTTAAAAGACTTTGTCTGATTGCCCTGTCAATATTTTCAAACGCTGTATCCCTTCTGCACCCAATACCAAGTACAAATTGTGTGGGTTTTAAGTAAATACTGCCATTTTTAGGGTCCTTTTCTTTTTCGCATGATACTACAATATCAGCTCCGTAAGCAGGTGGGAAGTCCACCGTTTTTATTGCATCAGCACTCATATCAGCTTCATCTAAAAATGCCTTTATAAGGCTTCTGTGCTTAGCCGGGATGTGCTCCCAGTCGACCGACATCGTAACTACTTCCCCCGCCAATACCTTTGATGATACTCTGGCGATGCCATCTTTATTGACTATTGCAAGCCTGCATTTCTTTGCAAAAACATCAACTGCAAATTTATTATTGATATCAGTAGCGGTTGTTATAACAGGTGTGGCATTCATCAGTGCTGCTAATAATACCGCAAGCTCATTGGCACCTCCCACATGCCCTGAAAGAATCGGAATAACAAACTGCCCCAGCTCATCTATCACAATAACAGGACTGTCTTTAAGCTTGTTATTTACAGAAGAAGCTATAGCCCTCACTGCAATACCGCATGCCCCGATAAAAATCATTGCCTTTTTTTCACTCATCTGTGCGGCTGTCCATTCTGATATATTTTGTGATATGTAGCCGGTATTTCTATAATTTTCACCGGTGGAATTTTTAATATTCTCATCCGATAACCTCGAGCACTTGGTAAAAACCTCCACCTCATATTCACTTTTTTCAAGCTTATAAGCTATGTCACATGACAGCTCATAGCCCTTTTTTGTGAAGCTTACAATGCAAATTTTCATATTTTCAGTTCCCATATATTTCCCATATTTATATATTCACGCCTTTTTTCAATCGTTATCCTTTGACTCTACGGAAGCCTTGCGATACTCTGTCGAAAAATCCGGTGCGTAAAGTCTTGATTTCTCGTAATGCCGGTGAGCTATGACATCCCCCACAAGCACAATCGCTGTCTTTGTGATATTGTGCTCTCTCGCAGTCTGCTTAAGTGTAGCGACAGTGCACACGTATGCCTCCTCCTGTGGCCAGGTTGCCTTATATACAATTGCAGCAGGTGTATCTGCCGCATATCCTCCCTCAATAAGGCTTTCCGTAAGCTTTTCTAAAAGCCCGGTGCTTAAGTAAATCGCCATGGAAGCGTGGTGTGCGGCAAAGCTTGCTATGCTCTCCTTAGGCGGCACCTTCGTGCGCCCCTCCATGCGTGTGATGATGAGCGACTGGGAAATACCGGGGAGCGTGTACTCAATGTTGAGCGATGCAGCAGCGCCAAAGCACGCGCTCACGCCCGGACAGCTCTCATATGGTATTAAAAGAGTATCAAGCTCATCCATCTGCTCGCGCACTGCGCCGTATATGCTTGGCTCTCCCGTGTGCAGGCGCACAGTAATTTTTCCGTCTGCCTCAGCAGCTTTCATGACTGCGATGACCTCATCCAGTGTCATTTTTGCACTGTTATATATTTCACAACTCTCCCCTGCATAGTCCAAAAGCTCTGGATTAACAAGCGAGCCCGCATAAATTATCACATCTGCCTTTTGTAAAAGACGCATTCCGCGTACTGTTATTAAATCGGCTGCGCCTGTTCCTGCGCCAACAAAGTAAACCATTTTTCTGCCTTTCTGCTTTTTGCAAGCTCACCAAATTCGTTTGAATACATGATACAGTCTATCTCAAGTCTGCCCTTTGCCCTCTTATCCAGATAAAAGCATATACGCTCCATCGCATAATCCATTACCTCATACAGCCTGCCGCTTTCCTTAAGTGCCGCCAAGGCCTCCTCTGTCGTAAGGCTGTCCATAATGCACTTTATGTATTCGGGCGCTACACCACACTTAAACGCAAATGCCGTCAAAAGCTCTATCCTGCAGTCTGCCTCCCTCGAATGAGTGTTCATAATGCCTCCTGCTACCTTTATGAGCTTTCCTATATGTCCTGTCAAAAGCATCCTCTTAAAGCCCATATCTGCTGCCATATCAATTGTTTCACCGATAAAGTTGGAGCATTTGACACTCCTGTCCAGATCATAGCCATAGCTTTCCTTCATAAAGTCAAGACCGTAATTTCCCGGAGCAACCGCCACATAATCATACCCAAACGAATATCTCTGCCTAAGTTCCACCCTTATCGTATCAATAAGAGCCTGTGAGCTCATGGGCTCAACAATACCGCTCGTGCCGAGAATTGATATACCACCAACTATCCCAAGCCTTGGATTAAAGGTCTTTTTTGCAAGCTCCTTTCCCTTTGGAACCGAGATTGTAATGTCAAGTGTCCCCTTAAAATCCAAAAGCTCACAGACCTCCCTTACCTCTTTTTCTATCATCTCACGCGGCACATGATTGATAGCCGCGTTTCCGACAGGCTGGTCTAATCCTGGTTTGGTAACTCTTCCCACTCCGTCACCACCGTCAATATTTATGATAACCAAATCCTGCTTTTTTTTGCATAAAGCACAGGTATCGGAATGCAAAATCCGTACAGAAGCATATATATAGGCTCCTGTGGTAACATCAGGGTCATCCCCTCCGTCTTTTATCACAGCGCAGCTTACCTCGTTTTCACTTCTTTTTATGTCGGTGATATCAGCCGTGTAAGCTATTCCCTTAGGTGTCTGAATCGTTATTTTGTTTTTAGCCTTTCCAGTTAAAAGCATATATGCCGCCGCCTTTGATGCCGCCGCAGCACAGCTTCCTGTGGTAAATCCATATCTCATAATCACTAAATTTCCTCATGCATCAGCCTCTATCAACCAGACTGTAAATCAGCGCATTGCATATAGCCGCCGCAATATTGCTGCCACCCTTTCGTCCGACATTGACGATATACGGCACGCCTGTCTCCATAATTAGCTCCTTGGCTGCCTCCACATTGACAAAGCCCACCGGCACACCGATTACAAATGCAGGCTTATATATTCCTTTTTCTATCATATCGTACAGCTCTATAAGCGCTGTCGGTGCATTTCCTATCGCAAAAATTACAGGCTTTTCTATCCTTGATGCAAACTCCATGCTTACTGCCGCGCGCGTTGTCTTTTTCTCCTTTGCAATAAGAGCGACCTCATCATCAGCCATAAAGCAGTGCGCCTGTCCGCCGAATTTTGCCAGATATTTTTTATTTATGCCTGAAAGAGCCATGTTGGTATCAGTCACTATATCAGCGCCCTCTGATATCAGCCTTTTTGCGATAGCAACGGCGTCCTTAGAGTATTTAAGCGTCTGTATATAATCAAAATCAGCACTCGTGTGTATGACTCTTTTTGTTATCATCTCCTGATCAGCAGGCAGCGTAATCTGCATTTCAGACAGCTCATGTGAAATTATCTCAAAGCTCCTCTTTTCAATCTCCATCGGCTCTAACTGTTTAATTTTTTTCAATACACTCACCTATCACTTTCAATAATCTTACATTTTCATCAAATGTCTTTACCGCCACACGAAAATACCCTTCCGAAAGCCCCACATAGTTGGAGCAGTCCCGTATCAGTATTCCCTTATTAAGCAGTATATCATATAATGGAAGCTTGCTGTAAAACAGTATGAAATCAGCATCACTTTTATATACCTTAAAGCCAAGCTTTTTTAGTCCATCTGACAGCAGCCTTCTTTGTCTGCTCACATACGATGCCGTTTCTTTAATATACTCTGATTCCCTAATGCATGCCTCTCCTGCCATCTGTGCCAGGACAGACACGTTCCACTCCGGCAGATTCCTTTGAACCTTTTGTCTTACTGCCTCATTTTTACTGAGCATATATCCAAGCCTTACTCCCGGAATAGCAAAAAGCTTGGTAAAGGCTCTTACAACAATCAGATTGTCATAGTCACATAAAAGTGACAAAACAGAATAATTTTTTTCACAAAAGCCCATGAAGCATTCATCTGCCACCACATAAATATGCTTTTCTTTGCAATGCCCTATTATTTGCTTCATGAAAGTGCTGTCTGCAAGATACCCTGTCGGATTGTTTGGATTTGCGATAAAAAATATATCTGTATCATCTGTAAGCATATCCATTAAAGCATCCAGCCGTGCAGCAGGAGAAAAATCACTCTGCTCATCCAACAGGAAATATCCGATATCACAGCCGACTGCACGAAGCACATGCTCATAGCCGAAAAAGCCCGGGGCCAGAAGCACTGCTTTTTGGGGCTTTATGGCATGAGCTATCGCCATAAAAAGCTCTGAAGCTCCGTTTCCGGGAATTACATCCTCGCTTTGTATGCTGCAGCCTTGCTGTGTGAAATACTCTGATATCGCTTTTTTAAGGCCACTGCATGCCATGTCGGGATATCTGTCTGCATACGAAAGTGCATCACTCATAGCCTCTTTAACAGAATGCGGTATGCCAAGAGGATTGATATTTACCGAAAAATCCATATTTACTTTATTGTTGTATATGTCACCGCCATGGATGCTTTTCATTCAAGTCCTCCATCTATTCTTACATCAATTCTTCCATATTCAAAGCAATATTAAAACAAGACTCATAACCGCCACAGATAAAAGCTCACACAAAAACGCAGTAATATACATCAGCCTGTTTGCACGCTTTATATCCTCGTACTCTATCTCACGCAGACCGTCCCCTATGTATTTTTTCTTCACAAGCTTCCCAAAATACACTGCATCACCCGCCAGCTGCACCCTTAAAGCTCCCGCACATACGGACTCTGTCTGGGCTGAGTTTGGGCTTGCATGATTGAAACGATCTCTTTTAAAGATGCGGTATGCATTTTTGCCATCAAGCTGCCTGCCACCGATAAATGCCGCAGCAATCATCAGATATGCACTGATTCTTGCCGGTATGAAATTGACCACATCATCAAGCCTTGCCGCAAATCTGCCAAAATACATATATTTATCATTTTTGTAGCCAAGCATGGAGTCCATCGTATTCACAGCCTTGTATACAAAGCCAAGCACCGGCCCGCCGATTGCAGTGTAAAGCATAGGTGCAATCACTCCGTCAGATGTATTTTCAGCTATCGTCTCAACTGCCGCCCTTGTGACACCTGCTGCATCAAGCACAGATGTATCTCTGCCAACAATCATGGAAACAGCCCTTCTTCCTGCATCAACTCCATCTGTCCTTAGCGCATCATACACCCTCATGCTCTCCACACGAAGACACTTTGTGGCAAGAATCTGCCACGTCATGACAGCCTCTGCTATTATCCCGGCATACAGATTTATGCTGTATGCTGCCACAATAATAATTACCGACATTGCAAAAGTTGCAATAATTACAGTAAAAGCAAGAAGCATGCCTCTTTTATATTTTATTAAATTTATTTTTTTTTCAGAAATATTATATCCGGCATCACAATTAAGCCTCTTATCGAGAAAAGAAATGAGTGAGCCTATAAGCCTGACCGGATGCGGTATAAAATGCGGATCTCCTATTAATAAATCAAGCACAAAGCCTGCTATAAATGCAAAAATATGATAACACATATGTTAGTCCTTCTTAAATAAATCATAGCGATATGGGCACTATTTCATTAAACACAATCTCATTGCCCTCAACAGCCACCTCACACGAGTAGCCACAGCTGTTTTTCACCTGGTAATCATAGTAATCCATATCACAGTAATGGCTCATTATCGCCATGATAGTCCCTCCATGCACAAAAAATACTATTTGTATCTCTTTATCAGGCATAGCCCTCTTAAGCTCTAATGCCTGTGTGAGTGCCCTCTCAAAGCCACATATACTTCTTTTGCAAAACTCTTTTCTGCTCTCTCCGTTTGGAAAGGCAAGTGTTCCACCACTGTCAATCCACGCCTGATATGAGTCCCTGAAACGGATATCTGTGCTAAGTTCCTTATAGCTTTTTAGCTCCCATTCACCGAAATCCATCTCTGCAAACTCTTTTACGGTATGAATTTTATGGTGCTGTGCGACCGGCAAAATAATCTCTGCCGTCTGTTTGCAGCGCCTCATTGGACTGGTAATAATTATCTGCTCCTTTAAGCTATTTTCCTCCAAAGCCTTGTATACACCATTATTTAGCGCATTTTTAAGTTCAAAAACTCCGGCTTCATCGAGTGGCTCATCTGTCCTGCCCAGATATCTGTGCTCTCTGTTTGAGACAGTGCAGCCGTGTCTTATAAATATACAGTTTATTTTATTTTCTGACCGATTCCACATATTACGCGAACTACCTCGTCTGCTTTTTTTGCAAGCAGTATCTCTGCTCTGCCTGTCTGCTCCCTGTACTCTCTCTCAAACGCATCAAGAGGCACTATGCCGTTTCCAATCTCATCAGCAATGACTATTGTATCCTTATTTTTCTCTGCAAATTGCATAAATTTCAAAATATATTCCTGCAGTGGAAGATTTTTCTCAAGCACAGCCCTGATAAAATAATGGAATTTATCTATTATTAATACACGCTCATCATCGACTGACAAATCCCACGGCCATTCCATGTTTGATGCCTTATCATTGCAGGCATCATCCTTTAGGAAAAAGCAGTCATACACATCATATTTTTCTGTTTTTTCTATCATATTTTCGAGCACATAATCAAGCTTTCCCTGTGCCACTCCGCCTATCACAAGCTTCATATTTTCTCCAATTCCAAAGTTTAAAATTCATAGTACAACTTTTATCAAAATTCTTATCCGTACCATTCCTATATTCAAAACAAATATACTAAATAATAAAAGAGACACCACCCAAAGCCACTGCCATGGCGCACTCACATATACACACAAAATACCCTGCCGTATCGCCTGTGATGCCGCCAAGCTCCTTTTTTGTTTTCACATAATAATACCAAAAGCTAAGTGCTGCCGCAATGATCATAGCCACCGCATAAGGCAGTGACACAATAAATAAAACAGCCATACACAGTGCAAGCTGTATGTATAGTGCTGCCCTGACAATCGTTCTGTGTGCAGTGTCTGCAAACATAAATAACAGTCCATCGCTTTTTGCCGATTTAAATGACACAACCGCTATTCCGCTTAAGCACCTTGAGATGAAAAAGCCTGCACAAAAAACAATAAATGCTTTATCATCCATTATCTGAGAAAAAGCTCCCATGAATAATAATCCGTAGGCTGCAAGCATTATAACGGCAAATGCTCCTATATGTGAATCCTTAAGTATTGCAAGCTTTTCCTCCCGCGGTTTGTATGAATGAAATGCATCCATTGTATCCATAAAACCATCTATGTGAAAGCCTCCCGTAACCGCTATCGGAATGAGTACGCCTATGCATACATAGCAGATATCCGCCACTCCAAAATGAGAGTATATATATCTCCAAAGCATAAGAAGCAGTCCAATCACAGCTCCTATCCACGGAAAGAATACCAGCATGTACTTCATGTCATCATCATTCCATTTAAATTGTGGCATAGGTATCTTTGAATACATGGAAAAAGATACTATGCACGACCTTATTAACTTCATAATACACTTAACCTCCACACTGCTTCACTTAACCGCAACAGGAATGCCTGCAACCACCTCAACGACACGCTCTGCCATCGCAGCAAGCCCTCTGTTTACAATTCCCATTGCCTTTATGTAATTCATCGTTGATTCATCATAGCAGACTCCGTCTTCAAATACATTGTTTGTCACAATTACAAGCTCCGCAACATTTTCACTTAAGATACTTACCTCTTTTAACACCTTTTTACTCACATGGCTGATTTGAGCAGTCTCATAATCCTTCATATTTTCAGGGGCATCCAAAGCCTCTTTTTCGGCTTCGGCAGCCTGTATACCGGAAGCATCTACAGGTGGAAACATCTCATTTGCAACAAGGTTTGACATACACTCAAGCAGCGCTGACCGCCCGGTTTTTAAACTGCTTTCTGATTGCAGCTTAGAAACCGCATTTTGGATATCACGAGGCTGCTCGATGGTAATAAAGCCTTTTCCGGCACGAAGTCTTCTGTGCCTGTCTATCTTCCGCTGTCCCTCATCATCAAATACCTGCATGGTAGCAATGTAATATTTTTCTTTGTATCCCTTTTCATTTGACACGTGACAAATATACTTTTCTGCATATGCTGATTTGCCACTGCCGCTGCCGCCTGTTATAAGTGTAATCATCTATACGTACCTCTCATACTGTGATACCGAGATATCGTCGAAGGTTGTCCGGCCTTTGTATACGCTAAGTGCCATATCCAAAAGCGCAAACATCATCACGGCACCTGTTCCCTCTCCAAGCGCAAGGGATGCTCTTATGACCGGCTTTACGGAAAGTGCCTCACACAAAAGCGCCACGGCAGGCTCCCTGCCCTCATGGGATGGAATGATAAAATCAGTAACTCCGGAAAGAAGCCTTCCTGCTGCCAACGCAGAAACCATGCTTATCACTCCGTCGAGCACAACAGGAATATGGTATAATGCACCGCCTATACACACTCCGACAAGTCCTGCAATATCGAGTCCTCCGACTGTCATAAGTATCTCAAAGGTGTCCTTATTATATAAATCATACTTTTCTATTGCGCTTTCAATTACACGGATTTTTCTCTCAAGTCCACTGTCGTTTAGGCCTGCTCCTCTTCCTGTCACCGTGGCCACATCGCACCTTAGCATGGCGGCTGCCATTGCTGCGCTTGTGGTGGTGTTTCCTATACCCATCTCACCGGTTGCAATAATTCTACAGCCGTCTGCCTTACACCCACGCACTATTTCTATACCTGCTGCAATCGCTTCAAGTGTCTCAGCCCTTGTCATGGCAGGCTCTTTTGCAAAGTTTCTCGTGCCCATGCGCACCTTTCTTTGAAGCAGCCCCTTAACACTCTCGTCACTGTTTATTCCTATATCCACAGGAATTGTATCAGCCCCTGCAGTCATTGCCATGCGTCCGACAGATGAAGCCTTCCTTGCCATGGATTTTGCAACTGCAAGTGTCACCTCCTGTCCGGACTGGCTGATGCCCTCAGCAACCACACCATTATCCGCACACATCATTATGACCGCCTTTTTTGAAATATCTATATTTTCATCTCCCAAAACAGCGCCGATCTTAGCCGTTAATAGCTCAAAATCACCCATGCCGTCGAGCGGCTTTGCCACCGAATCCCAGTTTGAACGGATTTTTTTGTACATTTTTGCATCAGGTGGCGTTATTTTTAATTTTTTTAATTCTTCAACTGTAAAATGGTCAGAAATAATATTATTTTCAATCATATCTTGCCTCACGAAGCATGCCGTACACTGCATCCATATCCAGATACTCCCTCAGTGTATCCGCAAGCCTGTCATACTGTTTTTCCTTAAAGCTCTTATAGCTTACAATAGCGCTGTCATTCACATCAATGCCCTTTTTATCGGCAATATAATCCACTATCACTTTTGCGGCCTCTGCAGTATCAAAAATACCGTGAATATACGAGCCATACACATTTCTGCCATCAGATATGACATTATTTAACTCATTTTTCCTGTCAGCACAAGCCCCCTGCTCATCTGAAGCTGTGCTATATGCGCTCTTACCCATATGTATCTCATAGCCCAGAAAGTGACAGCCTGAAAGCCTGCTCAATACACCATCTACATGTGCTATTTCACCGCTTGTCTGAAGCCGTGTCTTGCTGTCTTTTAGAACGGTATCTATAGGAAGAAGCTCCATGCCACGCATATATCCTCCCTCCTCAACACCGTCGGGGTCGGCTATTGAAGCCCCAAGCATCTGATAGCCTCCGCATATTCCAAAAACCGGAATCTCACAGGAGAGCTTTTTGACAGCGGCCTCAAGTCCGTTTTGTCTCATCCACAAAAGATCCCCCATCGTATTCTTGCTTCCCGGCAAAAATACTATATCCGGATGACGCAGCTCATTTACTGTTGACACATACCGCACTGTTACCTCGGACATCTGCTCAAAAACATTGAAATCCGTGAAATTTGATATTCTCGGATATCTGATGACCGCTATATCAATAAGCCCATCTGTCTTTTTGTCAAAGCGCTCTGTCAGGCTGTCCTCATCCTCAAGCTGTACATCCATATATGGCACCACTCCGGTGACAGGCACCCCGCCTCTCTCCTCAAGCATCTGTATCCCCGGGTCAAGGATCGTCTTGTCTCCACGGAATTTATTGATAATAAGCCCGCAGACACGATTCTTTTCCTCATCGGTTAAAAGCATAAGTGTGCCAAGCAGCTGCGCAAAAACGCCACCTCTGTCGATATCACCCACGAGCAGCACCGGTGCATCCACCATATGCGCAAGCCCCATGTTTACAATATCATTTTCCTTCAGATTTATCTCCGCCGGGCTTCCGGCGCCCTCAATCACTATGATATCAGCATACTCCTCAAGCTTTTTAAATGCCTTTTTTATATCCGGTATGAGAGTTTTCTTGTATGCAAAATACTCTCTCGCCGGCATGTTCTTAAGCACCCTTCCGTTTACAATCACCTGTGAGCCTGTATTATTTGTGGGCTTTAAAAGAATAGGATTCATGCACACCATAGGCTTAATGCCTGCTGCCTCAGCCTGCATCACCTGGGCCCGTCCCATCTCAAGTCCTTCGTCTGTTATATAAGAGTTGAGCGCCATGTTCTGTGATTTAAACGGTGCCACCCTGTATCCGTCCTGTCTGAAAATACGGCACAAGCCCGCGACAAGAAAGCTCTTGCCTGAATTGGACATTGTACCCTGTACCATAATTACCTTTGCCATATATATACCTGCTGTCTGAATTTATGTGGTAGCTTTATCATGAATATTAAACTGTAGTGTGAACAGTAACTTCCTTAAAGCTGTGCCAATTGTTCCTCAAGAAAAGGAATTTTTATAATTTTTCCTGTAGAGACTGCATACTCATAAAGTCTGCTGTTAAACTGCTCATATGTGCCAAACTCTGTTCTGTCACATATAACGCCCTCGCATGCATCAATAAGCTCCTTTGCCTTTTCAATAAGGGCATCGTCTACAGGCTCAAAGCTTCTTGCGCTGACAATCTCAGCAGAAAGCGCCTTTGCCGCAGGATAATCCAGATCATTTTCATAGATGATTCCTGTCGCAAACGGGATACCCTTTCGCTGTAAGCTCCTGAAGCTTTTTCTGCCCAGGCCCCCTCCTGCTATGACAAATATCCTCGCACTTCCATCCGGTTTTTCCAGCTCTAAATCCTCTCCTGTTTCGTCAAAGCTTCCTGCCGTAATTCCAAAAAGACCTGAAACATATTGGTCAGTAAATACCTCCTCAGGAGTGCCATATCTGTCCACATATCTGCCATCTATACACAAAATATGGTCTGACACACGCTTTGCCATATCAAGCTCATGGAGCGACATGATAACCGTAAGATTCTTCTGTCTTTTAAGCCTTTGGAGTATTGATAAAAACTCAAGCTTGTACTTTATATCAAGATACGAGGTAGGCTCGTCTAACACTATAATCTCCGGCTGCTGGCATATAGCCCGTGACAGCATAACCCGCTGTCTTTGTCCATCGCTTATCTTTGTAAAATCCTTATCTTTTATCTGTGATACATTGACCAGCTCCATCGCCTCATCCACAGCCTTTTTGTCCTCATCCGAAAGTACTCCGAACCGGCCTGTGTATGGATATCTGCCGGTCGCAACCACATCATAGCAGGTCATAAGCTCCGTCTTTAGCTTATCGGTGAGCACAACAGCCATTTTCTTTGCAAATTCATTGCCATTCATCGTCACTACATCACTTTTATCAAGATATATCGTACCGCTCACAAGCGAAAGCTGTCTTGCAATACTTTTTAAAATAGTCGATTTACCGGCACCGTTTGGCCCGATTAATGTGAGAATCTCTCCCCTTTTCAGGGAAAAATCAATATTTTCAATGAGCGGCCTGTTATCATATCCAACGGCCAGCTTTTGTGCAGTAAAATAATATTCCATCAGACATTTTTCTCCTTGCTGCGTCTTATCATGATAAACAGCACTACCGGTGCACCAAATACTGCCGTAACCGTGCTGATACTAAGCTCCGTAGGCGCAAACATCATCCTCGCAAGCAAATCACAAAACAGGCAGAACACCGCTCCCCCAAGGAAGCAGGCCGGTATCATATATATAGGCTTTGTGCTCTTTAGCATGCTTTTTACTATGTGTGGCACGGCTATTCCGACAAACGATATCGGTCCCGCAAACGCCACTATACATGCGGAAAGCAGGCTTGAAAGCAATACCAGAAGCACCCGGATGCGCTTTATGTTTACACCCAGATTTACGGCATATGACTCTCCGAGCTGATATGCCATAAGGGGCTTTGACATGAGAAAAACAAAGATAAATGTGATTCCCACCACAATGCTCATCACCCCGACGCTGTCCCATGTCATGCCCGAAAAGCTTCCCCTTGACCAGTTATGCAGGTTTACTATGTCGGAATCATCTGCAAATGTCACCACAAACTCAGTCACCGCAGAGCATATGTAGCCAATCATGACACCGCTCACCACAAGCATTGACATGCTGCTTACCTTTCTTGAAATGATAAGCACAAAGCCCATTGAAAGCATTGCTCCCAAAAACGCTGCTGCAATCATGGCCAGTGAGCTCACACGTATGGCATTTCCAAGTAAAAATACCATAACAAGTGCCACAATCATCTTAGCTCCCGATGATATACCAAGTACAAAAGGTCCCGCGATTGGATTATGAAAAAAAGTCTGCAAAAGATATCCTGCAAGCGCTAATGCCCCGCCCAGTATCATCGCTGCGATAGCTCTTGGCATGCGGATATCCCACACAATACGTCCTACCCTGTCTGAGTGGTCATAAAGTGTCGCAAATGCAGCCTTAAATGATATGTGTACAGTTCCTATGCACACATTCATGATAAGCAATATAATAATTAAGATTATAAGAATAATAAATGTTGTAAAACACCTTATTTTTCTGGTTTTTTCCATGTTGTAGCTCCGCTTTTTATCTTTTTGTGCTATTGATTTTCCTGTTGAGCTTAAACAGATATTTCATGCCGCTGTCGGGTGCACCTGTAATCATCGAATGCATATCATCAATCATATATCCGATGGACATAGACTGCTGATACATATCGTTCGTGGTGCAAAATACATTGCCGTCTTTGACTGCCTTAAAATCAGCAAGCACCGGGCACTTGTCCAAAAGCTCATTCAGATTCTTCACACCGCCGTCTATCGCACTGTTATATATCAGATAGTCAGCATCTATTGCTCCATTGTAGAAATCCTCTAGCTGCATATTCATGGTTGACCTGCCTGTATCGTCGTCATTTGATGCATCAAAAATATATTTTCCGCCGGCAAGCGAAATCATCTTTGGCACATAATCTGTGCTTTTGCGCACCTGAACCTGTCCATTGGATGTGATATAGAAAAATGCAACTGTCGGTCTGCTATCAGCATTTGCAGCAGTATCTGTCTTTGCGATGCGATTTACAATATCCACCTGCTCATTAAAGAGCTCATCGGCCTTTTCATCCCGGTCTGTGAGCGCTCCGAAAAACTTCACCCACTCCACTCTGCCGAGCGGCTCCTCTTCATAGCTTGAGTACTCGATTATTGAAGGGATCTCAAAGCTTTTAAGCTTTTCAGTTACCTGTGGCGAATGGGTAATCATAGTATTTTCTATGGCAAGTGAACAGTTTTCTGACACCAAAAGCTCATAATCGGGCTTTGAATATTTGCCGGCATATAGCATTCTGCCACTTTCAAGAGCCTTTCTTGCACTGTCAATGTACCAGCCGTCACTGTCTAGCCCCGAAAATTTAATAGTGTCCACTGCATCAAGCTTGTCAAACATATCCATCACCCCTGATGCGACCAGATACAAATCACTTACAGGCTCCTTCAATACAATGATATCCTTGTCAATATCCTTTGGAGTCTTTCTGCCCTTTGGCACGGTAAGTATTTGGGTACCGTCCTTTGTCGTAAGTATCTTGTATCCACCCTCATAATAGTCAACAGAAAAATTCTTTGCATATAAAAGCTTCATACTGCTCTTATATATAAGACCATTTTGTGCCTCTGCCTCAGCCTTCGATTCGGTATTCCCTGAATCGGAAGAAGGACTGTCGCAGCCTGACAGCCAGAACAGTCCTATAATTGATATCAATATATATATAATTATCTTTTTTCTTCCATACATAGCTTAATTATTCTCCATCCTCACCAAGCACCTCTGTAGCAGAATCTGAATGGAAGGTGAGTGTGTACTCAACCTCGTGCGGCTTGCTCATAGCAACTGTATCTCCGATAACCTGCATAGGTGTATCAAGCTTAACCGGAATTTCAAATACAGAATTGCCGTCTGTATTTACAGGCATGTATTTCTGTCCGTCAACTATCATATAGTCATAGTTTGGACTGCTCCACTGCACTGTTGCAGTAGCGGCTCCACCGCTTATAGTCACCTCAGCCGGTGATGCAATGCTCGCCTTACCGCTTCCGCCCTCAAAATCGAGATTGATATTGTATGTTCCGTCAGGAAGCTCTTTTCCTGCACTCTCAGATACGCTTGCATCTGCGTCCGCAGGTGTGGCATTTGAAACCTTTACCTTGTGGTCATACCATTTGCCCTTTGTACCGATAAGTGCAAGGTCAAATTCCTCATCCAAAACAGGAACCGGTATATCAAACGCATTGACCTCCTCAGTTGTGCCATCGCCACAATCGACAGTCTCAACAGTTGGCTCTAAAAGCTCAGCCTTGTCCTTTGAGGCATCCTTTGCTGTTCCCAAAAAGAGATTTACAATGTGTGTGGATGTAAGAGCAACATGTATTGTTGCCTTGCCATCCTTCACGGTGAGTGTACCTTTGTTGTCATATGCATCATTCACATGAAACATTGAGCTGTCTGTAGTAAACTCTGCTGTATATGTACCATCTGAAAGTGCTATCTTTTCTGTTTTTTCAGCCTTTTTTGTGCTCTCTGTCGCGTTCTGCACTGCTTTTTTGCTTTCTGTTTCAGCTTTTGCATTCTTATTACCGCAGGCTGCCAAGCTCATGGCACAAACCAGTGTCATTGCAACGATATAAGTAAACTTGTTTCTGAATAATTTTCTCATGTCTGATATACTGCTCCTGTTATTTTATAGCTTCCCCACTATACATTTAAGTAACTGCTACTTGCTCATGGCAGCCGCTGTATGCTCAACATAAAGCTTCTGGATACCCTCAATCTCACCAAGTCCGTTAATCTGTGTATCGATTTTATCAAACTTTCCTGATGCCTTAAACTGTGAAAGCCATGAATCATCATCACTTCCTGCCATATCATTGTTGGCATGGTCTCCTGCAACAACCATAAGCGGACGAAGAATGACGTTCTTGTAGCCAGCGGCTGACACCTTCTCAATGACAGACTCACATGATGTATCCTCCGGCTCACCCTCTACAGTTCCGATAAATACGTTCTCATAACCCAAATCTGTCATCTGGCTCTGCATCTGGCTGTATGAAATCTTTGCTGTATGGCTTGTTCCATGTCCCATAAATACAAATGCTGTGCCCTCTTCCTTTGCAGCATCAAGGCTGTCATAGCCTGCCTTTTCTACTGCTTCCTCTGTAAGAATTTCTGCAACGGCCTTTTTATCCTCATTTACAACTGTTGCATCACTTCCAACCTCACCGAGGAGTGGCTCTGCAATCTTTACAGACTCAAATTTATCCTTATACTTTTCTACAGCCTCTGAAAGCTCATCATACTCTGCGCCATGCATCAGGTGTGTAGGCTGTACCACAAGATTCTTTACACCATTTTTGACTGCACGCTCAAGTGCCTGATCCATATTGTCAATCTTCTCGTCATCTCTTGCCTGTACATGATTGATGATAATCTGTGCTGTGAAGGCTCTTCTGACTGACCAGTCAGGATTTGCAGCTGCTATTGCATCCTCCACACCCTTGATATCAGCCACACGGCTGTCGTTGAAGGATGTACCAAAGCTTACTACAAGAATCTCGTTCTCGCCGATATCATCCTGGTTTCTCGGATCATCCTTTGAAGCATCGCCTGTATCTCTGCCGAAATAGTCAGGATCAGCATTTTCTCCCTCTACAAGCTCCTTCTGTGCGTCTGTGAGCTTGTCCCAGGCCTCCTTAGCCTCCTTGCACTGCTTGTCTGTATCATCTGTTCTCTCCTGCACGTAGATTGCATCGATTAAATCTGCCACATGCATTGCTGCCTCCTGATCTGCGTTTGCGCTTGTCTCACTCTCTGAAGTCTTAGATGCCTGTGTATCATTCTTTGCATCATCTGCATTGCTGCCACAGCCGGTCACTGCTGTCATAGCCATAACTGCTGCCATCAGTACTACTACTAATTTCTTTTTCATGTTTTCTCCTTTTCATTCTCCTTGCAGCTATTAAGCTGCACATGTTTTAAATATGTAAGACGAAAACATTTAAAGCGTCAAAAATAAAAGCTCTTTGTACTATTATGTCAAAGAGCTATACATGTCAAAATCCTTCTAACCCAGACTATACGGCTATCATAACCTTGTCTGTAATTATAATTATTTCATCACGTACAGCCAGTTACTCGTGGCTTGAAACACTATTGTTTCCGTACAACACAAAGGCAGGTATCCCGGCTTATATATCATTGCTTCGGCCGTCTTCCCGGTTGCCCAGTGACTTATTGGCCGTCACTCCTTAATTACGGTGACGAGTTCGTACAGGATTTGCACCTGTTTCCCTTTTCACCGGAGCCAGCTTCACATCGCCTGTCATAAATCAGATTCAAATGCTTGTCTGCTCCGACACCTTTATGCTACATATTCAGTTTCTTCGTGCGTTGCTTACGCAATCGCTTGGATTATTATATTACAACTTGTAACATTATTCAACAGATTTTTATCAGACGCTTTACAGACACATTTACAAAAGCGGTGCAAAAAGCTGCAAAATACTCTGCAGCAGCCTGCCTGCAAATGAGATATCATTTGTGCTTTCCTCATACACCTCCTCTGAAACCGCAAACGTCTCTATCGCATCCTCTTTTATTTTTCCGATGCACTGAGTCCTGTACATGTATACAAAATCCTCAAAATTCCAGTACATGCTCCTGAAATCCAGATTGCATGTGCCAACTATCGCAGTATCATCATCTGCCACTATACACTTAGAGTGTATAAAGCCGGGTGTGTATAGATATATCCTTACCCCCGCCTCGATAAGAGGTCTGAAATTGGCTTTTGTCTGCAGATAAATGAGCTTTTTATCGGGAATCTTAGGTACAACAATACGCACATCAACACCTGACCTGGCTGCCGATATCATAGCATGTGACAGCTCCGTTCCAAGTATCAGATACGGTGTAAAAATATAAACATATTTTTTAGCTCTTGAAATTATACTCACATAAAGATTCTCTCCTACATCATCATGCTCTAGCGGAGAATCGCAAAACGGCTGGACAAAACCGCTTTTTTCTGACTGGCTGAAGGTATTGTGTGGATTCAGATATTCATCATGCACAGCATTGTCCTTATTGATATAATTCCACATCTCAAGGAACATCGTCGTGAAACTGTTTACACACTCTCCCTCCACACGGATACCGGCATCCTTCCAGTAACCAAACCTGATTTTTTTGTTGATATACTCATCTGCTATATTGTAACCACCGGTATGCGCCACACGTCCGTCTATCACCAGTATCTTCCTATGATCCCTGTCATTCATAATTACTGAAAGCATGGGCTTATATGGATTGAAGCGTCTGGTCTGTATTCCGATGTTCTCCATCTCCTTTATAAAATGTGGCGGAATGGCATTTATGCTGCCAAAATCATCATATATAATTCTCACCACAACTCCATGCTTTACCTTTTCTTTGAGTATATCAAGTATCTGATCAAGCATAACGCCACTGCCGATTATGAAATACTCCATAAAGATAAACTTTTCAGCTGACCTTAAATCTTTTAAAATGCTCTCAAAAGCCTCCTCACCTGATTTAAAGTACTCTGTGCAGTCCTCCGCATACAGTGGATATTTCTGATTTTGAGTGATAAGCCTGCTCTGTCTGTATGCATCCATGTCTGTCAGTCTGAGTGTCTCATTTAGCAGCTCGTTTTCAGGCCGAAGCGGCGCATATGCTTCCACAATTCTTGCCATTCTTTTCTGTGTCTTCGACGTAAGCTCCGGTCTTCCGAAAAAGAAATAGCACGGAATACCAACGATTGGAACACTCAGTATCAAAAATATCCATGACATTTTTATATACATTTTCATCCGCCTGTTGACAATATAAAGCGAAAGCAATATGGCTGCCACATACAGCAGATCCTGAAACACCCTGCTGGCAACAGATGCCGTATAAAACAAAAAGAACCACCATATCATCTGTATGATTATTATTGTCGAAACTATAAAAAGCTTTGAAAGCAGTCTTTGTAATATTTTTCTCATATAAGTCCTACCACGAAATTACTATTATACAACCTAATATTTCCTATATTATCTATAATAAATCTCTAATACATATTATAATATTCCCACCAATTTATCAACATTTATAATCCCCCACGAGCCTTTGTGACTATCCCCTGCCCTGTCACATGTATTATACAGGGCTAGCTTAACCGCCTCCGGTCTCATATTTGGATTTTTTTCCAATAGAAGTGCTATGGCACCTGACACAATCGGTGTAGCCATTGAAGTACCTGTTTTTCTTACATATGTGCCATCCCTCGTTCCAAGGCTTATGATATCATGCCCGGGAGCCAGAATCTCAGGCTTTACAATACAGCAATCGGTCGGACCTTTGCCACTTCTTATATCATCAAAGCTTCCGACTGTTATTATTTTTCTTGAAATTCCCGGCACAGTTACAGAAAACGGTGCCGGGCCGTAGTTGCCCGCTGCTGCAACAACTACCACTCCCATATCCCACAATTCATCTATCAGCTTCAAAATCTTAATACGCTCTGCTGTATCAGAACATGGCAGATATCCTACAGAGAAGTTGAGTATTTTTATATTAAGTCTGACGCAGTTTTCTTTTATATACTTAAGTGCACGAATTGAATCCGACGTCTGTCCCATGCCAAGATAATCAAGCACCTTAAACACATATAGTCCTGCCCCCGGAGCCATGCCTATATCCGCAGCCGATAATATACCGCACACATGTGTACCATGCCCGTTATCGTCATAACATGTCTCCTTTCCACCCACAAAATCCATAAAGTGCTTTATGCACCCATCAAGCTGTTTGTGTTTAAACACACCCGTATCAAGTACTGCTATATTGACATTTTTACCACTATATCCATTTTTATATACCAGATTTGCATTTATACTATATTTCGCATTTTTCATTATTATTTTATTTTTTAATTTAGTATATGATTCGTTTTCACAATCTGACACAGACGCACCTGTTTTGCCTTACATCATATCACCTTACTATAATTTCATATATTAAAAGGACTGCACCTGCGTGCAGCCCTTTACTTAGATATTATTGTCATACTTTAACGTATATTAATTAATCCTCTTTTACATCCTTCATAGAGAAGCTGATTCTTCCCATCTTGTCCTTGCCAAGGCAAACAACCTTTACCTTGTCTCCAAGTGTGAGTACATCCTCTACTCTGTTGATTCTCTCTTTTGCAATCTTAGAAATGTGAACCATTCCCTCTTTGCCAGGAGCAAATTCGATGAAAGCACCGAACTCCTTGATGCTTACAACTGTTCCCTCAAGGATCTGTCCCTGCTCAAAATCAGTTGTGATAATCTTAATCATGTCGATTGCCTTTGCAATCATCTCTTTATCTGTTCCGCAAACTGAAACAGCGCCATCATCTGTGATATCGATCTTGACACCGGTTCTGTCGATAATCTCGTTGATTGTCTTACCCTTCTGTCCGACAACATCACCAATCTTTGATGGATCGATTGTAATCTGCTCAATCTTTGGAGCCCACTCATTTACTTCTTTTCTAGGCTCAGCGATTGCCTTGCTCATGACCTCATCCATGATGTAGAGACGTGCCTCACGTGTTCTTGCGATTGCCTCCTCAACGATAGGTCTTGTAAGTCCGTGAATCTTGATATCCATCTGGATAGCTGTGATACCCTTATGTGTACCTGTTACCTTGAAATCCATATCTCCGAAGAAATCCTCAAGACCCTGGATATCTGTAAGTACAAGGAAATCATCATCTGTATCGCCTGTTACAAGTCCGCACGAGATTCCGGCAACCATAGCCTTGATTGGAACACCTGCAGCCATAAGTGACATACATGATGCACATGTTGAAGCCATTGATGTAGAGCCGTTTGACTCAAATGTCTCAGATACGGCACGGATAGTATATGGGAACTCCTCAACACTTGGGAGTACAGGAACAAGAGCCTTCTCAGCAAGTGCTCCGTGTCCAATCTCACGACGTCCCGGTCCACGTGATACCTTTGTCTCTCCTACAGAGTATGCAGGGAAGTTATAGTGATGCATATATCTCTTTGTTGTGATATTTGCATCAAGTCCGTCGATTTTCTGAATCTCTGATAAAGGAGCAAGTGTTACAACATCACAAATCTGTGTCTGTCCACGGGTAAACATTGCAGAGCCGTGAACTCTAGGAATCAAATCAACCTCTGCTGCGAGTGGTCTGATCTGATTGATTGCACGGCCGTCCGGACGCTTATGATCCTTTAAAATCATCTTTCTGACTGTCTTCTTCTGATACTGGTAAATAGCCTCACCAAGTACTGCAAGGTACTCCTCATTGTCAGCGAAGGCTTCCTCTAACTGCTCTGTGATAGCTCTTATATTTTCCTCACGCTTCTGCTTCTCATCTGTGAATACTGCCTCCTCCATCTGCTCAGGAGTAACAATTTTCTTGATATCCTCGAACATCTGCTCAGGAATAGCACAGCTCTCATACTCATGCTTTGGCTTGCCAATCTCATCACGGATCTGATCCATAAATGCGATAACTGTCTGGTTGATATCGTGGCACTTGTAGATTGCCTCAATCATCTGATCCTCAGGAATCTCATTGGCTCCTGCTTCAATCATGATGACCTTTTCCTTTGTAGAAGCAACTGTGAGCTGTAAATCGCCCTCATCCCACTGCTTCTGTGAAGGGTTTACGATAAACTCTCCATCAACAAGTCCCATCTGTGTCATGGCACATGGTCCGTCAAACGGAATATCTGATATATGAACAGCAAGAGCTGTACCGATCATTGCAACTATCTCAGGACGGCACTCAGGATCCACTGACATGACAAGGTTGTTTAATGTAACATCATTTCTGTAATCCTTTGGGAAAAGAGGTCTCATAGGACGGTCAATTACACGATCTGTAAGGATGGCGTTCTCAGATGCCTTTCCCTCACGCTTGTTAAAACCACCCGGAATTTTTCCTACAGAGTACATCTTCTCCTCGAACTCAACGCTGAGTGGGAAGAAATCCACACCGTCACGTGGCTTGTCAGATGCTGTAGCTGTTGAAAGGACTGTTGTATCACCATACTTGATAAAAACAGCTCCGTTTGCCTGAGCTGCTACTCTTCCGATATCTACAGTAAGAGTCCTGCCGGCAAGTTCCATTGAATAACTTTTGTACATATTAATTCTCCTTAAAATTCTTTTGCAGAAGTGTATTCCTCTTCCGAAACTACTAAACAATACATGTACGCTCATGCACTCTTTAGTGGTCTCGGCTTACTTCTGCTTTTCAAAAAACAATAATAAAAACAATAATAGAGCGGAATAATAATTACTCCGCTCTAAAGAAAATACTATTTTCTGAGTCCTAAACGCTCGATAAGTGAACGATATCTCTCGATATCAATCTCCTTAAGGTATGCAAGTAATCCACGTCTCTGACCGATCATCTTTAACATTCCTCTTCTTGAGTGATGATCCTTTGGGTTCTGTTTGAAATGCTCAGTTAACTCTGCGATTCTTGCTGAAAGAATTGCAATCTGAACCTCTGGTGAACCTGTGTCATTTGGTGTTCTACCGTACTCTGCGATAATAGCCTGTTTCTTTTCCTTTGCGATCATTGTTGATCCTCCTTATATTATAATGCGCCCTGATAACTGTATGATGCTCAGCAATAGGTCGGAGTGTCCAACTACCGAACATGGGCAAAACCATACCTATGCAGTATAGCATAGTAAGCATTTGTTGTAAACTGTTTTTTTATTAATCCGGCAAATATCTTGCGACACAAATCGGATTTCTGTAATATGCATTTGAAACCTTGATTCCATCACGCTTGTTGCTGGCATGTACAATCTGTCCGTTTCCGATATAAATTGCAACATGTGAGATACTCCTTCCACCTCCGTAGAAGAATAAATCTCCCGGCTTTGCTTCAGATGCACTGATTTTTGTGCCGTATGAAGGCTGTGCTCTTGATGAATGCGGTAATGAGATTCCATACTTTCCAAGAATTCTCATTGTGAAGCCTGAGCAGTCAACTCCCTTCTCAAGGCTTGTACCACCCCACACATATCTGTTTCCGACAAACTGTAACGCATACGATACAACAGATGCCCTTACATCTGATACACCGTCACCATACTTCACCTGCTCTATTGTCTTTGCTGTAGGAAGTGCCTGTGCCAGTGTCACATAATCCTGTGATATATATCCTACCGAATCATCCACACTTATCTCAACCCAGCCGTCAGCGACAGAATTAACCGTGAATGCCTCTGAATTTCCAACCTGCGAAAGCACCGCAGCCTCTGTTGACTTCTCTGCACGTACATTCAGTGTTTCAGTATTTACAGTGGCAACAGTTTTAATCTCCTGTTCTGCAATAGACTCTGCCTCATCTCCTGTCACAAGATACTGCTTGTTTACATATCCTGTCACCTTGCCTGATGTGACCTTGTACCATTCTCCGGCATCCTCAAGAAGCTCACAGGCATTGTGATTGGTAAGTATTCCTATTACCTCGCTGTCTGTCGAAGCTTCCTGTCTGATATTTAAGTTTCCGCTGCTGATAACTGACATACCAAGATTTGTGTAACCACAGGTCTGTGCGGCTGTCGGTGTCTGGGATGCCTCATTTGCCTGTTCTGTCTCCTGTGCAGTATTGCCAACCTGTGCACCCTGAGCAGATGCAGTAACAACATTGCTGTCGTTTTGCGCTACCGATACGTCAGCTCCATAATAAGTAAGAGCCGATGTAACCCCTGCTGTGAGAAGCTCTGTGGCATCTGCCGCCTCTGTCAGACCAAGGGCCACCCCCGCATTGACTGTTCTGTTTTCCTTTAATGATGTTCTGGCATCTACTGTGCTGCTTGAACTCATAGATACAGCACCTATAATAATAGCAAACGCTACAACGCCTGCTGCCTGTCCTAATTTTAATTTATTTTTCATATAGCCTCCAGTTCATGCTATCCATAATCCCATGTTTACGAGTATATCACAAATTGTTAAAATGTCAATATTTCTCCGTAATATTTCCGTAATATTTGTCATTTTTTCGTTATTTTGGGTAATTTCGCAAAAAAACAGCCACACTAGAATGTGTGACTGCCTGCATAATTGATTGTATAATTGATATCTGCACTCATCTGGCTCTTTAACGCTTCTATTGAATCAAACTTCATCTCAGGTCTTACGAACTTATGAAGCTCTACCATGATATCCTGTCCGTAAACATCCTGCCCAAAATCTATGATATATGTCTCTGCACCGATTGGATTTTTGCCCTCTATAGTAGGCTTGCATCCTATATTGGTTACACCAAGGTACCAGTTGTCCCTGACAAGAACTCTTGACATATACACTCCCTTTGGTGGAAGCAGCTTATCGTGCGGCACTGAAAGGTTGACTGTCGGAATGCCAATAGTCCTGCCCAGTGCTCTGCCATGCACTACTCTTCCTTTTATGAAAAAGGGATATCCCAGCAGTTCATTCGCCTTTTTAATATGTCCTGCCGCAATCTCCTCGCGGATATAGGTACTGCTTATATCCCTGTCTCCATCCTTTATCTTGTCCACCACAATAAGCTCGTATCCAAGCTCTCCTGCCATCGCAGAAAGCAGCCGATGGTCTCCTGCCCTGTTGTGCCCGAAACGGAAATCATCTCCGACAATGATACACTTGACATTAAGACTTTTAACTATCCATCTGACAAACGCATCCGCCTCCATCGTCATCACCTGTGGCACAAACGGACACTCTATCAGATAGTCAATACCTGATTTTTCAAACACATACTCTTTTTCATCGTTTGTGATTATAACCTTTGACTCAACGCCAAGTACCTCCGATTTGGGAGGAATGTCAAACGTAAATATGATGCGCTTGTAACCATGCAGATTGCTCTGTTCAATTTGCTTTTCCATCAGAAATTCATGTCCTCTGTGAAGCCCGTCAAACTTTCCAAACGAGATGACGGACGGCTCCTTGACATGAAAATCCAGAGTTTTGCTTATATATTCCATAATATCTGTATACTATTCTATTCCATAAAAATCTTAACCGGCTTAAACTCACCGGTCTCATCAAGATACGAATACACCCCGACAAATATGCCCTCATGATTGTATACTCTGTATCTTATATCAGAGTCAGCACTGTGTTTTAAATAATCCGTAAGCACTGCCGGAATTTTATTTCCATTTCTGACAAGCTTATCAGCATCTGAAGCAGTATGCACTGCCGGCAGATTTTCGAATACTCCGTCAACAGGCATCACCATATCAAAGCAGCCTTCATCCACCTTTGACTGAATCTGTGAAAGTGTAAGTGCATGCTCTAAGTCAAAGCCTGCTACCCTTACTCTAAGCAGTGACTTCATGCAGCCATGGCAACCCAGCCTCTCTCCGATGTCATTGCACAGCGTCCTGATATATGTGCCCTTTGAACAGTGCACCGTCATCGTAACCTCAGGCAAATCAATGCTTTCAACCTTGATATCAAACACCTCGATATCCCTGGCTTTTCTCTCTATAACCTTGCCCTCCCTGGCAAGCTCATAGAGCTTTTTCCCATTGACCTTTAGAGCCGAATACATTGGCGGCACCTGCTTTTGTCTGCCAATAAACTGTGATATTGCATCATACACCGCCTGCTCAGTCACATTGACCTTAGCCTGATTTAAGACCTGCCCTGAAATATCCTGTGTATCTGTCTCCTGTCCTAAAAGCAGCACAGCTTTATAGACCTTGTCCTTATCTGTCAAAAGGTCACACACTCTGGTTGCCTTTCCAAGGCAGACAGGAAGGACGCCTTGCGCATCAGGATCAAGTGTACCTGTATGACCAATCTTCTTCTGGTGGAATATGCCTCGAAGCTTTGCCACAACGTCAAAGCTTGTATAGCCCTTTTCCTTGTATACATTGATTATTCCATTAACCATCTGCCCAAGAATCTCTCCCTAAATATTATCCTTAATTGCCGTAAGGATGCGGTCTGTTGCCACCTCAAGCGGTCCGTCAATCGTAAATCCGGCGGCCTTTACATGTCCACCGCCGCCAAATACCGACGCAACCTTTGCCACATCATAATCACCGTTTACGCGCAGGCTGCCCTTGTAGGTACCATCCTCATTTTCGTAGAGAAATACAGCAACCTTTATATCCTTTGTCACGCGCAGCTGATTTACAATACCATCAAGATGCTTTGGTAGCACATCATACTTCTCCATCTCAGCGCGCGATACTGCAGACAATATAACATCACCATTCAGATACAAAGCAGCATTCAAAAGTGCCTGCCCCATAATCTTGTTCTGAGCAAATGTCTTTGTATAAAATGTATCATCGATTATCCTTGAATAATCAATGCCCATCTCCATCAGGGAGCCTGCTATATCCATAGTCTTTTTTGAAGTACATGAATACTGGAACACGCCTGTATCATGCACCATGCCTGTGTAAATACACTCTGCTATCTGTATTGTGATGCGCTCCTTCGGCAGAAGTTCAAACACAAGCTCACAGGTTGAGCTCGCATCCGGAAAGATGTAATTTGCGTCTGCAAAGGCCCCGTTTGTAACATGATGATCTATGCAAAGTGTCCTTTTTGCAGACTCAAAATACTTAGCTGCACTTCCCAGTCTGCCTGTGTCACTGCAGTCACATGCTATGAACAGATCGTATACTGTATCATCCGCATAGCTGCTGTCAATCTCATCTGCTCTTTGCATGAACTTAAAGATGTTCGGGCTTGGCTCTAAATAAAGCCTTGCCTTTATATCAGGATAATAATCCTTTATGTAGTTGTATACCGCAAGTGTTGAGCCGACACAGTCGCCGTCCGGTCTCACATGACCGGAAACGGCAACTGATTGTGCATCCTTTAAAATAGAATCAATCTCTGTCATAATCAATCCTCTTTGTTAATCCTCTTTGAGATTTTTTGTTACTTCATCAATCTTTTTAGACATCTCAACACCATACTCTATAGACTGGTCTATGATAAATGTAATGGCAGGTGTATTTCTTAAATTGATGTTCTTTGCGAGAGTTCTGCGTATATATCCCTCCGCTGACTTAAGTCCTGCAAGTGTATCAGCCTGTGATTTCTTGTCACCAAGCACACTGATATAAGCCTTTGCTGTCTTTAAATCAGGTGCCACCTCGACAGCAACAACACTTGTCATGGGATTGATACGCGGATCCTTTATCTCACCGCGTATGATATTTGACAGTTCACGCATTACCTCTTCGTTGATACGAATATTTTTTATGCTGTTCTTTCTCATATAATCCCGCTTTCTTTTTATATTAAACCGTAACTATCCGAATAGCTGCATTAATTCAAGATAACCAATATATGATTATCTCGGAACCTCTACCATCTTGTAAGCTTCAACTATATCGAATTCCTGAATATCATTAAATCCGTCAAATACAAGACCACACTCGTAGCCTGTCTTGACCTCCTTGACGTCATCCTTGAATCTCTTGAGTGAAGCAAGGTCTCCCTCGAATATCTGCTCACCCTCTCTGCTAATTCTGACACGGCAGCCTCTCTCCATAAATCCGTCAAGCACATATGAACCTGCAATGTTTCCAACGCCTGAAGCCTTGAAAATCTGTCTGATTTCCGCATGTCCGATAACCTTCTCCTCAAATACAGGATCAAGCATACCCTTCATGGCAGCAGATACATCCTCGATTGCATTGTAGATGACCTTGTAAAGTCTGATATCTACGCCCTCACGGTCTGCTGTAGCCTTGGCAACAGGATCCGGTCTGACGTTAAAGCCAATGATGATTGCATTTGATGCTGATGCAAGGATAACATCTGACTCGTTGATCGCACCAACGCCGCCATGGATGACCTTGACCACAACCTCCTCATTTGAAAGCTTGACAAGACTCTGCTTAACAGCTTCAACTGAACCCTGTACATCTGCCTTTACGATGATATCAAGCTCCTTCATGTTGCCTGACTGAATCTGTGAGAACAGATCATCAAGTGACATCTTTGCCTTTGTATCCTCGATGAGCTTATTCTTCTCCTCTGAAATATATGTGTCAGAGAATGCCTTTGCCTCCTTCTCTGAATCGCATGCCACAAATGTCTCTCCTGCTGAAGGCACACTGTTGAGTCCAAGTATCTCTACAGGTGTAGAAGGCTTAGCCTCCTTTACTCTGCGGCCCTTGTCATCAATCATGGCTCTTACCTTACCATAGCTGCTTCCACATGCGATAGGATCTCCGACATGGAGTGTTCCTTTTTGTACAAGCACTGTGGCAACCGCACCACGGCCTTTATCAAGCTGTGCTTCAATTACGAGACCTCTTGCGTTTCTATCAGGATTAGCCTTGAGCTCGAGCACCTCTGCTGTGAGAAGAATCATCTCAAGGAGATTGTCGATACCCTCCTTAGTATGTGCAGATACAGGACAGAATATTGTGCTTCCACCCCAATCCTCCGGGATAAGCTCATACTCTGAGAGCTCCTGCTTAACCTTGTCGATATTGGCACTTGGCTTATCTATCTTGTTGACTGCAACGATAATCTCAACACCTGCTGCCTTTGCATGGTTTATTGCCTCAACAGTCTGCGGCATTACACCATCATCTGCAGCAACAACAAGGATTGCGATATCAGTAGAGTTTGCACCACGCATACGCATTGCTGTAAATGCCTCATGTCCCGGTGTATCAAGGAATGTGATGTTCTGGCCATTGATTGATACAACAGATGCACCAATGTGCTGTGTAATACCACCTGCCTCACGGTCTGTAACACGTGTCTGTCTGATGGCATCAAGCAGTGATGTCTTACCATGATCTACGTGACCCATTACGCAGACTACAGGTGGACGAGGAACCATCTTGCTCTCATCCTCTTCATCCTCCTTGAGAAGCTCTGCAATCACATCGACCTTCTCCTCTTCCTCACATATGAAATTGAACTCTAAAGCAATCTCCTCAGCGGCTGCAAAATCAACCTCAGAGTTAACTGTTACCATCTCGCCCTTCATGAAAAGCTTCTTTACAATGGCTGAAGGCTGAACCTTCATCTTATCAGCTAAATCCCTTATTGTAATCTTCTCCGGAAGAGAAATTGTCTTAATCTCGTTCTCATCCTCTTTTGGCTGTGCCTTCGGCTGCTGTGGCTTTTTCTTACCGCCGTGCTTCTCGAGATTGATGTAATTCTCCTGCTTCTTTCCGAGCTTATCCTGCTTCTGGCTCTGATTGTGATTATGCTTATTCTTTCTATCGTTGCCTCTGTCGCGGCTCTCCTTTCCTCTTACATCATCAGGAGCTGCAACTGCAACTGTTTCTTTTCTGAAACGATTTCTGTCATCACCTCTGCTGCCTGTTCTATCGTTATTTCTGTCATTGCTCCTGCTTCTGTCATTGCTTCTGCTTCTGTCATTATTTCTGTCAAAGCTTCTGCCACCCTCTGCAGGACGTCTGGAGTCATTTCTGAAGCCTCTGTTATTGTCTCTATTATTGTCTCTGCTGTTATCTCGGTTATTGTTGTCGCGATTGTTTGTTCTTCTATCGCTGTTTCTGTCCGTATTTCTGCTTCTGTCGGCATTTCTGTCGGTATTTCTGTCAGTATTTCTGTTGTTGATTCTGTCACCATTATCCTGACGTCTGTCGCCTCTTCTGTCTGCGTCAGCCTGACGTGCCGGACGCGAATTGGCTGCCTTCATATCTGCATACGGATCCGCTGTACGCTCACTTATAGGGCGCATAGCTCTCTCTCCGACAGGTCTTGGCTTAATAATGCTGTGCTGCTCAGGACGTGATGACTGATTATCGCGTCTTCCATTGCCATTCCTGCGCTGCGAACTGTTATTTCCATTATTTCCGCTGCCGTTTCCACCATTTGTTTTCCTACCCTGCTTACTGTACTGGGCATTGAAAACTGCTGTGATGCTTGCCTTTTTCTTTGGTCTGTCGGCTGCCTTAGCCTCATCCTTTTTAGGTTCTTCCTTCTTAGGTGCATCTTTTTTTACTTCTGTTTTTGCGTACTTCTTTCGTACAATTTGCTGTGCCTCATCCTCAAGACCGCTCTGCACATTTTTGACAGCAAACTGTGTGCCGTTTAATGTGTCTATGACTTCCTGCGACTTTATATTTAATTCTTTTGCAAGTTCATGAACTCTCATTTTTGCCATATATCTATTTTCCTCCATTATTCAGTTTTATTCGACTGCAGCTTTTTTATCACTGCATTTGCAAGGTTTTCATCCGTTACTGCAAGGGAAGCGCGAAACTCTTTGCCTATTGCATTCCCTAACCCCACCTTGTCACTATAAAAATAAATCGGAACCTCATAGAAAGCAGTCATATCCGAAAAATGCTTCTTTGTGTTGTCTGATGAATCATCTGCAACTATCACTAAAAATGCCTTTCCTGTCTTTACAGCTTTCTCTGTAGAAAACTCTCCGCTAACCACATTGCCTGACTTTGCTGCTAAGCCCAGCATAGAAAGTACTCTATCTGTCAATTTGGTTCATCTCCTTTTCAAGCTCCTCATATACCTGTTCTGATACACTAACGCCAAGGGATCGCTCAAGTGCCTTTGTCTTTTTAGCCTTTTTAAAGCATTCAAGGCTCTTACATATATAAGCTCCCCTGCCGTTTTTCTTGCCGGTGTCATCGAGAATTATGTCGCCCTCCGCAGTCTTTACCACGCGAATAAGTGACTTCTTTTCCTTCATCTCCTGACAGCCTACGCATTTGCGCATTGGAATCTTTTTATTTGCCATTACTGCTCATCACCACTATCTGCCGCATCATTTTCTGTACCTGCTGCTCCGTTCTCGTCAGCCTCTGTATCAAAAGCCTCTGCCTGTACATCTGCCTGTTCTGTATCAGCTAATCTCTCGTTCTCAGCAAGCTCATCATCCGAATAATCATAATCGTCATCATAATCATCCTCTTCATAATCATTCTCATAATCCATGAAGTCCCCTGACTCTCTGGCCTGTGTCTCGCTCTTGATATCAATCTTGAAGCCTGTAAGTCTTGCTGCAAGTCTTGCATTCTGTCCTTCCTTACCGATTGCAAGTGAAAGCTGATAATCCGGAACAACAACCTTTGCTGATTTCTCATCTGCATCTGCGATAACAGAGATAACCTTTGCAGGGCTAAGTGCGTTCTGGATAAGTATTGCCGGATTCTCATCCCATGTAATGATATCGATTTTCTCACCGCGAAGCTCATTTACGATAGCATTTACTCTGGCACCATTCATACCTACACATGCTCCTACAGGGTCTACGTTTGGATCATTTGACCATACTGCAATCTTTGTTCTGCTTCCGGCCTCACGTGAAATAGCCTTTATCTCAACTATGCCCTCTTTAACCTCTGTAACCTCTGACTCGAAAAGTCTCTTCACAAGCTCAGGGTGTGTTCTTGAAACAAGAATCTTTGGTCCCTTTGATGTGGACTTAACCTCAAGGATATATACCTTGATACGCTCTGTAGGCTTGAATACCTCACCCTTTATCTGCTCACTCTCAGTCAGAAGTGCATCTGCCTTACCTAAGTTGATGCTGACATTCTTTCCGATGTATCTTTGAACAACACCTGTCACAACATCCTTTTCCTTGCTGTTGTACTCGTCAAATATTACCTTTCTCTCCTCCTCGCGGATTTTCTGAAGGATAACATTCTTTGCGTTCTGTGTAGCAATACGTCCGAATTCCTTTGACTTAACCTCAACTCTCACGATATCTCCAAGCTGATAGTTACCGTTTACCTTGTGCGCATCTGCTAAGGAAATCTCCTCAACCGGATCCTCAACCGTATCTACAACCGTCTTCTCCTGGTAGCATGAGAAAGCACATGTCTCAGGATCTATTTCTACCTTTACATTGTCTGATTTACCAAAATGGTTCTTGCAGGCAGTCACAAGAGAGTTCTCAATTGCCTCAAGTAAAGTTTCTTTACTGATGTTTTTCTCCTGCTCTAATATATTTAACGCTTCTAATAACTCATTGCTCATTATTTTTTCCTCCTATTTGTGTTATCGTGCGCTTTAATTAAAAATCCAATGCCTGACGTATAAGCGCAATGTCACTCTTATTGAATGTAGTCTCATTGCCGTCTTCATCGGTTATTGTCACTGTATCCTTATCATAGGCTTTAAGCAGACCATAAAATTCCTTTGATTTGTTGATAGCCCTGTATGTGCGAATCTCTATCTCCTTATTCATATTGCGCACATAGTCCTTTTCCTTCTTGAGAGGTCTTCCAAGCCCCGGCGAGCTGACCTCGAAGGTGTACGAATCAGGAATATAGTCCTCTCTGTCGAGAATCTCATTCATCTGCCTTGCAACCACTTCACAGTCATCAACAGTTATGCCACCCTCCTTATCGATATATGCTCTCAGGTAGTTCATGCCACCTTCCTTAACATACTCGACATCAACAAGCTCAAAATTCATGCTGTCAAGAATTGGTTGTATAAAGCTCTCCGTCTTTGCCTCATATACACTTGCCTTTGACATTTTATCACCTCTCTTTTTTATACTTGTAACTATTCATAATTGTTCCAAGTGGTTCTGAATAGCTGCCTGATGTTTATAAACGTGAATTGAGAGAGGACTTTTGCCCTCTCTCAATCTAGTCAACGTTGTTATCATAGCTATAATAGCACTATCAGAAAAAAAAATCAAGTTTTTTTAAAAAAGTACTTGCTTTTTTTTAAACTCCATGATAGTATAATACACGGTTCGTTGGTCAAGCGGTTAAGACGCCGCCCTCTCACGGCGGAAACACGGGTTCGATTCCCGTACGGACTGCTCACTGATATTTATTTAATTAAATACAGCCCAACCCGAAAGCATCGCATTTATGCGATGTTTTTTTATTTTTAGATTGTTGCTGACGCCGGACGCACCCGCAGCAGTAAAATACACCTTGCATGCGCTAACGCTACGCTGTTTAGATACTGTAGAATTATGCTTCACAAATAGAAATGCCCCACCATGGACGGTGGGGCAAGGCGTTACGCACCACGGACGGTGCGTAAAAGCCGGTTTCGTCATTCTGTGAAACTCTATATGCATAATTCATACAGCATCTTAACTGCAAAGCGTTAGCGCATGCGAGGTATTGTGCGTCACAGAGTGTACTCCGGGCGCCAATATTTCTGATATTTAGTCATCATATCCGTTAGGATTGTTCTTCTGCCATCTCCATGAGTCGGCACACATCTCCTTAATACCATACTGTGCTTCCCAGCCGAGCTCTCTCTTGGCCTTTGATGGATCACAGTAGCATGTAGCAATATCGCCAGGTCTTCTAGGCTTTATTGTATAAGGAATCTTAACACCTGTTGCAGCCTCGAAATTCTTTACGATATCAAGCACGCTGTAGCCATGTCCTGTTCCAAGATTGTAGATGCAAAGACCTGCATTCTCCTCAATTTTCTTTAAAGCTTTGACATGTCCAACCGCAAGGTCAACTACATGGATGTAATCTCTCACACCTGTTCCGTCAGGAGTATCATAGTCATCTCCGAATACTCCAAGCTCTTTGAGCTTGCCTACTGCCACCTGTGTGATATAAGGCATGAGGTTGTTTGGAATACCGTTTGGATTCTCACCCATTGTACCACTCTTATGAGCTCCGATTGGATTGAAGTAACGAAGAAGAATAACGTTCCACTCATTATCTGCCTTATAGATGTCCATAAGTATCTGCTCAAGCATAGACTTTGTCCAGCCGTATGGGTTTGTACACTGTCCCTTTGGACACTCCTCTGTGATAGGAATCTGTGCAGGATCTCCGTATACTGTAGCTGATGAAGAGAAAATGATGCTCTTGCAGCCATTCTGTCTCATCACATCAACAAGTGTAAGTGTTCCTGCAATATTATTGTTATAGTACTCCCAAGGCTTTGCCACAGACTCTCCTACTGCTTTGAGTCCTGCAAAGTGAATACAGCTATCTATCTTTTCTTCCTTAAAAATCTTATTTAAGATGTCTCTGTCAAGGATATCTCCCTTATAGAACTTTACTTCTTTGCCTGTAAGAGCCTTAACTCTGTCAAGTGACTTCTCAGATGAATTTGAAAGATTGTCAAGTACTACAACATCGTAGCCTGCATCAAGAAGCTCCACACATGTGTGGCTTCCGATATATCCGGCTCCACCAGTAACTAAAATTGCCATAATAAATATCTCCTTTTCATTTTTGTTAAATTTATTGTAGCGCATTTGCTCATTTTTGTATAGAATAAAATGTAGAAGAAATATGTAAAAATGTTGTAAAGGTAGGCAATATGAACAATAAATACAAAAATTCCTATATCGTAAAAGAAAAAGAGCTTGTATCTCTGTCCGTATATAACGTAGGCTTCCAGAGCTGTGATAGCCTGTATCAGTGGGGACCCGGTATCAGAGACCATTATCTGATTCACTATATCATAAGCGGTAAAGGCCGCTACACTGTAAATGGCAGTGTTCACACATTAACTCCCGGTGATGCGTTTCTCGTATATCCAAATACCGAAGTGATTTATCAGGCTGATGCGCAAGATCCTTGGGAATATACCTGGGTAGGCTTTACCGGCAGCGATGCTGCAACCATTTTAAGAGCCACTGATTTCACAAAAGCGCATCCATACATACACAGTGTATCAAACGGAAACGAAATCAAAAGACAGCTCATGCATATATACGACGCCAGAGGCACAGAATTTGAAAATGCACTCGAAATGACCGGGCGACTCTACACCACCCTCGCTCTTTTTGTCAGTGCCGCCACATCAAAGCCGCCGCAAAACAGTGCAAACTCCTATGTACAAAAGGGCATCGAATACATCTCCGCCAACTATTCATACCCTATCACCGTTGAGGATATTGCATCATATATAGGCTTAAGCCGAAGTCACCTGTTCCGTTCCTTCCAGAGCATCCTCGGTGTATCGCCAAAGGAATATCTGACCGATTTCAGAATCAAACAGGCATGCTATCTGCTTAAACACTCCTCATTGTCCATCACAGCAATTGCAGGCTCTATAGGGTTTGATAACAGCCTTTATTTTTCAAAGACCTTTCATAAAATAAAAGGCCTTTCGCCTAAGGAGTATCGCAGTAAATACAAAAAAGCTCAAGAATAAAAAAAGCTACCGGGCTTCACATGAAGCCCGGCAGCTTTTTCATATATCTCTTTATGCTAAACTAAGCAAGCTTAGATTTAGCAACCTCTACTAATTTAGCAAATCCTGCTGCATCTGTAACAGCCATATCAGCTAATACCTTACGGTTAAGGTCAACGTTTGCTAACTTTAAGCCGTGCATGAACTGGCTGTATGAAAGTCCGTTGAGACGAGCTGCTGCGTTGATACGAGCAATCCATAACTGACGGAACTGTCTCTTTCTCTCTTTACGTCCAGCGTATGAGCTTGTAAGTGCTCTCATAACTGACTGCTTTGCTACTCTATACTGCTTAGATCTAGCGCCTCTATAACCCTTTGCTAACTTTAATGTTCTGTTATGTCTTTTCTTAGCGCCTAAACCGCCTTTAACTCTTGCCATTTGTTGATTCCTCCTTAACTAATACTACCGATTACATGTATGGTAAAATCTTCTTCATATTCTTAACATTTGTCTCATCTGTCATTGTTGCTTTTCTGAGATTTCTCTTTGTCTTTGTTGTTTTCTTAGTTAAGATATGTCTCTTGTAGGCTTTATTTCTTTTTAACTTTCCTGTTCCTGTAACTTTGAAACGTTTTGCAGCTGCTCTGCTTGTTTTCATTTTTGGCATTGTGTGTTCCTCCTTAAATTGTTATCTCTTTTCTGCCAGCACCATACCGATGCTTCTTCCTTCAACCTTTGGTGCTTTCTCCACTACCGCTACATCTGAAAGATTCTCCGCTATATCATCAAGGATATGTTTGCTTGCATTCATATGAGCCATCTCACGTCCTCTGAATCTGAGTGTGATCTTTACCTTATTTCCTTTTGCAAGAAATTTCTTTGCAGCATTCATCTTGGTATTCAAGTCGTTAGCCTCAATGTTAGGTGAGAGACGAATCTCTTTCAATTCAACGGTCTTCTGCTTTTTCTTTGCATCCTTTTCCTTACGGGCCTGCTCATAACGATACTTACCATAATCAATCACCTTACATACAGGTGGCTTTGCATTTGGTGCTATCTTTACTAAATCAAGTCCTGCCTCGTCTGCAATCTTTTGAGCTTCTCTTGAAGAAACAATTCCTAACTGCTCTCCATCCGCTCCAATCAGTCGAACTTCTCTGTCTCTGATCTGTTCATTAATCATTAATTCGCTAATGGTCTTGTACCTCCATAAAAAATAGTGGATAGGCAGACTATCCACTATACAATCTTCAACACAAATGTTTGAAAATATTAACGCTAAGTCGCGCCATTGCGCTTAGGTGAGAGTGGATACTCTACTTTGTTTTCATACAACTACTAGAATATAGCACAGACAATTTCTGTTGTCAACACTTTTATCTAAATTTCTATAATCTAATATGTACCAAGAATCTTAAGGGCAATTGCCTCTTCCCTTATGCCTCTTAACGCATTCTGCACCGCTGTATCTGTAAAACGTCCTTCAAAATCAACAAAGAACCTGTACTCCCACGCCTTATCAGATATCGGACGAGACTGGATATTTAACATATTGATTCCATTGTATATAAAGTGTGCCAGCATATGATATAGTGCACCACTCTTGTGAGGTGTCTCAAAGCATATGCTTATCCTGTCCGCATCTCTGCGGCATACCCTTTTAGCCGACACAATTATAAACCTTGTTGCATTGTTTTTATTGTTCTGTATGCGGCTCTCAAGCACCTGAAGCCCGTATATATCAGCCGAGATATGGCTAGCTATGCCAGCCTGTGTGATATCTCCGTCATCCTTTACCTTCTTTGCAGAAAAAGCTGTATTCCTGACTGCCACCTGGTTAATATCCTTATGCTCATCAAAAAAATCTGAGCACTGCATAAGCGCCTGTGGATGTGAGTACACAGTCCTGATATCAGAAATCTTTGCACCCGGAAGTCCCATCAGACTGTGGTCGATGCGTATAATCTGCTCCCCAACTATATAATTGTCGTATTCAACAAGCAGATCATAGTTTTCCGATACAATACCGGCTGAAGAATTCTCTATCGGAAGCACTGCATAATCAGCCTTTCCGCATTTGATATCCTCCATGGCATCCTTCCAGGAATCCACGTTGTAGCCATTACAGTTCTCGCCAAAGTATGTCTTCATGGCAAGCTGTGAATATGCACCCTCAACTCCCTGAAACACAATCCTTGCATTGGAAAAATCCAGGCTGTCTACCTCAGTAAAGTTTTCCTTCTCCACTATGCCATGCTCAGTCATAAGCTGATACTGCTTCTTTCTACTGGTCGACATAATCTGTTCAAAAAGCTCAACTATACCGTGCTTCAAAAACTCATCATCTGCAAGAGACGATAATTTCTCAAGCTTTTCATCCTCTCTCGTCTTGTCAAAGACCTTTTTGCCGGTGGTTATCTTATACTCGGCAACGTGCTTTGAGATATCCATTCTTTCCTTATATAATCTGACTATTTCACTGTCTATCTCATCGATAGACTCTCTCAATTTCATTAAATCTTCCATTATTGTCTCCTAAAAAAGATATAATAAAATATTATTACAAAATTTATAGAAAGGCAAGTAATCCTTGAAAGATTTATCATATATAGATATAATTAAGTTAATATCTAAGCATAAATCTCATATACCCTCGGGAGAATTACATGAAAAAATATCTAAAAATAATTATTCCACTAATTTTAATATGCATCACAGGCCTTGTTATATACCATTTTGTATCAAAGGTAAAGCTTAATTCATCCTATGTAAATGGTAATACTGCAGGTAATCTGTACAATGCCGGGCTCTTCTGTGAAAGTGACGGTGAAGTATTTTTCTCAAATACAAACGACAACGGCAGGCTGTATGCCATGAATATTGACGGCAGCAATATACATAAACTGAGCAATGACACAGCCATGTACATAAACGCAGATAAAAACTATGTCTATTACGTGAGAAACAACAATCAGAAAATCACAAGCCAGACCTTCTTTTCATATGACAGGAACAGCCTCTGCCGCATAAAAAGAAATGGCCACGGCTCCACCGTGCTGGATCCTGACCCATGCATCTATGCATCCCTGATAGGCAACTACATATATTATCTGCACTATGACACACAAACAGCTACCTCTCTATACCGTATCAGAATAGATGGAGAAGAAAAAAAGAAAATAAAAAGTCACTATCTGTTCACCTGCAACACATCAGACCGGTATTTTTATTATAATAATCCAAAAAACGGACAGCTATACAGATATGACACTGCTTCACAGAGTGAAGCCTTATTCTACGACTGCAACTGCTACAAGCCGGTTGTGCTGGATGACACAAATGTGTACTACATGGATGTAAATCGTGACAATGCAATTGTCCATGTCAATATCAACAATCCAAATCCTGTGGTTTTAACGGAAGCCAATATTGAGCATTACAATGTATATGGCAGTCTGATATTCTATCAGCGCGGCGGTGATAATCCGGCACTGTGTGTTGTAAAAAATGACGGCACCGGCTTTAAAGAGCTTGCTAAGGGTGAGTTTTGCAACATAAACGTAACATCACAGTATGTGTATTTCACAGATTTTGTCTCGAATAAAGAGTACTGTACATCCACACAGAATCCGGATACAATAAAAGCTTTACAGCCATAACAGATAATTTCATTAAAAAGAACACGCATGATTAATCAACTCATGCGTGTTTTTTATTAATTCATATAAAATTCAAATCTTGATCTGTATATATCACTGCACTTTCCGGTATTCTGGTCTATCGCAATAACAGAAAGCACATTATTTCCCTCAGGAACAGGTATTGGAGCTGTATACTCTGTTGATGCAGCACTCGGATCTGACGAATCCCAGGTATAGTATACCTTGCAATTTTCAGGTACTGTGATTGTAATGTCTGTCTGTGCACCAAATGTACCTCCGTCAGGGTCTATCTCCGGTGCATCCGGTGCCTCAAACTCGATTTCATACTTGGCAGATGCCACCTCGCTTTTGATTCCTCTGTCATCAACCGCAACAGCTGTTATCTCATATGTGCCTTCCTGGTCCAGGGTGATCGGGCTATAATATCTTTCTCCTCTGGTCAAAGGATCATCCGAATCATATGAATAGTATATTTTGGTATCGCTGTCTGCATCTATAGAAAGCTCAATAGTCTCTCCATACTTGCCACTGCTCTTGCTAAACTGCGGTTTAGATACAGTATAATCCGCAAAAAGCTTTAAAACAGATGCATCCTTAGCACTCTCACGCAGCGCAACAATTGCATCATAATCCTTTTTTGATTCATAAATCGAGATAAGCTGCTTATAAGCCTCTTTGCTCTTTGGATCAATATTGATAATTTCCTGATACAGCACAAGAGCGGCATCATAATCCTTCTTCGACATATATATATCAGCCAAAGCAAATCTGACATCTGTATTATCCGAATCAATCGACAAAGCCTTCTCATAATAAGAAACCGCGGAATTTATATTCCCCGCCGAATAAGCTGCCTTTGCCTGCTTCACCTGATAATCAAATGAATTGTCATGTGATCTGCTTACATTACGTGTAATAGCTGCAATAAGTATTACAATTGCTACAGCGCACACTACAGCTGATATAATAATTATCTTCTTCTGCTGCGCTCTCTTTGCCCTCTGTCCGTCAGACTGCGGCTTCTCACACGGTTGTTTCGTCTGAGACTGCTGCTCACCTGTCTGAGCCTGTCTCACTTGCTGCTTTACAGACTGTGACATTCTGTCCGGTTTTTGTCCGTTCCACTGACCGGCACTATGAAGCTGTTCCCTCACCGGCTCATCAAACCTGATTGTCCTATCAGACACAGGCTTTGCAGTCTTTTGTCCATCAGTTCGCCTGTCATCATTTCCAACCAGATTATCAAGATAATCATCAAATTCGTTGTAATCAGGCACTATCTGAACCGGATGCCCACAGACATCACAGTACAGACTTCCCGCCTTCAATTCATTACCACAATTGGCACATCTCATACATCTAATCCTCTTACTTATTGTCTAATTGTCTAATTATCTCTTCATAGCCTCAACACAATTGCTCATGAGCATCGCAATTGTCATAGGACCTACACCGCCCGGTACAGGTGTGATATGTGACGCTTTAGACACAACAGAATCAAAATCCACATCACCACACAGCTTATTTTCAGCATTTCTGTGGATTCCAACATCAATTACAACCGCACCATCCTTCACATATGAAGCATCTATAAACTTAGGCTTTCCTATTGCCACTATAAGTATATCAGCATTTTTACATACATCTTTTAAATCCTTTGTATGTGAATGACATACCGTAACAGTTGCATTCTCCCTAAGCATGAGAAGTGACATAGGCTTGCCGACTATATTGCTTCTGCCAACCACAACACAGCTTTTACCATCAATATCTATATTGCTTCTCTTTAAAAGCTGAATGATACCGGCCGGAGTACACGGCAAAAAACCAGGCTTTCCTATAACCATCGCTCCAACACTCTGTGGACTGAAGCCATCAACATCCTTCTTCGGGTCGATAGCATCAATAACCTTGTCCTCATCGATATGCTTTGGCAGCGGAAGCTGACAGAGAATACCATTTACAGAAGCATCAGCATTGAGCTTTTCGATAAGTTTTAATATCTCATCCTCCGTAGTCTCCTCTGCAAGTTCATACGAAAGCGATTTGATTCCGACATACTCACATGCCTTTTTCTTGTTGCGAACATACACTGATGATGCAGGGTCATTTCCGACCTGAATCACCGCAAGGCAGCCCTCGATACCTTTTTTCTTAAGCTCTGTCACTTCTTCCTTAAGCTCATCCTTAATCTGTGTTGAAATTAATTTTCCGTCTATTAGATTAGCCATATTTCCTCCTAGAATAATCCTGTGATCACACCATTGTCATCCACATCAATGCCGTATGCAGCCGGCTTCTTTGAAAGTCCCGGCATAGTCATAATAGAACCGTTTACTGCTACAACAAAGCCTGCACCTGCTGACGCATAAACCTCACGTACGTTGATTTTAAAGCCGCTCGGTCTGCCAAGCTTCTTAGCATCATCAGAAAGCGAATACTGTGTCTTTGCCATACATACAGGGAAATCTCCCATTCCAAGGTCTGTAATTCTCTTAAGTTCTCTCTCTGCTGCCGGAGAATATGTAACACCATCTGCTCCATATATTTCTTTTGCAACAGTTTCAATCTTTTCCTTAAGTGACAGGCTATCATCATAGAGCACCTTAAAATTGCTTTCCTTGTGCTCGATTGTTTCAAGTACCTTGTTGGCAAGGTCAATTCCGCCTTCGCCACCCTTCTCCCATACCTCTGAGAGTGCAAATTCACAGCCTCTTTCCTTACAGAACTGCTCTACAAAATCAGTCTCAGCCTTGGTGTCTGTGACAAATGAATTTAATGTGACAACTACAGGCACACCAAACTTGTGAAGATTCTCAATATGCTTCTCAAGATTTACGATTCCAGCCTTAAGTGCATCAAGATTCTCTGATGAAAGCTCATCCTTCGGCACGCCGCCATTATATTTTAATGCTCTGATTGTTGCAACAAGTACAACTGCATCCGGCTTAAGTCCTGCCATACGGCACTTGATATCAAAGAACTTCTCTGCGCCAAGGTCTGCGCCAAAGCCTGCCTCAGTGATAACATAGTCTGCAAGCTTTAATGCTGTCTTTGTGGCACGGACACTGTTACAGCCATGTGCTATATTGGCAAAAGGTCCACCGTGAACTATTGCCGGTGTATGCTCAAGTGTCTGGATAAGGTTCGGCTTTAAGGCATCCTTTAAGAGAGCTGCCATAGAGCCTGTAGCCTGAAGATCATCGGCTGTGACAGGCTTTCCGTCAAAGGTGTATGCCACGATAATTCTGCCAAGGCGCTTCTTTAAATCTGCCATATCATCGGCCAGACAGAGTATTGCCATAATTTCAGATGCTACAGTGATGACAAAATGATCTTCTCTGACCATTCCGTCCATCTTGCTTCCAAGACCAACAACGATATTTCTAAGGACACGGTCATTCATATCCATACATCTCTTCCATACAATCTGGCGTGGGTCGATACCAAGCTCGTTTCCCTGCTGGATATGATTGTCAAGAAGTGCCGCAAGCAGATTGTTCGCAGATGTAATTGCATGAAAATCTCCTGTAAAATGAAGATTTAAATCCTCCATTGGGACAACCTGTGCATATCCGCCACCGGCTGCTCCTCCCTTGATACCAAAGCAAGGTCCAAGTGACGGCTCACGAAGTGCGATAAGTGCTTTCTTTCCCAGGCGTCCAAATGCCTCTCCAAGACCGACGCTTGTGGTTGTCTTTCCCTCTCCTGCAGGAGTCGGGTTTATAGCTGTAACAAGTATGAGCTTTCCGTCAGGATTTTTCTTTGTGCGATTGATGAGCTCATCAGAAATCTTTGCCTTATACTTTCCATAAAGCTCTAAGTCATCCTCTTCAATCCCTATAGATGCTGCTACATCCTTGATTGGAAGCATTGTAGCTTCCTGTGCAATCTGAATATCTGTTTTCATTTTTCTTTGCTCCTTTGTGTTAATTATTCTCTAATATAGTATCTAATTCCTCTTTAGTCACCAGAACCTTGCGGGGCTTTGTCCCCTCCTCAGGTCCCACTACACCGGCCTCTTCGAGCTGATCCATGATGCGGGCCGCCCTGTTGAAGCCAATTTTAAGGTATCTTTGAAGCATTCCAATTGAAGCCCGTTCCTTATCTGTGATAATTGACGCTGCCTCCGCAAAGTAAGAGTCCCTGCCATCATCCGTGTTTTCCACATCTGAAATGGTAACGGTTGTATTTGTCGTATCATTCGACAGGCTCTCCATCTTTTGTGCCACATCATTACTGTACTGTGCATTCTCATTATTTTCAATAATAAATTTCACAATATCGGAAACTTCTTTATCTGAAACGAATGCGCCCTGTACTCGAAGGGGCTTCGGAACACCCTGTGGGTCAAATAACATATCTCCCTTTCCAAGGAGCTTTTCCGCACCATTCATATCAAGTATGGTACGACTGTCAACACCGCTTGTAACCGCAAATGCGATACGGCTTGGCATATTCGCCTTGATGAGACCTGTAATAACATTAACAGAAGGCCTCTGTGTAGCTATAATCAGATGTATACCGGCTGCTCTCGCAAGCTGTGCCAGCCTGCATATTGCCTCCTCTACATCCTTTGATGCAACCATCATAAGATCTGCAAGCTCGTCCACTATAATGACAATCTGTGGCATCTTTGGCGGTTTTTCTGTATCCTTGCCATCCATTGCATCAATCATGGCATTGTAACCGTTTATTTCCCTGACACCGCTGTTTGCAAACTTCTCGTATCGGTCTGTCATCTCTGAAACCGCCCAGTTTAATGCTCCTGCAGCTTTTTTAGGATCTGTAACAACCGGAATCATCAGATGAGGTATGCCATTGTATACACTAAGCTCAACCACCTTCGGGTCAATCATAATCAGCTTTACCTCATCCGGCTTTGCCTTGTATAGTATACTCATGATAATTGTATTGATACAAACTGACTTACCTGAGCCGGTAGCACCTGCAATTAAAAGATGTGGCATTTTTGCGATATCCGTAACCTTAACCTTGCCTGCAATATCTTTTCCCACTGCAAAGGTAATCTTTGATTTGGCATTTTTAAATTCTTCAGACTCCACAAGCTCCCTGAAGGAAACAGCAACACTCTGGCTGTTTGGCACTTCGATGCCCACAGCGGCTTTTCCCGGAATAGGAGCCTCGATTCGTATATCCGCGGCTGCCAGATTAAGCTTTATATCATCTGCCAGATTCACAATCTTTGATACCTTCACTCCAAGCTCCGGTGTGATTTCAAACCTTGTAACAGCAGGACCGCAGCTTATATTATTCACCTTCGCATTCACCCCAAACACATTAAGAGTCTGTTCAAGCTTTGCCGCCGTCTCACGCAGATGAGCCTGCGAATCACCGGTTTTACCCCTGTCAGGAGCCTTAAGCAGATCAACAGTCGGAAATACATACGGCTTCTGCTGGATTGCATTTTCTGCGTCATTTACCGCTATCTGCTCGCTGACTTTTTCAACCTCTTTGGCGAGCTCATCTTTGTCTGATTTGACATTTTTCTTACCTGGCTCTGCTGCAGGTGGTTTTGTCATTACCGCATCTGCAGCCGGAGCTGATAATTTTGATTGCAGCTCATTATCTTTTTGTATGCCAAAATCATCAGATATATCAGGCTCCACGCAGCCCGATATAGGTATCTGCGACACATGGCTTGCAGCTGCTGCGCCCGAGCCGTCCGGTTTCATTCCATTAATCTGCTGCAGGGTCTTTCTGCCAAGCTCATCTGTACTATCACTATCGGCTGTTCCACCCAAAACCGAAACAGGCTCCGATGCCACACCAAAGTCCGGTGTCTGCACTATTTCCCCTGCATCCCCTGATGTAAGGCTTGTCGTCTTTTTCTCCTTTATTGCAGGTGAACTCGGATAATTCTCTATAGTTATCTCACCAAGCGCATCTGTAGCAGCTGCACCTTGTCCAAATATCCCCACATGCGCTGTATCACTACCTGTCATGCCTGAATCTAGCGCGTTTTCACTGCCATCAATTTTTGTATCAAGTGACACGCCTGTTATCTTATTGTCCATCCTTCGGCCGGCACGCTTACTCCTTCTGCCACCTTTTGCAGCCTCCTTTATGTCACTGTCTGTATCATCTGAAGCTAAACCCTCTCTTGTCTGACGCTCTCTTGACTTATACTGCCGATACTCCTGATATCTCTCATTATTCTCACGCGCTGACTCGTATACCTTTCGGCCGCCGTTTCTCATACCCTTCATGAATGATTTACCGGTAATGAGCACAAGACAGATAATCATCACAACTATTGTCACCACGTATGCACCTATAATTCCTACCGCCGGAACTAAAATGCAGCCTATAAGAGCACCTATAAATCCACCACCTGAATGCCTTTCAACACTGTCAATGTATGACTGCACCGGCGAAACCGCGAATTCACCATACACTGCCAGGTACATAAACACACATATAAACCATATGAAAACTATGGTCATAACAAGCTTCATGATAGCATATGAATTGCCCTTATTGGACACAGCAAAAAAGCTGCCCACCAGAAGCACAAGCGGAAAAATATATGCCACCATTCCAAATACACCAAAAAGGAAACCGCTTACTGCGTTTCCCAAATGACCGCCTATTCCAAAATTGCTTATAAATAAAAGGATTGAAACAGCTACTACTATCCAGAGAAATATTTCCTTTTTAAAGGCCTGCTGCCTCTCTATCTGAGCCATTCTCTCCTTTTTTGTCTGTCTTTTTGCTGAGGATTTCTTCCTCGTTGCCATGTAACTAACCTCCGTGTTTTGATTTACAGAGTATATAATAACATATTTCTTCTGTTCTGTGTAAATTTTCTAAAGTAATTTTTCGATTTTGTGATTAAAGGGTCAAAAGGTATCATCGATGCATGCTTGCATGCAATTCGATGTATACCTTAGTGACCCGCACTACACCGAGAAAGTAGCAATTTGCTGCCCAAACGCAGCAAATTAGCGGATTTCGAGGTGGAGTCAGATTACGGGAATGCGTAGCATGTAGTAATCTGATTAATCATAAATGAGGTAAAAAATACCCCGCCATGAATGGCGGGGCAAAATGTTATGCAAAAAGCACAATTTTACAAAATATTTTATTCACCAATAAGGTAATTGTATAATCCCTCATATTTGAACTTGGAAGCATTCCAAGAGAAATCATTGGCCATGCCTCTATCCACAATCTGGTTCCACTCACGCTTCTTATCGAAGAAGATGTGCTTAGAATAATTGATGACTGCAAGCATCTCATCGGCATTGTAGTTTGAGAACGAGAAGCCATCTCCTGAATTCTCATACTCATTGTAAGGCTTAACCGTATCCTTGAGACCTCCTGTCTCACGAACAATCGGAACGGTACCATAGCGGAATGAGATAAGCTGTGTCAGACCGCAAGGCTCAAACCTGGACGGCATCAAAAATGCATCAGCAGCCGCATATAGTTTGTGTGCCAGATCATCAGAGTAACATATATTTGCCGAAACTCTGTCAGGGTATTTCCATGCATAGTGTCTGAACATATTCTCGTACTGAGGATCTCCTGTACCGATAACAACAAGCTGTGTGAAATCGTCCACGATACCTTCAATCACATGATTGATAAGGTCAAGACCTTTCTGGTCTGTAAGTCTTGAAATAAGACCTATCATGTACTTCTTTTTATCAACCGCAAGGCCAAGATCCTGCTGAAGCTTTGTCTTGTTGTTGAACTTCTTCTTTCTGAAATCGGAAGCATTGTAATTGCAATAGATTTTGCCATCAGTCTGTGGGTCATAGGCATTGTAATCAATACCGTTTACGATACCCTGCATGTCAAAATGTCTGGCACTTAAGAGCCCGTTTAATCCCTCACCATAGTACTCTGTCTGAATCTCGTTTGCATATGTATCACTGACAGTGGTGATGTAGTCAGCATATACAAGACCACCCTTAAGCATATTTGCGTCCTTCTTGAACTCAAGCTTGTCCGGTGTGAACAGATTGTCTGTAAGACCTGAAACACCCTGTACCCACTCCCTGTCCCATATTCCCTGGAACTTAAGATTGTGGATAGTGATAATTGTCTTGATACCCCAGAAGAATGGATTTGCGGCAAACTCATTCTTTAAGTATACAGGCAGAAGACCTGTCTGCCAGTCATGACAGTGTATAATATCCGGCTTGAAATCAATAAGCGGGAGCATTGAGAGTACAGCCTTGTCAAAGAATGTATACTTCTCAATCTCAAACTTAGTGTCAGAAGTATATGGAGAAAATCCTGTAAAGAACTCCTGATTGTCAATAAAGTAATATGTAACGCCGTCCTGCTCATATTTGAGCACTCCGACATACTTGTCCTGCACGTATGGACCTGAGCTCATGTAAAAATGGGTAACATACTCAAAATTATTGCGATACTGCTCCGGTATACAGCTATAATCAGGTATTACAACCCTTACATCCCAATAGTTCTTGTCAAACTCTTTAGGAAGTGCACCGCACACATCTGCAAGACCTCCTGTTTTTATAAATGGTACACACTCTGAAGCTACAAATAGAATCTTTTTCATATTCTCCTCCCGCTAAAACCCGTGATATATAATATTTAGTTTACTCTTCCCAATTGTGGTATACTTCCTGGACGTCGTCATCATCGTCAAGAAGGTCTAAGATACGGCCGATATTTGTGATGTCAGCTTCATCTGTCAGTGTGACATATGTCTGTGGAATCATTGTAACCTCTGCCGAAGCCATTGTGATGCCTGCCTCCTCAAGAGCAGCCCTGACTGCATCAAAATCAGCAGGTGCAGTTGTGATTTCGTAGCTGTCATCCTCATCGGCGAAATCCTCAGCGCCTGCATCGAGTGCCTGCATCATAAGGTCATCTGCATCCATATCGCACTCTTCCTTGTCGATGATGATCTGACCCTTCTCGTCAAACATGTATGATACACAGCCCTGTGTACCGATGCTTCCCTGTCCCTTTGTAAAGGCATTACGGACATTGGCCGCTGTACGGTTCTTATTGTCTGTAAGACACTTTACGATAATAGCTGTGCCTGATGGTCCATAGCCCTCATATGTAGCTGTCTCATAGTTTACACTGTTGCCGTCTCCTGCTGCCTTCTTGATACCTCTTTCGATTGTATCGTTTGGCATATTGTTGGCCTTTGCCTTGGCAACTACCTGTGCAAGCTTAAAGTTATTGGCAGGATCCGGTCCTCCCTCTTTAACTGCAACTGCGAGCTCTCTACCGATCATTGTAAAGATTTTGCCCTTTGCAGCATCATTTTTCTCTTTCTTATGCTTGATATTCGCAAATTTAGAATGTCCTGACATAATTTGTATCCTCTTTTCTACTTTTAAAAATAATCCATACCTTATAATATCATTTTTTCTCTTCCGGCGCAAGTTTCTTAATCATTACCTGCTTAATCACCTTATCCTCGACGCTCATAACAGAAAATCTGTAGCCATATGCGCTAATCACAGTCTTATCCCCCTCCTCCGGAATCTTATCCGAAAGCGATATGATAAAACCGTTAAGCGTCTCGTAGGCATCATCTTCAACAGGCAGTGACAGTGCCTCCTTCACATCGGAAAACTCAGTCATGCCGTCCATTATAAATGTCTCGTCATCATTCTTTCTAATGTAGTTTTCTTCCTCATCGTGCTCATCCTCGATATTTCCGACAAGCTCCTCGAGTATATCCTCCATCGCGATAAGTCCCGATATCTGTCCGTACTCATCCACAACCATCGCAAGATGACTCTTTTTAGACTGCATCTTTTTAAACAGATCATTGATGTTTACCGTCTCGGGTATGAAGTCCACCGGCCGGATAAGCCCGTCTATGTCCTTGATACTGCTGCGGTAAACCTCATTTTTTTCAAAAAATGTAAAAGCATCCTTGATATGTAAGACTCCGATGATACTGTCAACATCATTCTCATAGACCGGAAAGCGAGATTTGCCGGTATCTATGATAAATTCGATTGCATCAATAAAGGACATACTGCCGTCGAGGCTTACGATATTTTTGCGGTGAGTCATGATATCTTTTACTTCCTTATCATCAAACTCAAACACATTGTGTATCAGCTCTGCCTCAGACGCAAGGATTGTTCCCTGTTCATGTCCCTCCCTGACCATGGAAATAATCTCTTCCTCTGTGACATCATCATTTCCAAGTATTCCATCGAGAGTCTTTTTGTTGTTTTTCATTCCATAAAGCAATACTCCAATACACAAAAGAAGTATCACTACAAGTATTGATAAAATTATAATTGCATATAACATAATGTTTTATTATCCTATGTAATAAGTTCTAAGCTGATTTCAAGCGCCCTGTCTATTTTAAGCAATGTGTCCTCATCAAGATGGCACACCTTATCCTTAAGCCTTTTTTTATCGATTGTGCGAAGCTGTTCTAAAAGCACAACCGAATCCTTTGCAAGCGCATACTCCTTGCAGGCAAGCTCCACATGTGTGGGCAGCTTTGCTTTATGCATCTGCGAGGTTATTGCTGCGCAGATTACCGTCGGGCTGTGTCTGTTTCCGACATCATTTTGTATTATAAGGACAGGTCTTATCCCGCCCTGCTCTGAGCCTACAACAGGCCTTAAATCAGCGTAATAAATATCTCCTCTTTGAATAATCATACACGAATACACTCCATATTATGGTATACAAAAAGTATCTCCAGATTTTTCGAGTGTATTCTTAAAAGTTACACTTTTTTAGTTTTTGTGGTAGATTCTTGGAACACGCGGTGTGATAAGACATGCAAACTCATAGTTGAATCTGCCTGAAAGCTCACCTAACTGCTCCATAGTGATTGTCTCATCCCCGTCTTTACCGAGCAGAGTAACTGCATCGCCTATTTTCACGTCAGGTATGTCTGTCACATCAACCATAAACTGATCCATACAGACTCTGCCGCATATAGGTGCTTTTTTTCCTTTTATGAGAACCCAGCCCTTGTTTGAAAGTCCTCTTGAATATCCATCACCATATCCCACCGGGACAGTTGCTATCCTCATATGATGCTCTACCGTAAATGTGCCGCCGTAGCTTATATGCCTGCCCGGCTCAAGCTCCTTTACATAAGCAACCCTGCTGTGCAGTGACATGACAGGCTTTAGGGAGATTTTACTCTTGTCTACCTCCTCTGACGGCCACAGACCATAGAGTGTGATGCCTGCTCTTACCATATCCATATTGCACTCAGGGATTTCTACTATTCCCGCACTGTTTGAGCAGTGCTTGATTGGAATCTCGACTCCTCTTGCCTCAACAAGAGCTATCATCCTCTTAAAAAGATCAAACTGCTCAAAGGCAGGCTCCTTTGACAGCTCATCTGCCCTTGCAAAGTGAGTGAATATTCCCTCTATCATAATATTCGGCAGCTTAGCAATCTGTGCAATAATATCTGCACTTTCCTCTGTCACCTGAAAGCCTATACGGCACATACCGGTATCTATCTTGATATGTATCCTACAGGTTTTATTCTTAGCGACAGCGATACGCGATAGCTCCTTAGCTGTCTCATATGTACATACCGCCGGGCGCACATCATTGTCCACTATCTCCTCAAACTGCTCCGGGAAGCTGAGTCCTAAAATAAGTATCGGCTTTTTTCTGCCTGCTGCGATAAGCTGCATTGCCTCGTTGCTTGTAGCAACGGCATAGCCCCACAGATACGGAAGTGGCTCCAGTACCTCTGAAACAGCCTCAGCACCATGACCGTAACCATCAGCCTTTACGACTGCTGCCATCATTGTCCCCGGCTTTAGCTTATTGTGCATCGACTCCATATTATATAAAATTGCATCCAGATCTATATCTGCTCTGATTCTGTTAATTGCCATTTTTTTCCACCTTAATCCAAACTTTATCTAATCCATCAATAATATCACTTGCTATCATACCATAAGAGCCGGTATTGTCAAATACCATATCACCGGCAAGTCCATGAATAAATGCACCGTATGCCGCGGCCTTTTTGGTGTCACGCCACTGTACCAGAAGACCTCCCACGATACCGCTTAGCACATCTCCGCTTCCGGCTGTTGCCATACCGCAGTTGCCGGACAGATTGATAAACTTTTCGCCATCAGCCGCTGCGATAATCGTACGAAAATCCTTAAGCACACAAGTCACATTGTACAAGCTTGCAAACTCTCCTGCCACACCGATGATATCCTCCTGTATATTAGCAATGCTCTTTTTCATAAGTCTGGACATCTCGCCCAGGTGCGGAGTCACGATGACAGACATTTTATGCTCATTAAGTAAAGTCATGTTGTCTGATATGATATTAAGCGCATCCGCATCAATCACAAGAGGTATCTCTGCTGTTTTTAGTACTGTTTCAACTAACATTTTGGCATTATCAGACTTTGAAAGACCTGGACCTATCACCACTGCATCTGCCCACTCAAGCTCTGTCTCAAGCGCTTTAGCTGACGCGATATCAGTACAAAGCAGTGCTTCCGGCAAAGCACATTGGATTATTGAACGGTTGCACTCCGGCGTTATAATTTTCACAAGCCCTGCTCCGCTTTTGTATGCAGCCTTTGCCGAAAGCACCGCTGCACCGGCCATATTGCGGCTTCCTGCTATAACTAACAGTTTTCCGAAAGTTCCCTTGTTGGAGTGTGCCGGTCTGTTATCAAGCTTCTTTAAATCAGACTCATCAAGAGCCCTTACTGATGGCAGATTACCACAAAAGCTGTGGTCATCTATGCCTATAGGCACCACCTTAACCAGACCGCAATAATCACAGCCCGGCCACAGGAGAAGACCTGTCTTCTTATAAGAAAAAGTATATGTGAAATCTGCTTTAAAAGTGCATCCCATCACATGTCCTTTATCAGAATCCACTCCCGACGGCACGTCGACCGCCACCCTGTAAGCATTTGCCTTGTTAACGGCTGAAATCACATCTGCTAAAGAGCCTTCTATGGCTCGCTTAAGCCCTGTGCCAAACAGTGCATCTATTATTACGTCACTTTTACACACACACTCAATATCAGAGACCACCTTAAAGCCATACCTTGCGTATATATTTTTCTGCAGCTCAAAGAGCTCGCTTCCTGCCTCATCTGTGCCAAAAGCATAGTACACCATGCATCTGTATCCGGCCTGATTTAAAAGTCTTGCTATCGCGATACCGTCTCCTGCATTATTGCCTCTGCCGCATATCACGGCAAACTCCTTTGATTTATCAAAACATGCAACAAGCTCCCGGACAACACCGGCCGCAGCCTGCTCCATCAGCACCACCGAAGGAACCAAAAAGACCTGTGATGTTGTATCGTCCAGAAGCTTCATTTCATTACCTGTAACAATATATTCCAATATCAATTCCCCTTATTCTCATTGTTTGCATTATCAGTATTTGCATTATTGGCATTAAAAACCATAGGATCGTCATATTCAATATCAAAAAGATCTAAAACCTCAGCACCAAAAATATCATGAAGATACGAATAAATCTCCCTGTTGTTAATATCTCTGTTCTGTTTTCTGATTACATTTTTCTTAAGTTCAACTCTTATATTTGCAATCCAGTCGTCAATTTCTTTTGATTCCAGTTTATTTTTCTCGATCTTTTCACTGAAATAATCCATCGATAAAAGCATCAGCCTGTCATTTACAGCTTTTATATTCTTCTGGATTTCAATAAGCTCTCCCTCAATGTTGTCAGCTTTCTCATTTATCTCATCTATAAGCTGCTTATCCTTGTCACGATTTTCATCGCCGTCATCTCCCATGTTGGCAACAATATTAGACATAATTTTCGACTTAAGCTTTTTTAAATTCTTAAGCTCATTGTTGTACTTTCCCTGCAGCTTTAACAGCTCATCCAGTTCTTTTTCCGTGGCTGATATTTCGTCAGTCTTACCATGAATGGCAAAAAGTCTGTGCCACTTCTGGTCTAAAACCAGTAAAGGCACCTTTTTTCCTTTTAATGCAGCCTCAAAATCTTTTTTATCATTCATAAGACTCACCCTCTATTTATTTTTGGAGTTTTTAACAATATTATAGCTGAGCTGCATAAGGCTGTCAGACAGATGAACACTCTCCACAACCACATCTTTATTTGGAATTTCAAGATCCACATGTGCAAAATTCCATATAGCCCTTATTCCTAAATCCACAAGCTTTGACGCAATAGAGTCAGCCTTTGACTTTGGCATGGTGAGCGCCGCAATATCCACCCTGTGTGTTCTGCAATACTCATCCAGCTCACTTAGCATAAGGATTGGAATACCTCGCACACTCTTTCCTGAAAGCTCAGGATTTATGTCAAAAAGCGCTGTTATGACAAAGCCAAGCTTTTCAAACTTTACATAATTGGCGAGTGCCTGGCCCAGATTGCCTGCACCGATGATAATTATTCTATGCTCTGTGTTAAGTCCCATTATCTTTCCGATTTCCTCGTAGAGAAACTGAACATTGTATCCGTATCCCTGCTGTCCAAAGCCACCGAAATTATTGAGATCCTGTCTGATTTGTGAAGCTGTCACTTTCATTCTGTGACTCAGATCGTTTGATGAAATACGCTCCACTCCCTCATCCAAAAGCTCTCCGAGATATCTATAGTATCGTGGCAGTCTTCTGATAACCGCCTGTGATATTTCTTTACTCAAGTCTTATTCCTCCAATCATCAGGATATCATTTCTCTTTTAAAGACAAAAACCCAAGATTAATTATAAATTTTTGAAGGTCATCTGTCAATGTGTTAAGAATTTAACATTCAAAAAATTCATAATTATCCCCGGGTTATATCTTATTCTAAGGCTAAAAACCAAATTTCAGATTAAATTGTCTTCTCAAGCTCCTCTCTGATTGCCTTGATGAAGCCTTCGCTGTTTAAAACAGTAGGATTTTCAATTGTTGTGATGAGTGCGAGATCCTTTGTCATCTTTCCTCTCTCAATAGTCTTTATGCAGGCTGCCTCAAGCTTGTCTGCAAACTCAGAAAGTGCCGGAATCTTGTCAAGCTCTCCTCTTTTTCTGAGTGCACCTGTCCATGCAAAAATAGTAGCTACAGAGTTTGTTGATGTCTCCTCACCCTTTAAGTGCTTGTAATAGTGTCTCTGAACTGTTCCATGTGCTGCCTCATACTCATAGTATCCGTGAGGGGATACAAGCACTGATGTCATCATGGCAAGTGAGCCGAATGCAGATGAGATCATATCACTCATTACATCTCCGTCGTAGTTCTTGCATGCCCAGATAAATCCACCCTCAGATTTCATTACTCTGGCAACTGCATCGTCAATAAGTGTGTAGAAATATGTAATTCCAGCCTTCTCAAAAGCATCCTTATACTGTGCATCAAAGATTTCCTGGAAGATATCCTTGAAGGTGTGGTCATATTTCTTTGAGATGGTATCCTTTGTAGCAAACCATAAATCCTGCTTTGTATCAAGTGCATACTTAAAGCAGCTATGTGCAAAGCTCTCGATTGAATCATCCAGGTTATGCTGTCCCTGAATAACTCCTGCGCCCTTAAACTCATGTATTAATTCTCTGGTCTCAGTTCCGTCTTCTGCTGTAAATACAAGCTCAGCCTTTCCGGGACCGGCTACCTTCATCTCTGTTGCCTTGTATACATCACCATATGCATGACGAGCGATTGTAATTGGTTTAACCCATGTCTTTACGTTTGGCTCTATACCCTTTACAACGATTGGTGCTCTGAACACTGTTCCGTCAAGCATGGCTCTTATTGTGCCGTTAGGGCTCTTCCACATCTCCTTTAAATTGTACTCTGTCATTCTGGCTGCGTTTGGTGTGATTGTCGCACATTTTACTGCGACACCGTATTTCATGGTTGCCTTTGCTGATTCAACGGTCACCTGATCATCTGTACGATTTCGCTCCTCTAAGCCCAGATCATAATACTCTGTCTTTAAATCGATAAAAGGTATTAAAAGCTCATCCTTTATCATCTGCCAGAGAATTCTGGTCATCTCGTCTCCGTCCATCTCTACAAGGGGTGTTGTCATCGTAATCTTGCTCATTCTTAAATCTCCTTTACTTAATAAGGTTCTCCCAACCAAGGTGTTCCATATTTTTCTTTGAATTGTTTATATGCTCTCTGGCGCATTTTTCTGCCAGCAGTGCGTCATGATTCTTAATTGCCTCGCATATCTGTTTATGCTCGTGAGTGGAGTTTTTGGCTCTTTTTGTCTCGCCGAGTGTCACCTTTCTCACTCTGCCGACATACTCATGATAGTCCTTTAATACCCTCATAAGTTCCTTGCTTCCGCCGGCCTCATACAGCAGTTCATGAAACCTATTGTCCAGCTCAAGAAGCTTCTTTGCATTGCCCTTTTTCTCATGAAACTCCGTGAGATAAATATTCTCCTCCATGGCCGCCATGAGCTCGTCCGATATCCTCGTTGCAGCCCATCTGGCACAAAGTCCCTCAAGCAGAGCTCTTATCTCGTATATATCCCTGATATCGTCCGTGGAAACACCCTCCACGAACGCTCCCTTATTGGGGATGATAGACACAAGTCCCTCAAGCTCAAGCTGACGCAGTGCCTCCCTCACGGGAGTCCTGCTCACTCCAAGCTCATCACCGATATTCTTTTCCTTAAGCTCATCGCCCTTTGCAAATGTTCCTGCAAGTATACCATCCCTGATATGATTGTATACTCTGGCACTCAGGCTGTAATTATCATGTGACATGTAATAATCCACCTCACTATAATACTATATTAAGCTTTTTACAGCAATCAGTAATTTGAACTACAAGCTCATTATCTGTGATGGTAGTCACACGGCCCTCGTCGTACTGCTCATCTACCCATTCCTTTATCATGGTCACAAGCTTTGAGTTCTTATCTACTTTTCTGTCATCCGGCAGACGGTAGTAAGTGTTTATCCACAGCGCTATTCCTGCAAGTCCTGATGTATTGGACACAGCTACAAGAGGTGGTCTGTTTAAGAATTTACCTGTATCGAATATGTTGTAAATTTCCTCATTTTTGAGAAGTCCGTCAGCATGGATTCCGGCTCTCGTCACATTGAAATTCTTTCCGACAAAAGGTGTACGGCTCGGCTGCACATATCCAAGCTCCTTCTCAAAGTACTCTGACAACTCTGTGATAACAGTCGTATCCATACCATCGAGTGTGCCCTTAAGCTGTGCATACTCAAATACCATAGCCTCAAGTGGTGTGTTTCCGGTTCTCTCTCCGATACCAAACAGTGAACAGTTGACACCACTTGCTCCGTAGAGCCATGCCGTAGTCGAATTGTTTACTGCCTTGTAAAAGTCATTGTGTCCATGCCACTCAATCTGTGATGAAGGCACACCTGCATGTGTGTTAAGTCCGTATATGATACCCGGAACGCTTCGAGGTATAACTGCTCCCGGGAAGTTTACTCCATATCCCATTGTATCACAGGCACGCACCTTAATCGGAATCTTGTACTCCTCCTGCAGCTTCATGAGCTCAACACAGAACGGAATAACAAAACCATATATATCAGAACGTGTGATATCCTCCAGATGGCACCTAGGGCTTATTCCTGTCTCAAGGCACTCCCTGATGACTGACAGATACATATTCATTACCTCGCGTCTGGTCATCTTCATCTTATAGAAAATATGATAATCCGAACAGCTTACCAGTATACCGGTTTCCTTGAGTCCTATATCCTTTACAAGCTCAAAGTCCTTTTTGCTGGCACGAATCCACGATGTAACCTCCGGGAACTTATATCCTCTCTCGAGACACTTGTAAACAGCGTCCCTGTCCTTTTTGCTGTAGAGGAAAAACTCGCTCTGTCTGATTATTCCCTTAGGGCCACCAAGCTTATGTAAATAATCATAAATGGTAACAATCTGCTCCGTCGTGTACGGTGCTCTCGACTGCTGGCCATCTCTGAATGTAGTATCTGTAATCCAAATGTCCTCCGGCATATTGTGAGGCACTATTCTGTCATTGAATGCTATCTTAGGAACTTCTGAATAAGGAAAGAGATTTCTAAAAGTATTCGGCTCATCTACATCCACGAGCTGATAAAAATGCTCTTCAAGCTGCAGTAAATTTGTTTTTTCGTTCATCAAAACTTCTCTCATCTTCACATCTCCTGTGCTTAGTTTTATCTTTTGAATAATTGTATACAATTATACTTTTTGTGTCAATAAAAAATTTAAATATTAGTGTAACACTTTGTTATGTCTATCATAACCTAGAGTGTAAATAAATTTTATTGGAGGTCACTTATGAGTGATTTAGCAGCAACAAACTGTTCATGCAGCAATACAGATAACGGATGCGGATGTTCTTCGATTTTATGGATTATTCTGTTACTGTGCTGCTGTTGTGGAAATGGTAACGGAGGCTCTTTCTTCGGAGGAAACGACTGTGGAAGCGGCAATAACAGCTGTATCTGGGCTATCATCTTACTTTTCTGCTGTGGTGGCTTTGGCTGTGGAAGCAGCAATAACGGCTGCGGATGTGGCTGCGGCTGCTGATTTACATTTTTACTGCGGGTCTTTTCGGCCCGCAGCTTTTTACGATTTTTCGGTATTCTTTTTTTGCCTGTGCTGCTCTTTTTCTTTGAGCTTTTCAAGGACTTTACATTCGCCCTTCACCCTGTGCTTTTTGATGCATTCTTCATCTATCTCGTATACGTCGTGACCATCTATGATAAGCATATATCTTTTTTTAATAATATATGCTGTAAACATGCATAATGTGAATCAGGTGACATATTATATAGAAATATATTTTAAAGGATTTTTATGGACGAGAACAGCCTGTTTACACCATTCGATGAAATAACCCAGACAAGGGAGCTTCAGATGCTTAAAACCATAATCCCATATATGCCGCATGACTCACAAAAGCAGATGACTCTTATGGTTCACTACATATCACTTATGAATTCAATGAGAATGATAGATTGTGCACCTGCACTGTCTGTTGCGGAGACTGAAAGTATGTCAGACAGAAGACTATCCATGCTCAATGCCTTAAAGAAATACTGCAGTAAAAGTGAACAGGATACGATAGACAATCTATTAAATATTTTTTCAGTTTTGGACAATAGGGAGATTTATGACAAAGCAGGAATTTTTAAATAATTTTGCACAAAAGGAAAAACCGAAAGATACAACGAGCGCCATGCCGTTTCTCATGGAAAGTATTAAGGAGGCAAAGCGTAACGGCATAGAATTTACCAAAGAAGAGGTCTATTCCATGTGCACTGAGCTAAGCAAAAACCTGCCTGAGAAAAACCGCAGGCAGGTTGAAAAGCTTTTAAAAATGCTATAGTTTAATTTTTAAATGAATCTGTATTTATGCGAAGTATCTTGTCTATCGGTGCAGGCGAGTTTCCCTTGCCATCCGTACCCTCAAGGTACTTCTCCCCCGCAGATTCAAAAATGACATACAATCTTTTATCCACACTGTCAAGCTCCTCTGAGCCCGGCGGCATCTCTATTGTGATGTCGGGTCTGTTTGGCCTTGACGACAGAGCTATGAGTGATTTGTAGCACTTGATATACGATGACTCATTTCTGCCATAGGAGGTGCTCAGATATACCTTTCCTGATGTATCAAATGTAACTCCCTGCACTCTGGCAGGTATCGTATATGTGCTCAGGCTTGTGAGCCTGTCGTCCTTTTTGTCATAATAATATGCTACCATCTTTGACCTAAAAAGGATATTGTGAGTGGCTATCCACAGCCTGCCTCCATAGTATGTGATGCACGACGGCTTGTTTCCCACATCAAACACATCTACCACACCTGTCGCATCGATGACCTGCTTGGAATTCGCAGTGGCCATTAGAGAGATAAAATCATACGAGATACGCTCCACAGTTGTGTCGTAGGAATTGCACACCCATACATTTTCCCCGTCAAAGGCAATTCCTCCCAGGTGACTGTTTGCATCCATGCCAAGTGTCACAAGGTACTCTCCGTCCTCCCTGTCAAATACCATAAGCTCCCCGAGTGAGCCCTTGTCATCAGAATAGCTCGTGATAAGCACGTATTCGTCCGTGATACAAATTCCCTGAGGACACTGTGCCTCACTGAAAATATAATTATTGAGAAAATCATTTTCCTTCGTCTCCGGCATGCCCGGAATATCTATTTCATCTATAAAATCGTAATCGCAATCCTTAAGCGCCAGTGTATGCGCTTTTTTATTACTCCTGTAATTGTAATGCTCTACGCTGTATTCATTGTTAATCGTCCTGACCCATTTGGCATATACCACATATCCATTTGCTTTTTCGTAGGTCAGAACATCCGCCTTTTTTGAAAAATGCTCATCCAGATACCAGCCATCAAATTTATAACCGTATTTGTGTGGTTCTCTTAGTCCCATGAATTTCTGCTTTGGTGTGATGTATCCACAATTATTGATATTGTTTGCCGCACCGCCCAGATTATAGTAAATATATGAAACACCATCACTTTCTGACATATTGTCAACCAGTGTATTTAGTGATGGCCCGGAAGCAAAAGAGGCAGCTTCTGCCTCTTTTATCTCCGATGCAAACACATGAGTATTGGTAAAAATCAATGTAAGTAATATAATTAATGCTATTCTACTCTTCAACTTCAACAAGCTTGCTTGCCCTTTCTTCTATCTGTTTTGCAGCCACATCATCCGGTGCCTGCTCATATCTGGCAAACTCATATGAGAATGTGCCGCTTCCGCTCGTCATTGAGCGAAGTGTGGCATTGTATCCATAAAGCTCCAGATAAGGAATATCCGCAACTATCTCCTGATATCCATTGTCTGTCGGGTTCATGCCCATCACCCGCGCACGTCTCTTGTTAAGCTCACCCATCACATCACCTGTATAGCCCTCAGGCACCACTACCTTAAGAGTGGCAATCGGCTCAAGAAGCACCGGCTTTGCCTCCATAATGCCCTTTTTAAATGCCTGCTGTGTTGCCACCTTAAAGGCCATCTCAGATGAATCAACCGGATGATAAGAGCCGTCATACAGCACAGCCTTTATACCTGTCACAGGATAGGCTGCAAGAGGTCCCTTTTTCACGGACTCTGCAATACCCTTTTCAACAGCCGGGAAGAAGTTCTTCGGTACAGCTCCTCCTACGACCGTCTGCTCAAATACATATGGCGTATCCATATCACCTGACGGCTCAAATGTCATCTTGACATGTCCGTACTGTCCGTGTCCGCCCGACTGCTTCTTGTACTTATACTCTACGTCAGATTTTTTCCTGATAGTCTCCTTAAAGGCTACCTTTGGACGCATAAGCTCTATCTCCACCTTGTACTTTTCAAGAAGCTCACTTGCCACTACCTCAAGCTGCATATCACCGATACCATATAGTACAGTCTGTCCATTTTCGCTGTCATTTACACTGTTTAGTGTCAGATCCTCCATTAACAGTTTCTGTAAAGACTGGGAAATCTTGTCCTCATCGCCCTTTTTCTTTGCCTTGTAGCGCATTGCCACATACGGCTTTGATATACTTGTTCTAAGATATGTAACAGGCATATTTCTGGTGGAAAGTGAATCTGTCGTAAGAGTCTTTGTAAGCTTTGCAAGCGCTCCGATATCACCTGCATGAAGCTCCTTCACTTCCTCCACCTTACTGCCTCTCATCACATAGAGCTTTCCGATTTTTTCATCGCAGTCCCTGTGATAATTGTAAAGTACATCATCTGTCTTTAGTACGCCCGAATTAACCTTGATCAGTGAATACTTACCGATGTACGGGTCAACTATAGACTTGAACACATAAGCGCTCTTTGATTTTGCAAAATCATAATCAGCATTATACACCTCATTTGTCTTGGTGTTAATACCGGTACAGCTTCTCTTCTCAGGACTTGGCAGGTATTTCACAATATCAGCCATAAGTGTATACATGCCCCTTGCGAGAATATTTGAGCCCATGAGCACCGGTACAATAGAGCCCTCAAGCACGTTTGCACGAAGCGCAGCCCTGATTTCATCATCAGAAAACTCCTCTCCGCCGAAATATCTGTCCATGAACTCCTCACTTGTCTCAGCTACAGCTTCAACTAAAGCCTCACGACATATTCCCAGGTTCTCCTTTGAGTACTCAGGCACATCAAACTTATCCACGCCTCCGCTTTCATTCCATCTCTTTGCCCTCTGCTGGATGACATTGACATAGCCCACAAACTTCTCATTCTCTCTGATTGGCAGATGGAATGGAGCTATTTTCTTGCCGTAAAGCTCCTGCAGCTTTAACACCACATCCTTGAAGCTTGCATTGTCGATATCCATGTCCGTCACGAAAATCATCCTCGGCAGCTTGTATTTCTCGCATATCTCCCATGCTCTTTTTGTGCCTGTCTGTATGCCTGCCTTGCCTGAAACCACGATGATTGCAGCATCTGCAGCCGATACAGCTTCTTCAACCTCTCCCACAAAATCAAAAAAACCAGGAGTATCGAGAATATTTATTTTGACATTATCCCACTCTATCGGTACAACCGATGTATGTATAGAGAACTGACGCTTTATCTCTTCTTTGTCAAAATCGCTGATAGTGCTGCCATCCGCTACAGTGCCCATTCTGGTGGTCTGTCCTGCCAGATATGCCATAGCTTCCACGAGTGATGTCTTGCCACAGCCGCTATGGCCTAAAAGCACGACGTTTCGAATCTTCTCAGTAGTGTAAACATTCATTTCAAGTACCTCCCTGACATTATTATAGTATGTAAACATTGTACTAATATTTTATATAATTTACAACACTTTTATGCAATCTGACGATTATTTTTTTATTGTTATATTGGAATAAATATGCCAATAATTTATTGCTTTATAGTGTTAAATTGGATATAATATATTGTAAATATTCCGAACCACTATAGTGCGATTTTGAGAATGTGCGTGTGGTGATTCTGAATAGTTACAATAAAGAATTAGGAGATACACATAAATGCATTTTGATAAAGTTGGCTTTATAGGGCTCGGTCTGATTGGCGGCTCGATAGCCAGAAAAATGAAAGAAAATAATCCAAAGGTCTCAATTATCGCAACAGCCGGGCATCAACAGACCATAGAGGATGCCTTTGGGCTTGGCCTGATAGATAATAATGAGCTTTTAGAGCTTAACTCATTTAAAGACTGCGACGTAATCTTTCTGTGTGCACCGGTAAACAAAAATATCGAATACCTCACACAGCTTAAGGATATCATAAAGGATGACTGTATCATCACAGATGTAGGCAGCACCAAAACCCAGATTCACGAAAAGGTTATAGAGCTTGGCCTTGAGCGCAATTTTATCGGCGGTCATCCTATGACCGGCTCTGAAAAAACAGGCATACTCAATTCAGACAAGCAGCTTTTGGAGAACGCCTACTATATTATCACTCCAACTGCAGCAACTACTGAAGAAAATCAGAATGATTTCAGACAGTTTGTACTTTCACTGGGCTCGATAGCTCTCATTTTAGACTACAGGGAGCACGATCATGCTACCGCAGCCATCAGCCACCTGCCACATATGATTGCATACTCTCTTGTCAATCTGATTGAGCATATTGATTCCGAAAAAGAGACCATGAAAACTATCGCTGCCGGTGGCTTCCGCGATGTGACACGTATCGCCGCAAGCTCCCCTGTCATGTGGGAAAACATATGTGAGTCCAACAAAACACAGCTGCTCTCACTCATGGACCAGTATGAAGCCAATTTCCATAAGCTTCGCGAAATAATTGCAGAGGGCAGTTCTCAAAAGATGATTGATTATTTCCAGGATTCAAAGAATTACAGGGATTCACTCACACTGCCCGGTGCCAAAATCCGCAAGGATTTCCACGAGGTATTTGTCGATATTGCTGACGAGGCAGGCGGTATTGCAGTGCTTGCAAGCCTTTTAGCCTTCAACGGCATCAGCATCAAGAATATCGGCATCATAAACAACCGTGAGTTTGAGGAGGGTGTACTGCGCATAGAGTTCTATGACGAAGATGCTCTTGAATCGGCTATCAGCGTACTTAAAGAAAGAAACTATACTATTCACCGCAGATGATTTATCCCGTTATATGGTTTTAATCCCAAAAACAAAGAGCCGTAAAACGAATTTGATTCGTTTTACGGCTCTTTTTATACCGTCCAATGCAGCACTGTTTACAAATAAGCAAAAAACCAATAACACTTTATTAATATACGCTCTCCTCAAGTACCTCATAGAAATTCTCAAAAGTCTTGCGGCAGCAATAAGGGTCTATTATCTCAACCCCCTCTGCCTTAAGCCCCGGCAAAGTAAATGACATGGCTACGCGGTGATCGTCATATGTCTTAATTTGACAAGGCTTAATACACTCTGCCGGATAAATCCTTAAGCCATTTTCAGTTTCTTCAACCCTCACACCTAATTCCGTCAGGTTTTCCTCGATGGCATTTATCCTGTCACACTCCTGCAGACGGATATGCGAAATGCCTTCTATCCCTACAGGCTCCTTTGCAAACGGTGCAATCGCAGCAAGAGTCAGCGCCTGATCTGAGAATGTTGACAAATCCCAGCTTCCGCCATGTATATGAGCATTCTTTGGTGGCATACACACTATGCCGTCTGCCTCGTCGGAAATTGTGCAGCCCATATCCGCAAGCACATCAAGAAATGCCACATCTCCCTGCAAGCTGTTCTGGTGCACCCCCATCACCTTTGACTTAACATGTAAAAGCGGGCTCATTGCATAAAAATAGCATGCAGCCGACACATCCGGCTCTATATCATAGTCTAAGCTTTCATACGCCGCTTTCTTAGGGATAATAAAGCTGTTATTCTTTTTGTCCTGCATAACATCAAGCCCAAACTGCTTCATCATAAGACGCGTCATCTCAACATATGCCATACCATGCGTTCCTGTGACATTAATCGTAAAAGTCTTTTCCATCACCATAGCCGAGATAAGAAGGGCACTCAAAAACTGGCTGCTCTTGTCTACGTTTATATCAACAGTATCAGCATACTCCCCTGTATTTCCGATGGTAAAAGGAAAATGATATTCGTTCTCATCATACTCAATATGGGCACCCAGCTTTTCAAGCGATACAAGCAGATCCTTCATAGGACGCTTCTTCATCTGCTCAGAGGACACTATATGGTATCTGCCCTTTGACAGTCCAAGAAGAGCTGTAAGAAAACGCGCAGCGGTACCTGCACTTCCCACATCTATCTCAGCTTCATTCTTTGGTATCCTGCCTCCAAAGCCTGTTATTGTTATTTCTCTTTTATCCTCATCCACCAAAACCGGAAATCCCAGACGAATCAGTGCATCTATAAAATGTCTCGAATCATCACTAAAAAGACACCCTTTTAAAACGCTGCGCCCGCTTGCGAGTGCAGCGATTAAAAGGGCCCTGTTTGTGATACTCTTTGAGCCAGGTACACTGGTTACTATATCATGTGGATGATTTACTTTTTTTACTTTATAAATCATTGAAAATCTGATAAATATCAATCTTGAGTGCATCAGTGTCTGTCATACCGATAAACACAGCACCATAGTGATATACTCCTTCTTCACTGTCTGTTCTTCGTACAATCTCGACAACCGCATCCACAACCTCCTTGGTCCAAATTTGGATCCTGGTGTCATAATATGTATGTATATCGAGAGGTACCTTTGCATTAAATCCTATACCGCTTCTGGAAATATCTGTGACATCCACATGACAATACTTAAGTGTTGTCACTCCGTCCTCATCCAGCCGCTCTAACTGTACCGATACATCAATGTCAAGTCTTTTATGTCTTCTCTTTTCTTCCATTCACTTTACCCCATCTATTATATTATTGACTAAGGGAACAAATTACCCTCAAACAACATATTAGTATATATGACTGATTTTTACAAGTAAAATTTATTCAGCTGCCTCATCGTCCATATGCATATCGTTCGTTATAAACATCGCATCACCAAAGCTGAAAAACCTGTATCTTTCCTCTACAGCCTCTTTGTATGCATTGAGGACATGCTCTCTGCCTGCTAATGCTGACACAAGCATGACAAGTGTAGACTGTGGCAGATGGAAATTTGTAATCAGACAGTCAATCACCTTAAAGCTGTATCCCGGATAAATAAAGATATCCGTCCATCCGCTGCACTCTTTTAGCATGCCGTTTTCATCGGATGCTGCCTCTAAGGTACGAGTGCTTGTAGTGCCGACAGATATTATTCTGCCGCCATTTTTCTTTGCATTATTAATCTTGTCTGCAGCCTCCTGTGACACCATGTAAAACTCAGAATGCATATGGTGATCAAGCACATTATCCACCTTTACCGGTCTGAAGGTACCAAGCCCCACATGTAAAGTCACCTCTGCAATATCTACCCCCTTATCTTTTACCTGCTGTAAAAGCTCCTTTGTGAAATGCAGTCCTGCCGTAGGCGCAGCGGCCGAGCCGTCATACTTTGCATATACTGTCTGGTAGCGGTTCTTGTCCTTTAGCTGATGTGTGATATATGGCGGCAATGGCATCTGTCCGAGCTTATCAAGTATCTCCTCAAAAATACCCTCATAACTAAACTGAATCAGCCTGTTTCCATCATCAACCACATCTATTACTTCACCTGTTAAAAGTCCGTCACCAAATATAATCTTTGTGCCCGGCTTTGCCTTTTTACCCGGCTTTACAAGAGTCTCCCATACGTCATTTTGTCTGCGCTTTAGAAGAAGTATCTCTATCTTTGCCATAGTGCCTTCTTTCACGCCAAAAAGACGTGCAGGAATTACCTTTGTATTGTTGAGCACAAGGCAGTCGCCCGGTCTTAAATATTTAACAATCTCCTTGAACACATGATGGCTGACTTCTCCTGTCTTCTTGTCAAGCACCATGAGTCTTGAGCTGGAGCGGTCCTCCAGAGGATCCTGTGCTATTAGCTCCTCCGGAAGATCATAATCAAAATCTTTTACGTCCATAATTTTCCTATTCCTAACACTATACTAACGTCTAACCACGAAGTGTGATACCTGCAGTCTCTTTAAGATGAGCAAGTATATCCTTTACAAAGCCCTCGACCTTCTTAGTCTTAAGCTCCTCATCCTTTGGTGTAAATACTACACTGTACGCCATGCTCTTCTTATTCGGAGGAAGCTGTACACCCTCGTAAACATCAAACAGTGTAACATCTGAGACATAATCACAGGCTTCCCTGATACCGTTTTCAATCTGCTCACATGTGATATCCTTGTCCACAACAAAAGCAAAATCTCTCTTCTCATCATCAAATTTTGAGATTGGAGTAAATACTCTGTCCTTTCCATACCACTGTGAAAGAACTCTTAAATCAAGCTCCATCACATATGCCGGTACTCTCATATCAAGCTCATCGCATATCTCATATCTTACCTGACCGAGATATCCGATTTTTTGTCCGTCACAGAATACCTCTGCTGTCTGATATGGATGAAGGAATGGCTTTTGAGCCGGCTTGTATGTAAACTTCACATCAAGCGCATCTGCTACAGTCTCAGCCAGTCCCTTTATAGTAAAGAACGATTCATCCTCACCGAATACGCCTGCGCAAAGTGTCTCTCTCTCATCCGGATACTCTGTAAGCGGAAGCTCCTTTGCGATAAAGATATTTCCCAGCTCAAAGATTCTTCCCTCCAGGATACCCTTCTTCTGATTTCTTGCTATGGCATAAAGCATCTCAGAAGCAAGTGTTGTTCTCATAAGCGAGAGGTCAACATTGATTGGGTTTATAAGCCTGATAGCATGTCTTTCAGGTGCATCCTCCGGGAATCTGAGCAAATCAAGATCAGCAGGTGAGAAGAATGAGTAATGTATTCCCTCATACGCGCCTGCTGCACAGAGCACCTCTTTTATCTTGCGCTCTGTCTGCTGTCTAAGGTTGAGTCCTCCGAGTGTAACCTGTGCCGTAGGCATGAATGCAGGAATGACATGGTCATAGCCATACATACGGATAACCTCCTCGGCCACATCCGGATAATCCTCCATATCCTCACGATATGCAGGAATCATGAGTGTCAGCTCATCACCGCTTACAACCGGTGCAAAGCCTAAATTTGTGAGTATTCTCACAATATCCGCTGTAGGTACCTCTATTCCAAGCACACCATTAACCTTTGCAATAGAAACCTTCATCTCTTTTGGCTCAAGAGAATTTCCTGTAGTCACCTCAACGTGAGTTGAAGAAACCTTACCACAGCCAAGCTCCTCCATCAGGTGAAGCGCTCTCTTCATAGCCATGGCTGTTGTGTACTCGTTTACGCCCTTTGAGTAAAGTGCACTCGAATCAGATGACTGTCCCAGCGCACGTGAGCTCTTTCTGATATTGTCTCTTGCAAATTTTGCAGATTCAAACATCACCTCTGTGGTGCCGTCGTTAATTTCAGAGTTTAAGCCGCCCATGATACCGGCAAGCGCAACTGCCTTCTTTCCGTCACAGATAACGAGGTTATTGCTGTTTAACTCAAATTCCTTCTCATCAAGTGTGACAATTTTCTCTCCATCGTTTGCACGTCTTACTACAATCTCATCTCCCTCAAGGTATGAGTAATCAAAAGCATGCATTGGCTGTCCGAGCTCTTTTAAAACAAAGTTAGTGATGTCTACCACATTTGAGATAGAGCCTATTCCAACAAGTGCAAGACGCTTTCTCATCCATGCCGGTGACTCAGAGATTTTTACATCATGCACATAGTGAGCTGTGTAGCGAGGGCAGATGTCCTGTGCCAGGACAGATACCTTGAAATTTTCCTTCTTCACATCATCAGCAGTATAGTCAAGTGCAGGCTCCTTAAGCTCTTTTCCCAAAACAGCAGCAACCTCTCTTGCCATGCCATATATACACTGGCAGTCAGGTCTGTTTGCTGTGATTGCAATATCAAAAATCCAGTCATCAAGGCCGAGGATAGGTTTTACATCATCTCCCGCCTTAGCATCCTCAGGTAAAACCAAAAGTCCGTTGTAGCCTGCACCCGGATAGAGGTCCTCATTTAAGCCAAGCTCTACGCCTGAGCATAACATTCCATATGAATCATATCCACGCAGCTTGCCCTGCTTTATCTCCATCACGCCCTCTATTGTAACGTGATCCTTTGCTGTGGCATATACTGTTGCGCCGATAAGTGCAAGAGGATATTTGCCCCCTGCCTTTACATTGTCCGCTCCACAGCAGATCTGGAATGTGCCATGTGCTCCGGCATTTACCTGACACAGGCTTAGGTGTGTCTCAGGAATCGGCTCACATTTTTCTACAAGGCCGACTACTACGTTTGAGATATCCTTTCCCACCTCATATGATTCCTCAACCTCGAAACCACATGAGAATAATTTTTCCTCTAACTCCTTTGGTGTTACATCTATATCTACATAATCTTTTAACCAGCTAAGTGGTGTTAACATAATTTTTGCCTCCTGTTATATATTCAAGAAATGAATCTAGTTGTCATCAATCTGGTCTAATACCCTAAGGTCTGACTCGAATAAAAGCTTGATGTTGTTAATTCCGTATTTGAGCATTGCAATACGCTCAAGACCGATACCAAATGCAAAACCACTGTACTCATTTGTGTCTATGCCACAGCCCTCAAGCACCTTTTTATTTACTACGCCTGCACCAAGCACCTCAATCCAGCCTGTGCCCTTGCATAAAGAGCAGCCCTTGCCGTGGCACTGGAAACAGCTTACATCAACCTCTACAGACGGCTCTGTAAATGGGAAGTATGAAGGACGAAGACGTGTTGTGACATTCTTTCCGAACATCTTCTTTACAAGCTGGTCAAGCATACCCTTTAAATCGCACAGTGTGATGCCCTTATCTACCACAAGTCCCTCCATCTGTGTGAACATAGGAGAATGTGTCGCATCATCATCCGAACGGAAAACCTTACCTGGTGAAACAACCTTGATAGGTGGCTTCTTTGCTTCCATAACGTGAATCTGTCCTGCTGAGGTCTGTGTACGAAGTAAGAACTCAGGTGATAAGTAGAATGTATCCTGCATATCACGGGCCGGATGATCCTTTGGAGTATTTAAAGCTGTAAAATTATAGTAATCATTCTCGATTTCTGTTCCCTCGTAAACCTCAAAGCCCATAGATGTGAAAATCTCTGAGAGCTGGTCCTTTACCTGTGTTACAGGATGAAGATTACCCTTTTTGCTTCTCTTTGCAGGCATAGTGACATCTATTTTCTCGCTCTCATACTTGCGCTTAAGTGCCTCTGCCTCAAATTTCTTAACCTTCTCATCAAGAAGCTTCTCAACTGCCTCACGGGTCTCGTTAACCCACTGACCCACCTTTGGTCTGTCCTCCGGAGCAACATCCTTCATGCCCTTTAAGACAGCTGTGAGCTCACCCTTCTTTCCAAGAATTGCAGCACGCACATCATTTAATTTTTCAAGGCCGTCAGCCTTATCAATTTCAGCAAGTGCTTTTTCTCTGATCTGTTGAATTTTGTCTCTCATCGAATTTCACCTCATAATATTTTTCTTAATTTGCATAAACTCGTAACTCCAAGCTTGAATTTGCCGTTTATGCGATAAAAAACGCCCCTGCATGGCTATTAAACCATGCAGGGACGAAAATTCCGCGATACCACCCTGATTTCCATTGAAGAAATATCCAATGGACTCTCATTGATATGTGTAACGTACATAACACGTCATGAACTACTGTGCTTCATCCATGCAGCTTCAGTGTGAACTTCAATCAATAGCCTTTTTGTAAGACTGCTTTCAGCCGATGACAATCTCTCTCTGGTCAAAGTACTATAATCTACTATGCACCTTCATTGCTTTTATTATATATAGCTGCGACATATATATCGCAAATGCTTATTTCTTAATAACACATAAGTCATTTTAGCACAATCTCTATATTTTGCAAGTAGAAAATTTTATATTTGATTTATATTTTATTTCTAAGCCCTTTAGGATAATGGTTTTTAACCTGTGCACCATTCACCTTGCCCCAGCCGGCCGGATATCCATCTACACATACAAGTGCCCAGCCCTTTTTACATTCAGCGGTCTGCTCATCAGATAACATAACTGACTGACCATTGAAAAAGCCTGTTGTCTGCGGATCATCCCAGGTAAGCTTTACTACGTTTTTAGCCTCACTTATCTTAAGCGCAAGTGCCAGCGAATGCGACGGCTCAAAGCGCTGTTTTTTAAACTCTCCTATATGAAGCCCAGCTCGCTGCACCTTAAGCCCTTTAATATCAACTTCCATATCAGGCAGCCTGTAGAGCTGCTCCCCAAACATGACAAGCCTTGAGTTTTTTATCCATGCTGCCATATCCTCTGAAATGGTCTCATCAAGAAACTCTGAGAGAAGCTTCATATTTTCTTTTGTAAGAGCCGGCTTCGTTTCATTTTTCCTGTTCTTACTATTTTTGTTCTTTTTGGTTTTCCTGTCAGCTTTAAGGTCTGTGTCCACACAGCCTCTTCTCACAAGCTTTGCCACAAAATGTCCCTCTCCGTCCACCTTATGCGGCCAGAAGCGCTCCATTTCTTCAAGTGTAAAATCAGGATGTCTCTCCAAAAAATACTCAATTACATCCTCATTTTCTTCCTTCGAGAAGGTGCAGGTGCTGTATACTATCACGCCTCCCGGCTTAAGCATCACCGCAGCATTATCCAGTATTTCCTTCTGCCTTGCCGCACAGATTGCCACATTTTCCATGCTCCACTGCTCTATTGCCTCAGGCAGCTTTCGAAACATTCCCTCTCCTGAGCAAGGTGCATCCACCTGTATAGCATTAAAAAAGCCTGGGAAATGTGAAGCAAGCACAAAGCTGTCCTCATTTGTCACAATCGCATTTTTGATTCCCATACGCTCTATATTCTGCGACAAAATCCGGCTTCTTTGTGTGTTAATCTCATTTGATACCAAAAGTCCGCTGTCTCCTAAATATGTGGCAAGCTGTGTGCTCTTTCCGCCGGGTGCCGCACACAGGTCAAGCACTCTCATACCCGGCTTTGGAGCTAAAAGTGCAGCCGCCGACATGGCACTTGGCTCCTGTATGTAGTAAAGCCCCATCTCATGATACGGATGCTTTCCCGGACGCACATTCTCATCAAAGTAATATGCCTCATTTGCCCACGAAACCTTTTTATCTGAAGATATTTTAAGTGTTTTCAATATCCGCATTCTTTCTTCCGGGCTTTGTACCTTTAAGGTATTGAATCTGAGCGCCTGAAATCTGTTATTGTCATAGCTGTATAAGAAATCATCCCACTCATTGCCCAGAAAGGCCTTCATCTTTTTTTCAAACTCTATCGGTAAATTCATTATCAAATCCTCTTGTTTTCTTACGAAATAATTACAATGTATCTTACTATCACACACATAGTCATGTATCTAAGCACTTCGATATTACCACATTTCTACTATCCATGCTATCAATTTTTTGTAGGCATATCACTGCTCACTACGTACACTGCTTATATCCACCACTGTCACATCCTTATAATAATATCCGATTATATCCTTATAGCCGCTTCCTGCCTTTGCCAGCTTGTCTGCCCCATACTGGCTGAAGCCTATTCCATGGCCGAAGCCTCCGCCGGACAGTGTATAGTGACCATTTGCACCGGCACTCACACTAAAGCAGGCGCTTGGTATCATCGACATATTCTCCCTCACAGAGCCATCGTTTAATGTAACTTTTTTCTGATAATGCCCTAACGCCTTTCTTATATCATTCTCCGCCGTAAAGGTCTGCGATTTGTTTCCATAATTTATTGTGAGCGAAAGTACATAACCAGCATCCGACGTCTTATCGACAGAAATACCTGTTGCTGTGCCGTACTGAGGATCATTGTATGCCGATAAATCAAGCTCCGAGGTCCATCTGTAGTATGGCGAATTGTCATCCACCGACTCCACCTTGTGTATGAAATCCGGTGTACTCGAAGACCATACCTCCATATCCTCGGTTTTCCCGGCAGACGTAGAAAAATAATAACATGTTATTAAGCTTCCTCCACATGAGACAACCTGCCCTGCCGTAGCTTTTACAGCCTCATCGGTCGACTGCTTTGTTTCTGAAGCGTTATAGACCTGAAAAGCCGTGGTATTGTCAATATTTGCTCCGTATAGCGCATACTGTGTATTTTTCATCTGTGAATATACAAAGGTTCTTGCGCAAACAGCCTGAGCCTTAAGCGCCTCTGCATCAAATGTAGACGGCATCTCCGACGGCAGCACATAGCGCACATATGTCTCCACATCGACTGTATTCACCGCCACAATACCTTCCTCTGTCCCGATAAACTCAAATGAGCCCGGATAGCTCTTACCGTTTATGCTGACATAATTGTCCGCTGAGCTCACCTTTATCCGGCTTTTTTGTGCATTTGCCATATATGCACCCACATCATCAATAGCATTGCTGCCACAGTCGGCATCATCCACATAAAGGTTAGACGCTGCACCTGCTGCAATTGTTGGAAATGCATCCTTTCCATCGTTTTTTATAAGCACTCTTATGTATGTAAGGTCTGGTGCCTGTCTTCTGACGATGGCACATATCCTGCCGGAATCAAGTATGTAAGAAAGTGTTTCACTTCCGATTATCAGGTCAGAAACCGCTATTTCCTTAGGTGAAGTGCCTGTCTCATCATACACCGGCAGCTCGCTTGACTGCATTGGAATGTCACCCTGCCCTGCAATCTGCATGGTACCGTCTCCGTACGACAGCATCACACCTGATATATCATCCGGCTTTATCTGTATCTTTTTGACCTTAGAGCCACTGATTTCAATATCACAGACACCTGTAAAGTTCTCTTCCATGGTACCCTTTGCCCTGTATAGATCTCCATCACATATGAAAATCAGCCTTCCATCGTCATTTGACACAATATATGCATTCTCATACACCATATCCTTCGTCACTGCCTTCGCCTGTTTTACAAGTGTCCCTTTTTCCTTTTGTACCATAACAATTGCAAAAACAATAACCACGCATACCACGGTTATCGCAAGCATTATCCAGACCATCTGATTCGGCTTTTGCCGTCTTCGTCTTCTATTTGCCAAATTTCTGTTCTCCTTAACACCCAAATAGTGGTTACTGCTCAAAAAATGGGAGCTGCAAAAACAGCTCCCTTTATCATCTGTACTTAAGAATCCTTTGTGCTTTAAAAATCTTTTGTATCTCATAAATCTTTTGTGCGTCCGGAGTTCTTTTGTACATTATTATTCTTTTGTAAGAACCCAAAATGCCGGTCCTGTAATTTAGACTCCTAGCGCTCTTGCTAGGTGGGTAACCGCAGTCTGCCTTCTGCCTTCCGCTGCATAATGACGGCCTGACATCCAACAGCTCATATAGGAATCCCGTTTAAAGTAAATGTAGGTTCTAAATACACAGGGTTGTCGAACATCTCAGGTATCTTTGTAAATTTATTATACTTTATTATGTCTCATGTTGCAATGCAAAATTCATGTTAGAATTTAACAAATTTTTCTCTGGCATTTCGTAACATATTTGAAAACCAGATAATTACTGCGACGAATATAATCATCTCCACATATGACCAGTACGGTATTTTTTTGAGGCAATCCGAAACTATCGCAACTATACTGATAACAAAAATCACAATGCCGAATACAAGTGACTTTGGATAAATATAAGCTATATATCCGGCCGTATCCTTTATCTTTTTCATCTCATCCTCAGCCACAAAGGTACTTTCAATTTTGCCGCTTTTCTTCATTCGCAGTGACACAAATATTATGTAAATTCCCAGTATCAGCGTGACCGCATCTATTATAATAAAATAGTTCATGCTTCTTTCTCCTGTATTTTTATTTATTATTCCTAAATAGTTATCACGGATCTTATATATACAAAAAATATGTAAAATCACCAAAATTAGTATAACCTCATGTAAGGAAAAAATAAATGGTAAATAAGTCCCAACTATTTCTTGAATTTCTATTATTAATGTAGTAAAATATATTTATATTTTCAAGGGGAAGGAGTTTTTAAAATGCAACTTGACGATTTAAAAATACTTATATGCGATGATTCGATTCTCGCAAGAAAACAGATGAAGGACATAATCAATTCCATTGGTTCACCGACTATCATTGAGGCGGCAAACGGACAGCTCGCCATTGATATGTACAAGGAGCATAAGCCAAATCTCACATTTATAGACATTGTAATGCCAGTAAAGGACGGAAATGCCGCTATCTCAGAAATTATGGAGTATGACAGCAGTGCTACCATCTTCGTTGCATCATCTGTCGGCACACAGTCCGAGCTTAAAAAGGCTCTTGCTGCCGGAGCATGTGACTTCATTCAGAAACCAATCGACAAGGATCAGGTCATAAGTCTGATTAAGAAGCACATAGGAGGAAATTAATATGTATACTCAATTTTTTGGCAATTTTCTCCTATCAAAGGGGTATATCACTAATGAGCAGCTTTTTGACGCACTCAAAGAAAAAGCACAAAAGCACGCAAAGCTCGGTACTCTTGCCATCCACTCAGGGCTTATGACAGCTGCCGAGGTTGATTCAGTAATAGTCGAGCAGACCCATCAGGACAAGAAGTTTGGTGAGCTTACAATAGAAATGGGCTATCTGACAGACGAGCAGGTAAAGGAGCTCTTAAACATCCAAAGCCCTGACTTTCTTCTTTTAGGACAGATTCTTTTAGACAAAGGCATAATTGACAATACCACTCTCGAAAAGAGTATACATGATTACCGCAGTGAGAATGCTATTTCCGATCTTAACATGGTACTCGAGGATAAGGACAGTATAAATCATCTGTTAGGTCATTTTTTTGCCAATACAGGCATAGATCCTTCTGCCATTGACATTATGTATCTTGAGCTTTTGTTTAACAGCTTTATCCGATTTGTCGGTGATGACTACACTCCGCTCTCTGCCGAGATATGTGACAACTTTAGTGCGGACTGCATGGTACGTCAGGACATCGAGGGCAGCTATGCCATATCTACATACATAGGCATGAGTCAGACAACAGCCATCAATTTTGCATCACGCTATGTAAATGAATCATTTTCAGTATATGACGAGTATGTACAGGCATCTCTCGATGATTTCCTGAACCTGAACAATGGACTGTTTCTGGTCAACTGTTCAAATGATCAGGCACTTGAGCTTACTCTCACTGCACCTGAGCATTTTGATGGACAGACACGCAGCTTCAATAAAGCCTGCAAGCTCAAGCTGTTATACCCTTTCGGAGCCATTCACTTTATTATTGAATTCTAATATCTCTGCAAGGCAATTTCAGTAATCTGATAATTATTTACTCTATAATTAGAGCACAAAAAGAACATCTGCAATCAGCAGATGTTCTTTTATGTTGCGCTATATATAATTATATATCAAACAAATTACAATTATATGTTTAAATGGGTCAAAGGTAACATTATATTATTACTGCACACCGAGCATTTTCTTAACAGTGTTTTCCATCTGATCCACATCACAGACTGTGTTGTGAAGAATCTTTGCATCCCTGATTTCCTCGATGGCATTTGGTACCTTGACCTTTCCGAGCTTTGAAAGCTCATCTACAAGCTCAAAGTCTGTCATTGAATCGTACTTAGGATCAATTGCATCCATCACACTTCTTGTGAATTTGAATGGACTTGCTGTAGATGCGATAACAGTCTTTGTGGCTGTATCACCTGTAGCATCCTTATACTTGCTATATACACCTGCTGCAACTGCTGTATGAGTATCAATAATGTATCCTGTATCCTCGTAAAGCTTTTTGATAACCTCAGCGGTTTCCTTCTCACTTGTGTAATTTCCATAGAAGTCAGAAAGCTTTTCCTTCATCTCAGGTGTTACAGTGTATTTGCCATCCTTAGCAAGCGAAGCCATAAGCTGAGCATTCTTATTTGCATCATTTCCTGCGATACGGTAAATGAGTCTCTCAAGGTTTGAAGAGATGAGAATATCCATGGATGGTGAATTTGTGAGGATAAACTCTCTGTTTTTATCATACTCTCCTGTTGTGAAGAAATCGTAAAGCACCTTGTTCTCGTTTGAAGCACAGATAAGCTTTGCAACAGGAAGTCCCATATTTTTTGCATAAAATGCTGCAAGTATATTTCCAAAGTTTCCTGTAGGAACTACGATATTTATCTTCTCATCCTTTGCAACAGTTCCGTTAGCATAAAGTCTTGAGTATGCATATACATAATATACAATCTGTGGCACAAGACGTCCGATATTGATAGAGTTGGCAGATGAGAACTGATAACCTGCAGCATCCATTGTCGCAGCAAGCTCCTTATCGTTGAACATAGCCTTGACTGCTGACTGTGCCTGGTCAAAGTTGCCGTGAATACCCACTACATGAGTATTGGCACCCTTTTGTGTAAGCATCTGCTTCTCCTGAATCGGGCTGACACCATTCTTTGGATAGAAAACGATAATCTGTGTCCCCTCAACATCAGCAAAGCCTGCCATAGCTGCCTTTCCTGTGTCTCCTGATGTGGCTGTTAAAATGACAATTTCGTTTTTAACATTGTTTTTCTTTGCAGATGTGATAAGTAAATGAGGCAGAATGGATAATGCCATATCCTTGAAGGCTATTGTAGAGCCATGGAACAGCTCAAGGTAGTAAGCCCCGTCAGCAAACTTAAGCGGTGCAATCTCAGTAGTATCAAACTTGCTGTCGTATGCCCTGTTGATACAATTTTTAAGCTCTTCCTCTGTGAAATCCGTAAGGAAAAGCTTCATAACCTCATATGCTACCTGCTGGTATGACATCTTAGAAAGCTCCTCAACAGAAACATCAAGTGCCGGAATGCTCTCAGGTACAAATAATCCTCCGTCATCGGCAAGGCCCTTAAGGATAGCCTGTGAAGCTGTTATTTTCTTTTCACTGTTTCTTGTGCTTGAATATAATAAATCCATTTTTTACCTCATTTCTCTTTTTATCTCTAAATCCATATTGCTACATCTCTATATGCAGACAATTATTATCCTTTATAGTATAATAAATTTCATATATCAAATCAATAACAAAAATGCTACAATAATATATATATGATTAAAAATATATGTGAAAGGAACACAAATTATATCTATGCTCCAGGGAGTTTACACCGCTGTCAGAAAAGACGGCACCATTTACTACAGGTCCAACATCACCTACAAAAGCAAACACATCAGTCTCGGAAGCTTTGACAGTGAGCTTTCTGCAAGCCGCGCCTATGCCACTGCATCGACAATTTTATTAAAAGAAACAAACAGCATAGAGGACTCTTACTTTCACACCCATGCACTTGCATTTGATAAAATTGTAACTCTTATTAATTTCCGTGATAACGGAATGTACATCAAAACCCCAATATACCTGCGCAAAAACTATTTCAGCTACTATCTGGATATATCACATGAGCTGAAATTCGATATAGACGATTTGTTTTACTACTCTGAGCATCGCATATTAAAACGCCAGGGACATCTGTACGTCAACGACTACGGCATGCAGGTCACCCTGCTTAGCCGCTATGGCATACAGCCTCATGCTGTTTGCGGACGGGACTATGTATTTGTAAACAACGATTCAACCGACATGCGCTACGAAAACATCAAGCTGTTAAATCCATACCATGGTGTAGAGATTGTCAAAACTGCAGGGCTCGACAAATATAAAGCTCGCATACACATAAACGGCAATTTTGTCATAGGAACCTACAACACAATCGAAAAGGCCGCTATTGCCTACAATAAAGCTGTCGATATGGCACATGCACATGGCATAGAAAAAAACTATCCCGAAAACTATATCGAAAGTATATCAGGCAAGGAATACGCGGATATTTACACTTCTGTGACAGTTTCCGATAAATATGTGCAATATCTGCAGCAATTTGATTTATAGAACGCATATCCCACAGTTTGCATATTACCATTACTTTTAATATTGTACTAAAAACTCCCGCGGTTATATAACCTCGGGAATTTTTATAATTACTTCTGATTTATATAGTTTACAAGTCCCTCGCAGTCGATAATCTTCTGCATGAACGGTGGGAAGGCCTGTCCCTTAAACTTCTCTCCTGTTGTCTCATCTGTGATGATACCGGAATCAAAGTCTACTGTCACCTCATCACCGGCATTTATTGCCTTTGCTGCCTCAGGGCACTCAATAATAGGAAGACCTATATTGATTGCATTTCTGTAGAAAATTCTTGCAAATGTCTCTGCGATAACACAGCTTACGCCGGCAGCCTTGATGGCAATCGGTGCATGCTCTCTTGATGAACCACAGCCGAAGTTCTTGTTGGCTACCATGATATCTCCGGCCTTTACATTATTTACAAAATCCTTGTCGATATCCTCCATGCAGTGTATTGCAAGCTCCTTAGGATCAGAAGAATTCAGATATCTTGCAGGAATGATTACATCTGTATCGACATTGTCTCCATATTTAAATACACGACCGTGTGCTGCTTTCATTGTGCTTCCTCCAATCTTTACATAACATCCTTTGGTCCTGAAATCTTACCTGTAATGGCACTTGCAGCTGCAACAGCAGGGCTTGCCAGATAAACCTCAGAATCCACATGACCCATACGTCCGACAAAGTTACGGTTTGTGGTAGATACGCATCTCTCGCCCTCAGCGAGCACTCCCATGTATCCGCCAAGACATGGTCCGCAGGTCGGTGTGCTCACAATGGCACCAGCCTCGATAAATGTCTTAAGAAGGCCCTCTTCCATAGCCTGAAGATAAATCTTTTGTGTGGCAGGAATCACGATAACCCTGATACCATCCGCAACCTTTTTACCCTCAAGAATCTTTGCTGCAATACGCAGATCATCCATACGGCCGTTGGTACATGAACCGATTACTACCTGGTCAATCTTTACATCACCAACCTCATCGATGGTATGTGTATTGTCAGGCAGATGTGGGAATGAAACTGTAGACTTAAGTGTGCTAAGATCGATTGTATACTCCTCATCATACTCTGCATCACTATCAGCCTCATACTCTGTGAACGGACGCTTTGAATGCTCCTTCATGTACTCTCTTGTGAGATCATCTACAGGGAAGATACCATTCTTGCCGCCGGCCTCGATTGCCATATTGGCGATAGTAAATCTGTCGTCCATAGAAAGATATTTAAGTCCATCTCCGACAAACTCCATTGACTTATAAAGTGCACCGTCCACACCAATCATACCGATGATATGAAGGATGACGTCCTTGCCGCTGATCCACTCAGCCGGTTTTCCGACGATATTGAACTTGATAGCAGAAGGTACCTTAAACCAGGCCTTGCCTGTAGCCATTCCTGCTGCCATATCAGTACTTCCCACACCTGTAGAGAATGCTCCTAAAGCTCCGTATGTACATGTATGAGAATCAGCTCCTATAATCACATCACCTGCTACAGTCAGTCCCTGCTCAGGTAAAAGTGCATGCTCGATGCCCATTTTTCCTACATCAAAGTAATTTGTAATCTCGTTTTTGCAGGCAAACTCGCGAACACATTTACAGTGTTCTGCTGACTTGATGTCCTTGTTTGGTGCAAAGTGATCCATAACGAGTGCGATTTTATCTTTATTAAACACTCCCTCTACCTTCATCTTGTCGATCTCATGAATCGCTACAGGTGAGGTAATGTCGTTTCCAAGCACAAGATCTAAATCAGCCTCAATGAGCTGTCCTGCACTAACAGAGTCAAGGCCTGCGTGTGCAGCAAGAATCTTCTGCGTCATTGTCATTCCCATGCTTATATCCTCCTAGCATATAAAAATATTGTATTATGATTGTATCTGAATCAAGTTTACTTAAGACATCATAACATATGATTTACCATAATAAAAATACATAATAAACATATTTACCATAACTAAATCTCATGGTATAATAAACATAAATTTGTTGATGTTCACACCTTTTTGTGACAAGCAACGATTACAGCCCATTAAAAGTACAAACCACAGGAGGTACAAATGAACCAGAATCTCTCATCTTACTGGATTTTCTATACTGTCGCCAATGCCGGCAATATATCAAAGGCAGCCAAGGAGCTCTATATCAGCCAGCCTGCCATCAGCAAGTCAATTCAAAAGCTCGAGGACGGACTGGAATGCAAGCTTTTTTCCAGAAGCTCCAGAGGTGTCGTCTTGACCGATGAGGGCAGGCTTCTGTATGATCATGTAAGCGAGGCCTTTGAGGCATTAAATGAGGGTGAGGAAAAGCTGAAGCGCTCAATAGAGCTCGGTGTCGGCCAGCTTAAGATTGGTGTCAGCTCAACACTCTGCAAATATATGCTTTTGCCATATCTCAAGGAATTCATACACAGAAATCCTCATATAAGCATCTCAATCGAATGTCAGTCCACCAATGAGACCTTAAAGCTCCTCGATGATGACAAAATAGATATAGGTCTGATTGGAAAACCAGCATCCCTTAAGACTTTCAATTTCTATTATCTGGACAACATCGAGGATATATTTGTCACTACAAAGGACTATCTGCGCAACTTAAGCGCCCGTGGTGTCAAAAAGAGCGAGATTTTGCAAAACTCTACTCTCATGCTTCTCGATAAAGGCAATATGACACGTAAATATATTGATGATTATCTGCAGGAGAACCAGATACACGTAAAGGACTCTATAGATATATCAAATATGGACCTGCTCATCGACTTTGCCAAAATAGGCGTAGGTGTGGCCTGCGTCATAAAAAGCATAGTTTCAAAGGAGCTTGCTGACGGTACCCTGATTGAAATTCCTCTCGGCATACCAATCCACAAGCGTGAGGTTGGCTTTGCTTACAAGGAGTCTTCAAAGCTTTCCACCTCTCTGCAGACCTTTATCAAGTTTTATGAGAGCTACACACCAGAGGATTTTTAAATAACAAAATATGACCCCGGAGGTATTACCTTGAAAGAACAAATACACACTATCCCCATATCAGACGCCTTTGACAATGCCGGCGAATGCCCCTTCTGCTATATAGAAAAACGCACTGAGGATCACGTCATGGATTTTGTACTTGGTCATGGTGCCTCTTACATGGAGGCTGACATACGCGATATGACCGATAAGGAGGGCTTCTGCCGTGCACATTTCAAAAAAATGTTTGACTATGGCAATTCACTCGGAAACGCCTGGATACTAAAAACCATGTACATGCGCCATATTGAGGAGATGGACAAAGAATTTAAGAACTTTAAGCCTGATTCAGTGCAAAGGAGCGGTCTTTTCAAAAAAGCAAACGCCTCCTCCAATTCCATCGTGGACTGGATTAACAGGCGTGAATCAACCTGCTTTATATGTGACAGCGTAAACAAGACCTTTAATGCATACATGAAGACCTTCTTCACTATGTATGAAAAGGATCCTGAACTAAAAGAAAAATTAAAGAACACAAAAGGATTTTGTCTCGATCACCTGAAAGTGGTTCTGGAAGGAGCTGACACTTATTTAAAAGGTGATAAGCGCAAAGAATTTTACGATATCGTGCTCCCACTAATGCACGAAAACATGAACCGCATATATGAAGATGTTGCATGGTTCATCGAAAAATATGATTATAAAAATAAAGATGCCGACTGGAAAAATTCCAAGGATGCGATCCAGCGCGGTATGCAGAAGCTTCGCGGAAGTGATCCATCACTTCCACCACATGTTCTCAAAAAATAAAATCACCCGGTATTCTGCCGGCCGTCTAGTGGCTGTGCAAAATACCGGGTAATTTTTATTTCATTACGATGTTTACAATACGTCCCGGAACATAAATCTCTTTTACGATATTTCCTGTAAGCTTATCTGCAATAACATCCTTTGCTTTTGCGATAACCTCATCCTTAGGATCCTGTTTTCCGATTGCAAGAGTGCCCTTAGTCTTTCCGTTGATCTGTACAGCAATCTCTACTGTATCCTCAACAGTCTTTGCCTCATCGTATACCGGCCATGGCTCAAATGCGATTGTATCGTCATGTCCCATTCTCTGCCAGATTTCCTCACCAACATGTGGACATACACAAGAAAGCATCTTGATAAGTCCCTCTGCAAACTCTCTAGGACATCTGCCTGCCTTGTATACTTCATTGACAAAAATCATCATCTGGCTGATAGCTGTATTGTAGCCAAGTGCCTCAAAGTCGTTTGTGACCTTCTTTACTGTCTGATGATAGATTCTTGTGAGCTTTCCATCATCCTCTTCGATAATATTCTCCGGCTCAGTAAAGAAATTCCATACACGTGTAATGAATCTCTTTGCTCCCTGTACGTTGCTGTCGTTCCAAGGCTTTGAAACCTCAAGTGGTCCCATGAACATCTCGTAGAGACGAAGTGTATCAGCGCCGTACTCCTCGACTACATCACTAGGATTTACTACGAACTCCGGGAATCTCTTGCCCATCTTGATACCGTTTGATCCAAGGATCATTCCCTGATGTACGAGCTTCTTAAAAGGCTCCTTTACTGGAGATAAGCCCTGATCAAAGAGGAATCTGTTCCAGATTCTTGAATACATGAGGTGTCCTACCGCATGCTCCGGTCCACCAACATAGAGATCTACAGGCATCCAGTGCTTTAAGAGCTCCTGATTTGCAAATTCCTTATCATTGTGTGGATCGATATATCTCATATAATACCATGAGGATCCTGCCGAGCCAGGCATGGTGGATGTCTCACGAGTACCCTTTACGCCGTTTCTGTCATACTGCTTCCACTCTGTAGCGTTCTCAAGAGGCGCCTTGCCATTCTTGCCCTTGTAGTCCTCAAGCTCAGGAAGGACAAGCGGAAGCTCATCATCAGGAAGGAAATAGATTGAACCATCCTCCTTGTATACACATGGAACAGGCTCTCCCCAGTATCTCTGACGTGCAAAAATCCACTCACGGAACTTGTAGTTTACAGTTCTCTTTGCCACGCCCATCTTCTCAAGCTTGGCTGTGATAGCTTCCTTAGCATCCTCAACTACCATTCCGGTAAACTCCTCTGAGTTGATGAGCTTGCAGCCCTTTCCAAGGTAATCATGCTTCTCAAATGCATGCTCTGATACATCTGCACCATCAATTACCTGAATCATCTCAATATCATGAGCCTGTGCATACTCGAAATCTCGCTGATCATGGGTAGGAACTGCCATAACAGCACCTGTACCATAGCTTGCCAGTACGAAATCACCGATGAACATGCGCACTTCCTTGCCGTTTACAGGGTTGATACAATGAAGTCCCTTAAGCTCACAGCCTGACTTTGTCTTGTTAAGCTCAGTTCTGTCCATATCGCTCTTCTTTACAGTCTCATCTATGTAAGCCTGAACCTCTTCTTTGTTCTCGACTCTGTCCATGAGACCCTTTACTATATCTCCGTCCGGAGCAAGCACCATAAATGTGATACCATATATTGTCTCGATACATGTAGTAAAGATAGAGAACTCTCCACCGCCTACAATCTGGAATTTGACCTCGACACCTGTACTCTTGCCAATCCAGTTTCTCTGCATTTCCTTGGTAGACTCAGGCCAGTCTATCTCATCAAGCCCCTCAAGGAGCTTTTCAGCAAATGCCGGCTGGTCAATAACCCACTGTTTCATGTTCTTGCGGACTACAGGATAGCCGCCACGCTCTGACTTGCCATCTATAACCTCATCGTTTGAGAGAACTGTTCCAAGCTCCTCGCACCAGTTTACAGGCATATCAATATGCTTTGCATATCCGGCCTCATAAAGCTTCTTGAAAATCCACTGTGTCCACTTGTAAAACTCAGGGTCACTTGTAGAAATCATCTTTGACCAGTCATAATCAAAACCAAGCTCTCTTAACTGCTTTGAGAAGGTCTCTATATTCTTCTGAGTGAAACCGTTTGGATGATGACCTGTGTTTACAGCATACTGCTCTGCCGGTAAACCGAATGAATCATATCCCATCGGATGAAGTACATTGTAGCCCTGCATTCTCTTCATACGCGACATGATATCTGTAGCTGTATAGCCCTCCGGATGTCCAGCGTGAAGGCCTACTCCTGAAGGGTAAGGGAACATATCAAGTGCATAGTATTTAGGCTTTGAAAAATCCCAAACATCTGTCTTGAATGTCTCGTGTTCTTTCCAGTATTCCTGCCATTTTTTCTCTATGGCCTTGTGATTGTATGGTTCTGACATACTTGCCTCCTTATATCAAAAACGCTCCGCCTCTCAAAGAGACGAAGGCGTATTTTTAATCCGTCTGATTAACATTCATAATTTTACACATCACACTATATTTTGTCAAGTTTTGCTATATAAAAAACCCGGTGCATCACTGCCCCGGGTCTTATTGTCATATATATCTGACAGATTAGTTGTTGATGAGCTTGTCGCTCTCATCATTCCAGCTGTAAAGCTTACGGATTTCCTCACCAACCTTCTCTGAAGGATGCTCAGAAGCAAGCTTTCTCATAGCCTTGAAGTGTACCTGACGTCCTGCCGGTGACATATCAAGTAAGAACTCCTTAGCAAATGTACCATCCTGGATGTCAGAAAGAATCTTCTTCATAGCTTTCTTTGTCTCAGCTGTAACAATCTTAGGTCCTGTTACATAATCACCATACTCAGCTGTATTAGAGATAGAGTATCTCATACCTGCGAAGCCTGACTGGTAGATAAGGTCTACGATGAGCTTCATCTCATGGATACACTCAAAGTATGCGTTTCTTGGGTCATAACCAGCCTCGCAAAGTGTTTCGAAACCAGCCTGCATAAGTGCACAAACACCACCACAAAGAACTGCCTGCTCACCGAAGAGGTCTGTCTCTGTCTCTGTACGGAATGTTGTCTCAAGAAGTCCGGCTCTTGCTCCGCCGATTCCAAGACCATATGCAAGTGCAAGGTCCCATGCCTTTCCTGTAGCATCCTGCTCTACAGCGATAAGACAAGGTGTTCCTTTTCCTGCCTGGTACTCTGAACGTACTGTATGTCCCGGAGCCTTAGGTGCGATCATAGCTACATCTACATCCTTTGGTGGCTTAATGCATCCAAAGTGGATGTTGAAGCCGTGAGCGAACATAAGCATGTTGCCCGGCTCAAGGTTTGGCTCGATGTCCTTCTTGTACATATCTGCCTGTAACTCATCATTTATAAGAATCATGATGATATCAGCCTGCTTTGCAGCCTCTGCAGCGACATATACCTTGAAGCCCTGCTCTTCTGCTCTCTTCCATGACTTGCTGCCCTCATAAAGACCGATGATGACATTGCATCCTGAATCCTTTAAGTTAAGTGCATGTGCATGTCCCTGGCTGCCGTAACCGATAATGGCAATTGTCTTGCCCTCTAATAATGAAAGGTTACAATCATCCTGATAAAATAATCTTGGTTCTGCCATTTTGTTTTCCTCCTGTTAATTTAAGTAAACTATTTATATGTAAGGATTGTCCTGTGACTAATCCAACATAACTACATCATCGGAACCTCTGGTAAGTCCTGTGATTCCCGTTCTTGCGAGCTCTAATATTTCATAGCCGCTAAGTAAGTCTATGAACTTATCAAGCTTGTCCTGTGTACCTATGAGCTCAATAATCATAGAGTCATGAGTGACATCAACTATCTTGCCGTGGAAGATCTCAGTCACATTCATAACTGCCTGTCTTTGTGTATCGAGTGCTCTTATCTTTATCATAATAAGCTCCCTGCACACTGAGAGTCCCGGCTCAAGCTTCTTGATATCAAGTACATCCTCAAGCTTCGCCAACTGCTTCTCTATCTGCTCAAGCACCTGCTCATCACCGCTTGCAACAATTGTGATACGTGTGTAGCGCGGATCTGCTGTAACCCCTGAAGAGAAACTATCAATATTAAATCCCCTGCGACTGAACAGTCCTGAAATACGACTGGTCACTCCGGGATTGTTCTCAACTAAAAGAGATAATGCCTGTCTTCTCATCGAAAAACCTTCCTCACAATTTCTATTATTTCTGTTCACATGATGATAATATTACTATAATCTGTATTTGTCAAGCAATATCGTTAATATAACTTAAATTCATATTATCAATAACAATATTTATACATCCATAACCTCGATAAATGCCTGTTTTATAACGTTTTATACAGTATCTTCAAAAAAAAGCCGGGCGACATACACCGCCCGGCTTTAGAATTATCTAATATAATTCTGATGTAATATATTATAACTGTGGTCCTGCTGCAACAAGTGCTTTACCAGCCTCATTTGTTGTGTACTTAACAAAGTTCTTGTTGAATCTCTCTGCAAGATCTTTAGCCTTTGCCTCCCACTCAGAAGCATCAGCATATGTGTCACGAGGATCAAGGATTCCTGAATCAACTCCAGGAAGCTCTGTAGGAACCTCGAAATCGAACATAGGGATCTTCTTTGTTGGAGCATTAAGGATAGCACCAGAAAGGATAGCGTCGATGATTCCTCTTGTATCCTTGATTGTGATTCTCTTTCCTGTTCCGTTCCATCCTGTATTTACAAGGTATGCCTTAGCGCCTGACTTCTCCATCTTCTTAACGAGCTCTGCAGCGTATTTTGTAGGATGAAGCTCAAGGAATGCCTGTCCGAAGCAAGCTGAGAATGTAGGTGTTGGCTCAGTAATTCCACGCTCTGTTCCTGCAAGCTTTGCAGTAAATCCTGAAAGGAAGTAGTACTGTGTCTGCTCAGGTGTAAGAATAGATACTGGTGGAAGTACTCCGAATGCATCTGCTGAAAGGAAGATTACGTTCTTTGCAGCCGGTGCTGAAGATACTGGCTTAACAATATTTGTGATGTGGTTGATTGGGTAAGATACACGTGTATTCTCTGTTACACTCTTGTCCTCGAAATCAATCTTTCCATCATCAGCAACTGTAACGTTCTCAAGAAGAGCATCTCTTCTGATTGCGTTGTAGATATCAGGCTCAGACTCTTTGTCAAGACCGATAACCTTAGCGTAGCATCCACCCTCGAAGTTGAATACGCCGTTGTCATCCCAGCCGTGCTCGTCATCTCCGATAAGAAGACGCTTAGGATCTGTAGAAAGTGTTGTCTTACCTGTTCCTGAAAGACCGAAGAAGATTGCTGTGTTCTCTCCGTTGAGGTCTGTGTTAGCTGAGCAGTGCATGGAAGCAATTCCCTTAAGTGGAAGGAAGTAGTTCATCATAGAGAACATACCTTTCTTCATCTCTCCGCCGTACCATGTGTTAACGATAACCTGCTCTTTGCTTGTGATGTTGAAAAGTACAGCTGTCTCAGAGTTAAGTCCGAGCTCTTTGTAGTTCTCAACTTTAGCTTTGGAAGCATTGTAAACAACGAAATCTGGCTCGAAGTTCTCAAGTTCTTCCTCTGTTGGCTGAATGAACATATTTGTTACGAAATGTGCCTGCCAAGCTACTTCAACGATAAAACGGATTGCCATACGAGTATCTTTGTTAGCACCGCAGAATGCATCTACAACGAAAAGTCTCTTGTTAGAGAGCTCTTTGATTGCGATATCTTTAACAGCTGCCCAAGCTTCTTCTGTAGCCGGGTGGTTGTCGTTCTTGTATTCATCAGATGTCCACCAAACTGTATCTTTGGAGTTCTCATCCATAACGATGAATTTATCTTTAGGAGAACGTCCTGTGTAAACACCTGTCATAACATTGACAGCACCGAGTTCACTTTCCTGTCCTTTTTCAAAACCTTCAAGTTCCGGTTTTGTCTCTTCTTCGAATAATAATTCGTAGGAAGGGTTGTATACGACTTCTGTTGTTCCAGTAATGCCATACTTACTTAAATCAATTTTTGCCATCTTACATATACCTCTTTCTTTCTAATGATAGAATAAAATGCTGCTCATGCAAGCTTTTCATATCCTTTTTTAATTATACATATTATGTGAAGAAAATCAATAAAAATCCCGTAAATTTTTTAACAAAGAACTGGGAAAAATGAAAGATTTCATATTAAAAATGCAAGAAGAAAAAAGAAAAATGTCAAAAAATGAAAAATTACAAGGAAAATATGACAGATTCCGTTGCTTTTTTATATATCAGAATGAAAAAAATTATGATAAAATAGGAGAATGATGCCAGAAAATGCGAAAAAAACTGGCTTGTGAAGTTAGAAAGACAAACTATAGATCAGAAGAAAATAATAAGAAAAGCAGACATAACAATGGTAGATGATGAAAGAAAAACGACAAAAAATGAAAAGATGTCGATGAAAGAAAATGAAAGATTATTGATTGAAAAATTCAAAATGATAAAACCGGTGGAGAAATCCTATGAAGAACAGGCAAAAAGACGATGGAAAACAGTTGCAAAACCACTGTTCAGCTTAGGAAAACTGGAAGATGCTGTGATCCGGATGGCTGGAATTCGAAGAAAAGCGGATTTTGAGATTAAAAAGAAAGGCTTGCTGATCTTTTGTGCGGATAATGGAGTTGTATCAGAAGGAGTGACCCAGACCGGACAGGAAGTGACAGCAATCGTTGCGGACAATTTTACAAAATGTGCGACGAGCGTATGTATTATGGCAGAGACCGCCGGAGTGGATTTATTTCCAATCGATATTGGAATGGTGACAGATGTTCCGTCGGTGACAGATCCGAAAGACAAAGTGATGCACGGAACAAAGAATATGGCGATGGAACCTGCAATGTCAAGAGAACAGGCTGCACAAGCCGTTCTTATTGGCATACGAAAGGTCAAAGAGCTGGCAGAACAAGGGTATGATCTGATCGCAACCGGTGAGATGGGGATTGGAAATACAACGACCAGCAGTGCTGTTGTGTCCGTTCTGCTTGATGAAAGTGTAGAAAATGTGACAGGGAGAGGCGCAGGCCTTAGTTCAGAAGGGCTGAATAGAAAGATTCGTGCAATTGAGAGAGCAATTGAAAAGCATCAGCCGGACAAGGAAGATATTTTAGATGTCTTGTCCAAAGTCGGAGGGCTTGATATTGCCGGAATGACAGGTGTATTTCTCGGAGGTGCGATCTATCATATTCCGGTTCTGATTGATGGATTCATCTCTTCCGCAGCAGCATTGTGTGCAGTGCGAATGGTTCCTGAGACGGCGGATTATATCCTGGCATCACATTGCTCGGGAGAACCGGCTGGGCGAATGGTCTTAGAAGAGCTGCAACTTCCATATCTGATTGATGCGAAGATGTCTCTTGGAGAAGGCAGTGGTGCAGTTGCAGCAATTCCACTTCTTGAGATGGGAGTGAATGTTTATCGGAAGATGAGTACTTTTGAAGAGATTAAAGTAGAGCAGTATGAAGAACTTAAGTGAAGATGAGGAGTAAGAAAAATGTGGTTATTGAACGCAATGATCATTGCAATCGCTATGTATTCTAAGATTCCGATGCCGCGGGTAGACTGGAATGAAAAAAATATGAGATATGCGATGTGCTTTTTCCCATTGGTTGGAGTTATAATTGGAGTATTGGAAATAGTTGCCGGGAATCTGATCACAATATGGAAGGGAGAAGGAACTTTCTTTTATGCAGTTGTATTGACTTTGATTCCGGTTTTTATAACAGGAGGAATTCATCTGGATGGATTCGCAGATACGATGGACGCAAAAAGTTCTTATGGAGACCGGGAGAAGAAGCTGGAGATTCTGAAAGATCCTCATACGGGAGCATTTGCGATCATCAGTCTTTGCTGTTATTTCCTTCTGTGTGTGGGGATTTTTAGTGAAATGAGAATAGAACGCCTGTTTGCAGCAGCACTCGTGTTTGTGTTTTCACGTTCATTGAGTGGGATTTCTGTTGTGTCATTTCAGGCAGCAAAGAACAGTGGGTTGCTTCGGACTTTTCAGGATGGCGCACAGAAGAGAAATGTAAGGATTGTATTGATCTTCTGGCTATTTGCAACAGTAGTCGGATTCTATCTGACAGCAGGTTTATGCGGAGTGGCAGCAGCAGTTGTCGGACTTGCTGTTTTCTTTTATTATTATCAGTTTAGCAGAAAACAGTTTGGAGGTATTACGGGTGATCTTGCCGGATACTTCCTGCAGTTATGTGAACTGTTTATGCTGGCAGTGCTTGCATTATTCTAGAAATGTTATTGCATATAAATGTTTTATGATAGATGCTTTATTATAGAAATGAAATAAAATAGATTTTTTTGGAGTGATTTATGGAGCTTATTTTGATCCGGCATTTGAAGACACCGGGCAATGAAAAGAGACAATATATTGGAAGTACAGATGAAGAACTATCAGAACAGGAAGTACTGAACTTTAAACAGAAATATAAAATAGATAGCTATCCACAGGTAGAGCAAGTGATTGTCAGCCCAATGAAGAGATGTATTCAAACGGCAGAGTTGATTTATCCAGAGGTGCAGATACAACAGGAATCGTTGCTGAAAGAATGTGATTTTGGTATCTTTGAGGGTAAGACATATGAAGAACTGAAAGATAGAGCAGAATATCAGGCATGGCTGGATTCTGGTGGAACGATTGCATTTCCGGAAGGGGAGGAACAGAAGGAATTCCGTTCTCGCTGTGTGAGAGGTATGCTTCGTCAGGTGGATAGATTATGCAAAGAAAATGTAGAAAGTGCAGCTTTTGTCGTTCATGGAGGAACGATTATGGCGGCGTTGGAACAACTGGCGGAAGACCAAAAAGATTTTTATCACTGGCAGGTGGAAAATGGCGGAGGATATTCAATGCATGTTGACGAAGAAGAGTGGAAGTCCGGCGTTCACAGATTTTATGAAATTCAAAAACTGGGAGGCGCGATAGAATGAATGGGAAGATGACAATCTTGGCATGCATTACAGGATTTCTGTTAGATTGCATTTTCGGAGATCCGGTCTGGATGTATCATCCGATACGCGTGATCGGAAATCTGATCGCAGTGTTGGAAAAAGGATTGCGGAAGCTGTTGTGCAGTCGGATTCCTGCATCAGAACAAGAGAAGAAAAATAAAAGAGAAGTTCTGGCAGGAGGGATTTTATGGATTCTGACAGTTTCGTTATCCTTTCTTGTACCGGCGGTACTCTTATTTGCTGCAGGGAAGGTTCATCCGGCAGTACGGTTTCTTTTGGAAACCTTCTGGTGTTACCAGATATTTGCGGCGCGGTGTCTTGTAGGAGAAAGTAGGAAGGTTTATCAGAAATTAAAAGAAGACGACTTGCCGGGTGCAAGAAGAGCTGTATCCATGATTGTCGGAAGAGATACAGAGAACCTTACAGCAGAAGGTGTGACGAAAGCAGCGGTAGAGACTGTGGCGGAGAATACTTCCGACGGCGTGACAGCTCCACTTTTATTTCTTCTGATCGGCGGTGCACCGCTTGGATTCTTATACAAGGCAGTGAATACGATGGATTCTATGCTTGGATACAAAAATGAAAAATATCTGTATTTCGGAAGGATTCCGGCAAAGATGGATGATGTATTTAATTACATCCCAGCCAGGTTGACGGCGTGGTTTATGATTGTAGCAGCATTTTTGATGGGGATGGATGGAAAGAATGCATGGAAGATTTACTTACGGGATAAGAGGAAACATGCAAGTCCGAATTCCGCCCAGTCAGAGGCTGTCTGCGCAGGAGCACTTGATGTACAGTTAGCCGGAGATGCGGTTTATTTTGGGAAAATCTATAAAAAGGATTATATCGGCGATGCAATCCGTAAGATTGAACCGGAGGATATTCTTCGTGCCGGGAAATTAATGTATATGACAACGATACTGATGATGGTTGTCTTTGGAGGTTTATTGTTATGGATTTATTGATTCGATTTGCAAAAATGGAAGATGCAGAAGAACTTCTGGCGCTCTATACACCGTATGTAACTGATACAGTGATTACATTTGAATATGAAGTTCCGTCACTGGAAGAATTCAAAGATCGAATGCGTCAGACGATGAAAAAGTACCCGTATCTGGTCGCAGAACAGAATGGCGAGATTCTTGGATATAGTTGTGCAGGGGCATTTAAAGGTCGTGCAGCATATGACTGGGCAGTGGAAACAACAATTTATATAAGAAAAGACCGGCAGAAAACCGGAGTTGGTAAAAAGCTGTATGAGGCACTGGAGAAAGTACTGCACGCTCAGAATATTTGCAATCTATATGCATGCATTGGATATCCTGAAGTTGAAGATGAATATCTGACAAAGAACAGCGCACAGTTCCATGCACATCTTGGGTACCGCATGGTGGGAGAATTCTATCATTGCGGATACAAATTTGATCGCTGGTATAATATGGTCTGGATGGAAAAGCTTCTGGATCCGGAGATTAAACATCCAAAGCCAATCAAATGGATGGAAGAGAATCGCGAGGAACTGGAGGCAGTACTTTAAGGTTAAAAACGAAACACATAGAGAAGTAGGAGTAAGATTCATGGAATATGTACACGGAGGAGACATTTATACATATGGAGATGTGTTGGATTTTTCAGTTAATGTAAATCCTTACGGTCCGTCAGAAGAAGTTCTTGAAGCGGCAAAAAGATCGATGGATGAAGTGAGTCTTTATCCGGACAGTCAATGCAGACGGCTTAGAAAGAGACTGGCAGAGAAAAAAAGTCTGCCGGAAGAATATTTCCTTTTCGGAAATGGAGCAGCGGAGCTGTTCTTTTCTGTCGTTCTTGCAGAAAAACCAAAGAAAGCATTGCTTTCAATTCCGGCTTTCGCAGAATATGAACAGGCACTTCGGACGGTAGACTGCGAAATCATTTATCATGAGTTGAAAAGAGAGAATAACTTTGCATTGACAGAAAGCTTTTTGGAAGAACTGACAGAGGATATTGACCTTGTATTTTTATGCTCCCCATCGAATCCGTCAGGTCAGGTGATCGAACCAGAGCTGATGAAACAGATTCTTACGCGATGTGAAGAGAAGAAGATTCGTCTTGTTTTAGACGAGTGTTTTATTGAATTTCTGGAAGAAGCGCAGAAGTATACCATGGTGAAAAAGGTGACAGATCATGCGTGCCTTTTTCTTGTACAGGCATTTACGAAGATGTATGGAATCCCGGGATTGAGACTGGGATATGCAATGACATCGGACGGAGAACTTAGAGAGCGGATGCAGCAGATCCGTCAGCCGTGGAGTGTGTCGGTTCCGGCGCAGGCAGCAGGGATAGAAGCGCTGACAGAAAGAGAAGAGCAGAGAGTTCAGAAAATACGAAACAAAATCGTGGAAGAAAAAATGCGCATGGAAAAGAAAATGCGTGAGTTTGGAATTAGATTTATTCCAACAAAGGCAAATTTCTTCTTATTATATAGTGAAAGCTCATTGTTTGAACGATTGTTAGAGCAGGGGATTTTGATTCGAAATTGTGAGAACTATAGAGGGTTGAAGAAAGGCTGGTATCGGATTGCAGTGCGGACAAAAGAGGAAAATGATGTTCTTTTACGGGCACTTGAAACAATCCTGTCAAAGCAGTGAAGGAGGCGAAAAATATGGCGAAATCAATTATGATACAGGGAACGATGTCAAATGTCGGAAAGAGCGCACTGGCAGCAGGTCTTTGCCGTGTCCTGAAACAGGATGGATACAAAGTTGCACCTTTCAAATCCCAAAATATGGCACTCAATTCTTTTATCACAAAAGAAGGACTGGAGATGGGAAGAGCCCAGGTAATGCAGGCAGAAGCTGCAGGGATTGAACCGGAAGCAATAATGAATCCAATTTTACTTAAGCCGACGAACGATACAGGCTCCCAGGTGATTATTAATGGTAAACCAATCGGAGTGATGGCTGCAAGAGAGTATTACCGTCATAAGAAGGAATATATTCCGGCAATTATGGATGCATATCATGAGTTAGAAAAAAAGTATGATATCATTGTAATTGAAGGTGCCGGAAGTCCGGCAGAAATCAACCTGAAAAAAGATGATATTGTAAATATGGGAATGGCAAAGCTTGCAGATGCACCGGTGCTTCTTGTCGGAGATATTGATCGTGGTGGAGTATTTGCCCAGATCGCCGGAACCGTAATGCTTCTTGAAGAGGATGAAAAAGCGCGGATCAAAGGAACGATCATTAATAAATTCCGTGGAGATGTATCCATTCTGGAACCGGGCCTTCGGATGCTGGAAGAAAAGACAGATATCCCTGTAACGGGAGTAGTTCCGTATTTTTATTTAGATCTGGATGAGGAAGACAGCCTGACGGAACGATTTCAGAAAAAAGAGAAGCCGGGACTGATCGATCTGGCAGTGATCCGATTCCCAAGGATCTCTAATTTTACTGACTTAGCACCTTTAGAAGCATTGGAAGAAGTAAGTGTGAGATATGTTTCATCTCCGGCTGAGTTTGGCAATCCGGATGCGGTGATCCTTCCGGGAACAAAGAATACGATCAGCGATCTTCTGTGGATGCGTCAGAACGGACTGGAAGCAAGAGTTCTGAAACACAGCGCACAGAACAAACCGGTCTTTGGAATCTGTGGCGGATATCAGATGCTTGGAATGGAAATCTCAGATCCAACAGGAGAAGAGTACGGAGGAACTGTACAGGGAATGGGACTTTTGGATACAAAGACCGTGTTCCGCCCAGAAAAACATAGAACCAGAGTACATGGAACATTTGGCGAGATGAAAGGAATCCTGAAAGAGATGGAGGGACTTCCTTTCGAAGGATACGAGATCCATATGGGAGAAACGATTCTTGATGAGCACGCATCCGGGCTTGTAACAATAGAAAATGATTCGGATACGCTACAACAAGGACATCCGGATGGTTCACAGAAGGAAAATGTCTATGGCTGTTATGTGCATGGAATCTTTGATTCACCGGAAATGTCAGGTGGGTTCTTGTCAGCTTTATTAAAAGAAAAAGGATATGATCCAGAGACGGTACAGGCAGTAGACTGGAAGTCTTATAAGGAAGAACAGTATGATAAGCTTGCAGATATCGTTCGTGCTAGTCTGGATATGGAAGAAATTTATAGAATTATTGGATTGTAGAGTTTGTAATGAGAGGGGCAAAAAGATGATTACAGATTTAACGAAAGAACATCCGAACAAGACATTATGGCGGTTCCTTCTGCCAATGTTGTTCAGTGTGATGTTCCAGCAGATTTACAATATCGCAGACAGTATGATCGCGGGAAGGTTTGCAGGAGAAAATGCGTTGGCAGCAGTCGGCGCATCTTATCCGATCACAATTATTTTCATGGCATTTGCTGTGGGAATGAATCTGGGTGCCTCCGTAGTCGTATCAAGACTGTTCGGAGCGGAAGACCGGGGCGGTGTAAAGTGTGCGGTTACAACAGCATTTCTTAGTTCTATGGTGCTGGGAATCATACTGACATTATTCGGGTATTTCTTTAATCATCAGATGATGAGATGGATCCGCACACCGCAGAATATTATGGCAGATGGAGTTTTATATTTGAAAATTTACATTTTCGGAATTATCTTCCTGATGCTTTATAATGTGTGTACCGGAGTATTTACAGCACTCGGGGATTCTAAGACACCGTTATATTTTCTGCTTGGATCCTCAGCTGGAAATATTATTCTTGATTACATCTTCGTAGCAAAATTCCAGTGGGGTGTGAGCGGTGTTGCCTGGGCAACATTTATTGCGCAAGGTGTGTCAGCCGTGCTTGCATTAGTAACACTTCTCGGAAGATTGCAGAAATTTGCCGGGGAAGAAAAGCAGCCGTGGTTTGATAAGAAATTATTTGCACAGATCATGGCGATTGCAATTCCAAGCATTCTTCAGCAGAGCGTATTGAGTGTAGGAAATCTTTTCGTACAGGGAATTGTAAATCAATTTGGTTCAGCAGTTGTTGCGGGATATTCGGGAGCAATCAAGCTGAATACATTTGCCATTAATATCTTTATGACACTTGGTTCCTGTCTATCCAGTTATACGGCACAGAATATCGGCGCGGGAAAGAAAGAACGAATTCCGTTGGGATTCCGTACCGGAGTGAAATTGTCAGAGCTTACGGCATTACCGTTTGTTATTCTGTATTTCATTTTCAGTCGTCAGATGATGGGGCTGTTCTTAGGTGCGGAGAGTGTAGAGGCGATCAGCGCAGGAATGGCATTTTTGAAAATAGTATCGCCGTGGTATTTTATGATTGTAATTAAGCTGATGACAGATGGAATTATCCGAGGCTCCGGAGCGATGGTCTATTTTGTGGTTGCAACAGTTCCGGATCTTATTTTGAGAATCGGATTTGCGTTGGTTTTGACAAAAAGCTTTGGAAGCACCGGGATCTGGATGGCATGGCCATTTGGTTGGATCGTAGCGACCACATTAACATTGATCTTTTATAGAAAGTTGGGATATAAGAATGATAAAAGCAGTGATTTTTGATATGGATGGGGTTTTGATTAATACAGAACCGCTTCATTATCAATGTTGGGTAGAAATTTTTAAAGAACGATATGGAATTGACTTAGATTACGATGTATATAAACCATGCATTGGATCTACAAGACTCCATTTCATGAATCTGATCAAAGAAAATTATGGAATCACATTTGAAAGTCTTGAAGTTATGAATCAGATTATGAAAGAAAAGAAGGATGAAATTATTGCAAGAGACGGATTTCCTGAGATGCCGGGAGTTGGGCAGATGCTTTGCTGTCTGAAAGATGCGGGATATCGCCTGGCCGTGGCCTCTTCTTCTCCGAAACCTGTAATCACAGAAACACTGGAAACGCTGGATCTGATGAAATATTTCGACGTCGTGACAAGTGGAGATGAAGTGAAGAATCCAAAGCCGGCGCCGGATACATTTCTCTTTGCAGCGAAGCAGCTGGGCGTACCGGTAGACGAGTGTATTGTGATCGAAGATTCAACGAATGGAGGAAAGGCTGCTAAGGCGGCTAAGATGCCATGTATCTGGATGCATAATCCGGATTCCGGAGACCAGGAGATACCAGATGCAGTGATCGAGATTACGGCCTGGACACAGGAGAGTATAGAAAAGATCATGAAATTTTTACATTTTGATCAAGAAAAAGTATTAAAATAATTGATATAAAACAATTTTGGGGTAGAACGATTAGAAATAGTGAGGCTGGAAGTATTAATAGGATGTGGTTGAATGAAAAAACTGAAATTCATATTTGGCAAGCTTAGTATATTTTATTATATTTTGTTTCTGGTAGTGACGTGCATACTTTGCAAGTCAGGAAGTACCAGGCAGTTGAAGTTTGCATTTTTTGCTTTAGGTATCTTTCTGGTAATCAGTCTTTGTATCTGGATTGGTTGCTTGATCGCGGAAAAGGAAAACCCTTTTAAAATGAAAGGTGCACTCAGGAAAACAGTGTTTGGTACAGAACTTTTGATTCTACTTGTAGTTACGGTTGGATGTATTTCTTATATCGTATATACTGCGATTCCTTATAATGGCGCATTGTCCTGGAAGGTAGACAGCCTGTTTAAGACGAAGAAAATAGAGTATGAACATAACAATTTCTTCCGTGATGGCGCAGAAGGGTTGATAAAAGATATCAATAAGAAATTGAAACTTCCGGACGAATTATATATCACAGATAGTTTTGAGATGTCTTTTGATAAAGACGGAACGATAACTCGTGTATCAGCATATCTTTATGGACAGAATGAAAAGGGAAAAGACAAGACCTATCTGATTGATTATGATATCAATAAAAGCGATAAGATTGTTGTGCAGATCGCAGGTTATGCAAATGCAGATTATGATGATGACAAGAAATTAGATCCTATGTTTATTATTTTGGAAAAATCAGATTGTAAGATGCAGGTGACACAATGGAATCTGAATTACGCATTTGCAGATAATCCGCCGGAATATGAGATTCTGTATTATGGAAAACGCTCCTTCGCTTCTTCGGAAGGTCTTGTTTATCTTCCGGGAGATGTGGATGGTGACGGAGCAGTCAGTGGTATGACTGATTTCACAGCACTGGATAGCGGTGGAGAAGCACTTGGATATGAAGTGTCTCTGTATCTTCCGCAGGATGAATCTGTGACTCCGGTGCGTTACATGATGGAACCGGAATATATCAGTCCTGATACAATTAGTCAGAATGAGCAGGCGGAGAAAGATTCGCAGGCAAAAGAACAGGGAAAAGAGAATAATACCTGGACGGTTGATACGGACGGAAGCGGTGTTGTCCGATTCTTCTTAAATGAGCAGAAAGGCTGGAAACTTTCAGTTGTTGATGCGGCTCTTGGAACACGTTATTACAAACTGGAAACTACGTCAGATGGTGGGTATAACTGGACAACAGTAAATGAAGACCCATTCGACGGAAATGGCGGAACAGGAGAAGGGATACAATTCTTCGATGAACAGTTTGGCTTCATCGGTCTAAGTGGGGCATCGCAGACACATTCATCTATTTATGTTACAAAAGACGGTGGAAAGACACTGAAAGAGATAGAACTTCCGATGGATACTGTGACAGAATATCCGCTGCATATGCAGGAATATGGCTTCACGCTTGATGATTATCAGTATCTGGAAATGCCACAGCAGGATGGAGAGAATTACACGATCCATGTGATGACGCAGAGTGGAGAGACAGAAGGGCTTGTATTCACATCAAAAGATCAGGGGGAGAACTGGAGTTTTACCGGAGTTTTTGATGAAAATAACTTATCATAAAAAACAAAGTATTTTGAATCAATACGATCCGGGGAAAGTTAAGGAGGCGAAACCATGGCATACAGCGAATTAATTAAAAATTTTAATAAGATACGTGATTACATGCGGGACTTTTACGTCTATGGTTTCAAGAGCCGGGATGATTATACGAAAAAAAGTGCCAGGTCTTATGATGACGAGAAACGTCGGATAGAGAGCTGGCTTGGTAACTATATGAAGTTTCATCAGACCGCTGATGGTAAGAATGTATTTTTGTCAATTGATAGCAGAGCAACCAGACACAATCCACTTTATAAGGCATGGAAGACAAAGAGCTTTACAGATGGAGATATTACCCTTCATTTTATTGTTATGGATATTCTTTCTAATGGACAAGAACTGTCACTTGGGGATATCGCATATCAGGTGGACGAATATCTGGCAGCGTTTGAGCATGCAAGAGTATTTGATATCTCTACGATCAGAAAAAAACTCAACGAATATGTAAAAGAAGGCTTGTTGGTAAGACGGAAGAGTGGAAAGACGATGCTATACAGTCGTACAGAAGAGTTTGAAATGCCAAGTAGAGATGTTTTGGATTTTTTTTCAGAAACCGCACCATGTGGTGTGATAGGATCATTTTTGGAAGATAAAACAAATAATATTGCTGACCATTTTGTATTCAAACATCATTACATAACCAGTGCAATGGACAGTGAGGCTTTGTACATGATACTGAAAGCAATTCATGAAAAAAGAAATATAACAGTTGAGATGATTAATCGTAAAAAAGATCGCATTACGGAAACGAATGTTGTTCCGCTTCGAGTGATGATCAGTGTACAGAGTGGGAGACAGTATATGATGGCCTATACCCCATATTTTAAACGAATAACAGCGTATCGTCTTGATAATATTGTCACTGTTAAAATTGGAGAGATTGCAGATCGGTTTGATGAATTACGAGATAAACTGAGTGAAATGCAGCAACATATGTGGGGAGTTGCTACAGACAGTCGATCTGGAAATCGGATGGAACATATTGAATTTACAGTTCAATATGATGATGGAGAACAGCATATACCAAAGCGATTAGAGAGGGAGAAACGAATCGGTCGGTTGGAGTACATGGATGAGCATACATGTCGATTTTCTGCTGATGTTTATGATGCAAGCGAATTGATTCCATGGATACGTACATTTATTTGTCGAATTACAGATATTTCAATTTCCAATAAGGCTTTGGAAAAACAGTTTAAAGAAGACTTGCAGGCGATGTATGAAATGTATGGATTGAAAGGGGAGGAATGATTATGCTGTTTCATGAAATTTACAGTACATATTTCCAAACTGTTGCAAAAATCTTGGCAGAAGCGGTAGAGCATCCGCTTACGACTGGAGAAATCAACGCAATCATTCAGGATTATGCATTTGAAGAAAGCACATTGAATATTCCGGAGTCTTTGGGAATGGCACATTGGCAATTATTGAAAGAAGATGGAACAACCACTCTCAGAAAGAAGCCAACGATGCCACTCACAATTTTGCAGAAACGCTGGATTAATGCAATCGCATTAGATCCGAGAATACGTTTGTTTACGGACCGGCCAATCGTATTCTCAGATGTCGAACCATTATTTCTTCCAGAAGATATTTATGTATTTGACAAGTATTCAGATGGCGATCCGTATGAGAATCCAGAATATATTCGGAACTTTCGGTTGATATTGGATGCGATCAAGCATAAGTACCAGATACAAATCAGTATTACAAATCGTCATGGAAAACAAATAACAACCAGAATGATTCCAGAATATCTGGAATATTCCGAGAAAGACGATAAATTCCGGTTAATTGGAACAGGAAGCAAACTGGGAAATACGATCAATCTTGGCAGAATTAGTTCTTGTGAAAAGTATGAGAATCAACAAGGTGGAAAAGTTGGGAAAAGAAATCAGCCGCGACCACGTAAAGTGATATTTGAACTGATTGATGAGCGTAATGCGTTGGAACGTGTTCTGATGCACTTCGCACATTTAGAAAAACAAGTCGAGAAAATAGATGAGCGAAAGTATCAGGTTACGTTGTACTATGACAAAGAGGACGAAACAGAGATTTTAATTCGTGTTCTTTCGTTTGGACCAATGCTTCATGTTGTAAAACCTGTGGCATTTATTAATTTAATAAAGGGCAGATTGTCAGATCAAAAAAGTTGTGGGCTGTAAAAGTTCGCAACTTTTTTTCCATGATAAAAAGAATCAGAAGAGATAAACTTGGATTATGCGAAAGGATGTGAATGATATGTTTGAAATAAAGGGAAAAGTTACAACAGCGATTTGCTATGCAAAGGTGATTGAAGATGAAGCAATCGAGCAGATTAGAAGAATGTGTGATTATGATCTGACAAGGGGAAGCAAGGTGCGGATTATGCCGGATGTCCATGCCGGAAAAGGTTGTACAATTGGGACGACCATGACAATCACAGATAAGATTTGCCCTAATATCGTAGGAGTCGATATAGGCTGTGGAATGTATACTGTAAAGCTGCAGGATCAGGTAATAGATTTTGAAAAAATAGATGAAGCATGTCATTATATCCCTTCGGGAATGAATGTATGGGAAGGAAGAATGGAGCGTTTTGATTTAACGCAGCTTAAGTGTTATCGATCTTTGAAAGATGCAAAGAGATTGGAAAGATCACTTGGAACACTGGGAGGGGGAAACCACTTTATCGAGGTTGATCGGGCAAAGGACGGTACATATTATCTGGTCATTCATTCAGGAAGCAGGAATTTAGGAAAACAGGTAGCTGAGATTTACCAACAGCTGGCGATTGATTTACATGCGGGAAAAGAAGAGTATTTTAAAAAACGAGATGAGATTATTCGTACTTACAAAGAGCAGGGGAGAAGGGCAGAAATCCAGGAGGCATTGAAGCACTTAAAAAAGAATTATGAAATCCAGGAGTTGGATGCTCCCAACGATATCTGCTGGCTTTACGGGTCATTTATGGATGATTATCTGTATGATGTTGAAATTTGCCAACGCTTTGCAAGAAGGAGTAGAGAGCGCATGGCGGAAATTATTATTGAAAGAACCAAAATGACGCGAACAGAAGCTTTTCATACCATTCATAATTATATAGATGTCAATGAGATGATTCTTAGAAAGGGTGCCATTGCCGCACATTCTGGTGAAAAAGTATTGATTCCGATTAATATGAGAGATGGTTCTATTCTTGCTGTTGGCAAAGGAAATGTGGAATGGAATAATTCAGCACCACATGGAGCTGGTAGAATCATGTCCAGAACAAAAGCAAAACAGTCCATTGATTTAGAGGAATACAAAGCATCCATGCAAGGTATTTATTCTACATCAGTGAATGCAGATACATTAGATGAGGCACCAATGGCATATAAATCGCTTGCGGATATCATTGATGTGATCAGAGATTCTGTAGAGATTATTGATATTATGAAACCAGTATATAATTTCAAAGCATCGGACAAAAAATTTCATGCATTGTAATACAGAAAACAGGAAGATTTGGTCAAAATTTGTCTAAAAATTTTTATAATCCAGATATACAAACAGTAATAAAGATTCAAAAGAGGTGCATTAATGTTTATAGATTTTGTTACATATTTGGAAATCCGTGATGATTTGTCAGAGGAAGATAAGCAATATATAAACTCAGAAATTAAAAAAAATATGGCTAAGTATCACATGGAAAAAGATGGGATTAAATATTATGTAGAGACAAAAAGACCAGGTGTTGGTCTGCATCTGGGTGTTGAGTTCTGCATCTCAATGCAACATAAAAGATATAAAAAATACATAAAAAGATGTGAATATAATAGTTATTTTGAAGGATCTATTAATGTTAAAGATTCAATCTTGGACTATTACAATGAGGTGCGAATAAAGTGGATTCCTGTTAATGAGAGATACCCGGATAATCCAGGACAGGTATTATGTACATATAGATATGATTACGAAAGCGGTCCAGAATATGAGATTGGAATAGGTGAGTATTGGGGATTTTCAGAAGTGTTGTATAAAGAGAATCCAGAAGCATGTGGATTTGGAAGCATGCATAAAAATGTGATTGCGTGGGCTGAGTTGCCAAAGCCATTTATTCCGGATGCAATGTAAATATAGAGAAAAGTAGAGTTCGCATCTTTTTTTCAAGATAAAGAAAAGATGCGAGCATATAATTAAAACATACAAACGAGGAGAGGTAGCTCAGGTGGTAGAGCAACGTAAGTAGTCTTGATAAAGGCTCAAACAGCAATAATCTATTGATTGGTAATCCGTTTGTCGTGGGTTCGATTCCCATCCTCTCCACTTGCCGACTTAGCTCAATGGTGGAGCGCAGGAAAATATTGAATCTTGTAAAAGGTTTATACAGCTATATTTGCAGAGTGGTCCTAATGTTGCTGGTTCGATTCCAGCAGTCGGCATTATTAAATAATCTGGAGGTAAAGAAAATGGCATTTATGAATGAATTAGAAAAAAAGTTAAATAGTGAAACGCAATGTACTGAAAACGGCGCAGTCGGATATAGAACCTCTGGGAAAGAACTTTTAGATTTGAACTTTGCAGTTTCCAGTATGCGTAACTGGGATGAAAACGAAATCTGCAAGGCTTACACCAAGGCATACTATGAAAATCCACTTTTAGCTGTAAAGTGGTTATTTTATTTAAGGGATATCAGAGGAAATGGAATGGGTGAACGAAGAGCATTTAGAATCTGCTTTAAGTGGCTCGTTGAAAATCATTTTGACAATGTAAGGGCACTTGTTGAATTGATTCCGGAATATGGAAGATATGATGACTGGATGTGTTTACTTGATTCAAAGGCGAGTGAAGTAGTGTCGGTTCAGATTAAGAAGCAGCTTGAAATTGATATTTGCAATATGGAGCAAGGAAGGGAAATTTCTTTACTTGCAAAATGGTTGCCTTCGTGTAACGCAAGTTCAAGCAAGACAAAGCAGTATGCCAAGATTGTATGCAACATGCTCGGATTAAAGGAAAGTGAGTATCGAAAGACGTTATCAACTTTAAGAGCATATCTAAATGTTGTTGAAGTAAAGATGAGTGCAGGGGAGTGGGAGGACATCAATTATAGCAATCTTCCTTCTAGGGCAAATCTCTTATATGGAAATGCTTTTCTGAGAAATGATGAGGAGCGTAGACGTGCCTTTTTATCTAAGCTTTCGAGAGGTGATGTAACAATTAATGCTAGCACATTGTTTCCAAGTGATATTGTACATAAATATTATCAGGCAAGTAGCAAGAGGAGATGTGAATTAGGTAATTTTGATGATACTCTCGAAGGTCTTTGGAACTCATTACCTAATTTCATAGAAGGAGACAATTCAACACTAGTTGTAAGAGATGGGTCTGGTTCAATGGATACTACGGTTGGAAATACAAACGTTACTGCATTAGAAGTTTCTACAGCTTTAGCTATTTATTTTTCGGAGCATCTTACAGGTCATTTTTATAACAAGTTTATTACTTTTAGTAGTAGACCTGCAATGATAGATATGTCAAACGCAACATGTGTGCGTGATAAGTTAGAAATATGTGAAGCCCATAGTGATTGTAGCAACACCGATCTAAAGGCGGTATTTGATTTGATTTTGAATACAGCAGTTGAGAACAAATTAAATCAGAGTGAACTGCCAAAAAATATTTTGATTGTCTCAGATATGGAGTTTGACTCAATGATGGGCACATATTCTCGATGGGGTTCTTATAATCAAGATGATTCTTCTACAAAAACCTTATTGGAGTCAATTGCAGCTGAATATCAGGCTTATGGATATACTTTACCAAGACTGATCTTTTGGAATGTATGCTCAAGAACAAACACGATTATGCTGCAGGAAAATGAAGCTGGTGTTGCATTGGTTAGTGGATTTAATCCTGCTGTATATAATATGGTTCTTTCTAATGAATTAGATCCATACAAGTGTTTATTAAAGCAGATAAATTCTGAAAGATATGATGCTATTGAAAATATTCTATGTGCTTAAGGAGAGATTATTGTGAAGATAGGTGAAATTTATTGTATGAATTTATTTGATTTTCTTGAGAATTGGCATCCTAATACACTTATTATTGTCGAGGCAGAGGACAATATTATTTTTGAAGGCACTGTAAAGGACATACCATTAGAAATCTCTTGTAAATATTGGGTACAAGAGGGGACGGTAAGGAAAGACGGAGAAAAAGTGGTTATTCCAGTAGAGTATGAAGCTGAAATTAATAGAAGGATTGAAGAACAGAACAGTATAAGTTTCTCGGATATTCTTTCCAATATTCTTAGCATTATTGATTCTCATGACTATTTAAAGGAAACTTTTGAGTCAATGGTAAGAAGCGCCCATAGTTATACTTATTATAGGAAAAACTGGAATCGATTTTCGATTGAAACATTGGGGTGTTGCAATAAAGAGCGTACTATTAATCATGATAGTTTTATCGAAGCTATTAATTCTCTATCTAGGCTAATTGAGGAAGAATCAATTAGTGGTTTAGTTCCATGGAGAGTAGCACTTGGAAATGACAGAAAGATAATAGGCGATTTTGCAGAATATATTATTGATCGTCTTGAAAAAGCAAAAGAGAGAATTGAAATATTAGAATCCATAAAGTGGGCCCAAGAACATCAAAATCAAGTCTATTATATTGTTGAACATGCTCTTGATAGTATAGATGCAAAGATTCAAATAATGCAGCAGTTTAAATTTTCTGAGAATCAGGCGCAGGCAATTATTGATATGCGAGTAAGAGCATTTTCTGTAGATGAAAGAGAGAAAATTGCAAATGAGTTGCAAGAAATCTTTGAATGGATAAAACATTTTCCGGAACTTTAAGGAGGTAAAATGAATATTTGCGGGAGTAAAAGTAAGTCAGTGATTTGAATGATTGGGAGAATGAATTAAAAGCTTTATTGTACAGTATGAACAACTTCAAAGCATTGGATAAAAAAGAGCCATGGAAAAGAGGTGACATAAATGAGAAAAAAGATAAAGGAGCAGCTTCGTAGAATTGAAGATGCGGAAAATATAAAAATACTTTTGGCTGTTGAATCGGGAAGCCGCGCTTGGGGATTTGCATCTCCAGACAGTGACTATGATGTGCGATTTGTTTATATCAGAAGCCTAGAGGACTATCTGCGACTGGATGCAATTAGAGATGTGATTGAACTACCAATTGATGATGTTTTGGACATCAACGGATGGGATTTGCAAAAGACATTAAGATTACTGCATAAGTCAAATCCAACATTATTTGAGTGGTTTTCTTCACCAATTGTTTATAAGAAAACAGAATTTTCCGACAAGTTTCGTGATTTGATGATGCATTATTTTTCACCAAAGAAGACGTTGTATCATTATGTTAGTATGGCTGAAGGAAACTATCGGGAATATTTGAAAGGTGATCTCGTCAAAGCAAAAAAATATTTCTACGCTTTGCGCCCGGTACTGGCATGCCAATGGATTTTAGATCGGGGTACGCCTCCACCCATGTTGTTTTCAGAATTGCTAAAAACAGAGTTACCAGTAGAATTAATCGATGTAGTGAATCAATTGCTGGAATTAAAAATGAACTCGCCAGAAATAAAGTTGATTAAAAGAATTTCGGAAATAAATGAATATCTTGATGAAAGTATTCCGAGAATCAAAAGTGCAGTGAGATTACTGGATGATAGTTATACACCAGATTGGAGTGAGTTGAATCAATTGTTTTTGCGAGAACTAATGAAGTAGAGATAAGAGTTGGAAGGACTATGACACATTTGGTCCATTTAAATTGCTTTCTGCTATATGTTTCATGCTGATTTTAAAGAGCATCTTTAAGTGAAATAGGTTTACTAATATTTTGGAGGTCAAAATGGAAAAGAATTTTATTGATGAATTTATTCCATCAAAAGATACAAGAGCTTATTTGCATAGCATTCATCATGAATTTACGGACTTGGAAAAAGCTACGATTGTTGCAAATCACATTATGATTTCTTACGAGAAAAAAGTAAAGTGGTTAAATAGTTTTAAGGAAAAAATATCTGATGACACATTGAAAGGCAGAATATCAAAGGCGTTAGTTCAGATAAAAAAGGATAAGAAGTATTACAGAAAGTGTAATACTGCATTAGGAGCATTGCCTTATAATGAATCACTTTTTGATTTTATATTTATTCCGCATGATTTCAGACATGGTGACATTGTAAGAAGTCTCTATGGTGGCTGGAATACAACTGAGTTTTGTGAAAAAGTAGGAATCATCCTCAGTTATTTTGATAAGGATTATGAGTTTTATAAAAATCTAAGAGGAGATTATTCAGATGTTCAGATTTGTGTAGATATTAAATTTGACGGAGTAGCTTATCAGGGAGAGTTTGAACATGAACACATCAATCCAATATATATTGAGCGTATGACATTGAATGAAAAAGATGAAAGAATGGCGTATCTCAACTATCTAACGAATCTTTACAGTAAAAAGAATAGTAGGAGTGATGCTGAAAATAAGCCTGAATATGCAGGCGGTTCAGATGACTTGTTAGAACAGAAATATCTTGGTGAATATGTTCCGATTCAAGATGATGCTTTCGGTATTTGGTGTGTGCAGACAGGACACGGATTTGAAAGTGGAGATATTAACTATATTGCATCTGAGTTTTCAGGAACAGGTTTAATCTATCATTTCATGCATAATGGTGAGATGGATCATGTTCATGAATTCGAAAGTGTGTTGTTTGAGATTTTGAAAGATCCGGAACATGTAGACATCGTGACAGATTATGGTGAATACTCAGATCAGGAAATTCAAATGGTGAAAGGGATAAAACGAGCAGCGGAATTTGTACAAGCACATCACAGACCTATGACCAATGCAGAATTGCGCAAAAATAGAGCAGAGATAAAGAATAAAGGAGAAGATGATTATGGCAATTCAGTTCAAGGAAATCAGGCAATATTTGGCAAGAAACACTAGATTATCAATATGTTTTGAAGATGGATGTTATCACGATTATTTGATGATTTCAGATATTCCGGCTGAAAAATATAAGGATTTATATGTGTATGGAATAGGAATGATGGATGTTGAATTTTCTAAGGATATATATACTTTCCCAAAGAATGTAGATGACGCAACCATTTCAATAAAGGATGTCACTTTGGAGCCTGCAATCGAGATTGTTCTCCGTGAAACTCCACGTGGTATAGAAAGAAAAGCAGAAGAGGTTCTTTTGTTCAAAGATATCAAACCATACTTACAGATAGGTCGTAATTTTGCTGTTGTTAACAGAGAAGACTGGTCGTACAGGTTATATGAATGGAAAAGAGATATTCCTGAGGAGTATGATGATAAATTTGTTTTCGGTATAGGTATGGAGGACAATTTTGACGAAAACGATAAGGATGTTATAAACATTTTGGAAAAAAGAGAATATGATTCTTACTTGAATAAGAGAATGGTGATTGTTTTGTCGGATACAGGGAGGGCAGATATAGATGAAGGAATTTGAAAATATATGACTTTTGAATTATTAGAAGCAATTATTGCGAAGAATAAGATTCCGAAGAATGTCCGTTTAGTAAATAACAGCGAAAACGATCTTTGTACAACAGATATGAATGGTATTCAATATTGTGAAAAGAGAAATGAAATCTGTTTTATGGAAGCAGAATGCATACATAAACTAGAACATGCAGAAAATGAGAAGTGGAAATTATTGTGGCCTATTTGTGATGAATGAAAGACAAAAGCTGTTAGAGGATTTGAAAAATGTATTTTTATGAAGTGTTTGGAAAATGTGATTTGGAAGTAGTTGTTCATGAGTTCTTGAAATTGGCTGTTGACTCACCGGATATAAATGTCACAGAAGAAGTATTTAGAGGTGCAATAAAAATTCTTAACGAAATGGAACCAGAGAAGTCGGATACAGAGATACTGTGTATAGAAAAAATTCAAGAAAGCGGATGGATTGATGATAATGTTTATCTCCTTGACAGTAATATAAAAACACAAACAAGAGCTGTAGCCTGCAGTAATTCACTCCGTAGGGCATGACCCTGTTCGAAAGCTTAGCAGGCACTCAGTGTATGAACAGGTGGGACGAAGGAAGTGGAATCATCAATGAATGAGTTTTAACAGTCTGAAAAAATGTCGTTTAAAGAAATTCGGTGGTATTTAGTAGCCATAAATCAAGTGAAAAATTATATGATAAAAAGTTGGCTGATTTGATAATAGAAATGTAGTATAATGAAATCAAATGAATTAAGGATGGGAGGAAATCAAGATGTTATTTATTTGGTATCCAAAATGCTCTACATGTCAGAAAGCTAAAAAATGGCTGAACAGTCATGAGATAGAATATACGGAGAGGCATATTGTTGAGGAAAATCCAACATATGATGAGTTGAAAGAATGGCATCAGAAGAGTGGCTTGCCATTGAAGAAATTCTTTAATACTAGTGGGATGCTTTATAAGGAGATGAAACTGAAGGACAAGCTTCCGAAGATGAGTGAAGATGAACAGTTGAAATTGTTGGCGACAAATGGGATGTTGGTGAAGAGACCGGTGCTGGTGGCAGAGGATAAGGTGTTGGTTGGGGTTAAGGAAGCAGAATGGGAGAAAATAGTTAACAAATAGGTACAGTTTTTTAATAATTGATATTGTAGAAAAGGAAATATAAAAAATGGCAATGACCAGCAGTGTAGAATTAATACAATTATATACAAAGGGACAAGTCAGAGGAATTGGGAATATTATATGCAATGGACAAAAATTTATTCCTAATAGTGAAGGCGATAGGATTTTAGATTATAATAATAAAAATAAACATGACGGGACATACAATTTTCATTTGTTTCCTATTATAAAATCAGAAACTGAAAAGAAGATATGGATAGAATATTTTAAAAGAGTAGAAAAATTGCGTAACGAAATTATTAAAAAACTAAATGCCAATAGAATTACTAAGATAGAATATAAAAATCCATCAAAAATAGAAAACTATGATAGTACGACCTACTATTTGGCATACGATGTTGGAAAAAAAGGAAATTTATATGGAATTTCTCAATATTATAAAGATAATGGATTAAATCATTTTTTCAGATGTATTCCTATATACAAAAATGGAAGGTATTATTCTATTAATTTTATGAGATTTTACTTGGACAAAGAACATAAAGTGAATTGTATTTTTGATCAAATACAATTTGACAGTTCAAAAAATGGAAATGTAAATTCAGAAGATGAAATCAATTATCCGGCTACCTATAAAGGTCAAAATAAAAAAATGATTAGATTATCTCAAAATGGAAGTTGTGTTTTTAATCCTCCTAAAATAGCAAATATATGGAATTGTGATAGCGATAATACTATTAATGAAATTGTTGAGACTTTTATTGAATTCATGGATAATATAGAAAATAATAGATGAGGATTACATATGCAAACCTACTGGCAAAACACAACAAACCCAAACAACATAGACGCGGCCTATACATAATCTTCCCCTTCCGCTATCAGGGATCGTTTCAATCCATGGTCATTGATGACAAAGATAAAGAAATCCCACCACTCATATTTGACTCCGGAGATTTCATAGAACTTTTATCTGTAAAATGCCGAAATGGAAACTTTGTTAAAAGATTTAATCTGAACAGCAAGTTGGAAGATCAATGTTGCCGCTCTTCCGAATCGATTTGAAGATAATGAGATTCCGAAAAAAATTGCTTACAATGAACATCGACTAATTGATGTGACGCGAGACTTTACGGATGAGTCGGAAAAAGATGTGGAATATGCAACGGGAGCCAAGGATGTAGAGGATGAGCATTATGGTTGGGCTTGTGCGATTACATCGCAGGAGATTTCATATGCTTATGGTCCGGGACCGGGAAAAGATATGCCACCTTCAGCAGAAGAGTTGCCTGCACGAGCGGAAGAAGATTTGTTATTGACGATGATTGTCATGTATCAAAAATATACCTGTATGATTTTTAATGAAAAGATTCATCAAAGATTTACGAGCGGAGCAGGTAAAGTAAAAAAAGAAAAAAATCTCAGGGATTTAAAGAGAGAAGCTCTTGAATTTGTATCATATGGAACACTGGCTCCATCACAGATTTCGCGTTGGAATAATGTGTGTGAAACATATCGTTGATTGCAAAAGCTAAATGGTGTGAATGAAGCACTGGAGGAAATCAGCCAAAAGATTAATCTGTTAAATGAGGAACAAGACCGCATCGATGGGCAAAGAGAGTCTCGAGTGAGTATGATTATCACAGTATTCGGACTTGTATCGATTGTTTCGGCTGCACTGCAGATGCTGGATTATATTTCTACAGGGAAACCTTTGATGATTATTGGATTTCTGGTGACCGGAACAGCGATTATTCTTTTCTTTTTGTATTTGATATTTAATGAAAGAAAAAAGAAAAGAAAACGGGAGAAGAGATAAATCATGTATATTGTAAGAAAAGAGACAGAAAATTAGGCGAGAAAATATCTTCTTATACTTGATCGGGTAGCAGGTAAATTGGAGATTTATAGAAAGGCTGATAATTCAATATTGAATGAACATTATTCAATTCGACCGGATTTTGATTCATCAGATTATATGATGTATGAGAAAATGAAATCTATGGATTGCATATTTGGAGGAGAAAAGTCACCGACTCCGGGGGGAATCTTTAAGATAGAGAAGAAATCACCGAAAGAATACATTAGCGGATATTATCCAGATCGAAAGAATGTAAAGTTTTTTGGATATATACGTCGGGATGTATTCGTGTATCACAACAAGAGCTGGACTGGTTAGTTGAGAATATTGAGCTTGGGACGACAATGATTATGTAGTCGAATGAGGATTTAAGAAAAGTTTAAATAGCGTACAAAAGCGACGAAGCATGCTAGCTTTTGTACGCTAGCATTATAATAAATCAAGATCAGAAGAATACGATTTGCATAAAATTTGAAAGAATATCAAATTTGCCACACCCATCATAACTCTATTGATTAGGTGCATGGTCGAAAGAAAAATGAATGAACAAATACAGAGGTTGTTTCAAAAAGAGAACTTGTAGGAGTTCATCTAAACGGAGACGCGAGGATGATGTTAGTTGACATCAAGAATTTTTTATTCGGTCGTGGCACTTTGGAAATATCGTTGCAGACTGAAAAGTTCCTTAACGGGAGCTTGAATGTAGTAATACATTTATGAACAATCCGGTAATGTTTCGATAGGCAGCCTCATCGCAGAGGAAGAACGGTTGATGTCCCATCTCGAACGAATGGTGGTAACATGATCGAATCCGACAACACATTATTCTGTGCTGACATTTGTAGCTGCAAAGGTATATGTAAGGTCCTCGGGTGACCGATGGCATATTTGAGGATTTATTTTACAAAAAATTTCAAAAAGCGTGTAAAAGCGATGAAGTATGGTTGCTTTTATGCGCTATTATCATAATAAATCAATACAATTACTATTTTTAGGAAGGGTTGATATTATGATGAAATTTGTTGTATTTTTAGATGTTGATGGTGTTTTGAACACAAGGACAACAGTAAAACGAACCCCATCTGACTATACAGGAATCGATGATGCGAGGGTCAAAATTCTTGCAAACGCGATCGAAAAATGTGGTGGTGGAGAGATTATACTTTCATCAGACTGGAAAAATTTGGATAAAGATCATGACGATTACAAATATCTCGTTTCAAAACTGGCACAGTGTAACCTGAAAATATCCGGGCATACTACTGATCGCGCTTTGGAAAGAGGAAAGGGGATAAAAGAGTATCTGGAATTACATCCGGAAATAGAAGAATATGTGATATTAGATGATTATACTTTTGAATTTGAACATTATAAAAAGTTGTGGGAAAGATTGCTACTTACCAGAGGAATAGAGAACGTTAGGTTTGCATCGCGGACACCTGCGGTAGAGGCGATACTTTTTGAGAATTATATTAAAGAATTTTAATTGTATTAGAAATGAAGGATAAATAAATGGTTGATTTACGGAATGCAAAGGAAGCCCTTGAAAATTATTTGGATGGTTATGAAAGAGAAAATGACAAGGTCAAATTAAAAATTATACATACCTATGGAGTTGTAGAATGTAGCAGAAAAATTGCAGAAGGTCTGAAGCTATCTGAAGAAGATTGTAAGCTTGCTCAGATTATAGGGTTGTTGCATGATATCGGAAGATTTGAACAATTGAAGTGCTATGACAGTTTTGAACCTGAAACGATGAATCATGCTGCATATGGAGTGAAAATTTTATTTGAAGAGGGAATGATCCGGCGTTTTGTCAAAGAAGACAAATGGGATGGAATTATCAAAATGGCTATTGCCAGACATAGTGATTATTCTCTGCAAGGAATTACGGATGAAAGAGAATTGCTACATGCTCAAATTATACGTGATGCAGATAAGTTGGATAACTGCAGGGTGAAACTCGAGAATCCGATAGAAACTATGCTGGGAGTTCCGGAGGAAGCTGTAGGAATGTCGGAAATTAGCCGAGAGGTTATGCAACAGTTTGAGAATCAGACATCAGTCTTATTAGAGACGAGAAGAACAAAGATGGATTACTGGTTGTCTTATCTTGCATATTTTTTTGATATAAATTTCAAAGTAACATATGAAATCATAAACGATAATCATTATGTGGATAAACTAATCGGAAGAATTCCTTATATAAATCCAAAGACAAGAAAAGAGATGGAACGAGTAAGAGCAGAATTAAACCAATATATTCAGCTGGTTTTAAATTAAGATAAATGAGATTAAATAAAGTGTCAAAATAATGAACATGTCACAGTGAGAATAAAAGAGGGAGACAATAATGAGCAATCAGGGATGTAAAGATGGATATAAAACCAAAATTCTGGCATATTTAAAGGAAAATACCAATTCTAAGAACAAAGCATCCATTTTAAAAATCAGAGATGCAATATATCAAGAAGAAAATGGGTATGATCCTTTAGAAAAAGAAAGAGAAAAGATTTTTGATAAAAATGAAGAAGAAAATCCTGCCTCAAAGGAATACGATGGAAAAAAGAAAAATCATGATACGAGTTCTTTTCGAACAATTAAAAAAAATGTAAGGGCACTATATGAGGAAGGCCTTATAGAGGTGGAAGATTCTGAGGAACCGGGCTATGTACGGGAGAATAAGAAGGAGTGTATTTATTATAAGCAGACGATATCGGCAGAACGTTTTCCGCTTTTGGTTGAGCAAATTATCGGAATGTCTAACATACGTCAGGATGAAAAGGATGAGATAATTAACGAAATTTTAGATAGTGTTGGAAAAGCAAATGTAAAAAAATATTGGATGTACATAGAGAGGACATCACCGGAGTATGCAGTGCTTAAGAAATCGATGCAAGGAGAACAGAAAAAGAAGCATACAAAAGTTATTGGCAATGATCGGGCAATACCTGCGAACAGTTGCGACTGGGTTTCTTTAGCTGATAATCTTCAAAAATTGTTTGATGCAATGAACGAAATGTCGGGAGAATTTTGCCATAAAATTTCATTTCAATTGATAAATTACAATGCAGAAGGAAAACGAGAGACGATCAGTAATGGATATGAGTATGTTATAAGTCCGTATTTTTTTAATTATAGTAATGGAAAAATATGGTTGGTGGGAAATAAAGAAAAGTATGATAATTTGTCAAATTATCCAATTGAGTTGATGGAAAATATCCAGATTCTTGCGGAGAAACCAAGAAAAATGGAAGATTTACCACAGGGATACTTATGGGAAGACAGAACAAAAACGGAATACCCACAACAGCACCAAGGAGGAACGTACGGCGATGCAATCCATATTGTTATTCGGGTGAAAAAAACGGATCCAAGGGCTTATACGAGAATATACAATACGTTTAATGATGAGTTTTATCATTTGAGTAGCGAGACAGAAGAGTACGACCGGATATTGGTATATAAAACCAGCTATTTCATTGTGGGGTGGGCGATTGAGAATTATGAATTGGTTGAGATTGAAACGCCTTCTGTTAGAAAAGAAATAGAGGAGAGAATCTCTGCTTTAAAAAGAATTTATGTTACTGATTGAAGAAGTATGGAAGATAATAAAAAATATTAAATGATGAGAAACAGCCGGTTCGGAGATTTAGAAAGCTGAGTTTGTCAAATAAAGGCTGCTTCTCATTTTAGAAAATTATTTTTCACGATTTTTGAAATTATTTACAGTAACATCGACATAATCTTGAACAATTTCAGAGAAGATATTTGCAACATTATATTTTGCCAGTTCTGCAAGTTGATTCCTCTCAAGATATTGAATGCTTGCTTTAGAAAAATCATAGATAAGAGTTTCATATCTTTCATCAGAAGTTTGTTCCTGATAAAGGGGGTTCGTTTCCAACATTTCATAATATTTTTCGTTGATGACAATGGATTGGACAAAGTCTTCGATAGACTGTTTTTTCCTATTCCAAGGAAAAACCTTTTTCACGTAAGGTACAAAGGTATGTTCATTTCTGTCAATTGAAAAAACTTCGCATGAAAACCGGTGAAAAGCTCTTTCTAATTTTTGAATTGCGGAGGTTGAAAAGGTTGTTTCTATACTTTCAGAAAAGAACCCATTAACGCAAATATGATTGAGCTGATTCAAAAGAGAATGAAACTTTGGTGTAGTCATGAGATAATTTATAAAATTACTTACGGAAGTATCATTACGAAGCAATTTTATATTATCGGTAGATAGATGAATCTGCTCAGAGATAGCTTTGTCGTTCTCATTGGTTATGGTTGAAAAACCAAAAAGATAATTGGGATCAATGTCTAAAATTTTGCAAATGCCAGGGATATCTTGGGTTTTGGGAACGGTTGTACTTTTTTTACTTTCCCAGTTTGCAACACGACTACGGTCATTATCTTCCAGACAATCAGCGAAATCCTGCTGGGAAAATTTTTTCTTACATCTTGCATCTTGTAGTCTTTGTTTAAATTCATCAGAATAATTAGAGTCATAAAAATCAAACATAACATACCTCCAAATATAAAATAAATTGTAGTAAAAAGTGGGATTTAAAAGACAAATCTATAAGTGTATTATAACAGCATGTAGAAATAATAATCAATAAATTTTAACTTTTTGAAAAAGTGACTAAGTAAAGTCGCTTCCAAGGGGTATGATTGCAATACATTCAAAAAAATTATTCAACCTCGCAATTAGCGATAGAGTTAGAACTGGTGGATAAAAATAATGTGAATGGAAAAAGCAAAGAAAGAACAGCATCTCGTGTGATGTCGTATCTGCGTGGAAATGAGGAAACTATTGGAATTAATACGATTTAATTGTTAGGTCTTGTATGTAAAGGCGATGAAATGGCGTTTTTGCAGGAAATTGACATGGATATTTTAAAAGCATCATAGGTGCAGGAGTATAGGGTACGAGTATCATGAAAACAATCATAGAGAAGGGCAAGAGAATTTTATGAAATTAAGAATTATTCAATTAGAAGATAGCGTAATGAAACATTCAGCGATTTCAAGAGTAATAAAAAATGTAGTGCCGGCTGAAATTGATTGGGTTACAGATATGTATTCAGGAATCAAAAAAATTGATGAAGCATATCGAAGCGGAATCCCATATGATTTGGCAATTACAGATATGCATTATCCATTGTCCCCAGGCGGTGAGGCTGACTGGGAGGTGGGAGATATATTTGTTGATATTATAGGGACTAAGTATCTGAATCCACCGATTGTTATCTGTTCTACTCATAATAGGAAGAACCCGTATGCGTATGATTGTGTATGGTACAACGACAATTATGACTGGGAAAGACGAATCAGCGATATTGTAAAGTGTATGTATGAAGAGAAGAGGAAAGCATACGAGGAGTAGTGAAAGCTTTTAATGTTGGATGCATGAAGCCGTGGATCAATTTTGAGCCTCGAATATTAGAAAAAATCATATCTTTTGGCAGATAGAACTATAGACATATTTGGCAGCTAATCGGATTTACTTCTTTGGAAGTTTGTTGTCGTGGGTTCGACTCCCACCAGAACTTTAAAAGTTCTGTAGCTCAGTTGGTAGAGCACAGATTTAATCCGATAATATCGCCAAAAGGATGCCGACAGCTATTGTTACTTACTTCAGATTAGGTGTATTTGAGTGGCAAGATTAGTCGGCATTATTTAGAGTATAGTAGAAAGAGGTGCGGACATGAAAGAAATATACAAAGATTATTTGTTTGAAAAACATATTCTTGTCAGTGATGGAGAGACAGAAGAAAAGCATGTTTTTGAAACATTGTTTGCAATGGCACATTTCTTTGGTGTGAAAATCACAAAGGGCAGGGAGCTTGTGCGTTGCGAGATGGTAAAAGAACTCTCAAAAAGATTCGGAGAAAATGTTCCGGAACCATTTTACAGGGGATTCCCACAAAGTGTCCGAGATCTTTCTGCGGAAGAACTATTGTTTGATCAGCTTATACATTATTTTAATACATACGGACTTGGAAGTTTCGATGAGCCGGGACATTCTGTATTTGAAAAGGACTTTGAACGTGCGGCTTTTCAGGAAGATACAGAAGTACAGGAATTTGTGATACAAACGGAAGAAGAAGCAGAAGATGCAGTACGAACGATTGTGAATGATTTATTGTCAGGTTCACGACCACTTAATGAGAGGCAGTATACGCTTGTACTTACATTTATTTGTGATCATATGGAAAGTATTCCGGATATTGTCTCAAAGAACACTTGTGTAAGACTTCTAATCGACACGAAAAATCTTTCGCTGGCAGACAGTTTGAATCTGTCAGATGTTATGAAAATAGTAGATGAATTAAACTATCGGTATTATCACAATGAAAATCCGAAAAAATTAAACTTTAAAAATCAGGACAGAAAATTCTTAACAGCACTTTTAGACAGAATGTTCAGAAGTGGGAAGTGTGATATCCGTACTTGTTATGAAAAGAAGTAGCTATGGAATGGATTTTTACATCACATTCATTATCAACCCCAAAATGAAGAGGCGGAAATATTTGTACATGCCATGAGAACGAAAGGTAATGAGTCTGTATACAGTGAGTTTGAAAAGTTGATGCAGGAAAACAGATGTCAGCAAGCAGCAGAATTATTGCGGGAAAAGAAAGGAACATCTGCATTGCTTTGAAATATGGACTATATTATCAGTCGTATGAACAAAGAAGAAGGGCAAAGATTCTGTATGGAATTTCCAGAGGATTGCAGTACGCTGATATTGTTACAACTATTGTTCAGATATGAAGGAAAGCAGAGAAAGGACGGACGTATTTTCAAATTTACACAGCACAATCTCATGAAAGTTCATTATGAAACACCAGAGGAGAGTGAGAAATGTCAAAGCAGGCTTACAGAAGAGCAGGTAAAAGAAGTTGGGAAAATGATTCGTTCAAAACTTTCTGAGAAACTTAGAAATCGACTTGGAAAGGTATATATTGAACCTTCGATGAAAAATTATACACTTCCATTAGCAGAAAATACTTCGCAAGGTGGATTCGGCGTTCTTTCCAAAGGATCCAGAATTCCGATAGAGGAAGGAAAAAAGCTTCGAGCGTTTACTTATTGGGAGAAAGTAAACGACATTGATCTTTCTGTGTTTGCACTTACAGAAGATGGTAATCGGAGGGAATTTTCCTGGAGAACTATGTCAAGACATCAGTCAGGGGCAATTACTTATTCCGGTGATGAAACAAGCGGTTATCTGGGCGGTTCTGAGTACTTTGATATCAATCTTCCGGAATTCAAGGCACGGTATTCTGAATATCGATATTTGATTTTTTGCGATAACGTTTATTCTGGGAAAAACTTTAATGAATGCTTTTGCAAGGCGGGATATATGCTGAGAGATTGGGAAGATAGTGGACAAGTGTATGAACCTAAGACAGTAAAGTCAGCATATCGTATAAATTGTGAGAGCACATTTGCATATTTATTCGGAATTGATCTTTTGACAAATGAATTTATCTGGTTGAATATAGCAAAGGACGGCAATTCACGGGTGGCTGGTGATACTACACTTTCCTTTTTGACTGATTATTTTCATCTTACTGAGATTATAAATATGTATGATTTCTTTTCCATGATGGCAGAAAAAATCGTTGACGATCCTATGGAAGCAGAGGTAATTGTGACAGATCATGAAATTGAGTGTACAGTTGAAGCTGAAATAATCAGAGAGTATGATTTTGAAAAAATCAGAGCACTCATGGAAACTGTAAAATAATTGTGGAGAGCAAGTATGAAATTTGAGGATAGAATACAACTGAAATTATCAGATCTGACAGAAGAATTATTTGAGAAAATTGTTGCCTATGGATTTTGTGCACCATCCGGAATGGGTGGTCCAGGGTGCGTGATTATGATCGCTGAAGATGGTAGATCTTATCAATTTTACGGACCTGATTTAAATAAACTTAATTACTATAGAGAATGGGTTTCTTTATTTCCCGTGTTAAATCAGTGCGATACAAGCCAGTGGAAGTTAGCAGAAAATGTGTCATGTACAAAGTTACTTGTGCGAAATGATATTTATGATTTATTTATGGAAAATCGTTCAACTCCGGAGGAAACGATTGATTATCGATGGGAGGATTCTTGTATAAAGGCTACGTTGCTTTTACATGCCAGGACAGAGGAAGAAATAGAAAAAATCAACAGGAGATATGAACTGCGCACACCTCTTTTTGAAAAAGATGATTTGGTGGAGTTTTATTTCGATAATGGAACGAAAAAGACAAAATGCAAAGGAGTTATTGCAGGAATAGATATTTATAGGATACATGGGAATATTGAAACAATTGAATATGACATTTTGGGGAAGAATTATGAAAACTATAGAAAAAAGTGTTTATATAAGCATATTGATGAGAATCATATAAAAACCACACCGGGGAAATTATTGATTCTTTCTGGATTTTCAGGAGTTGGAAAAGGGACCGTTATACAACAATTATTAACAGAATATCCTGAAAAGTATGTCGTAGCTGTATCAGCTACAACAAGAAAACCAAGGAAAGGTGAAGTGGATGGAAAATCTTATCATTTTAAGAAGCGAGAAGAATTTGAAGATTTGATAAACAAGAATGAATTTCTTGAATTTGCTGAGTATGCCGGAGAATATTATGGAACACTTAAAAATGATGTTTACAAGAATTTCTTTAAGGGGAAAAATGTAATAATTGAGATTGATTCGCAGGGGGCAAGACAGATTAGAAAACAGCAAAAAATCCAGTCGGTATTTCTGATTCCTCCATCGTTTGATGAATTATTACACCGATTAAAAAATAGGGGGACTGAGACAGAAGAATCCATTCGTAGGAGGTTGAAGCAGGCATTGGTTGAAATAGAACATGTTGAAGAATATGGAGTTATCCTTGTAAATGATAGCGTGGAAGGTACAGCTTTTGTGGTCGATGCTCTTTTTCATCCAGCTCTTAAACATGCTTGCGGATGTAACGAAAGGGAATTAAATATTGTGAAAGAGATTCGAGAAGGAATTATAAGGTACTTGTCTAATGGTAATTTATCGGACAGGGGAATTTATTGACATCCCGGATTGGAAGGATAAGGTTTCAGCGACACATTAAAAAATCAGAAGGGATGCTATTGAGATGTTTTAGATGCCTTGGAGGAGCTGTCGGAAGAAACGAGAGATGAAACTCTAAGAAGACAAATTAACGAACGTCTGGACTATGAAAAAAAGGCATTTGAGATATTTATCCATAATCAAACGGGAAAATCTGTCTATGTTGTTGAAAACATGGAATATGAAAGCTGTGGCTTTTTCATTGATTATAACAGAGCTTTAAAATATGCAAAAAAATATATGCGGACAGATGATTTGTTATAAACTAACAGAATCAGGAATCTGGTCACATGAGCATATTAATCCATTGTATCTTGAAGTAGAATTTCCAACATATATAGAAGATGATTCAAAAAGACAGGCTTTGAGATATGCAACGGAAGCGTTGGGAGATTATTTGAGTCATAAGAGCAACGGAAAAGAATTTTGCCCGGACTTGGTTCTGAAATATGCCAGAAAATATGCTGAAGTATGTAGGAAAAAAAGCTTGTCAGAAAAGATGCTGGAAGAGGCCAAAAAGCCAGAAGATATTATGCTGTAGACATCGGGATAAAAAGAAAATTTATTGAATATGGGGACTGTATATTATGAGTCGAAGCTATAAACATACACCAGTTTATAAAGGTGATAAAGACCGATTTGCTAAAAAGCTGGCAAATAGAAGAATTCGGCGAAGAACAAAAAGGAATCCTTATGATAGTCTAGCTGGAAAATCGAACCATTATCGGAAAGAAAATGAATCGTGGGATATATGCGATTATCGTCATTGGGGAGAGCCTATCTGGAGAGAAGAATCTCGTCTTAATCTTAGAGATTATCCGAATCTGTGGCAAAAATATTATAGGAGAAAATAAGAAAATGCATTATGTCGTTAGTGATATCCATAATGATTATCAAAAGTTTTGTGAATTATTAAAAGTGATTAAATTATCTAAAGAGGATAAATTGTTCATCTTAGGAGATTTGTTTGACCGTTCTGATTACAATCCAAATCCGGTAGATTTGTATTTTAAAGTTATGGAACTGGGAGACAATTGCTCTATGATTAGAGGTAATCATGACGAATGGCTGGCGGCATACATTTTTAAATTTTATCAAATACCGGAGTGGAAAAGAAGAAAAACAGAACCATATCAGTACAATACATTTCGATGTCTTACCCGCAGATTAGTACCGGTGGATGTTCAGAATCTTGCGAGGAAAATTTTAACCTGGTCACTCCAGGTAAGTATTCAGGTGAATAACGAGAAATATCTGTTTGCACATGCTATGACATCAGCACCGGAATGTACAGAGGATAAGTATTATTATTTGATGGGAAATGAGATGAATGCAGAGTACCTTCATAATGGTATAGAAGGGTATATTTCAATCTGTGGACACAGAAACACTGCGAATCATAAGATTTGGAAAAATGAAAAAGGGAATCTTATCATGTGTGACTGCGGATGTGGATTTAGAAATGGAAAATTAGGATGTTTATGTCTGGAAACAAAAGAAGAGTTTTATATTTGAACATAATTCTAGAGAAATTTGCGACCGAGGAAGGGGAAAAGAAGTGAGACAAAAACACAATGCAGATTTAGAAGTACCAAAATATCTCAAACAAAAAGAAAGCAATATATCTAAAGCAAATAAGAAGTCAAAACACAAGCATCAATATGAAGAATGTCTAATTAGATATAAATGGAATTGGGAAGAAAATAAAATCCATACGTCACTTAACAGCTATTGTATTATTTGTGGAAAAATCAATGATCGAATGAAAAATTCTATTGTAACAGATTATATGAAAAAAGTAGATACACCAATGGGAAAACGTTATATACGCATCTCAGAGGATACGTTATATGAAAAATATCATAATAGACTACCGGTATTTTTTGTGGAGGATATATGTAAAGATAAATACCTGGAGGTGTTGTGATTTGAATTTTAGATACGAAGATCTTAACAAAGAAATATTTGATAAGGTAGTTGCTTTTTCTTATAGTATCGGATCAGGGTTAGGTGGTCACGGTGCAATGATTATGCTTACAAGAGATGGGAAGGAATACATCATTGGTCAGGAGGGCTTTGAAGGCGATTGGTTTAATCCTGCGCATTCCGGAAGATGAAGATACAGAAAATTATCTCCTTCAGGGATACAATCTGTTATTGTTTAAGAGAATCGATACGGCCAGAATTGATGGCGTAATGATGATGATTGCTTTTCAGAGAGAGCAATGTAGTGAAGGTGTACATACAATGAATGCAAAAGTAGAAGCCTATAATCTTTTTTATCGGCGGATTGAGGATGTGAGAGGACCATTGGAAATTCCTGTGGATCAAGGTAAAAGTCCGATGATAGAGTTGGAAAATTCATTCTCGGGAAATCTTTCATACTACAGTGTTAATACAAGAGGTGAATTTATCAGGTCATATAGTTCTATGGAAGAAGCAAAAATGGGAGCTATGTATTGGCTTAAAGTATGGGGCGGAATTGATAGTGAGAATGTCATTCCTTATGGAACTATCCGTAGCGATGAAGAAGAGGTTCATAAAAGAGACGTTCGAGAAGCTGAATTGTATATGACTTTCATCACAAGATATGCAGATGTTATTGAGGTGATTAAAAAATATGATTATCCGGGGAATGCTGCAGATGAAGTGGCTGCAGTACTTGGAATTACTCGCGATGAAGTCGGATTCATATATGATATGTTTGATCCGGTACTGTTTTCTGCTTCAAGGATTCAGACGATAAAGACAATGTTAGAGGATACTCTGTGAGATATTGTAATTTCGTATTGTATACGAGCAGTCAGGATCTCTTTAGTGAAGCAAAATCAAGGGAAAGAAGAGGGAGTATTATGCGTAGAGAAGATATGATAAGGATATTTGAAGATACAATGTTACTGTGTGATACAAATGAAATTCTAATGAATAAGATTAATTATTCTATGAATCACAACCGGGTGATATCGGACGAAAATGAATACGATATTTTCAAGAATCTTATACACGGACATGAAACAGGAAAAGAAGCAAAGATTATCGTTTCAAAGAAAAGAAGCTTTGAGGCAGCTTCAGTGTATAAAGGAAAACATATCAGTGTGCTAAACATTGCTTCAGCAACCAATCCAGGTGGCGGAGTGACAAAAGGAGCCAGTGCCCAGGAAGAATGCTTGTGCAGAGTCAGTACGTTGTATAAATGTATATCAGCAAGTGAGATTACAGAAGCATTTCATAAAAAACACAGGTATGCATTGAAAACAGGAAAGATGAATTCTCTTTATAATGATGATTGCATACAAACATGCGATGTGACGGTATTTAAGAGCGATACTGCCAAACCGGCTCTTTTATCGGAGAAAGACTGGTTTGATGTGGATGTAATTAGCTGTGTAGCACCAAATCTGAGATATATGTCACAGCATGATAAAAACTGGAAAAAGAATGTTACGGATAAAAGGTTGTTTGATATATATAAGAAGAGAATAAATCGTGTCTTAGACATAGCAAGTTGTGCGAAATCGGACGTTATTATTTTGGGAGCTTTTGGATGTGGAGCTTTTGCAAATCCACCGGAGCTGGTTGCGAAAGCAATGCATGCAGCAATTGACGAACATAAATATGAATTTGAAACTATTGAATTAGCTATTTACTGTTCGCCGAGAGATACATTGAATTATGAGGTGTTTGCAAAAGAATTTTCTGCTTGACAGAGAGAATGGCAAGCATGAGATAATCTTCAAATGGTTTTACGGAGGAAAAAGAGTATGAGATATTATGGTTTTAAGTTGGGTACAAATGTAGAGGAGATTAAGGAGAATGCAAAAATCGAACTCAGACACTATGGATACGACAATGTACTCGAATCTATCAACTCGTATATGTATCAGAATATGAAGAATGACAGGACATTTTTAGTGTATCGGGAAGAAGATAATCTGATTTGCGCAATCTTTTCTTACAATGAACAGAAGTTGAGTTTCCGAAATGCATATGAAGGTATTCTTGAAATGCTGCAAGATATTTTTGGAATAAAGCAGGTAAAAGTAGAGCCATTTGAGATAACGATGCATCAGTTCATGGAATGTTTTCTTGAATGTAAAAGAAGAAGATGTTTTGATTATTCTAATCGGATCATAGAATCGTCGAATCTATGGATCTATTATTATTCTTGTATGAATGATACAAGACCATTTCCTTATGATTTTAAAGAGCGTATTATTTCTGAACAGGAGTGTGAGATCTGCAGTATCTACCATCGGGATTTTGTGGAGGAACTGAGAAATATAAAGGTGCATGCAAATCTATCTGAATACAGTGGAAATATGGTTCATTATGTGATATCCAGCCGTAGTGTTGAAGCAGCAGGTGAAATGACAGAAATACTTGTGCAGAATTTGCGAAAAGCGAATCGCATCAGTAGCAGAAGAATGGCAATCATCAGTGAAATAGAACCTAATATATTTAAGAAAAATAATCATCTTGAAGAAATTATTGAAAACAGCTATGGCGGTGTGATTGTTTTAGATTTATCTGAAAAGTTTGGGTGTGATCCGGTCGATTATGTAATGGCAAGTCAATATCTGGAGAAACTTATAAAGAAGTATCGGAATCAGTGTCTGTTTGTTTTTACATATGATATGGATCATCCGGGATTTGCCTATTATCTCTTGCCACAGTTAAAAAGATATATGATGACGATTATGTTAAGAGAAGGGACAGGTGACAGAAAAGCAGCGGTCGATTATATGCAGCGATTGATTGAAAAATCTGATTATTCAAAATATGCAGGACAGGCACAGGAGTTCATGGCATTATTTCCCGGAAATGAATTTTCACAGACAGATGTACTGCGAGCTTATGAGCAGTTTGAAGCATGGTGTCTGAATAAAAATATATTGAAAGCATATGACTACAATTTTTCAGAAGATTTCTTGTTGGACAGGGAAGAAAATGAAATATCTGCTTATGAAAAGTTAAAAAACTTGATTGGACTGAAAATTGTCAAAGAGCAGATTGACAATATTATTGCGGCAGATATTGTTGAAAAAGAACGGAAGAAGCGAAACGGAAACGACTATCAGAGCAGTGCGATGCATATGATTTTTGGCGGTAATCCGGGAAGTGCCAAAACTACAGTTGCAAAATTATTTGCAGGAATTACAAAAGAAAAAGGTATATTAAAAAGTGGTGCATTTGTCGAGCGTGGAGGAATGGATCTGGATGGAATGGGATGTGTAAGTGCTATCAGAGAAGCATTTCTGGCAGCAAGAGGAGGCGTTCTGTTTATAGATGAAGCGTATGCTATGAAGAGTGACACAGCTATTACGGTGTTGCTTCAGGAAATGGAAAATCATAGGGAAAATGTGATTGTTATTCTTGCAGGATACAATGAAAGAATGAAAGCATTTATGAAGAGAAATGAAGGATTGAAAAGCAGAATACCATATTGGATTGATTTTCCGGATTACACAACAGAGGAACTTACAGATATTTTTAAGCTGATGATCCATGAAAAAGGATTCTGCGTGACAGATGACGCAATCAAAGAGGCGCATTATATCTTTGAAAAAGTTAGAAATATCGATGATTTTGGGAATGGAAGATATGTCCGTAATCTGATGGAACGTGCGGTTAGACAACAGTCGGTAAGGCTGCTTTCAACAAGCGAAAGCGCGAGTGACATTCAAAAGGAAGAACTTTTTCAGATTACGAAGGCAGATATCCAAATGCTAGGAGAGGGAGAAAAGAAGGAAAGAGAATCAGGAACAGCCAGAAAAGAATTAGACGAAATGGTAGGATTAGCTTCTGTTAAAACAATAATCCATAAAGCGATTGCCAAACATAAGATAAACAAGCTTTGTATGGAGAAAGGTCTTAAAAGGGATAAAGCTTCTTTACACATGGTTTTTACAGGAAATCCGGGAACAGCAAAGACTACGGTTGCCAGATTGTTTGCAGAGATTATGAAAGATGAGAAAATATTATCAACAGGCGTGTTTGTAGAGGCAGGGCGTGCAGATCTTGTGGGTGAACACGTAGGAGCTACGGCACCGTTAGTTAAGAAAAAGTTTAAAGAAGCACAAGGAGGAGTGCTTTTTATTGATGAGGCTTATTCACTGTGTGACGGCTATGACAATGGATTTGGCGATGAGGCAATCAATACGATCGTTCAGGAGATGGAAAATCATAGGGATAATGTGATTGTAATCTTTGCCGGTTATCCGGAACCAATGAAGGCGTTTCTTGACAGAAATCCGGGTATGCGTTCCAGAATTGCATTTAGCGTAGAATTTGATGATTACACTGTTGAGGAACTTTGTGAGATTACAAAATTGATGCTTTCAAGAAAACAAATGACAATCACAGAGGCAGGAATGAAAAAGTTAAAAAAGAATTTCGAGAGCGTAAAAGATAGCAGAGACTATGGAAATGGAAGATTTGCGAGAAAAATGTTGGAAGAAGCAGAGATGAATCTGGCAGAAAGAATATGTCAGATGGACGAAACAGAAATTACAACAGAAGTGCTGACTACCATAGAGGAAAGCGATATTCCAGATGTTCCATTGGAAGAAAGAAGACAGATAAAGAAGATTGGATTTGCATGTTAAGTGATACCGGAAACGGTAAAATTTGGAGTGTGTTAGGGGCTTCTTAGGAATGAAAGGGGATGATTGACATAGCTACTTATGTTGTTTCAGATATTCATGGAGAGTACGAATTGTTTATCAGACTGTTAGAAGAAATCCACTTGAAAGAGACGGATACATTATATGTTCTCGGAGATATTCTGGACAGAGGTTCGCATCCGATTCAGATTATTCTGAAGCTTATGGAAATGCCAAATGTGGTATGTCTGACAGGAAATCATGAGCTTATGGCGTTAGAGTGTCTGGAATTCTTAATGCAGGAAATTACAGAGATTTCTATCGAAAAAGTCGATGAAAAAATGTTGGAGAATCTTATGACCTGGCAGTACAATGGCAGCAAGTCAACCATTGATGAGTTTCGGACATTGAGCCGGGAAATGCAATATGAAGTGATTGATTTTATAAAAGACTTTATGATTTACGAAGAACTGACAGTTAATGGAAAAAACTATTTATTAGTTCACGGAGGACTTGGAAATTACTATCCGGGAAAAGATATTGAAGAATATTCCTTAAAAGAATTGATATGGGACAGGGCTGAGTATGATATCCAATATTTTGAAGATACATACGTGGTAACAGGACATACACCGACACAAGGAATTATGGGGAATCCAAAACCGGGTTATGTATACAGGGAGAATCATCATATTGCGATTGATTGTGGCTGTAATTGCAGAAATGGACGTTTGGCTGCAGTTTGTCTGGAGACAGGGCAGGAATATTATGTTGAGAAATCTTGAAAATAAGGTGGAAAAACGAAATGATTGACTTACAATATGCGAAGAAAGCTTTTGCAAACTATTTGAATGAACAGAAGATGAAATAATATATGTAAGGTGGTAGGAAATGGCTTATTACATAACAGGAGATTGCCATGCACATTTTGATAAGTTAATTTGGTTGGCAAGATTTAATAAAAAACTTGGAAAAGAGGATGTAATTATATTATTGGGAGATGTCGGATTGAATTATTTTGGAGCTGACAAGGATCGTGAGAATAAAAAAATACTTGCGGATTTTCCAAATTATTTCCTGTGTATTCATGGAAATCATGAGGAAAGACCTTATCATATACAAACTTACAGAACACAAATCTGGCGTGGAGGAGAGGTATATTATGAACCGGAATATCCGAATATATTATTTGCAAAAGATGGGGAAATTTATGATTTTGATGGGAAAAAGGCGATTGCAATCGGTGGCGCATACAGTCGAGATAAAAGCTATCGACTTTTAACAGGTCTTCCATGGTTCCAGGACGAACAACCAGATGACAAAGTAAAAAGTCAAGTAGAAAATAGATTGAATGAAGTAGATTGGAAAGTGGATTATGTGTTTTCTCATACATGTCCGTTAGTATATAGACCAAATCGGCGGAATGAAGAATGTCAAGAGAAGATAGATCTGTCGACAGAGGAATGGATGGATAAAATTGCAAAGAAATTAGATTATTCGCAATGGTATTTCGGACATTATCATGACAATATTCAATATACAGACGCTCAACTACTGTATGAAGAAATCAAAGAATTAGGAGAACCAGATTCTGTTCAGAAAGTAGGAAGACCAAGGTACAGAGTAGGAGAAATGGTGTATTTTACCTTTGGAAAAGAGGACGCAAGGGAAGGCTACGGAACGGTTGAATGGGTTGATGATCATGGAACATTGGGACAAGAGAAAGAAGTTTCTTATGATATTGTGGGAATTCCATGTGAATTACCGGGAGAGAAAACGTTGTTTAAGCATATAAGAGAATCGAAAATACAGAGTATTGATGAGATGGAAATTGTGAAAATTGAGAGGGAGGAAGGATAGGTGCATTTTTATATTACAGGTGATACACATCGTAGCTTTGATCGTATTGAAGATTTTTGCTATGGATATGAAACCACAACAGAGGATGTGATGATTATCTTAGGGGATGCAGGGATTAATTATTGGCTGGATCTGTCTGATAAAGAATTAAAGGGACGGTTATCAGGAATGGATATTACATTTTTCTGTGTTCATGGGAACCACGAAGCACGACCATGGGAGGCGGCAGATTATGAAGAAAAAATATGGAATGAAGGAATTGTGTATGTGGAAGAACAGTATCCGAATATTTTGTTCGCAAAAGATGGAGAAATATATAATTTTCATGGAAAGAAAGTGATGCCAATCGGTGGTGCATACAGCGTTGACAAATATTATAGGATACGAAATGGATTACCATGGTTTGAATCAGAACAGCCGGATGAAATGATAAAAGAATATGTGGAACAGCAGTTGGATAAAGCTAAGTGGAATGTGGATATCGTGCTCTCACATACAGTACCGATTGAAGCGGAACCCGTGTGGGCGTTTATTCCGGGGCTTGATCAATCAGTAGTGGACAAGTCAACGGAAAAATGGCTACAGAAGATTTATGACAGGTTAGATTTTACAGAGTGGTATGCGGGACATTACCATGTAGAAAGTGAGGAGTGTGGAATACGAATTATGTATGAAGATTATGATGAAATTTGTGCTGAAGAGTAAAAGGAGAATGGTTTGCTGATTTGAAAAATATAAGTTTATAGGTGAAGGGGATTTTTTAAAATGATATATCTCAGCAGTTTTTTTGCACCAATCACCGTGTTATATGGAAATAATGGTTCTGGAAAATCTACTGAAATAGGATTGCAGCGATAATTTTTCTTAGAGAGGACGAAATGAATTTAAAGGTCGTTAATAAAAAGGTGTATGTTGTTTCTGATATACATAATGATGCTGATAGATTTAAATTGTTATTGGAAAAAATTGATTTTGCGGAAGACGATATATTGATTCTGGCGGGAGATATTTTTGATCGCGGGAATCAGCCGATTGAATTGTATTTTGAAATCTTAAAATATCCTAATATTCAAGTGATCCAAGGAAACCATGATGTTTGGCTGGCAAGAGAAATTATGGAAAAGTATGCTGATGAAAAAGTAGGAGAATATATTTCATACAATACATTATCGATCATGGAACAACGGATGACAGCTGTCGATTTGCTTAATCTGGCAAGATGGATAAAAAAAAAGCCTTATTATATCAATCTTGATCTTGAGGGGAGAAAATACCAGATAGCACATGCACAGACATATTTGACACCGGAGCGAATATGGAATAAAAGCAGGTTCTATATGGGGGATGGACATTACGAGTGTTTTATCAGAGGAATGGAAGAACATAATGAGTTTACCTCTGTTGTAGGACATACTGCGACAGAGGATAGAAAGATATGGGTATCGCCATCGGGAAGGACGATTAGAATAGATTGCGGGGCAGGATATCAGAAAGATGGAAATTTGGGGGTGATTCGGTTGAATGATATGGAAGAGTTTTATATAAGTTGGTAGAATTAATGAGAAAAGCAGTTTAGTGCGATAGGCTATAAAATAAAAAGAATACATGTTTATAGTAAAATATTTTAGATAAATGAAATTAAGTTGTTAAAAAGTAAAGAAAAATAATTAGCAAATTGCTAGAATTAGCCATAATGGAAGCGTATAATAAATGTAATGAAGCCGAAAGGATAAACAGTAACTAGTGATGAATAAAATATTAATAATTAGTGAATGTTATATGCGTTTGGTGAACATAGGAAAGTTAATTACATAGAGGAAGGAAAAGAATATGAATGTAAAAGAGGCCTTGGAATACAAACCATTACTAAAAGTCAAAGAAGGTGAAAATTTAAAAACAAAATGCATTGCGGAATATGATAAAAATGAAGGTGTATATAATTGCTATAGTACTGAAAAACATACTGCATTTTTTTTCGATGAAAGAAGTGGAAACTTTCATTTGATGCCAAAAGATAAAGTAGAGACGTATTCGAGAGAAATAATAGATAAAAGAAATGATGTTTACAAATTATTGCAAGATGCGTTAAATGAAAAACAAGAATGGGTTTTAAAAGATAAAAAAACGGGAAATGGGAGAATGCAATATTATTCCTTGTTTAATTATTTAAGGGTAATGGTGGACAACCGAAATTATGATTTGATGTTTTTTAGAATGGCTATAAATAAAAAAGTTAAACAAGTAGAATGTGCTTTGAAATCTATTCAGTTTGCAGTTACAGTTAATGAATCTTCATGTGATAAATATCCAATGTCATTGCAGAATAATGATAAAACAAAGAAAAATGGAGAAAACTATTTTCAGTATTATAATCCAGAGGTTAGTTTTGAAGAAGATGATAAGATAGTAGATGCGTTTATAAAGTTTATTGAAAGAAACGAAAATAATATTTATAAAAGTATAGAAAAATAAAAGAGGATAACATATGCAAACATACTGGAAAGATGTAAAGGATACACATAACATAGACCGCGGTCTATACATAATCCTCCCATTACGTTACCAAGGTTCTTTTCAATCCATTACTGTTAATAAAAAAGACCCTGAACTTCCAGAATTAACATTTGACTCCAGTGATTTCACTGAATTATTATCGGTGAAGTGCCGGAATGGAAATTTTGTTAAGAGGTTCAGTGTTAACAGCAAATTACAGGAAACAATAGAAGCATGGAACGGGAAAGCGGAGACAAGCAAAAAATACCAGATTGACGATTTACAATTTTTCATTTTTAATAACGGAATCGCTTTCATAACGGTATACTTATCATATAAAAACAAAGATGTTAATCAAATATATAAATTTATAGATCCAGGCTATGTGCAAGAGAGCAATGACAAAGAGAAATCAGTTCAGGATGTTTTATTGGAAGCGTTAGAAGAGAAGGTATTTGGATTAGTTCAAAAGAAAATGAAAATTACCCTTTCATGGTTTATACAGGATAAGGGCTCGAGAAAATATATCATCAAGGAAGCTTATCGACTGAATATAGCATCTCTTCCAAAACGTTTTGAAGATAATGAAATTCCAAAGAGAATTGCTTACAATGGACATCGTTTAGTTGATGTGACAAGAGATTTTGAAGATGTATCAGAGATGGATGTGGAATATGCAATTGGGGCAAAAGATGTAGAGGATGAACATTATGGCTGGGCATGTGCTATCACCTCCCAGGAAATTTCCTATGCTTATGGACCGGGACAGGGTAAAACAGAACCCAGAGATAAAAACGGTTTGTGGGGGCGGTCTAAAGATGATTTGTTATTAACAATGATCGTTATGTACCAAAAATATACATGCATGATCTTTAATGAAAAAATTCACCAAAGATTTATCGGTGAATCAAGTCGACTTAAAAGAGAAGAAAGTCTTAGAAATTTAAAAAGAGAAGCATTGGAATTCATATCCTATGGAACGCTGGCACCATCACAGATTTCGCGTTGGAATAATGTGTGTGAAACCTATCGCTCTTTACAAAAACAAAACGGTGTGAATGAGTTGTTGGAGGAAATTAGTCAGAAGATTACGTTACTGAATGAGGAACAGGATCGAATTGATGGAGAGCGTGAATCACGAGTTAGTATGATCATAACAGTATTTGGACTTGTATCGATTATTTCAGCCACATTACAGATGCTGGATTATATTTCAACAGGAAGACCATTGATGATTATTGGTTTTCTTGCAACAAGTGTGATAATGATACTTTTTTTCCTGACAATGATATATAAGGAATTTAGGAAAAAAAAGAAGCGGAAAGACAGGTAGATTATGTATATTGTAAAAAGAGAATTTGAAAATCAAGAGATGAATTATCTTTTGAAACTAAATCGAACAGATCATAGGTTAGAAGTATATCAAAAAGCAGACAACTTAGTTCTGAATGAACATTATTCGATTCGTTCGGATTTTGATGCATCTGGTTATACTATGTATGAAAAACTGAAATCTATAGATTGTATTTTCGGAGGAGAAAAATCACCAACTCCAACAGGAATATTCAAAGTAGAGAACAAATCTGCAGAAGAGTATCTGAGCGGATATTATCCAAAGCGTGGTCAGGTAAAGTTTTTTGGTTATCTTGTGATATTCGAAGATTATTTTATCCACAGTGATTTATATGATGCAGAGGTAGCCAGAGAATCCATGCAAGATTATGAGCCAATCAGTGGTAATGATACATTTACATCAGGATGTATTAGAATTGCACAGCCAGAACTTGAATGGTTGCTTGAGAATATAGAACCTTGGACTACGGTAATTATGTAGAAGCTACCGGAAGAATAAAAGTTGAAATAGCTCTAAAAAAGGCAAAGGGAAGCCCTTCTTTAGAGCTATTATCATAATGAAGAAAAAATAATAGTAAGCGTATGATTTTTGGGAAAATAAGGAGTGTGAATAGATGCAGGAAAATAGAGCATGGAATAGACTCAAAGATGAAGAGCTTATCGAAACATTAAAGTTAATGGAGGCATCTGAGATATATCCGGCGAAGGCACAGAAAGTATATGAAGCGTTAAAAGATAAATATGATGCCAAAGATTTACCATCTGTCCGTACTGTGGGCCGGAGCCTCAGAAACTTGCTGGGAAAATCAGATGAAGAGTTAGATGAAATAACAGATGAGAATGGAATTGGAATAATAGACAAAGGAAAATATAATTTAGGATTCAAGAAAGTGAATAAAAAAGGTACTTATATAACAGGATATTGGTATGACGAAAAAGATGGAAAGGAAGGGGGCTCATCAAAATATCTCGCGAGATTTTTGTCTGATGCCGTCATTTATTCCAAAGTGTTAAATCCTGAATACAAACCAGACTACAATTCAAGTCTTCAAAGATTGTTCGGTACGGGACAGGTGAAAGAACTGAATACGTTTTCTCGAAAAATCGTTGATTTAAAACCATATTCTGTAGAAGGCGGAATTGATGTGATGAAAAATGTATTAATCGTTCAAGAAGCGATTGATAGCCAAAAAAAGATTGAGTTTAAACTTGGCGTTTATAGATATACAAGTGATGGAACAATTGAATTAGATATTGAAAACAGTAATGTCCGTTGTGTGTCACCGCTGCAGATTATGATGAGTAATGGGCGATATTATGTAATCACAAAAAATGAGAGAAAGTCTACGACACAAGATTTCTTGTTTTATAGAATTGATTTGATGAATGAAATAGAAATAATAAAAACGAAAAGAAGAGATGTGCAGGGACAAGTTGAGTGGAAAGATCCACAGAGATTTCTGATATCAAATCCTTTTTTCTACTCTGGTGAAAAAGAAGACATTGTAATTGGATTTGAGGAACAACAGATCACACAAGTAGTAGATTGGTTCGGAACCGAAGAGAATGGTTTATTTGAATGCTTAGGGACGTATTGTATGGAAAAACCAAAAAAGGGAAAGACATCTACGGTCGAAGTAGAAATGGTAAAATTAAAATTTCCGAAAGTTAATGTTGTGGCTTTTTCCTTTTGGGTAATGCAATATATGGATTGCGTAGAGGTTTTAGAAGGCGAGTTATTGAAAAAAATATTGAAAGAGCGGATGAAATGGGCTTTAGAAAACCGAATAAAGTAGAAAAAAGACAATTTAAATAAAAATTGGACTTTTAGCAGAGAAAATCGGACAAAATTTGTCTGATTTTTTTATAATCCGAATTAGTTAATAGTAGTGAAGCTTTTATAAAGGTAAAAAAGGAACATATAAGGCTGAGGAGGATGTTAAATGAGGTTTGTAGTATTTCTTGATATTGATGGTGTATTAAACACAAGAACAACCGTTAAACGAACACCTTATGGATACAAAGGAATAGACGATGCAAGAGTTAAAATCCTTGCAAATGCTATTGAAAAATGTGGAGGCGGTGATATTGTACTTTCATCTGATTGGAAAGTGCTGGACAGAAATCATGACGATTACAGATATCTTGTATCAAAATTGGAGCAGTGTGAATTGAAGATATCGGATCACACCATTGACAAAGAGCGGAAAAGAGGTCAGGGCGTAAAAGAGTACCTTGAACTACATCCGGAAATTGAAGAATTTGTAATACTGGATGATCAAAAGTTTGATTTTGAACATTATGAAAAAATATGGGAAAGAGTATTGATTACCAATGGCATTGAGAAAGCTGAATTTGCATCCAGAACACCTGCGGTTGAAGCGATACTTTTCAGGGATTACATTAAATCTTATTAAATTGGACATTGCACTGTCCAGCTATATGGAAAAAGAGTAGTAATATGTTTATTTAGGGAGGAAATCAAATGAAAAAATCAAGAATTATTAGGATGCTGTCAGAAGTGATTGAAGATAAGCAAACGGGAAAACAATTCTGGTTTGATCTTGATTTATATAAACATGAGCGAGACTGGCCAAAACCATTAAGTACGAAAGATATTTGTACAAAAATGGAATTAAATACAACGTATGAATTTAGAAGTGAAGAGGCTTTGATGAAAAGAATTAAACGATTCAATAATTATGTTGATGATTGTAAAAGTGGAGTCATGGGAGACATTAGTTTCATAAAAAGTCTGGGATTAGCATTAGCTGGTGACGAGATGAAATTTTTAATACCGATTTCAATAGAATCATTTGAGCAAATTGTGAATTCTCTAAAAATTCAAACCAATATTGAAGGTACGAATGAAATTTATAATCAATTAAACAAGGTACTCTATTTATTGGAAATTAGTTGCTACTTTAATTATATTCCTAGTACAAAAGAGGACGGAGAAGGGTATTTTAATAAGTTGATGATGGAAATTAGACAGGATGTAGATAAAACATTTGTCAATAAACCAATTATAAGAAAAAGACTTTATGAACTTGTTGATGAAGTGGATTTTATTATTAATAGCTGTGAGGTTCCGGGAGTACCAGATAATTGGCTAAAGCTGAATCCTAATATAAAGTATTTTGACAGTGTTTTTGATATCATTGAAGAAAATCCAGAATTATATAAGTCCATCAAAAACGAACATCTTAGAGGAAACCCAATTCAGTTCAACTTTTTCCCTTCAAAACAAGAAATTGTAGAAAGACAGAAGTACTTTGAAGAGAAAAGACAAAAGTATCCTACAAGAACAATTGACAGATTTTATCAGGATGAATTAGTCGAAACGCTTAATAAGCGTTTTAATCAATGCCTGGAAAAGATAGCAAATACATAGAGTTTACGAAATGGAGAAATAGAGGGAGGGGTACAATGGGAGAGTTCAAATTTAAAGATACGGTAGAAAATTTGAAAACAAATTTGTTGGATAATCTTGGACTTTGGGTGCCGACTGCGATAGCAGCAAATGGCATTATTAATGGGATTATTGCATATATTTTGTTTATTACCAGAGGCGGTTATACAAAACAGATTCAATTAGTAAAGGAATATGGTCTTTTTGGAGCATATGATGAAAAGTTCACAACAGGAACGTCGCAAATGATTTTTAAAGGCGTTGCGGGAAAAATTCTTTTGATATTATTAGTGATAGATTTAATCATTTTGTTGATTCAGTATTTTGAGGAAACAGGCATAGTACGGAAAGTATTAATGATAATTGATCTTGTTGTGACAGGTGCAGTGAGTCTTTTTTTTAACAGAACAGTGGCGGAATATGTAACATTTCAATTAATAAAAAATACAGGAATAGACATTAGTGATGTAGGAATGGTTGTTGTAGGCATTTGGATGGGAGGTGTTGCATTATTTATCATTCTAATGGTTATTACAGAAGAATGTAGAGGAATATTTGGATATACGGCAACTGCATTACTGGTAGCATTGATAGTAATGCCATTATTAATTTTATTCTTGGAAAATGTAATTCCGATTGCGACTGGGATTATTGCTATCGCGATTATAGCAATTATAGCAATTATAGCAATAGCAACGCTTGGAGAGTCGGTAGGAGGAGGTACACAAAGCACATCAAGTGGAAGTGCAGGAAGTAACACTGGTACATATTCACAAAAAAAATACGATCATGTGAAGGGGAATACTATGAGTACAATGAATAATCAGAAAGATAACAGACCAGCCTATGAAACAGACACGAATCCAAATCATCACTATATTGCAGATTATAGAAGTTTTGGAGGAATTAAGTTATTTAAGGTGCATGATTCTATGGGCGATTATATTATGTTGGATAATTCTATAACAAGTAGAAAAATTTGTAACTTGAAAGAGGCAGAAAGTGGGAAACATAAGTTTTACAGGAGAGAAAATGGAAAGGAAATAAATATAGCAGAAATTCCGTGGAAATAAAGTGTCAGGATGAAGAGAGTAGGAGAATGTAATTGGGAGGATAAGTTGTGAAGAAACGGAACAAGAGAATATTTTGGGTTGTTGTATTACTGGTTTTAGTTTCGGTTTCGACATTGTCAGTGCTGGGGTATAAGAAATCACATAATAATAAAGACAAAGATGAAAATAATGTTGTAAAGGACAATGTAAAAATTATTACAGAAGAAAGTGATAAGCAACCGATATTAGTAGAAGATGATAAAATAACTTTTGACTCGAATCCAAGATACAAAAAAGGAGATGTCATTGTTTCAGGAATTACAAGTTCAGCACCAAATGGTTTTATACGAAATGTTACTGGAGTACAGAAAACAAAAGGAAAATACATTATACAAACAGAACCTGCTGTATTGACGGATGTATTTGAAAAAGCTCATATTTATAAACGAATAGAATTAGCAGAATCTCAAAATGAATCTGAGAGCTATCATATTAAAAATATGAATGCTGTTACAAATGAATTGCAGTCATCGAATATTTTGTGCAAAACAGAAGATGAGGATAATGGCACGGATTATATGTTCGGAAAAAGTTTTGAGGAAAAGGAAGATCCAGTCAGTCTGTCTGGAGAAGCCGGAACAAGTGCATGGGTTGAAGTGAGTATAGATATAGTTCACGGGGATATAAAATGTGGAATTGCAATTCGAACAAAAGAAGGGGCTAAAGCCTCTTTAGAGTGTAGTGCCAGCTATTCAAAAGAATTAGAAAAGCAATTATTAACAAAAAAATTGCCTGATTATCAATTTATAGTTGCAGGAATACCGATTGTTGTAACGAATGAACTTGAGATTTATACAGAAGCGGAAATAAATTTGGAAGGAAATATAGGCGTTTCATATGAGTTAACAGCAGAAACAACGCAAGGATTTAATTATAATAGTAAGACAGGAAAAGTGGAAGAGATAAATCAAGTAACTTGTGAATCGGATGGATTACAGTGGAATACAATTTCTATTTCAGGAGATACATCAATGGGTTCATCGGTTCATTTGATTACAAAATTATATGATGCTTCAGGAATGGATATGTCTTTAAAAATTGCAGGAAAAGCAGAAGGTGAAGCAAAAGTTACCACTAATAAAGAATTAGATGGATATGCCGGTAGCCTGGATTTATCGATTGTTCCGGAAATAAAAGGAGAAATAGTAGTTGATACGCCTGTGTTTGATAAAAATCTTCTAAAACAGCCATTATTTGAAGCAGCATTAAAACCGTTGTGGGAAAAGCACTGGGAATCAAGTGTAAATTGGCAGGATGATTTACAATGGAAAAAAAATGATAAAAATGAAGAATCACAAGAAACGACAAAAGTATCGTATTCCAATGAATACTTTGAAGTGATAGTTCCAAAAAGCTGGGAAGGTGAGTGGACGGTAACAGAGGAAGACAATACAATGAACGGAATCAAGAGTACACTTTATCGCTTTTCTCATGATCCGGCAGATGGGGAAGAGGGTGGTGCAGCGGATGTGTATGTGCTTGATATGAGTGATACAAGTATACCTTTAAGCCATTACAGCAGAATGCTTCCATCAGCCGGTTGCGAAGAGGTTGGTCTTACATCGTTTGGCTATAATGATGTATTTAAAATGGAAGTTGCAAATGGATTTTTCTATGAAAATGGAGCAACAATTACTTTAAAGTAAGTTTATTCATACGGATCGTTAGTCCTTATCATTATGAGTTAGAAAACAGTAAATATCTAGTTCCCCAAAAACTAAGCGCTTACGTAGAAAAAAGATAATTTAAATAAAAATTAAACTTTTAGTAGAAAAAAATCGGACAAAGTTTGTCTGATTTTTTTATAATCCGAATTAGTTAATAGTAGTGAAGCTTTTATAAAGGTAAAACAAGAAAGACACCTTAAATCGTTCGTGTTGTATAATAAAAGAAGAAAAGAGGGCTGAATTAGATGAATTATTATATCAGTGATTTACATTTGTTTCATGAAAACTCGATTAAGTTTGATGAAAGACCATTTGACAGTCTGGATGAAATGCATGAGACGATCAAGAAACGATGGAATAGTAAAATAACAAATGGAGACAGGGTATTTATTCTTGGAGACATAAGTTATAGAGGTAAAAATGAAGATTTGATTGCTTATATTTCTACATTGAAGGGACAAAAAATACTTGTGAAAGGAAATCATGATGATGTGTCGGATTATAGATATCATCAGCTTTTTGCAGAAGTTTGTGATTATAAAGAAGTTCATGATTCAGCTAATGGAAAGAATTATAATCTCGTTTTAAGCCATTATCCAATTTTCAGTTGGAAAAGGATGGGGAAAGGATTCATCTTACTATATGGTCATACGCATGACAGTAATGAGGATGCTTATTATCAAAGCTGTTTGATGAAAATGGTGGAATGCGATTGTCAGCATGTGTATAAAACAGAAGTTAAAGCAATAAATGTAGGATGCATGAAACCCTGGATGAATTATGAACCGCGAACATTGACAGAATTATTGTCCTATCCACAATGAATTAGATGATAGAAGGGAGATGGTTTTATGGCTACATATGTTATTTCGGATATTCATGGACAGTACAACATGTTTATAGAATTACTCGATAAGATTGATCTAAAAGATACGGATACTTTATACATTTTGGGAGATGTACTTGATAGGGGTCCTCATCCTATTAAGACAATAAAAAAGCTTATGGAAATGCCAAATGCAATATGCTTGGTCGGTAACCATGAATTTATGGCGATGAAATGTCTGGAATTTTTGATGAAAGAAATTACAGATAAGTCCATAGAAGAGTTAGACGATGAAATGCTGGATAATCTGGAGACATGGCAATATAACGGAAGTAGATTAACGGTTGATGAGTTCACTCAGATGGATTCCGAGTCTAAAAAGGATGTGATCGATTTTATAAAGGAATTCCTGATATATGAAGAGGTGTCAGTCAATAACAAAAACTATCTTCTAGTTCATGGAGGTTTGGGGAATTATTCTCCAGAAAAGGATATAGACGATTATTCACTTCATGAATTGATATGGTCGAGAGCAGATTATAATATACAGTATTTTTCAGACAAGTATGTTATAACAGGACATACGCCGACACAAGCAATTAGAAATAATCCAAATCCAGGATATATTTATCGGCGAAACAATCATATAGCAATTGATTGTGGTGCTACCTATCCAGGTGGAAGACTTGCTGCTATATGTCTGGACACAGGCGAAGAATATTATTCTGAACCTAATAAAATGGGAAGTGATGCTATTGGCTTATGATGAAAAAATTATGTAATATTTTGGGAGGAAAACAGAATGAACAGGGTGGACTGTATTAAATTAATAAGGTCATTTATTGATGAAAAATTAGATGGGAATATTGAAAATTTTTTGAATTATGATTTAGATCAACTCGAAAATGATGAAAAATATGGGGGTTTTGATCCTGATAATTCTAAGATAGCTAACGCAATCTATGTGGTACTATGGGGAGATAAAATTCCAGATTTGAATTACGATGCACTGGGAAAAAGCTACAGGGGAGATATACTTAATTCTTTCAACACATTGATGGGACGAAGTACAGAGGATCAAACGAATTTTGTTGGAATCCAAAAGTATACCGACAATCCACAAATTATTGAGATGGCAAAGGAATATCATAAAAAATATCACACAATTGGTAATATGACTATTTGGCCAAATAATTCAGTGGAATACTCGGAAATCTGGAAAGAGTATGAAGATGATGATACAAGAAATGACTTTAAAGGAAAATCTTTTACATTTAATACAATAAGAAGTCAGAGTCCCTGGTATGATTACTTTGATGCATTTCTGGAAATTATAAAAGAACAGTTAACAGCACCGAAGATTTATTTAAATGGCTCAGCTTATTCCGTAGTATGCGAGTTGATGTATGGAAAAACATTGGAAACACAGTTCTTTGAAGATTTTTTTTATTTGGGTGGAATGGAGAAGTTTGAGAATTTTATTCATACATTTTATTATGAAAATTATGTAGATATGGAAAATATGGAAATACAGCAAATATTTTCACCACATGCGTATCATTGGAGAAATTCTTATAAGAAAGAAGAATATGAAAAATACGTCAGTTCTTATATTACAAAGGCAACAGAAATCATTGAATATCGTGGCTCAAAAATGATTGAAGAGTTGAAAAAAGCGTTACAGATACAGAAACCAGAAAAAGAATCCCCTGCAACAGAAAAGAAAAAAAGTAAAGCAGTGTCTTATTTAAAGGAACTTTTGTCCTGTGATTTTTTACCGAAGATTATATTGGGAATTGTATTTATGGTTTTATGTATCTATTCTGCAGGAAGCTTTATACGCTTTTTGATTATTGGTGGATATAACATCCCGGATGAAGTGAGGGCACTACGATCACCATATCATGGAAAAGAATGGTTATTTAATAGTTTTTATATAGTAATGCTTCTTGCTCCTTTTTTTATGTGTAGGGTACATAAAAAAGAAAATACCGGGTTCAAAAAAATTATAATGAGTTTACTGATCATTATTCAAGAGATTATGATTATCTTTCCGATTATTTTATTTGTGCTGTGGAAGATTTTAATATGTTGCAGTAAATTTGTACCAATCCTTTTAAAGGAAGCTTATGGAATCTTGGAACTTGTAAATGCGGCAGGAGTATTATATTTAGGAATTCATACAGTGGTCGTGGTAATTTCGATTATTGTATTGGCGATAGAAGAGGATTATAGGGATTTTTCAAAATATTGGGGAATTTTATGGCTTCTGTTTATATTTGTATTTCCGTTAATACTCAAGGTTTTGTCAGTTAAGCCGTTAGCAATTCTAATTGGAATTGCTGCTGTTGGATTTATTATAGTAGTCTTGATATTGAATGGATATGATGCGGTAAAATATCGTTGTCCGGCATGTAAAAAATTTAATGGGTTAAGTTATGTTAGTTCAAAATTGCTTCGAGAAGACGATATTTCTATTCAAGTCCAAAATCAAATTAAAAATGCAGAGGGAAAGGTTATTGGAACACAAGATCAATATATTCCTGGAAAGCGAAAAATGTATGAAGAGACATATAAGTGTGCAAATTGCGGTTATGTCAATAAAAAATTAGTGACTAAAGATGTAAAATTGCTCTGATTAATTACTAAAAACAACTTACAGAATCCACACTGATACAGCTTTAACAGTGTCATTTAAATAGACGGGAAGGATTTAAAATGAAGGGGAAAATAATAGGAATTGTGATTGTGGTGATGCTTGCTATAACGGGAGTAGCCGGATACTTCACATATCAGAAAGCAGAAGCAGAAGAAAAAGCAGACACAGAAAAAATGAATAAAATCAAGGAAAGCGAGAATCAGTTTTCCAAAACCGAAGATTATACAGAAGAGAAAAAAGTGACTGAAGAAGAAAATGTCAGACAACCTGCAGAAGATACCGTTATAGATGAGGAAAATAGAAAAGATGAGGCTGCTAAAACGCATTATGAAAATAAGTATTTTTCTATTGATGTTCCAGAAGACTGGATTGGGTACTGGGATGTAATAGAGGAAGAGAATTCATTATATGTTGACCAGATATTGTATAGGCTGAGTTATAAACCACCAGTAGAAAATTATGGAGGTGGTGCCGAGATATACATATTGGATATAAGTGATACAAGTGTTCCGCTGTCTGTTTATAGAGCAAGTATTCCAGATTATGCAGAAGAGGTAGGGGTTGTATCTTTTGCTAATTATGATGTTTTTGTAATGGAAGTAGGTGGCGGATTCTTCTGGGATGGCGGTGCAAAAATTACACTGAAGTAAGTGGAAATGTGGAAAGTTATTGACACTACGGCTAATTTGCCGTACGGCTTTATTCAAAAAAACAAACGATTTTGCCGTACGGCATATTTATAAGACGGATTATTCCAATCCAAACTTCATCTTTACAGCATCGACCAGGTAATCTGCCGTCCCTTCCGTCCCGAGCATGCTGCTATCTATCATGATCTCCTTAAATCTCTGATCATTTGGCAGGAATCCCGCGTAATGCATATGATAATGATCTCTTGCCTCATCAACCGCTCTTATCATTTTTCTGGCATCCGTTTCGTCCATCTTCAGATCGTTCACGCAGTTTTTCACGCGTTCTTCATATGGAGCATAAATATAGATTCGGAGCAGATTTGTTTCATCTGCCAATATGAAATCGGAGCAACGTCCTACGATGATGCAGGATTCTCTTTCTGCAAGAAATTTTATGATATTTTCCTGTGCCTCGAAAAGTTTATCCTGTAAATCATCAGCCTGTGTTCCGAGTGGATACATCATCCGTCGGAAACTGTTGGAATGTACTTTTTTCTTTGCGCTTTCCTCTATTTCATCAATTTTTGATACAGGGAGATTTAGTTTCTTGGCCGCTTCCTCTACGATATCCCTGTCATAAAATTCCACACCGAGCTTTTCACTCATGCGCATGGCAATCGGTCGACCAAGACTGCCAAATTGTCTGGCTATTGTAACAATATATTTTTTTTCGCTCATATTTTCTCCTTTCAGGCAGACTACATTATATTTATATGCTTTTATACACTGATAAATCTGTATGCTATATTTCTGCCAATTACATATTGATGTTTCTTGATTACATAACGAATCCTAAGAACAAAAATCCTACGATTGAAATTCCTGCCCCAATCAGTACATATGGAAGCTGTGATCCTGCATGCTCGAGGTTATCTATTCCGGCTCCATTTGATGCAAGAACTGTTGTGTCGCAGTAGAAGCATGCATGGTTTCCGAATGCACATCCGGAGAGGATGGCTGCCATTACAAGTACGATATTTGCTCCAACACTCGCTCCAAGAGGAAGAAGTACCGGTGCAACAAGTGTACATACACCCCATGCATTTGCAATCATGAATGCGAGAAGTCCCACGATGATAAATGTGATCATAGGGAAAACACTTCCTGCCATGAAAGGTTTGCAAAGGTCCACAAAGAATTCTGTCATTTGCATTTCACTTGCAATCTTTTGGAATGTGAGTGCGGAGATAAGTAATATTATGATTGGTAACATATCTGAAAATCCTTTTACAAAGGTATCCCAGAATTCTGAGAATGTCATGATTTTTCCTGCAATATATAATACCATAGAAACAAGGATTGCGATAATCGCAGCTACTACCAGATCACCGGTTGCCACTGCTATTCCGACAAGCACAGCAAGTGGGATAATGAAAAACCATACGCTTCGCCCTTCGTCCTCGCCATATTCAGAAGCAATGTTGTATTTTCTACTGACATCGCTATATGTTTTCCCTGTTTTGGCAACTCGCTCGTATGCCTTTTTCATGCCGCCAAGCTTTGGAAACCAGCCCATGCAGAAAAGAAATACTATTATGAGTGCCACAATCGGGTAAACACAATATGGAACAGCCATCAGGTATGTCTTCATAAGGCTTCCACCTGCAAGATCCTTTACACAATCCTGCTGTAAGAAAATGGCTCCAAAATATGCTGCCCATGATGAAAAAGGTATCAATACACAAACAGGAGCACCAGTACTGTCAAGCAGGTATGCAAGTGATTCTCTCGGTACTTTCTTTTTATCATAAGAGCCTTTCATTGCTGTTCCGATTGATAATACATTAAGATAATCATCAACAAAGATCAGTATTCCAAGAATGAAAGTGGCAAACAATGTTTTTCTTTCCGTGTTACAAATCTTTGTAACAATCTTTGTAAAACCAAAGCTTCCTCTTGATGCTGTAAGAAGTGCTACAAGACTTCCAAAAAGTCCACATATCAATATAACATAGGCCTCATCACTTATTACTCCTTCAAGTGTGCTCACCCATTTTGTCAGGAAGTCTTGTTTCCACAAAACAATTGCTCCCACCATCGATCCTGCGATCAGAAATGCTTCGCATTTTTTTGTTGTGATCGCACCTATTACGATTGCCAGTACGATCAGCGTTGCAATTAGTCCATAACTCATAATTCTATCTTCCTCTCTTTCCAGATGTGATGGTTGCTTCAACTGCTTATGTGATTTCACAGTTCACCGTCATATCTTACTTTTCTATGTAAACTACAAAAGGGTCGGAAGATTGTATCTCTTCCGGCCCCTTTGCCTTTCGTTGAAATTATATTATATTTATTCCCCTTGCACGTCAATGCATAATGACATTTTTGTGATATTTTCGTTTCTTGCAAACAAATGGATCACTATATGCTTGTTTTCATAAACTAAATAGCTACTTGCTCCTGTATACTTTCAGTATCACTTACTGATAATTCACTCAAGAAAATAATATATCATCAGTGCATTGTATAGCTCCTGACTCTGAAACCTGTTCGCAAAACTCTTTCCTGTAAGCTGTTCTACTCTCTGTAATCTGTATTTCACAGTGTTCTTATGTGAAAACAGTTTATCAGCTGCCCTCTGCAGATTGCAGTCACACTCAAAATAGGCCCACATCGTCTCCATCAACTGTGTATGAGCTTTCTTCTCATACTGTATGATAGGATCAAGCACTTCATCCGCAAATCGTTGCATTGGCGCAGTGTTCTCATATGACATCAGCATACGGTAAAATCCCATCTCATCATAGAAGATGATTTCATTTTTCCTGTTAATATGCTCCAATACGGAGTTCGTTTTAGAGGTCTCATGAAAGCTCTTTTGCAATTTGGATATGCTTTCACATTTTTCACCTATGTTGAGAGTGTATTCAATTCCGTTCAGGTCATTTTGCAAAAACTCACCAAACTGTTCAAAAATTTTTATTATCTTCCTGCGATCATCTGTACAGTTTTTCATAAAACCTATGATTCTGTCACCATAGCAGGAAATGATTGCAGGATAATCACATTCAGCAAAATATTCTTTTAGAGTCTGTGCATAGTTTCTTATCTTGTCATTTGTAATTCCCTGATCTAATTCATTGCATGCCTCTTTCGAACTTTTTTTGCTCAGATGAAGCACGAAAACCTGTTCTAACATTCCCGGATCATTTCCCATTTGCCTGCATTTCTGCTCGATACTGGATGTATTGGTACAGTTTCCAAAAATAATCTCTGCAAGCAGACTGTCCTCTATATCTTTTCTGTCATCTAGATATGATATGGCGTGTCCCAGTTCCTCAAAAAAGTCTAAAAGTGGCACATTCCAAGGCATGGTGAAAAGCGGAAAATCATTATTTTCTGCTAAATCTATTACCTTTTCGTTAATCTGTGTTACATAATTCTCGCCCATCAATAAAAGAGCACACGACATATTAAGTTCAATTGCCTTTTTTATTGTTTGATACAGATCAAAATTTTTTCTCTGTGTTACCGGAGCACTTACTATTAAAAGTTCGTTACCACGTACCCATTTCTCAAAATTAATATTCTCTGCCTTATAAGACCAGCGTATGCTCTTTTCCATGCCACCCGATCCGGCTATTACACTTGCCTGTGACATTGTCGTAAGTGATAGAAGATCCTTGCACTGAAACATTATTTTCCCACCTTTTATTTCAGCAGGTCAATAGCTCCTGTTACCTTTGCAGGAATTTTTTTGAACAAAAATTCACCGTGTCTGACAGAAGCAGTGATTCCTGCTCTCTCACATATTGCTTCAAATTCTGATTTTGCATCAAGCACGATAAAGTTTGCGGGCTTATTTTCCTCAATTCCGTAGTGATCTGTAATATTCATGGTTACAGCTCCGTTCGTTGTCACAAGATCGAGAACATTCGTAATCTCTTCAGGTGACATCATCTGTGCCAGATGGATTCCGTGATCGAGAATCATCATCATATTTCCGTTTCCAAGCGGATACCATGGATCAGACATGGAATCCTGTGCAAAACAGACATTGATTCCGTTGTCATAAAGTTCCTTTACTCTTGTGATTCCTCGTCTCTTCGGATAGGTATCCTGACGTCCTTCAAGATATACATTCTCAGTAGGACATGAGATGAAATTGATGCCTGATTTTTTGAAAAGCTTCATCATCCGGAATGCATAACTATTATCCGCTGAACCAAAGGAACATGTGTGGCTGGCTGTAGTTCTTGTGCCTATACCTTCCATAAGTGCCAATGCATTCAACAGCTCCAAAAAGCGGCTCTGCGTATCGTCTGTCTCATCACAATGTACGTCGATAAGCTTATTATATTTGACAGCCAGTTCGATTGTTTTGTGGATTGATTTTTCACCGAACTCTCGGGCCAGTTCAAAATGAGGTATCGCGCCAACACAGTCAGCCCCCATCTTAAGTCCTTCCTCTACCAGTTTGTCACCGCCCTTGTATGCGTACATTCCTTCCTGAGGAAATGCAACAATCTGCAGATCAAGAATATCTTTTACTTCATCTTTTACTTCAAGTGCAGCTTTAAGACCCGTAAATGTCGGATCTGTCACATCAATATGTGTTCGGATAGCCTGAACACCATGCAGCATCTCTTTTCTTATTCCACTGTAAATACGTTCCTTCATCTGTGCAACAGTCATATTTCCTTTTGATTCACTCCATCGCTGGATTCCTTCAAAAAGAGTTCCCGATCCGTTTTCCTCACCAAGGCTTGCTGTAAATACATAATCAAGATGCAAATGCGGATCTACATATGGTGGAACCACCAGTTGTCCATTTAAATCCACTTCCTCACATCCTACAGTTTCTTCCTGTGGTATATCTGCTGCGATTTTCTTGAAAATTCCATCTTTAACTAAGATAGAAACAAGTTCTTTTTGACCCTTTAGCCTTACATTCTTAAATAATTTTGAACCTTTCATACTGTATTTCTCTTTTCTTATTAACAGTAATGATTTGAAATAACATCATTATTGTTATGTTGCTATTTGTTCTTTACGCACAAATCATAGCATCCGGTCAGAAGACAGTCAATAAAATGCAAAATCAACGCTTTTATTTTATTCTTGCGTACAAAAAAAGTCAATTCACTTTGTGCGTTACACACAAAATAAACCGGACAGATGTAAAAGCATTATCTCCTGAAAAAACGACATCATAAATATTTTTGCGAGTTTCCTGTAAGGAGTACACTGACTCAAAATCTCTTGCAAGTATATCGCTGTAGCGATATACTTAATACATAAGGAGGAGCTGGTATGAAAAAAATATTATATCATGGATCAGAATTCTTAATTGAAAAACCAGAGTTCGGGAAGGGTGCCAGACACAATGATTACGGAAGAGGTTTTTATTGTACAGAAAATATAGAATTAGCAAGAGAGTGGGCATGTGCAAAGCAAAAAAATGGATATGTGAATATTTATGAATTGGACATGGAAGGATTAAAAGTATTGAATCTGAATGATTCAAAATACCACATATTGAATTGGCTTGCTATTCTTGCAGATAATAGAACGTACTGGCAGAATGGAAGTATTGCAGAAGAGGCAAAAAAATACATAAAAGAGCATTTCCTGATAGATATTACTCCATATGATATTATTGTAGGATATCGTGCAGATGATTCATACTTTTCGTTTGCCCAGGATTTTGTTTCGGGAGTAATTTCGTTGGAAAAATTATCTGAGGCGATGCGGTTAGGTAAATTGGGCGAGCAGATTGTATTAAAAAGTCCGAAAGCTTTTGAGACGATTTATTTTCAGAATTATGAAAATGTAGATGCGGAAATATATTATATCAAGAAAGCGGAGCGCGAGCGTGAAGCAAGACGAGAATATAGAAGACGTAAAAAAGAAAGTGCAGATATTCATGAGTTATTCATGCTGGACATCATGAGGGAGGGTATGGAAAATGGTGATACACGCTTATTCAGATGATTATCTTACGTCAGCCCAACGAATATTGGGAGATATGTTGGATTTCGCGGTGAACACATATGATATGGATATTGATAAATTTTTTGAAATGTTTCTGGTTTCAAATGTGTCACGGCAATTTGAAATTGGAAATCCTACTTATGTAGCCGGAAAAACAGGGTGTGAGTTAGTCAAAGAAGTGATTCGGGATTCTGGGTTAGTAATGGAAGAGTACCCAGATGAGATGTATTTGGATAAATCACCAGAATATTGGAGTGGCTGGGCATTGGCCTATTATCAGTGGTATCGAGGAAGAACATTTTCACGCATCTACAGGGCGGTATCAATGACGGAAATTCGAAATATGTATGAAGTATACCACGAGATGGATTTGGCACATTTCGTGGAGCGGTTGGATGAATTATGGAACCAACATTATCCGGAGACAAATCTGAAACGAATTCGTGATTTGGCGGGACTATCACAGCGAGAACTGGCAGAACTGTCAGGAGTATCTGTGCGGCAGATACAACTCTTTGAGCAAAGACAGAGAGATATCAATCAGACCAGAGCAATTGATGTGTTGCGATTGAGCAGGGCGCTTGGATGCAAGAATGAAGATTTGCTGGAACTATGAGGATCAGGCTAAAGCAAAGAATCGTCTAAAGACAGCGAGATATGGGAAAGACCTGTATCTCGCTGTTAAAATAGATGCTCCTGAGTTGGTGTTTTAGGAAATTGTCTTAAGGACTCTTTTTAGAATTGAAGTCAGAACAGGGGCAGTTATTGCAGTAAAGATCATTCCAGGAGCTGCGCTTACTACTAAAGGCTGCCAGGCAACACCCAAGATTGTTGCCAATACCAGTCTGGCTGCAAACGTTCCGGCAGGACCAGCAATAATGAGAGCCAGTGGGTCCTTTTTTAATACTGTTAAGATAAGACCGGCTACAATACGGTACACCATTGCGATAATGACATTGTATATAGTCTGAAGACCTAATATCATCCCAATAATGCTGGCAATGATGCCGATGGTAAGATAATGTAGAAATCCTCTGATTCTTCCGATGCTTATGGCTAATGGGGCTGATAATTGAAATTCAGTTCCTGGAATGGGTGATGGGATTTTAAATAAGCCCGAGATGAACAGCAGAACAACCCACATGCCGTCCATAGTCAGATTTTTGACGCTAAAAAAATGATTGGATAAATTTCTTTCTTTTGATTCTTCTGTAGTATTCATAGTTTTCCCATCCTTTTGTTTAAAATATTTCTGCCATTTCCCATTGAGAGAGATTAAAAGCAAAGCTATTGTATACAATAAGCAACTAATTGTCAACCGTTAAATAAAAAAGGTTGACAATTAGTTGCGAGTAAGTATATACTTTGCCTAAAGTATGCAAGAAAAAAGGAGAATACAATGGGAAAAGGGATATTTGTAACCGGTACAGGTACGGATGTTGGTAAAACATACGTTACAGGATTGATTATAAAAAAGATAAAAGAGAACGGGATGACTCCAGGCTATTTTAAAGCTGCTATGAGTGGAAATGAAAGAGAGGAAGATGGAACGCTGATTCCTGGTGACGCTTTGTGGGTTAAGAATGCATCAGGAATCTCCCAGTCAGTAGAGGAAATGTGCCCGTATGTCTATGAGCATGCTTATTCTCCACATCTGGCTTCACGTCTGGAAGGAAATCATGTTGAGATGGCAGTTGTTTTGGATAATTATAGAAAAGTAAAAGAGAAATACGACTATATAACAGTTGAGGGAAGTGGCGGTATTTTATGTCCGATCTGTTTTGATGAGGCACGTATTGGGTTGACAGATATAATAGATGAGATGGAACTTGACTGCATTCTGGTTGCAGATGCAGGACTTGGAACAATCAATAGTGTTGTACTAACTTATGAATATATGAAAAACAGAAATATGAATATAAAAGGAATGATTTTTAATCATTATATAGCGGATAATATCATGCATGAAGATAATATACGCATGTGCGAATATATGACAGGGCTTCCAACTCTGGCGAAAGTTTCCATGGGAGACGTGGACTTGAATATTGATATAGCAGAATTAATTTCATTATACAGATAACAATATAACGGAATGAGGAAAGCAAAAATAAGAATAATTTTAGGAGATAAACTTATGATCTGGTATCCATATGTACAGATGAAGAAAATGAAGACACCATATAAAATTGTAGATGCAGAAGGAGTTTATTTGTATACGCAGGATAATAAAATGATAGATTCCGTATCTTCCTGGTGGTGTATGATACATGGCTATAAAAATAAAGAAATTAACGAAGCAATGAAGAATCAGATTGATCAATTCAGTCATGTCATGCTGGGTGGGCTTACTCATGAACCAGTCTTGAAATTATCAGAAAAACTAAAAGATTTTCTCCCGGGAGATCTTGATTACTGTTTTTTTTCAGATTCGGGTTCGGTTGCTGTAGAGGTTGCCTTGAAAATGGCATTGCAATTTAATATTAATCGTGGCAGCGGAAGAAAAAAACTCCTTTCGCTTACCAGCTCGTATCATGGAGATACATTTATGTGTATGAAGGCCGGAGATGATGAGGATTATCATTTTATATTATCAGAAGATGATAAGAAGGATGTAATTCACATTCCAACGGAAATGGATGCATTGGAAAAAGTATTTCGGATACACGGAAATGAATTTTATGCATTTATTGTAGAGCCACTTCTTCAGGGAGCCGGCGGGATGAAAATGTATAGTATTGATTTCCTGAGAAGGGCAAGAGAACTTTGCAATGAATATGATGTTGTTTTTATATTTGATGAAGTTGCAACTGGTTTCGGACGTACTGGAAATCGTTTTGTGTCTGATCTTGTACTTCCGGATATTATCGTGCTTGGAAAAGCATTGACTGCCGGGTATATAGGACATGCAGTGACAGTAGCAAATCATAAAATATATAATGGATTCTATTCTGATAAGGATACAGATGCACTTATGCATGGTCCTACATTTATGGGAAATCCGGTCGCATGCAGTGCAGCATTAAAATCTATAGAAATATTTGAGCGTGAAAACTATATGGAAAAAATCAAGCATATAGAGGATATGGTTAGAAATCTGGTCTCCGGATTCACTCATCCGCTTATCAAAGAAATCAGATATATGGGTGGTTGTCTTTGTTTCCAGGTACATGACCCATCATGTCTTATCGGATTTCAGGAGTATGCATATCAACGAGGAGTATTTTCAAGACCATTTCTCGATATTATGTATGCCATGTTTCCGTATATCATACAGGATAATGAGATCAGGCAGATTGTTGATGTCATGAAAGACTGGTTCACTGAACAGAAAGGAATTTAATCTATGAGTGCGGAGGAATTGTACAGTATTAAGATGCGTGCAAGCAAAAAGGAAAACGGTACGGATGTACACATATCCGGAGCAGAGAAAATCGTTGAGGCACCGGATGTTGATATATTTGCCAATGCGCTGATAGAGAGAGGAATGCATCATTCCAAGGGTGAAGCAGATGCGTTGAACTTGAAGATAAATAAAGTCTGCAAGGAGAACATTATTTATCTTGATGCACTTTCAGTAGAGACAATTGAGGTCGAAACATGGGAAAAAGGGCAGGAAGAGATAAAAAAATATTTAAAAGAAACTGGAATAGACAATCCGCAAGATGTCATACAATTCTTAGATGAAACTTATGCCATGAGAGGAGCTATGCTTCTTGATGTTGACAGGCTCATTCGTTTAGAACCGGATAAAAAACGTGGGATTCGTGCTACCAATATGGATCAGGAGAGAATGAAAGGGGACAGAATCGGAAACGAGAAGAATCATTATGAAGAAGCAATTGTACTTGCGACAAAAGTGGCAAATTGTCCTGGTATTATTGGTGAGATATGTATTTCAGATGATCCCGAGTACGTGACTGGTTATGTGAGCTCAAAAGAAATCGGTTATAGAAGAATCACGAAGATGAAGAGAATGGGGAGCGAAAAAGGAGGAAGAATATTTCTGTTTCGAGGAACAGATGCAGAAGAACAAAAAGCAATTGATTTTCTTCAGAATCAGCATGTGATCGTCAGAAATGTACCCAAAAAGATTTGCAAAAAATCAGATATGAAAAGACCACAGAAGTGGGATAAAATTGATAAAGCACTGGTATCTTTAAAAGAAAACCATCTTTTTCGCACAATGAAGACAATAGAATCAGCACAGAGTTCACATGTAACTATAGATGGAAAAGATTATGTATTAATGGCATCCAATAACTACCTGGATATTGCCAGTCATCCTTCCATAAAATCAGCAGTCGTAGAATCGACAGCTATGTATGGATTTGGCTCCGGTGGCTCCAGACTTACAACCGGAAATACAGTGATACATAATGCACTGGAGAATAAGATTGCTTCCTACAAGGAAACAGAAGCAGCGATCGTGTTTAACACAGGATATGTTGCAAATGTAGCAACAATATCCGCAATGGTGAAAAAAGGAGATACTGTTTTTAGTGATGAATTAAATCATGCAAGTATTATTGATGGATGCCGTCTTTCAAAAGCCAAAATTGTAACATATGCTCATAATGATATGGATGATCTGCGAAAAAAAATACAGGAGAATCCATGTGAGACAGGCATTGTTGTCAGTGATGCAGTTTTTTCTATGGATGGAGATATATTAAAGCTTCCGGAATTTCTTGATATCTGTGAAGAGAATCAATTGTTTTCCATGGTAGATGAAGCACATTCCACAGGAGTGATCGGCAAAACCGGTCATGGAATCCGGGAATACTGGCAGGAAAAAAGACAGGTAGATATTTTAATGGGAACATTTAGTAAGTCGATAGGTGGCGAAGGTGGTTATGTGGCCGGAGAGACAAGACTGATAAACTATCTGAGAAATGTGGCAAGAGGATTCATATTTTCTACTTCACTTTCGCCAGTAACCATGGCTGCGAATCTGGCTGGAATCGAAGTTCTTGAAAAGGAAATCTCAAGAGTAACAAAATTGCAGTACAATGTAAAATATTTTTGTACACAACTTGGGAAATATGGTATCAATGTAAAATCTGAAACTGCCATAATTCCTGTTATTATTGGTGATGAGGAAAATGCACTGACAGTTTCCAACTATCTTTATGAGAATGGATATTTTATATCAGCGATACGTTATCCAACTGTTGCTAAAGGAGCAGCAAGGCTTAGAGTCGCGCTTATGTCCAGCCATACAGAAGCAGAACTGAAAAAGTGTGCAGAATTAATAGGAAAAGCCTTATTGATGAAGTAAAAATATGTTAACACTTTAGGAGTGAATAATCATCCAAAGACAGCGAGATATGGAAAAGACCTGTATCTCGCTGTCTTTTTATGTGCGCCTTGCAGCGCACGTTTCTAACGGGTGAAAGTCCCCAATCCGCCCTA